>OJTP01000036.1_pt1 | contig 60795 bp, 71 predicted proteins | sample 1599641 | NCBI WGS metagenome assembly OJTP01 (sample SAMN04436832, study PRJEB24849) | human gut metagenome | biome: human gut; feature: NICU; material: stool | host: Homo sapiens | place: USA: Saint Louis, MO | collected 2011-07-12
ACCAATAAGGATCCACATGGTGATGTGACCGGTGATCCAATCCGCAACGACCTTGATCATATCGGCAATTTCCACGTCGAGCTCCTCTCTCATCTCATCGCGTGATGGGCACTTTAGTTAACAAAGCGGTTCTCATCTTTCCACAGGGCGCGGATATCATGTTTGCGTCATCCTCCATGTGAGACTGCGGCAAGTAATGACACAATGGCGTGTATGAGTGCCCCGCTGAACGAACTGCTCGACGACCTGGAAGATGCCGGACATCTGGACGACCCCGATGAACTGGTGCGCGCGTTCCAGTCGTGGGCGGCATCAACGGGCAGACCCCTGTACCCGCATCAGGAGCAGTCACTGCTGGAGATCGTGATGGGCAATCACGTCATCGCAGCCACGCCCACCGGTTCAGGTAAATCCATGATCGCCCTGGCCGCACATTTCGTTTCCCTGGCTCATTCGGGCCGCTCCTATTACACGGCACCGCTCAAAGCGCTGGTCTCAGAAAAGTTTTTCGACCTGGTCGAGCTGTTCGGTGCGCACAACGTCGGCATGGTCACGGGGGATGTCTCGCTCAACCCGCTTGCACCGATCGTGTGCTGCACCGCCGAAATTCTGGCGAACCAGTCCCTTCGCGAGGGCGATGCGCTCGATGCCGACATGATCATCATGGATGAGTTCCACTTCTACGCCGACCCGGAGCGCGGCTGGGCCTGGCAGGTGCCGCTGCTGGAACTGACCGCCCCACAGTTCATTGCCTTGTCGGCCACACTCGGTGACACCACCCGTTTTCAGGAACAGTGGAAAGAACGCACCGGTCGGGACGTCGCCCTCGTCGACAATGCGCAACGACCCGTGCCACTCGAGTTCGACTATGTGGTCGAGGACGTGCGCACCTGCGTGGAGCGCCTCCTGAAAGAGGGACGCTGGCCGGTCTACATTGTGCACTTTTCGCAAAATGACGCCGTCTCAACTGCTACCGCGTTTGATCGGGCCTCCCTGATCAGCGACGATCAAAAGAAGCAGATCAGCCGCATCCTCAGGACTGTCTCCTTTGCACGCGGATTCGGGCAGCAGTTGCGCGGACTGCTCGCACAGGGGATCGGTGTGCATCATGCGGGGATGCTGCCGCGCTACCGCCGACTAGTCGAGCGCCTGACGCAACAGGGACTCCTGGCTATTGTGTGCGGCACTGACACGCTGGGTGTGGGGATCAACGTGCCGATCCGCACCGTGCTGATCACGTCGCTGGTGAAATTCGACGGGCGGCGCATGCGCCACCTGTCGGCACGCGAATTTCATCAGATTGCCGGCAGAGCAGGGCGCGCGGGATACGACACCGTTGGATTTGTCCGCGTTCTCGCTCCCGAACATGAGGTGGAGGCTGCGCGCGAAAAGGCTCGGCTCAGCGCCGCGCAGGAAGCGGCCCGTCAGGCGCGCGACGAGGCAGCTGCGAAGAAGGCCGCCAAGAAGTCGGCTAGACGCTCCACGAAAGCACCCGCGAAGGGTCAGATTTCATGGACGAGGTCAACGTTTGAACGTCTGCGTGATGCAGAACCCGAACGTCTCCAGTCACATTTTGCGATCAGTCACTCGATGGTGCTTAACGTGCTGGCAGGGCAGCGTCATGATCCCGCTGCGCACCTCATTGAACTGGCTCGCACGAACGACGACCCGCCGCGCGACTCCAATCCGCATATGCGCGCACTCGCAGACATTTACCGCTCCTTGCGGCAGGCCGGCGTCATCGACCATGTCTCCACTGAGCAGGCTGAATCTGATGGGATGGCGCGTGTGCGTCTGGTGCGTGACCTGCCTGACGACTTCGCGCTCAACCAGCCCCTCTCGCCGTTCGCGCTGGCAGCGGTGGACCTGCTGGACGCGCAATCACCCACATACGCCCTGGATGTCGTCTCAGTTGTCGAATCAGTGCTGGAAGATCCTCGTCCCCTGCTGGCCGCTCAGCAGCGCATGGCGCGCTCGAAGGCGATGGCCGCGATGAAGGCAGAGGGCCTCGAATATGACGAGCGGATGGAAGCACTGGCCGAGGTGACATGGCCGCAACCGTTGGCTGATCTGCTTGAAGACGCGTTCCGTACCTACGTGCAGACGAATCCGTGGGTCGGGGACCAGCACATCTCACCCAAGTCTGTTGTGCGCGACATGATCGAACACGCGATGACATTCACGCAGCTTGTCTCCCGCTATGACGTGGCGCGTTCCGAAGGCGTGATCCTGCGGTATCTGACCGATGCATACCGTTCATTGCGGCAGGTGCTGCCCGACCGGGTTGTCACCGAGGAAGTGGCAGCGATCATGGAGTGGCTCTCGCACCTCATCCGCGCCATTGACTCTTCTCTGCTGGACGAATGGGAATCCCTGGCATCTGGGCAGCGTCGCGAGGAGGGTGAGGATGATGCGTCAGGACAGGAAGTCGCGTTTGGAGCCAGCGAGGACGGAACAGTTGCCTTCAGCGCCAACCGTCATGCCATGCGCACCGCCGTGCTGCGCGCACTGTTCGAACGCGTGGAGTTGATGAGTCGAGACGATGTGGACGCTCTGGCGCGTCTGGATAGCTGGTGCGGATGGGATGAGGAGCGCTGGGATCATGCGCTGGAACGATACTGGGCGGAGTACGACTGGATCGGGATTGATCAGAATGCGCGGTCAGGCGCCCTCGTCAATTTGAATGAAAATCCGAGCGAGGCTGAACTGCTGGCAGTTGGCGTGCCTGACGAACTGGTGGGGTCGAACCTGTGGCTGGTTGAGCAGACGTTGGATGATCCCAACGGTGATGGCGACTGGCGCATCGTGGCCGTCGTGGACGTGGATGCGACCGACGAGGCGAACCGGGTTGTCCTGCATATTCTGGACGTAGGGCCGCGGTAGGTGAGCTGTTCCACGTCCGTAGGATTTGTCAGGAGAGCCCGCGTCGGGTAGTGTTTTCTTTCGTTGCAGGCATAGTTTCAGTACTGTGAGTGCAACCAACGCCATGGGGTATGGTGTAATTGGCAGCACGAGTGATTCTGGTTCACTTAGTCTAGGTTCGAGTCCTGGTACCCCAGCGGATTCGGCCATTTTCTTGCCGTCCATTCACAGGCCCCCATCGTCTAGCGGCCTAGGACATCGCCCTCTCACGGCGGTAACATCGGTTCAAATCCGATTGGGGGTACAAGTGCGTCATAACTGAACAGAGCCCCTATCGTCTAGCGGCCTAGGACATCGCCCTCTCACGGCGGTAACATCGGTTCAAATCCGATTAGGGGTACGAAACGTTGGAGGACGGACCTGACAGCGGGTCCGTCCTTCCTCTGTTTCAGGGTCGCCGGGTGGCAATCCGCTTGTCGGCGGCTTGTCGGTGAAACACCCCCTTTGGAGGACTCATGGCCCGTAGTGGATTCGATCGCGAAAAATACATCACTTTACAGTCCGACCACATCGCCACTCGCAGGAAAGAAATAGGCGGCAAGCTTTACCTGGAAATGGGTGGCAAGCTTTTTGATGATCTGCACGCTTCGCGTGTCCTGCCCGGATTCACACCGGATAACAAGATCGCCATGTTGGAACAGCTCAAGGACGACCTGGAAATCCTCATCGTCTTGAACGCCAAAGACCTCCAGCGCAACAAGGTGCGCGCCGACCTGGGCATTTCCTACGAACAGGACGTATTGCGGTTGGTCGACGTGTTCCGCGAACGTGGGTTCCTGGTTGACAACATCGTGATGACGCAGATGGAAGATGACAACAAGTCGGCCAAGACGTTTAAACGCAAGCTGGAGAAACTGGGCTTGAAGGTGGCGCGTCACCGCGTTATCGAGGGATATCCAGCTGCTGTGCACACGGTGGTATCGGACAAGGGATTCGGGCGTAATGACTTTGTCGAAACCAGCCGCGACCTGATCGTCGTAACGGCCCCGGGGCCGGGATCGGGCAAGATGGCCACGTGCCTGTCGCAGATCTACCACGAATTTGCTCGAGGGAACAAGGCCGGATACGCAAAGTTTGAAACCTTCCCGATCTGGAACCTGCCACTGGACCATCCGGTGAACCTGGCCTATGAAGCGGCAACGGCTGACCTGGATGACGTCAACATGATTGACCCCTATCACCTGGCTGCCTACGGCAAACAGGCCGTTAACTACAACCGTGACGTGGAAGTCTTCCCGTTGTTGCGTCAACTGCTCGAAGAGCTCGTCGGCGAGAGTCCCTATGAATCGCCCACAGACATGGGTGTCAACATGGCTGGCTACTGCATCAGCGATGACGAGGTATGCCGCGAAGCTGCCAAACAGGAAGTGATCCGCCGTTACTTCAAGGCTCTGGTCGCTGAAAAGCGTGATGTCAAGGATCCAGTTGAATCTCAACGCATTGCCATTGTGATGAGCAAACTGGGCATCACGCGCCAGGACCGCCCGGTGGTGGTTCCCGCACTGGAGCTGGCCAGAAAGACGCACCTGCCGGCCAGTGCGCTGCAGCTCGATGACGGACGAATCATCACAGGGAAGACGTCGAAACTGCTGGGATGTTCGGCCGCGATGCTGCTGAACGCGTTGAAGGTGCTGGCGGGGATTGACAAGAAGATCGACCTGCTGGCGCCCTCCTCAATTGCGCCTATTCAGACCTTGAAGACTGAGCATCTGGGCAGTCGCAACCCGCGTCTGCACACCGATGAAGTGCTGATTGCGCTGTCCGTGTCGGCTGATACTGATCCGAACGCTGCGAAGGCGTTGGAGTATCTCAAACAGTTGCGCGGATGCCAGGTTCACACCACCACGATTCTGGGATCCGTGGATGAAGGAATTTTCCGCAATCTCGACATTCAGGTCACCTCTGAGCCGGAGTACTGGCGCAAGAGTTTGTACCGCAAGTAAGAGGCTGTACATGGCGGCGGTTGCGTCAGCGCCGTCGCCGCCTCACCGCTGCAGTCATCCGCCTCGCCGCACGAGGCCAGCTAATCTGCTGAGCGGTCACCCCGATCGCCTTCCACGCTGCGGCGGGATCCGAAGACACCCGCTTCTAGTCTTCAATGAATCGGGTGAGCGCCGGGCGGCCGTCGGGGTCCAGGAAAGAGTAAAGGAGATCCTGGACCGGAATGTCCCAGATATAAGAAAACAGCACAGTCTCTGAATAGTCGTTGACGATATAGTCATGCATATGGAAAGGCAGGACCTGGCCAGCTGGCGTCTTAAGAGCGTACGTGTACTTTTCTACCTCAACCAGTTCATATCCGGGCCGCTGTTCATAGGTGTAACACGGAAAGTACAAGGACGCGTAGCCGCGCTGCGCCCAGCGGAATGATTCGCCCGCCTGATAAATGAACCAGCGCGTCACCAGGTCAAGATCCGGGGAAAAAAACGTAAATTGAATATCCCCGTTTCGCGAGCTCCCTCCATATGCGAACTGCCCATCCTCAAGCTGAGCCAAGTGGTAAATCGGATCACCAGCATGACTGATACTGATCGAACGAGGATGGTGAATATTGCGCATAAAATGAACATCTGCACAATCCGCCAGCTTCGACAGCTCTTCGACAAACGGCTCGTCAAGACTCATCAACGACACAGCCTTTACAACCTTCCTCACACACGTTATTCCTCGACGATAAAGGCTTCCAAAGCCGGGCGGCCGTCGGGGTCCAGGAAAGAGTCAAGAAGGTCCTGGACCGGAATGTCCCAGATATAAGAAAAAAGCACAGTCTCTGAATAGTCGTTGACCAGATCGTCATCCATACGAAAAGGCAAAACCCGACCAGCCGGCGTTCTCAGCGTATATCGGCGGGCTTCCAGCTCCACCAGTTCGTATCCGGGCCGCTGCTCATAGGTGTAACACGGAAAGTACAAGGACGCGTAGCCACGTTGCGCCCAGCGGAATGATTCGCCTGCCTGGTAGATGAACCAGCGCGTCACCAGGTCAAGATCCGGGGAAAAGAACGAAAAGAAAATCCTCTCATTCCGCGAACTGCCTCCATATGCGAACTGCCCATCCTCAAGTTGAGCCAAGTGGTAGATCGGATCCCCATTACTGTAACTGAGACTGACAGAGTTCGGATGAAACACATTACGCATGAAAAGAGCGTTACGACATTCCGCCAGCAGCCTCAGCTCCTCGACAAACGGCTCATCAAGACTCATCAACGACACAGCCTCACACCACCCTCACACACGTTATTCCTCGACAACGAATGCTTCGAGGGCTGGATGACCATCAGGATCCAGAAAAGAGTCAAGAAGATCCCGAACCGGAATATCACAGATATAAGAAAACAACACAGTCTCTGAATAGTCGTTGACGAGATCGTCATGCATATGGAAAGGCAGGACCTGGCCAGCTGGCGTCTTAAGAGTGTACGTGTACTTTTCTACCTCCACCAGTTCATATCCGGGCCGCTGTTCATAGGTGTAACACGGAAAATACAAGGACGCACAGTCAGCTCTTACGCGGAACGCCTCGCCTGCTTGGTAAATAAGCCAGCGAGTAGGCAGTTCAAGATCCGGGGAAAAGAACGTAAACTGGATACCCCCGCTTCGGGAGCTTTCCCCGTATGCGAACTGCCCATCCTCAAGCTGAGCCACGTGATAGACAGGGTCCTCGTCGTTGTAACTGAGGCTGACTGAATTCGGATGAAACACATTACGCATAAAAAGAGCGTCCGAACTCTCCGCCAGCGGCCTCAGCTCCTCGAAAAAAGGTTCATCAAGGCTTTGAAACGGCATCGCTTCGTGCTTTCTTTACGGGCAATTTCATTCGCAACGATTGCTTCCAGGTTGGAGGCACCCTCTGGCTCCAAGAAGAAGTCGAGAAGATCGCGAACCGGGATATCGCATATGTAGGAAAACTCCACTGTGGGTGAATATCTGTTGACGAGGTCGTCATGCATCCGGATAGGCAGAACGTGGCCGGTTGGAGTCTTGAGCGTGTAGGTGTTTCGAGCTACTTCCACCAGAGAGTACCCGGGCCGTTGCTGATCCGTGTACCAGGGAAGATCAGCCAGCGAATAGTGCTTTTCCGAGCGGTACGCCGTTCCTGCCTGGTAGATGAACCAGCGTGTAATGAGGCCGAGGTCCGGCGAGAAAAGCCTGAACGAAATGGGTTCGTTTCGCGAGCTGAGCCCGTATGCGAATTTTCCTTCATTGAGCTGGACAAGGTGATAGAGCGGATCCCCGCAATGGCTGATACTGATCGAGGATGGGTGAAGCGCATTACGCATGAAATGAGCGTTACTGCAGTGCGCCAGTTGCTGCAGCTCTTCGAAAAAAGGTTCATTAAGGCTGTTGAACGACATCACGACAAGACCCCTTTGATGAGTGCTTCCAAGACTGTCAGCAGTTCGCCGTCTGCGTCAAGGATCTGTAACTGTGTCGCGCCGCCAGAATAGCCAAACCATGGCGGCGCTGTGCTGACTTCAATCGAGTAGCCTTCCGGCAGACTGGAGAGCTTGTATGAGTAGTGCGGCTCTTTGAGTGCGCTGTGCGGCAGCGAACGGCTCTCGAATGAGACGGGCACACCGTCAGGTGCTACAGCCAACCATGTGCCTCGTGGTTTGCCGATCCGATCCACATGGCAACCGTATTCAGCTATGAATGCGTCAAGAGACATTCGGATTTTTCCGCCTGGCACATGGTTCATTTTGTCTTCCTTCATCGGATACCAATTTCCTCCTCCGCTCACTTTCGGTGTACGGAGTACGCTCGGATCCCTTTTCCAATCTCCAGGATCCGTGCCCCGGAAGAAGCGAATACTAAGGGCTTAAACCCTGATTGTACTGCTCAAACTGTTCTTCGGATCAATTTGATCAATGTCTGAGCACCTCACAAGCAGATCCACATGTGCGGGCCTGTGCCTTCAAGGCATCGTCTGCACGCACAAACACCGAAACGCTCAACGACAGGAATGATGGTTAGAGCGAACATCCTGGTACAGATCAGTGACGACTCGTGCTCCACGCTCCCACGTCAGCGGCGTAGATTCGGACGTGGCAGCGCGCCGCAGTTCAGCCAGCTGTTCGGGTCGGGTTGCCAGAGTGAACAAAGCGCGCGCCATTTCGCCGTCGCTGGCTGCAGCAAGTCCGTCCACACCGTCGGTACAGAAGTCAGCGATTCCGTTGCCGCTGCGGTAAATGACCGGCAGGCCGCTGGCGTGAGCTTCCAACGCCGCAATGCCGAACGCCTCGTGAACAACAGGGGAGACGAACACGTCGGCATCGCGGTACGCATCGGCCAGTTCATCTGGCGACTTGCGTCCGCACCAGTGAATGTAATCGGCATCCGCCGTGCGCTTTTCCAACGGGGTACGCAATGGCCCCTCGCCAAAGACTCGCAGTTCAATGTCAGCGCCGTGCTCGTGAGCGGCCACCACGCATTCGACCATTTGCGCGATACGTTTGCGCGGTGCCAGTCGCGTAGCAGTCACCGCTCGCAGCGGTCTCGACGGTCGTGAGGACGGCAGCGGCACCGGCATCGCCGCCCGCTCTCGTGCCCGTTCTGCCTGGAGCAGCCCGGCATGCGCTGCATGGGACACTCGGGTGGTCTCCCAGGGTTCAGCGGTGATGAAATTGGGCAAAATTCGCACCGATACAGGCCCGCGCGCGCAGCGTTCAACGGCCCGCGCTGCGCTGCTCGACACGGCGCTCAGAACAATGCCGGCACGCTGCCAGTCATCCAGCGGATTCGCCCACCCGTACCACAGGCGCTGATCGTCAAGCATGCAGTGCCACGTCACCACGCAGGCGATCTCATGGCGCGCGCAGATATTCGTTGCCATCCGCGCGAAAGGCGAAACCACGCCGGTGTGGATGTGTACCACGTCGAAAGTAGGAAGAGCGCGCGTGAGAGTCGCCCTCGCCAATGGGTTAATGGGAATGTCCCACGGAAGACGCATCGTGAGGCGGCGAACGCGTACCCCGTCCTCAACTGACGTGTGATCGCCGCGTTCAGATCCAAGTGGTGTGGCAGTGATGACGGTGACGTCGTGCCCGGCAGCAGAGAGCGCTCGAGCCAGCCCCGCCACCTGCGTTTCGATCCCGCCCAGTCGCGGTGGGTAGCAGTCAGAGACGAGGGCGACTTTCACAGCGCCCTACAGTTCCATTTCCTCAACTGAACGCAGGTACTCGGACAGGCGGTTGGCAGCAGCAACCACTGACGGGCCGTGCTGACGACCAGGCTGACGTCCCATGCGTTCAATCGGGCCGGACACGGAGATCGCGGCGAGGACGCGCCCAGATGGTCCACGCACCGGAGCGGACACTGACGCGACGCCGGCTTCGCGCTCACCTACAGATTGTGCCCACCCGCGGCGACGCACCTGTGCCAGCATCGTCGCGCTGAAGGAAGCGTTGTACAGGCCGCGGTGCATGCGGTCCGGCTCTTCCCAGGCCAACAGAACGTGGGCGGCGGATCCGGCTTTCATGGACAGTGTTGCGCCGACAGGAATGGAATCGCGCAGACCCATCGGCGGTTCGCTCGCTGCCACACACACGCGTGATTCGCCCTGGCGGCGATACAGCTGCGTGGATTCTTTGGTGTGATCGCGCAGTGCAATCAAAACGGGCATAGCGGCTGACAGCAGACGATCCTCGCCCGCTTGGGAGGCCAGTTCTTTCAGGCGCGGCCCCAGGACGAATCGACCCTGCATGTCGCGGGCCACAATACGGTGAAATTCGAGAGCTACAGCCAGGCGGTGGGCAGTGGGCCGCGCCAGGCCAGTGGCGGCGACGAGATGGGCAAGAGTGGCAGGGCCTGCCTCGAGTGTGTCAAGAACCAGCGTCGCCTTGTCGAGAACCCCGACGCCTGATGAAGATGCGTCGTCCATATAGTGATCCTCTCATCTCAAGTCCTGAGATTCAAAATCTGCAGACACGTGTTGTGTCTAACCATAGACACTGTCGACGTATTTATGCACCCAGTTCGACGGCGGTGCTGAAAATTCGCTGAATCAGAGGGAACTGACGGTGATGACACACGTGAAGGAGGAATCATGAGCGGCACATTGGCTGAAAAAGTGTGGGCAGACCATGTTGTGACGAAAGGCGAGAACGGTGCCCCGGACCTTCTTTACATCGACCTGCAGCTGTGCCACGAAGTCACCAGCCCTCAGGCATTCGAAGGGCTGCGCCTGGCCGGGCGCAAGGTTCGCCACCCGGACCTGACCATCGCGACAGAGGACCACAACACTCCGACAGTCAACATTGACCTGCCGATCGCAGACCTTACCTCGCGCACTCAGATCAACACGCTGCGAGCCAACGCCGAAGAATTCGGCATTCGCCTGCATTCACTGGGAGATTCGGATCAGGGAATCGTGCACGTGGTCGGCCCGCAGCTGGGTCTGACTCAACCGGGTATGACAATCGTGTGCGGCGATTCGCACACGTCCACACACGGTGCATTCGGCGCCCTCGCATTTGGCATCGGAACCTCTGAAGTCGAGCATGTCCTGGCTACCCAGACACTACCGCTGGCCCCTTTCAAGACAATGGCGATCACGATCAACGGCACGCTGTCACCGAGTGTGACAGCCAAGGACATCATCCTCGCGATCATCGCGAAGATCGGCACAGGTGGCGGGCAGGGATACGTCCTCGAATACCGAGGCGAAGCCATTCGCGCACTGTCAATGGAAGGCCGCATGACCATATGCAACATGTCCATTGAGGCCGGTGCGCGCGCCGGAATGATTGCTCCCGACCAGACCACATTCGACTATCTGAAGGGTCGCCCCCACGCGCCCGAGGGTGAGCAATGGGACGAGGCTGTGGAATATTGGTCCACACTGTATTCAGATGACGACGCCGTATTTGACGCCGAAGTGGTGCTGGAAGCTGAAGAGATCGAACCATTCGTCACATGGGGAACGAACCCCGGTCAGGGCGTCCCGCTGTCAGCAAGCGTGCCCGATCCGGAGAACATGGGTGACGCAGCCAGGCGGCATGCAGCTGAACGAGCCCTCGAATACATGGATCTGCGTGCAGGAACACCAATGCGGCAGATCCCCATCGACACTGTTTTCCTGGGATCATGCACCAACGGACGTATTGAAGACCTACGGGCTGCGGCGAAGATTATCAACGGGCGCCACAAAGCTGACGGCCTGCGAATGCTCGTCGTCCCAGGATCAGCGCGCGTGCGACTGCAGGCTGAAGATGAAGGCCTGGACAAGATCTTCAAGGACTTTGGAGCCGAGTGGCGAAACGCCGGATGCTCGATGTGCCTGGGGATGAATCCCGATCAACTGTCGGTTGGTGAACGCTCCGCCTCCACATCGAACCGCAATTTTGAAGGACGCCAGGGCAAAGGTGGACGCACCCACCTCGTCTCGCCACTGGTGGCAGCGGCGACTGCCGTGCGCGGAACACTGTCCAGCCCGGACGATCTGGAACCGCAGGCCTGACCGGAACGACGCGCGCACCGCCCTTACGCGCAGCGCACGAGCCCCGGGCAGATGGCAGCCTACGTACCGGACCAGCAATCGTAGAAAAACACTTGTGGAAGAAGAGTGAGATGGAAAAATTCACCACCGTCAGTGGCGTGGGCGTGCCGCTCGAACGATCGAATGTTGACACCGACCAGATTATTCCGGCCGTCTACCTCAAGCGCGTTGCCCGCACGGGCTTCGAGGACGCATTGTTCTCAGCGTGGCGCTCAGACCCGAACTTCGTGTTGAACAACCCGGCCTACGAACACGGGACGATCCTGGTGGCAGGCCCTGATTTTGGCACCGGCTCTTCGCGTGAGCATGCGGTGTGGGCGCTCAAAGATTACGGGTTCCGAGTCGTTCTGGCCCCCTCGTTCGCGGACATCTTCAGAGGAAACGCGGGCAAACAGGGATTGCTGGCCGGGCAGATCAGCGAAGACGACTGCCAGCAACTGTGGAAGCTTCTACGCAACGAACCAGGCGTCATGATGACCGTGTCACTGGAGAACCGCACCGTGACATGCGGCTCGTTCACCTGCACGTTCGACATCGACGATTACACGGCGTGGCGTCTGCGCGAAGGCCTGGACGACATTTCATTGACGTTGCGCAACGAAGATGCCATCAAAGCGTACGAGGCGCGCCGCCCCTCTTTCAAGCCGCGCACCCTGCCGGTGCGGACCCTGCCGAAGGAAACAGTCGTGTCGGCTCGCCCCGGCGACGAGCAGGAGCAGTGAGAGATTCCTAGCAGTGCGCTCCCTGAGACTCCGTTGCGCACTCGACTGTCATAGAGTGAGACAATACGGATTCTTCCACGAGGAGCTTCAGATGACGTCGATACTTGAAGTTGAAGGGGGACACCCGCTCACGGGCAGCATTACCGTGCGAGGGGCAAAGAACTTTGTTCCTAAGGCCATGGTTGCAGCCCTCCTTGCGACCACGCCCTCTGAGCTGTACAACGTTCCGCTGATCCGTGACGTGGATGTGGTGTCGAATCTTATGCGCCTGCATGGTGCGCACGTCGACTTCGACCAGGACCGCGGCGTCATGAGAATTGACCCCTCGAACGTTGAAGTGGCTCAACGCTCTGACATCGATGCTCTGGGCGGATCCTCACGCATCCCGATCCTGTTTTGCGGCCCGCTGCTGCACCGCATGGGTGAAGCGTTCATCCCACAGCTGGGAGGATGCAACATTGGGGGACGCCCCATCGATTTTCACCTGCAGATCCTGCGCCAGTTCGGTGCGATTGTCGACAAACGATCCGACGGCATCCATATGTCACGGCCAGCCGAAGGGCTGCGCGGAACAGTCGTGGACCTGCCGTTCCCATCAGTGGGAGCCACCGAGCAGACACTGCTGACCGCGGTTCGTGCTGAAGGCGTCACGATCCTGCGCGGCGCGGCCGTTGAACCGGAAATCATGGATCTGATCAACGTGCTGCAGAAAATGGGCGCGATCATCTCACCAGATACCGACCGTTCCATCCGTATTGAAGGTGTCAAGGAACTGGTTGGATATCGGCACACCTCGCTGCCCGACCGCATCGAAGCAGCATCGTGGGGCGCGGCAGCACTGGCAACCGGCGGCGATGTGTACGTCCAGGGTGCGCGCCAACCCGACATGCTCACATTCCTCAACACCTTCAGGAAGGTCGGCGGCGCCTTCGACATCGAGAAGGAGGGTATCCGCTTCTATCATCCTGGTGGTTCTCTGCATTCGATCGCGCTGGAAACGGCTGTCCATCCCGGGTTCATGACGGACTGGCAACAGCCACTGGTTGTCGCCCTGACGCAGGCCGACGGGCTGTCCATCGTCCATGAGACGGTGTACGAAAACCGCTTCGGGTTCACTCAGGCGCTGCGCCAGATGAAGGCGAATATTCAGGTGTATCGAGAGTGCCTGGGTGGGACTCCCTGCCGTTTCGGTCAGCGTAACTTCTACCATTCCGCAGTGATTTCGGGACCGACGCCGCTGCAGGCAGCTGACATCACCGTGCCTGACCTGCGTGGCGGTTTCTCCCACCTCATCGCAGCATTGGCTGCGACGGGAACGTCCCACGTGGCCGGCATCGACGTGATCTCGCGCGGATATGAGCATTTCCTGACCAAACTGCGCCAGCTGGACGCCCGCGTCCAGTACGTTGACGACTGAAGCGACTCCTCGGCAGTGCCCAAGAATCAAGCGGCACCGACAGCTCGGATTGAAGACGCCTTATTGACCGACCCCTGTGATTAAGCTGGTGAACTGTGAGCAGAATTCAAGGCCTGTACAAGAATGCGGTGGCGGCGGTTTCACCGATCATGCACACGTGGATCAACTTTGACGTCACGGGGGAAGAAAACCTGCCCGAATCAGGCGGCTTCCTGGTGACCCCGAACCATATTTCGAACACCGACCCGGTGTGCGTGGCGTTTGTCCTGGGTGAGCTGGGAATTCCAACCCGCTTCATGGCCAAGAACGAGCTGTTCAAGGTGCCGGTGCTGGGCGCTGTGATGAAGAAACTTGGCATGGTGCCGGTGCTGCGTAATTCCTCGCATTCTGTGGACTCGCTGGCAGGGGCCCGTAAGGCGCTCGACGCGGGTCAGTGCGTTGGCATCTATATTGAAGGCACTCTTACACGTGACCCGCAGTACTGGCCGATGCGTGGCAAGACAGGTGCTGCTCGCCTTGCCCTGGATACTCGCTGCCCGGTCATCCCGATTGCACAGTGGGGGCCACAGGCGATCCTAGAGCGTTACTCGAAGGCGCTGGACATTCGTCCCGGGCGCAAAGTGCGCATGACAATCATGGAACCGGTCGACCTTTCCGACCTGTATTCCGATCAGGGATCGCAGGACCGCGAAGCGGTGGTGGAAGCGACTGAGCGCATCCAGAAGGCCATCACTCGTGGCGTAGAGGAATTGCGCGGAGAGAAGGCTCCTGAACAGCCGTGGGATCCTGACAAGATGCAGGGGCCAGCCAAGAAGACGCTGGGACGGTTCGGGCATTGGCGCAGGGGCGTCCAGGGACGCTGATTTCATTGCAATGCGGCGCCTGCGCCCCGTGTACTCATAATCGACGAGGATGACTCTTCCGCCCGCTGCCCGCTGACCACCTGAGCGATGAGGCGGCTCATTTGCGTATGTCGATCACCACGCGCATCGGGTCTTCAAGAATTCCAATCTGATAGACGCGCTGTTGATCCATACCGATCACAACATGCGTGCGCCCTTCAAATGTGCCGTCCTCAATGATCGACAGCGGCCCGATATTGAGCAGAGGAGGCCCCGAGTAATACACGTTCTGATCTTCTTCCTCCAGCGGCATGGCAGTGCCCTCGATGCCCACATCCAGGAAGGTTGCGGCGCGGATCTTCAGCGGCAATCCGCGTCCTTGCTCAAGAGGCTGAGCCGCACGGTCAACGTACCAGCCAGGTAGGCCCTCACCTGAAAATTCGATGACGAAACGGTAGAAGTTCTCATGTTCTCCCACTCGCATGTCATGGAAGATGAGCTGGCTGCCTTCAACAGGAGCGGATTCCTGATGAGTGGGACCGTCAATCCATTGATCGACGTTCACTGGCAACGTTGCATCTTTTTCGTCTGAGAGGTTCGCTTCCGGCTCATTGGGTGTCGCGGATGAATCCGTGTCGCTGCCGGAGTCGGAAACATCCGATTCATCCGGTGTCTGCGGCGTGTCGGGTGTGCTTTGCTGAGAATGCTCGCTGGCACCGGATGCTGAGGCACCCTCGTCAGGAGTTGATGAACAACCGGCGACAAGGAGGCTGGCTGCGGCAATCCCTGCTGCGACAGCAGGCAGAAAAGCACTGTCACGTTTTGATCCCTCGTTGTGCGGTCCGGGCAGCACCATGATCACAATCTCCTTACAGGGCGTCGCTTATGCGCACTCGTGCGCATGTGGCAGTACCCAAAAGCTTATCTCCCATTTTTCGTACTTGTGGCTCAACCGCGATCTGAGTGCCCGCGCAGTAGAGTTGATGTATGACACCTCACGCAACGACCGGCTACGACGCTCACTCCCACACGCCTCCGGCGGACAGCTCCGAGGAACGGGCAGGCGCACCTGAACAGCGCTTCACCCACGCCAGCGTGCTGGGCACCGGAGCATGGGGAACAACCTTCGCGCACATCCTGAGCCAGGCCGGCCTCACCGTGTCGATGTGGGGCAGGAACGAGGGTGTCGTCGACTTCATCAACTCTCATGAAAACTCAACCTACCTGCCTGGTGTCACACTGTCCGATGCGATTAACGCGACGACCGACATCCGGCAGTGCATTCAGGACTCGAACCTGGTATGCATCGCCGTGCCCGTGGGGGCGGTGCGCGCCACTTTGGAACAGGCCACACCCGCACTGGACCCCGATGCCACATTGCTGTCCCTGGCCAAGGGTCTTGAACTGGACACGCTGCGCACAGTCCATTCAGTGATCTGCGAGGCAACCGGCTTCGCACCGACCAGCGTGGCCGTCATGTCCGGTCCGAACCTGTCGCGCGAAATTGCCGACCGTCAGCCGACGGCAACGGTCGTGGCATGTGAGGACATCGAGCGCGCCACGATGATCGCACGCACCTGCCACACGTCAACATTCCGCCCCTACGTGAGCGGCGACGTACTTGGATGCGAAATCGCCGGTGCTGTCAAGAACGTCATCGCCGTTGCCATTGGAGCCGCCGAGGGAATGGGCCTGGGAATCAACACGCGTGCCACACTGATCACCCGCGGTCTTGCTGAAATGACCCGTCTGGGTACGACACTGGGAGCCAGTGCCGACACCTTCGCCGGTCTTGCCGGTATCGGTGACCTTGTGGCGACCTGCTCATCGAAACTGTCGCGTAACTACTCGCTGGGTGTGCGCATGGGCCGCGGAGCTTCCCTGGACGAAGCGCTCGAACTGTCTCCCGGTGTGGTGGAAGGTGTGCGCTCCGCACTTCCGATTCTGCAGCTGGCTCGCGCTCACGATGTGGATATGCCGATCACGGAGAGCGTGGTGCGCGTGGTCCATGACGGTGACTCCATTGAGCACATGGGTCAGATGCTCATGTCGCGCCCTCAGAAGATGGACGGGTGGCGCATCGAACTGCTGTGAACCGAGGCATCAGGGGGCGCCCTCGTCAATAAACGCAGCGGACGGCGGTAGGCTTAACGCCATGACGACTCAAGCCCGACCCCGTGTCCTCATGGTTTTTGGAGGACAATCAAGCGAACATGAGATTTCGTGCGCCACAGCCGCAGGGATCCTTTCAGCGATCGACCGCGACGTGTGGGACATTGTGCCGGTGGGCATTACGAAGGATGGCCAGTGGGTGCGCGTCAGTGACAACCCTGATGACCTTGAATTCCACGACGGGCATGGGCACGAAGTCACCGCGACGGGCGCACATGTGGTGTGGGGGCCGCACGGACACCTCTTTGAACTGTCAGACAGTGACGAGGGTGGCCAGGGCCTGCGGACGGCACGCGATCTGGGAGCAATCGACGTTGTGTTCCCGCTGCTGCATGGCCCCTACGGTGAGGACGGCACAATCCAGGGGCTCCTGGAGATGGTTGGCGTGCGCTACGTGGGATGCGGTGTGGCAGCTTCTGCGGTGTGCATGGATAAGCACCTGACTAAGACAGTGCTCAGCCAGGCTGGCGTAGACGTAGGGCGCTGGGAGTTGGTGACGGCCGAGCAGTGGTCGCATCACAAGGACGATGCGCACGAGCGGATCCGTGCCCTCGGATTGCCTCTGTTTGTCAAGCCATGTCGCGCTGGATCCTCCATCGGTATCACGCGTGTGGACCAGTGGGAGCAGCTGGACCAGGCGATCGAAGAAGCACACGCACACGATCCGCGCATCATCGTCGAATCAATGTTGCAGGGGCGCGAAGTTGAATGCGCCGTCTTGGCCACCCGCGCTGAGACAGGGGAGCGGGCTCCGGCTCGTGCCGCAGTTCTGGGTGAGATTATCGTGCCTGACGGCGAGTTTTACGATTTCAACTCCAAGTACGTGGACGCGGAAGCTGCCACGCTCAAGTGTCCTGCAGATTTAAAGAAGGCAGACGCCGACCGGATCCGTGATGTTGCGATCCAGGCGTTTGCCGCGGTGGGTGGTGAAGGACTCTCACGCGTTGACTTCTTCTTCAACGACTCAACCGGCGCCATTACCGTGAACGAAATCAACACCATGCCGGGGTTCACTCCCATTTCGCTGTACCCGCGCATGTGGGAGAGCTCCGGAGTGGATTACGGTCAGCTGCTCGATACTTTGCTGCGCGAAGCACTTGCACGCCCGCTTGGGCTTCGCTGAGATCCGATCGGGGTAATGTGGAGTCATGTCGAAACCGAAGGTAACGCTCGTAACGTCAGCGGAAATGCCTGACCTGTACACCAATGATGCCGGACTTCTTGATGCACTGGTCGACCGAGGTACCGATCCGCACATCGCAGTGTGGAACGACCCGAACGTGAACTGGGATGATGCCGGTGTCAGCGTCGTCCGCTCAGTGTCGGACTACGCCACTGACCGTGATGCCTTCATCCAGTGGAGCCGCTCGGTTCCACGTTTGCTCAACCACCCCGATGTGCTGGAGTGGAACTCGGATAAGCACTACATGATTGAGTTGGAGAAGCGTGGCCTTCCGGTGATTCCCACGATGTGGTTGGAGCCGGAACAGAACCTGTCGAAGCATCAGGTGCATGCACGTTTTCCCGCCTCGGGTGACTTCGTCGTGAAGCCGGCTGTGTCCTCGGGTGTGCGCGATGTGGGTCGGTACTCCGCCAACGACACGAAGCAGCGTCAGGCCGCGATCATGCACGCGATGACGATGCTGTCGGAGGGCCGTTCGGTCATGGTGCAGCGCTACCTGGAGGACATCGATATTCACGGTGAGATCTCGCTTCTGTTCTTCAACGGCCTGGTTTCGCACTCGGTTGAAAAAACCGCAATGCTGTCCCCGGACACCATGTCGGCACCTGTGTTCCGTGAATCAGTGGTCGAGGCGCGTGACGCGAGTGCCGAGCAGTGGCAGTGGGGCGAGTTGATCCGCTCCATCCTGCATTCGTATGTGCGTGATCGGATGGGCCGCGACGAGCTGTTCCTGTATAACCGGGTTGATCTTGTCCCCGACGGGCAGGGCTCGTTCAGGGTGATGGAAGTGTCACTGGTGGATGCGGACCTGTATCTTGCCTCGTCACCTGCCGCCATGAACAACTTTGCTGACGCTATTGCGATGCGCGCGTTTTGGTGAGCATTGTGGTGCTGCGGGCAGGTGCGCTCGCAAGATCCTGTGAGGGCGGCCGGCGTGAGCGTTGACGTCAGCTTTGATGAGTTTGAACAGATGGTGGCGCGTGCAGTCGATGAGATCCCCGAAAGACTGTGGCGAGCAATCGACAATGTTGCATTCATTGTCGAGGACGACCCACCCGAAGATTCACTGCACCTGTTGGGTTTGTATGATGGCGTGCCTCTGACTGAGCGCAGCGACTACGCCGGGATGCTGCCGGATCGTATCTTCATATTTCGTCGCCCCACCCTGGCCGTGTGCGACACGCTCGAAGAAGTCGAGGACGAGGTACGAACAACGGTCATCCACGAGGTCGCTCACTATTTCGGTGTTGACGACGAAGAGCTCGACCAGTGGGGGTGGGGCTGAGCAACCCGCTTTGGCCTATTTATTGGGGACCAGCAGGCGAGCCTCAGGACCGGTTTCGTCGATGACGATGTGCCCATCAAAGACCCTGAAATCTTCCCCGGGAATCTCGTGCTGAGTCTTTCCGTCGGGGGTGACGATGAAGTACCCGTCATCAGTTCTCATCACAACGAATCTTCCGTCGGCTGCCACGGCTTTGACTTCGCCCATATCGTCGAAGTTAAAGCCAGTGGTGGCGAACAGGCTATCGCGGTCGTGCCTGATCGTCACGACGTTTCCCTTGGCGTCGACGCTGGCAGGGCCATCTTCCCGATGGGCAAACATCGCCGAGGACGGAACCAGAGAATGACTGACCACGCTATCGGCAAGCTCTTCACTGAATCCCTTGAAGGTACCCTTTTCTGTGCCGTCGTAGGCGTAAATTGTATGTTCGGCTTCCTCGTCATCTGCTGAGGAGTCGTAGACGATGTATCCGTCGCTGAACGTCTGAACCCAGCTTTCTTCGCCGCCCACGGGGTCCATTGTGGGTTCGCCTGTTTCGAGGTCGTATGCCGTGATCTGCTTTTCGCCGTTATCGCACACCAGAACCTCTTCAGCAATTGTGCAGTCGGCTCCGTGAGCGTCGACGGACCACTTGGTGCCGCTGCCGTCCAGTGCCACTGCCGCGATCATGTCGCCCGTGAAATTGACGTCGAGGGCAGCATACACCACGTTGTCACGTATGCCGAATGGCTTGATGCTCCTAATGACACCGCCTTTGATTTCGAGCAGTGGTGTCCGCTTGCCTGTCTCACCGTCGAAAAGCTCCGCGTAACCATCATCAGACACTCTGCCGTCAGAGCTATAAAAGCAGATGGTGCTGCCGTTGACGGAATGGTTCGGGGTCTCTGCGCACTGCATGTAGTCTTCAGTGTCGCTCCACATGACTTGTCCATCCGGAATGCTGATGCCTTGGGCTGCAAGGTGATCGTCGGCATTCCAGGCAACGTAATAAGAGGAGTCAGCTGCCACCGCTTGCAAGGTGGTGGCGTCGTTCTTGTTGAACTCTATTTCCTCGAAACCGTTGATGTAAGCGGGGTCAACCCAAGATCCTTCTTCAGCGACGATAGCAATCGGGTCATAGGTGGGGATCTCACCATCGGCAGATGCTGTGCCACCGCCACTGGCATTGTCATCACTCTTAGTAGCACCGCCTCCGCTGGAGCACCCGACCAGAAGGCCAAGCGATATCAATGCGCTGAGGGTGATGATTCCTGCGTTCCGGTGACCTGATCGTGCGCGACGTGGGAACGACATCGCTCGTCTCCTTTACATATGCTTAAGAAGCGGTCTTTTCCGCATGATACTAGGCAAAACATGGGTGCTGAGGTGGAAGTGCGGCGATCAGGATCGATGCTGCAGAATTGATGCAGAACTTTCACTAACATGTTCCGAATTGTTTACGGTGATGTTGCGAACGATGGAGCGTGCAGCGGTGAACGCGGGACGTGTTCGATGCCACCATCGGAGGCGGCGTGAGAATTTTCAGGTCCGGCGTGAACTCTGATAGAGTTAGCATTCGTTGCACCGGTCGGTGCGGCAATGGTGGCTGTAGTTCAGCTGGTAGAGCACCTGGTTGTGGTCCAGGACGTCGCGGGTTCGAGCCCCGTCAGCCACCCGTAGGGAAACCCCGTAGCCTTGAGGTTACGGGGTTTTCGCTTGATATCAAGCCAAACGGCACAAATCAAAATGCGCTACAAATGCCGGAAAACGCTATGAGTGTCTAGAATTAGTGGCACGTAGGTGGCACGAAACAAACGAGGGGCACACGCATGAGTGGACGACGCGCGTTCGGCAACATCCGCAAACTACAGTCGGGACGATACCAAGCACGCTACCGCGGCCCAGATAACCAACACCACAAAGCTCCCGTCACCTTCCAACGAAAGAAACAAGCCGACGAGTGGCTAGCCGCCGAACAAACACTCATCGCGCGCGACACGTGGACACCACCCGACAAGCGCGCACAACCAGCCGACACGCCAGACACCACGCCCACAGTCCCCACCTTCAACCAATGGGCAGACCAGTGGGTCGAAACACTCCCACAAACGGGACGCACACCACGCACAGTCCAAACATACAAATACCGGCTCAAACGCCTACGCGAAACGTTCGGAGACACCCACCTTGACCAGATCACGCGCGCAGACGTAGACCAGTGGTACAAGGACACGGCAGACAACGCGCACGGGCGCACAAAACGCGGTCGCACCACCCGCAACGACGGGCGAGGAATAGCGCGCTCCGCGTACATCGTACTAAGCGCGTGCATGAAAGACGCGGTAACAGCGGGACACATCCCGGACACCCCGTGCCACGTCACGCGCGGCGGCAAACTCGTCAAAGACATAGACGCGCCACGTCAGGTTGCAACCCCACAAGAAGTCCACACAGCCGCCCAAGCAATGCCGGACGGCGAACAACTCATAATTCTCTTAGCCGCATGGTGCGCAATGCGACGCGGCGAACTACTCGGACTCAGGCGCAAAGACATAGACCTAAAAAACGGCGAACTGCACATTAGACGGCAGATACAGTACCTCGTGGACGGGGGAGAGACGGTTCTCAAGCCGAAAAGCGACGCGGGAACACGCACTATCTCAATACCAGCCGCACTCCTGCCCGTCATACGCGCGCACATGAAAACGTACGTGAAACACACGCCGGACGCGCTCATATTCCACCGCCCCGCACGCTATGACCAGTCAATCCACCCGAACACGCTTGACAGACACTGGAATGACGCGCGTAAAGCCGCTGGGATCCCGTGGTTCAAGTTCCACGACCTGCGCCACACGGGACTGACCATTTACGCGCAACAAGGCGCAACGCTCGCTGAACTCCTGCACCGTGGTGGGCATAGTGACGTGGAAGTAGCGCTCCGATACCAGCACGCGACCGCAGAACGTGACAAGGCGCTTACCACCATGATGAACACGCAAATTATCGCGTAAGATACGCGCGCGAAAAACGGGGCACCCTCGACCTTATTCCCCAAGCAATTCACGCCGTACAGCGCTTACGGGCACACGAAACAACGACGCAACACTCTCAACAGACAACTCACCGCGCAAAACGCGCGCGCGAAAATCCGCAACGCACGCATCAACCGTCAGGCGCGTAAACTGCTCACCGTAAGCGTCCACCAGTGCCGCCGCGACGCTCCCAGACTGCTCGCACTCACTAAGCGCCATGCTGATAGGCCGCTCGGACACGTCGCCCGCCCCGGCCACGCCTACAGCGTCATCAACACGCAATGAACAAAACGAGACGAACAAGCGCGTCTTGTCAAGAAAACACTCTCGCAATCCTGTGTACTCACCAGCAACCGTGCCTGCGCACACGAACTGCGCGGCCTGGCACACCGGGTTGGTGCTCTCACGCGATAATCCCATATTTGACACTAATCCACCCCTCTACAACTAATCCTAGCCGCGTATTCAACGCGCGCGCGGGCGAGACATGACCCTAAGTGCCTCGCCCCGCGCCATTTAACGCGGGCACCACGTCATTAACACGCGCTAGTCAAACCACTGACACTCAACGCCGTCATGCCGATAAAGCTCACACAATTCCTGCGGTAACCAGTCATCAAGCATCATTGATTCCCCGTCCTTCAACATGTTGTCTGCCCACTCGCTGAACGGTTCCAACTCGCCGCGCTCCACACGCCTAGCCAACTCAGCCGCAATACCAGCCCACGTGATAGCCGCCGTAAAATCGTTCCAGCATAAGTTAGGCGCGCTACTATTGTCATCGTCAGGTAGCAGACGGTCCCAGTCGATGTACTCATATTCATCAAACGCGCGACGCAACGGCGTGTAGTCAAACGTCACGCCGTCAAACGTAGACGTGGGGGACGCAAGGTCATCGACCAGTTCATTAGTCAACGTGACCATATACCCCGAGAATCTGTCACGCTCCAGCGAATAATAGTCACCACCGCCCAAGCCATAGGCCGCACTCTCTAGCAGACTCATAGAATCTCCATCGTCAAGAATGAATTGCGCACTCGGAAAATACTCAAGGGCCGTCGCCAGATACTGTGAAAATGTGGTCTTAGTCATTGTCTTGTCTCCTGTTCCTGTGTGTGTCAGACTGTCTTAACTAATTGTGCCCCGCCGCGCGTCAGTGCTTCCACTGTTTCACGCCACGCCACGCGCCACGAATCCCCACCACCATTAAGTGGTGCCACATAAACATCGTGGAATAATTCATCAAGCGACCGGCCTCGGCTACCCTCAACCGGCACCAATGCTAGCGTCGCAATAGCGCGCTTCCACTCACACGCGCACCACTCATCAAACGCGCGCTCAAGCGCGCCCACCACGTCACCACCACGCGACGCCACACTATCCACCGCGCCAAGCAAATACCGCTCAAGCGCTTCCGCCGCGTCGCACTGCACCGCGCCTGTCCAACTCTCATACACTTCACAAAACTCACACATGTCATTGTCCTTTCAAACTGCGGCCGCGTATTTAACGCGCGCGGCCAAACGCGCCCAACCCTCACCAAGCTAAGCGCCGCACGCGCCTAACCGTCTCACCCGGAATGTAATTATTCGGGTTATTGGAATAATCGCCACTGCTCCCGAACATCGCCACGTAAGGCGCACGCGCGCGCCGCTTACCATTCACAAACTTGTCATCGGCAATACCGACAACCGCAAACGGCCTACGCGCTTCCCTCCGCATGAAACGGCGCGGCATGAACACAAAATCGCCCACTCGGATCTCGCTCACCGGCACTTCTTCAGCGTCAAGCACCGCACCAAGTTGCCGTTCTGCTGGCTGCTTCGAGTCAATATCATGCAAGAACTCGTCAAGATCGTGTGAGCGCTGTTCCTTAACAACCCCATGAGGGTACGTGCGCTTCACAATCTCGTAATCTTTCACCCAGTACACGCCGTGATCGGTGCGCATAATCTTGAGCACGTCAGACTCACTGCAATTATCAGCCAGAACATGCAGATAAATAGTTGTCCCGTCATTGTCCATGTAATTGTTAATCACAGTCGCCACATACAACGGCGCGCACGGCACCTCAGCCAACCGGCAATACTCTAAGAACGCTTCAACTGAATCGCGCCCACCATTCCAGTGCAGTTCAATCGCTATACGCTGTTTGTCGAAAACTATCAGCCCGCTATTACTCATGACTAATTCCCCTCAAAATGTGTTTGTGTGTGTTGTCTGTTCTAGTGGTGGTGCCCATGCCCTCAACACGGGCAACCACCACTAACGCGGATAAGATCAGGCGCGCTCAAGTTTGAAAGACCGGATAGCGTACCCGTCGTGACCAACCGTGAAACGCTTAGCCACGTCGGCAACCTCGTCAAGCGTCGGCCCCCCGGTCCACGCGATACGCACCGCGTTAGTCTCAAAATTGCGGTACACGTGCATATCCTTAGCCTTAAAAGTCCGGTATAAGAACTTTCGTAGCGCCTTAGCACTCATTGAAAGTGTCTTATTTATCATGGGTGAGGTAGCTGGCACGCTATCAGCGGCAACCGGGGCAACGGCCTTATCCTTACTCACTTTCACGGGCTTGAGTGCGGGCTTACTATCATGTGTAACCGTCTTAGCCTTAAGCGCGTCGGCACGCTTCTTATTAGCGCGCGTGGTGGTCGCCTTAACCGTGGGAACTTTCACCGGTTCCGGCTTGGCTTCCGGCTTGGCTTCAGGCTTCACCGGCTTGGCTTCAGGCTTCACCGGCTCCAGCTTGGGCTCTGGCTTAGGTTCCGGCTTGGGTTCCGGTTTAGGTTCCGGCTTGGCAGAATCGCTATAGCCGATCAAGTCAAGCACAACATTATTATTAGCGTCTTGACCAAGTGCCGACGTGAACGCGCCCGCGATATTGTCGCCAAGGCGGAATAAATGGGGTCGTTTCTTAATTCCAGCAAACAATGTTATAGGGAAGTCATTAACCCCTATGTCGGAATACCGCCCGGCAATCCGCACCACGTCATTAAAATAGCCCACCTGTGTAGCCGTGAAGCGGCTATCATGCGCTTCAAGCCCACTCCCGACCTCACTCATTAACACTTTCTCAACCGGGGGGAATACGCCGTTATGACTGCCATTGCCGTAAGCATCAATGCTTGGAATATCGACAAAAATAGTTGCCACGTGCTCGCCATTATGACTACGGAACACCAATTTAACTAAACGGTCATTACAACCCAAGTCATACGACACCTCAACAACCGTCTTAGCGTAATCACGGCGCTTCAACTTCACGGCCTTAAGCGCCGTAGTAAGTGAAACCGCGTTAATCAAAAGTGGCGTTTCTTCGACTTTCTTAACCGCCTTAGCATCAACGCTAGGCAAGGCGCACATAATAGCGCGGTAACGATCCGTCGCCATAATAACAACACGATCACGAAACGCAGTTAAATAAACATTGTCGATAGCCTTAACGAGTGACGACCCGGACGAGTCAGCCGTCTTAACAGCGCACTCAATAGCCGGCATAAACTCAACAAACGGAACAGTAAACTTAACTTCAGACATGATAATTACTCCACTTCAAAAGTTTCTAAACTGTGGCCGCGTATTTATTGACGCGCGCGGCCTCACGCGCCACCAACCCACTAATTCATTGCGTCTTGCGTCTGACGATAAAGACGCTCGAAAATAATCGACGCCCGAGATAGCGCGCGCGCCTGAACGTCTAACCAGTGTTCACGGGAATTAGGTTGCAAACGCCCGTTATCGGTGCGCTTCAATTCACTAGGACAACACAAACGTTCAGCAATATCCGAGTTATAAATCAAACTGCAACCCGACCACGAATATTCAGACCAACCCGACGCACCATTAAGCAAAAACCGATCCAGCTCATTTTCTCCAAGCGCGTCCACCTCGCAATTACCCCGCGCGTATTTAAGCTCGTCATAGAAGTCCGATACATACTCGCCAACCCCACGCGACCAAGCCGAACGCCCATGCGACGCCCTATACTCATCAACCGCACTACCCAAAGACTCTAGAAACTCACTCATTTTCCTACCCCAAACCCATCAATATCCGCTGAATTCTTGAACTCGCTGAAAGCGCGTTCAAACTTCCGATTAACATTCACGCGCGTCGCATTAAAAAACCCGCCAACAGCACGCGGCCCCAAAATCTGCTTAATAAACTCCTGCTTCCCCTCATGGGAAGATGAACGCATACCACCGATAAGCGCGCTCGCATCTCTCCAAGACTTGCAACGCCTTAAAATTCTCAACTCGAAAACGCTGAACACACTGAACCCCTTGAATCTCAACCCTGAAACCTGATAGAGTGACCCTCGTGTAGGGACGGCACCAGCACTTGACCAGTGCCGCCCCTCGTAGCAACCGTTTAACGGCTGTTACGTCCTAGCCAATAGCAGAACTGCGGTAGCCATATAGGCCACAGTTCGGAAAATGCTAAGAGAGCTAGGAACACATCAGGAAAGGTGTCCATTTATTTTTCCTTTCAATGGACACTTACGCTGGCTTTTGCCAGCGCCTTACCCGGTGTTGTCGCACCGGGTAAGTCTTTACCCGCGCGCGCTCACATCGTGCGCTTGGAGAATCGCGTTTAATTCATCCTGTGGAATATCTTCCAATTCCTCATAAGAATCGACACGCGCGTGAATCTCGCTCGCAATTGCGTCGATATCAAAATCATCCGCATAATCTCCAAGCTGCGGAGTAATCCACGATTCGACGTCTTGGACTGATAGAAAAGTAGACATAGTACACTCCCCGTACTAACAGATATGTGAAAGTCGGGAGCTAGAAAAGTGGTGTAAACACTCTGCCTTATTCCGCTTGTGCGTCTTGTATTACAGCAACTCCCGACGTAAAGCGTAGGCATAAAAAATGACCAACTAACGTGGGTCATCACGTTACACGGACTTTCTAGATCCGATCGCTGTCTTTCAGCGACACAAAAATAATTGCACACCCTCGGAATGAAGTCAACTCATTTGAGTGTGATCTACGTCACACACCGATAAAGTGGCAGAATACCAACGAAAACACAGGCTAATCCGCATCACATAATAAAAAATTGCGCTTGACATGGCCACTCGCTACCCACTACACGCGCGCTATATATAGCGCGCCATGCGACGGCGTGACAGGCACAGAGATGGACACAGAGACGGACATAGAGACGGACATAGAGGCGGACAGAGAGGCGGACAGAGAGGCGGACAGAGTGCCAGGGCAGTGAGGTGAGCTACGTCATACATAGCGCTAGAGTGTTGACAGACAAGACGCAATGAGGTAGCGCGCGCGTGTGTTCCTATACACGCGACACGCGACACGCACGCAACACATAACGACAATCATTCTCAAACGCGCTCGAAGCGCGCGTGAGGTCTAAGCCCCACCCATGTATAAATATACCCCGGCCCGCATACTTTTGGATCAGCGAAGCCCCTACCGCTCGGTCTTAGCAGTTCTTATGCGTGGCAGCTCAAAGGTCGATGGGCATGAAGCTCACGTGGCACATTTAATAGGTGGGGTGGCGTGTTATTTTCGGGGGCAGTGTCATTTTGCGTGTGGGTGTGGGCTTGTGAAAATTGTGGGTGGCAGTTCAAGGTTTGCGCGGTGGGCGTGTTAGCATGTGTGGCTTGTTGGCTTGTGTGGTGTGGTTCGTGCTTTATGCTGTTTGTTGATAGTGGTTCCTATTATTATTGTTTTGTTGGTGCGGTACGTTCTGGTAGATATGGGGGTTTGTGGGGGTATGCCGTGGGTGAGGTCAGGGCGTTCGCCGCGTAGTAAGCGGTTCCCGGCTGATTGGGAGAAGCGCCGCCGTGTCGTGTTGGAGCGTGACGGATTCAAGTGTCAGTGGCGTTTGAGTGGTGGCGGCGTGTGCGGGGCACCGGCTACGGACGTTGACCATGAGGTCCCTAATGATGATAATTCGTTTGCTAACTTGAGGGCGTTGTGTTCTGAACATCACCGGCATAAGACTGGCGGTGAGGGTGGTCGTGGTTATTGGGCGGCTATTAAGCGTTCTCGCGGTAAGTTTGTGAGGGTTGAGAAACACCCGGGCTTGTGTGGTTGATAGGGGTGTTTGTGTGCCGAGTATTCCTAAGCGTCGCGATGAGCTTATCGACGCGCGCGCGTCCCGTGTGGGTGCGGCGAGCGTCGGTGTTGCGCGTCCTGTGCGGAAGCCGTCAGCCCGTAAAGAGTGGCACGATTCGGTTAAGCGGTTGTGGCGGTCGTTCGCGTCTAGCGGGCAGGTCGAGTTTTGGCAGGAATCTGATTGGGCGTTTGCGCGCATGTTGTGTGATGACTTGTCGCGGTTTCAGAAGCAGGAGGACGCGGCAATGAGGTCGCGTGCTGAGCGTGATGAGTGGGACGCGCAGTATGGGTGGATGGACGAGGACGAGTTGCGTGAGGCGGCGTTGGAGGCTGGTGATCGTTCGATTGCGAAGCCGCCGCGCGTGAAGTCGTTTGGTAGTGCGGCGAAGATGGAGATTTTGTATTCGGCGTTGCAGCGTTTGTTGGTGACTGAGACTGATCGTAGGCGTGCGCGTATTGAGTTGCAGGTTCAGCGTGATGAGGGTGAGTCGCCGGTTGATGAGGTGATGGAATCTTACGCTGAGGCGTTGCGCGCGGTGTAGAGAGGGGCTGTTGGCGTGGAGGTTGCGGGCCGCGAGGTTGAGGGTATTCCTTTCGCTGACGTTCCTGACGATGAGTTGTCTGACGGGCAGTTGTTGGAGAAGTATCGCCCGTTGTTTTTGGGGCCGACGTGGAAGCGTGACGAGTTAGGCGCGTGGGTGTTGCCTGAGCGCACGTTGGGTTGGCAGATTGCGCGTTGGTGTAGTGAGTGGTTGAAGCCGCTTGGGGATACTGAGTTGTTTGAGTTTACGCTTGAGCAGTTGCGGTTCTTGTTGTGGTGGTATGCGGTTGATGAGCGCGGCGAGTTTGTTTATCGGCATGGCGTGTTGCAGCGGATTAAGGGTTGGGGCAAAGACCCGTTTCTTGCGGTTATTTGTTTGATTGAAGCGTTCGGGCCGTGCCGTTTTGGTGGCTGGCTGAAGGGCGGTGTGCCGTTTGGCGTGCCGTGTCGTAATGCGTGGGTTGAGTTGTATGCGTTGTCGAAAGAGCAGACGGAGAACACGTTTACGATGTTCCCGATTCTTGTGAGTGAGCGTATGCGTAAGCGTTACGGCATGGACGTGAAGTTGGAGATTGTGCGCGGTTTGGGGAATACGGTTCGTATTGTCCAGAAAACGGCGTCGTTCCGGTCTACTGAGGGTGGGCGCGTAACGTTCAGCTTGTTGAATGAGACGCAACACTGGCTTGCGTCTAATCGTGGTCACCAGTTGAAGCTGACGATTGACGGTAATGCGTCTAAGGGTAGTGGTGCGCGTTATGTGGCGATTACGAACGCTTACAAGCCGGGCGAGGATAGCGTGGCGCAGCGTGACCGTGAGGCGTATGAGGGGTTTCTTGAGGGCCGCGCGTTAGATCAGGGCTTGTTGTATGACAGTATCGAGGCCCCGTCTCATACGCCTTTAACTGAGCGCGTGTTCCGCGTGGTGTATAACGCGATTCGTGGGGATAGCGTGTGGTGTGATTGGCATAAGGCGTGGCTGTCTACGCTTGACCCTACGCGGCCTGTGAGCGAATCGCGCCGCATGTATTTGAATCAAGTGTGGCAGCCGGAGGGTTCACTGTATAAGGCGGCAGAGTGGGACCGGTTGCGTGTCGATGAGACGCTTGAGCCGGGTGACCGCGTGTGTCTTGGTTTTGATGGTGGTAAGAGTGATGACGCGACGGCGCTTGTTGCTATTAGGTGCCGTGACCAGTTGATTGTGCCGTTGCTTGTGGAAGAGAAACCGGAGGACTTGTCGACGGGCTGGGAGGTTAACCGCGAGCGCGTTGATAGTGCTGTTCATCGGGCTTTCCGTGAGTATCAGGTTGTTGGGTTTTTTGCTGATGTGGCGTTGTGGGAGTCGTATATTCACGAGTGGACGCTTGATTATGGGCATTTGCTTGTGGGGCGCGCGTCGGAGCGTGGGCCTATTGAGTTTGATATGCGTGGTTCGCAAAAGAAGGTTGTGCGGTTGCATGAGCAGTTTATGAGCGCGGTGTTGGAGCAGCGGGTTCATCATGGTGGTTCTGATGGGTTGCAGCGCGCGTTGCGGCGGCACGTGTTGAACGCTGTGCGCCGGGATACGACGTATGGTGTGACGTTTCAGAAGGAGTCGCGTGAGTCGCCTAAGAAGGTCGATTTGTATGCGGCGGCTATGTTGGCGTTTGGCGCGTTGATGGAAGTGGAGTTGACGGAGGCGGCACAGAAAGTTGATGTGTCTGCGTCACCGTTGGTGTTTGGTTCGTGGGGTGGTTAACCGTGAGTGATGATCGTGTTGCGTTGGTGTTGGCGCGCGAGTGTTTCAGCATGGCTGAGCGTGATTTTGGTGAGCGTTTGGAGAAGTGCGATAACTATTTGCGTGGCGTGCAGTCTGACCCGTATGCGCCTGATGGTATGCGCGATGAGATGAAGAACATTATGGAGCGTTCTAAGCAGAATTGGTGCGCGTTGCCTGTGAACGCTATGTGTCAGACGCTCGCGGTTGATGGGTATCGTCGTGGGCGTGGTGAGAGTTCTGATGTGGGTGATCGTGCGGCTGGTGATTCTCTGACTGATACGGAGGAGTGGGCGACGTGGAAGCGTAGCGATATGGACGCTAAACAGTCGCTTGTGTATCGTCCGGCTATCGCGTTTGGGCAGGGTTTCACGGTTGTTGAGCGTGATTATCATGGTCGCCCGCAGATCAGGGTGTTGTCGGCGTTGCATACGGCCATGATTTTTGAGGACGTGTTGTGTGATGATAATGCGTTGTTTGCTTTGACGATCACGCGCCGCCCGGTGGTTGAGGGCGGGGAGCTTGTGTCTTTGGGGCGCGCGTATGGGTGGGATCGTTACTTCCGGTACGAGTTCGCGTTTGATGATGGTGAGTTGTTCCGCATGGTGGAGCGCGTGGAGCATGGGGGTAATGGTCATAACCCTGTGACGCGGTTTTATTCGCAGATGGATAGTGAGGGTCGTGTTCAGGGGATTGTTGAGCCGCTTATCCCGTGGCAGGATTCGCTTAACCAGACGTTGTTTAACATGCTTGCGGCGCAGAGTGAGGGCGCGTTCCGCACGATTGTGGGCACGGGGATTATTACGCCTAGCATAAAGGATAATAATGGTAACCCTGTGATGGACGAGTTCGGTAATGAGCGGAAAGCGCCGGTTCGTATTAACCCGTCCTCACCGTTGATTACCGCGTCCCCCCAGGCGCGCATTACCGCGTTGCAGCCGACTGATTTGAGCGGGTTTATTGAAGCGGCGAAGATGCATGTGCAGCATTTCAGTGCTATCACTCAGGTGCCGCCGAACTTCTTGTTGGGGCAGATGGCTAACTTGTCTGCTGACGCTTTGGACGCGGCGGAAAAGTCGTTCCGTAGGCGTATTGGCGAGTTGAAACGTCTGCTTGGCCAGTCGTGGGCGCGCACGTTCCGCGTGAGCCGTGTCGTTGAGACGGGTGCGACTGAGGACGATGATTCGTGGGAGCACGGTGAAACGGTGTGGCGTGACTTTGAGGACACGGCTATGAGCAGCCGCGTGGACTCGTTGACGAAGCTGGCAACGCTTGGTGTTCCTAATAAGGCGCTGTGGGCAATGGTTCCGGGCGTGACTGGCCCGCAGTTGGATAAGTGGGCGCAGTTGGCGCAAGATCAGGAGCCGTTTAACACGTTGGATACGGATAGTGCGGCGTGGCTTATGTCTGGTTCGAGCGCGCCACGTGAGTCTCGCGAGTTTGCTGACGAGCCGCGCGCTGACGCGGTGTTGAGCTAGTCCAGCTAGAAAAGGGGTGGCATGTTGTGGCGTTAAACAGTGACGTGTTGGAGCGGATTGTTGCCGCGTATAGTGCGGGCGTGAAACGCATTGGTGACCGTAGTGGCGCTCTGGGTATGTCATTGTGGGACACTGCGCGCCCTGAGAAACTGTTGGACTTGTCGATTAAGACGCTTGTCCCGTTGTGGGGTGAGGGCTACGAGTTGGGGTTGGCGTTTTACCGCGTGTTGAAACTGTTGGACATGGGGTACACGGTTCGTCATGATGAGTCGCGTCGCCGTCCTATGCGCATGGTCACTGCGGGTGATGTGATTAGCGAGTTTGAGAAACTGTCGGGCGTTGAGCTGGGTGACCTGGGTGTTGATAGGTCGCGCCGCGTGAAAGAGTACGGGATTGTTTCCTCATCGTCTATCGGGTGGAAGTCGAGTGATTTCTGGTACTTGAAGCAGTCGATGGACAAGCAGCAGGAGCATGTGGCCAGTAAGGGCGCTATGGATTATGACCGGGTTGCGTTTGGTGCAGCGGCGCAGAAGGTCGCGGCTGATGGTGCGCGCACTACGGTGGCGCATTTAGGGGAGTCTGACGGGAATTGTCTGGGCTTTGCGCGGTATTCAACGACGGGCACGCCGTGCGCGTTTTGCGCGTTGTTGTTGACGCGCGGCATGGCATACAAGTCCAGTAAGAGCGCGGTGCTGTCTGCTAGGGGGAACTCGTTTCACCCTAATTGCAAGTGCGTGTCTGTGCCCGTGTTTCATGAGCGCTCGTGGAAAGCGGGGAGCGTGTTTGCGTTGAATAGGAAGTTTGAGCGCGAGTATCGGGCGAACGATACGGTGTCGGCTGCAACCGGTATTGGGAAGCTGAGGGCGTGGCGTTCGTACTATTGGAAAACGTACCGGAAGTAAGACACTGTCCGGTTTGCCCGTGCCCCGCGTGGGGTTGCGGGCGCTTTTGTTATGAGTGGCGTTGCGCGTCTTGACGGTGCGCGCGCCTTTCGAGTTTCGAGGAAGGGCTGACTGTGGCTGACGAAAATGAAGCACCTGAAAATGAGGACCTTGACGGTGAGGGTGCGGCTGATCGTGACCTTAGCAGTGATGAGGGTGACGTGAAGCGTGGCGAGGTGAGTGATCTGCCTGAGTGGGCGCAAAAGATTATTCATTCGTTGCGTGACGAGAATAAGAAGCGTCGCGTGGCGTTCGACGAGCTTGCGAAGCGTGCTGAGTCCATGAAAAGCGTGGACGAGGTGAACGAGCTGATCGCGGCTGAGAAAGCGGAGCAGGACAAGTTACGGCTTGAGGTTGCGCGCCGTGACGTTATGCGCGAGTTCGATGTTCCTGACGGGTTGAGCGAGTTCGTGTCGGGCGATACGCCGGAGGATATGCGTAAACGCGCGGAAGCCCTCATGACGGTTATGGGGGAGCGCGGTAAGTCGCGGCCTGTTGAGCGTCGCGGTGGCGGCGTGAACGGTGCTGACACGGCTGGTGACGGTCTGCCTGATGACCCCCGCAAACTTGCGGAGATGGTCCCTCGATTGTCGTAGTAACCGGATTGTTGGATACGCGCGTCTCTAAGTGGGGGCGCGCGTCTTGTTTTGTGATGGGAGTTTGATTGTCATGGCTTATACGCCTCATAAGATTGTGAAGCCGGAGAAGCTTGTTGCGACCGCTATGGGTCTGCTTGAGCGTGAACTGGTTGTTCCTAAACTGTTTACCCGTAAGGGCGTGGACGATTTCAAGGGTGCGCGCACTGACACGCTGAATATGCGTGTTCCGGGCGTTCTGGCTGCGCACGATTATGCGTGGCGTAATGATCGTTCTAAGCCGATTCAGGTCGATCAGTATTCTGACCGCACTGTTGCCGTCAAGTTCGGTGGTAACGCTTACAGTGCTGTCGAACTGACTGACGAGCAGTACGAGTTTGATTTCAATGCGTGGAGTGAGCTGCTTGCCGCGCAGTGTCAGGCTGTCGCTCGCCGTCTTGAATACGGCGCGGTTAAAGCAATGGTTGACGGTAAGTATGCGGTCACTGTTGGCGCTACCGCTGGCAACCTGTCGAACGACATTGTTGAAGCTAACCGCGTTCTGAACACGGTGGGCGTTCCTGCCGCGTCGCGCACGCTGCTTGTGGGTAGCGAGGTCGAAGCTGTCATGCAGACTGACCCGGCGTTCAACATTGCGTCGAACGTGGGTGACGCTAACGCTAATAGCGCTCTGCATGACGCTGTGATTGCGAAGTGGAAGGGCGCTAACGTTGTTCGCTCGCTTGATCTGCCGTCTGACGAGGCTTACCTGTTTGCGGGTAGCGCGTTCGCGTTCCTTAACGCTGCGCCGCACGTGCCTGATTCCGTTAAGGGCGGCACCACGTCGTTTGAGGGTATTGCCCTGCGTTGGGTTCGTGACTACGACCCGATGTACATGGTTGAGCGTAGCGTTGTGAACACGTGGTACGGGTTCGCGCCTGTACTTGACCCGATCTTGTATTGGGACGCTGCGAACGACCGTGAGGCCGTGTCTGAGGGCGAGTATCTGGTTCGTGGCGTGCGCCTGAAGCTGGGCGGCAAGGACTCGTACTTTGCTGCTGACGCTGGTACTGGCGCTGCTGCTGTGGGTAAGGCTCTCGGCCTGACGAAGCGTAGCGCCGCTACTGCTGCTAAGGCTCCTGCGTCTCCTGCTGCGTAACGCTGCCTTGCGCTCGCGGGGTGGGGGCGCGTCCCTGCGCGGGGCGCGTCCCCACTTGCTGTGCGCGCGTTTTGTAGTTGTTAACAGCGTGAAGTAGGGGGGGTTGTATGGCTGACGGTTTTGTTAAGCCGGGCACTGGCCCGCTGATAAGCGTCCAGGAGCTGCAAGCCCGACTGGATTGGACGCTTGGCACGGGCTTAGAGAACATTGCTGAAAGCGTGATCGAGGACGCTTCTAACCTTGCCCGACATTATGGGCGCGCCACGTGGGATAAGGACCATGTGCCGCCCGTGGTGAAAACACAAGTTCGTAACGCTTGCGTGCGGTATTTGAAACTGGTTGACGCGGTTCTGTTGTCGCGCGCGGCTGAGGAAACTGAACAGTACACGGATTTGCGTAAGAAAACGGGCACCGTGTTCTTTGACGATGATGAGATAGCGACGATTAAGGCTGCTGCTGGTGGTGATGGGAACTTCTATTCGCTTGACAGCTTCCAGTATTCGCCCTACGCCTCGTCCACGTTAGAGCGTTCAGATTACGTGCTGTTGCCTACTGGGCGTAAGCCTATGCGGTTGGGGTGGTCACCGTGGCCGTAGGCAGGTATCGGGAAAAGTATGGGCTGGTGTTCCCGCCTCGGGTCGTGACTGATTCGCGTGGGAATAAGGCTCACACGCCTGATTTTGATAACCCTGATCGTGTTCGTATGAGCGTGCAGGGGTTGAGGTCTAACCGTACTGAGATTGCCGGGCAGTTAACTAATGAGGTTGTGCGCGCGCTTATTGACCCTGAGTACGACTTGAAGCCGTGGAGCGTCGTGGAGTTTGAGGGCCGTCAGTATGACTTGTCGGCTCCGCCGATGTTCCGTGAGGGGACTAGGCGCACTCGTCATTGGGTTGCTGAGTTGCGTGCGCGCCCGCCGTCGCGCGCTGGGAGTGTGGTGTGAGATGGGTTTCGAGTTCACTGTTAGTTCTAAAGAGCTTGGCCGGATTATTGGCCGTATGGCTCCTGTTCAGGCTGAACTGGGTGCTGCTGCCGCGTCCAGGGCTGCTGTGGCGCGCGGCGTGTTGAAGAAACACCGCCGTCAGGGGCACTCGCGTATTACGCACACGCAAGGTTTGGTTGACCATTACGTGTGGCTGGACGATACGCGGGGCCTTGAAGCGGCTGCGGCTATCGAGTACGGGCGGAACATTTACCGCACTGAGGTGCTGAAAACGGCTAACGGGAAGGTTCGTAAGATCAGGGTTCCTACTGGTCGCAAGACTCGTCCTGTGCGCGCGTTGCGCACCGCGTTCAAATAGGGGGTGTGATCGCGTGTGAGTTTGCTTGACGAATTGCGCGAGAGCGCGTCTTTTTTGAGTGCGCTAGATTTCCTGCCCGGCTTGTTGCGCGCGGAATTGCACGACGCTGTTGACGTGCGCACAAGGATTCAAGAGGAAGAACTCAAGGATACTCAGCCGACGGTGCTTCTTGTGGAGAGGACACCGGGGGGCGGCTGGTCGCCTGACGGCGGCGCTGTCGATGTGATTGATCTTGAGTTCCATTGTTTCGCGTCCGGTTTGGACGCTTCGAGTGTCGCGTTCTATCTCGGAATGAGTGTTAATCGCGCTATGCACCGGATTGCTAGACGCAAGACGGTCGTTGAGGACGGGATTAACATTACGGGTTTCCGCACGTGGGAGAGGCCGCGACGTAAGACTGACTGGGCTGACGCGGTAGGCCCTGTTCAGTATCAAGACTTGCCGCAAGGCACGGAACGTTTCTTGTTGACGGGCCGTATCGGAGTTCATTACAGAGTGAAGGGTGATTTCTAATGGCAATTATTGATTCTAAGAGCCTCGTTGTTGACGGTATGCACTTTTTTACCGCTGAGGTTGACACGGTTGTATCCGACGCTGATCTCAAGACGGTTGCGAAGGGTGTTCAGACTGACGGCGCTATCGCGCTGACGAAGTGGGAGGATTTGGGGCACACGTCTTTGGACGCGCCGCTCAAGCTGACCACTGAGGGTGGCGAAGTGACTACCCTCGGGTCGCTTCAGAACCACGCGCTGCGCACGCGCACGTCGGACAAGATCAGGTCGCTTGAGATTGATAGCGTCCAGTTCGATGAGGAAACTATCAAGATGTTCCTCGGTGCTAACACGCTGAAGGACGCTAATCTCCTGTGGGAGCAGACTAAGGCGACTCCTGTCCAGAAGGCGTTTCTTGGTGTCGCGGTTGATGGTGACGGCCTGTTCGTGATTCATGGCCCGAAGGTCGATATTACGGCTAATGGTGACTTGGATGCGTCGAGCGCTGAGGAACTGGCTAAACTGCCGCTGAAGTTCACGTTCCTGAAGTCTGATAAGGCTAAGGGCGCGTTTGCTATCACGCCTGTCTTGTCGATCAAGGAACTTGCTGGCACAACGTCTGCGAGTTCTCACTGACGATAACGGTATTGGTTATCGTTATCTGCTATCATTCGAGTAGCACCTTATTGTCCTTGGGTGCTTTCGGGGAATGATGGTCGCATGTGAAGGGGTACGCGCGCTGTTTCATTGTCTGTCCCGCGCGTACCCCTTTCGTGTGCTTGTTTTGTTTATTCACCTTTGCGCGATTGCGCGCGTGCTTGAGAAGGAAACGTTATGGCTGACGACGCATTTGAGATTTCTGTTGATGACCTGATTCGTGACGCTCACGCTGAAGCTCCCGAAGTGAAGATCGGGGATGTTGTTCTGCGTAACTTCCTGCGCTTGTCTAATAGTGAGCGTAGCGAGTTTTCTGAGCTGCTTGACAAGGTTAGTGATGATGAGGGCGGTGCTGATGACGGTGGCAAGACAATTCAGATGGTTGCTGACCTGATTCGTCTCGCGTCCGACGATAAGACGGCTGCTGAAGAGCTGATTAAGACGATTGGTGAGGACTTGTCTGTAGCGACGTATATTGCGAAGCTGTATTTTGATAAGTCCCAGCCGGGGGAAGCCAAGCCCTCGCAAGACTGATTGACAAGGCGGGGGCGGGTCTTGTTGCGGACTTGAGAATGTATTACGGGGTTGATCTCGTTGACTTTTTCCGCACGTTGTACCCGTCCCCGCGTGTCATGCTCGCGTATGTGTATGCGTTGCCGTTGGGGTGCCGGACGCGGGCGCTGCTTGTGGGGACTGATGATGAGTTTGGCCGGTCGCGTGAGGTGATCGTGTGCGAGGACGTGTATGACGCGATTGTGCAGAACACGATTTTGACTACTATGCGCGAGTTGAAGCAGTTGCCGGAGTTTTATCCGCGTCCTAAGCGGCGGGATACGGTTCAGGGTGACGGGTCTTTGAGGGGTTTACATGCGTTGTTAAGCAAGTTGCAGTAGTTGTTGCGTTGTTTCCGTGTGGGGCGGGGGCGTGCCCGGTGTGAGGGGCGTGTCCTCGTCCTTTTCTTTTGTGTGAGTGAGTGTGGTTCTTGTGCCTGCTGCTAGTAAGACTATTGGCCGTCTTGGTATTAAGGTGTGGCCTGACGCGCGCTTGTTTCGTGGCGAGTTGCGCGCGAAAATGCGTGAGGTTGAGTCCCGTCAAGGCCCGGTGAGTGTGGGTGTGCGCGCGGCGGCTAACGAGTTGGCGCGTGACGTGAAGCGTGAGATTCGACTTGCTCAGGCTCAGGCGAAAGACATTCATGTTGGTATTGATGTTGACGATTTGAAAGCTCAAGCGGCTGTTATGCGCGAGTCGCTTGAGGACGCGGGCAACATTGCTATGCGCCGTAACCGTGAGGCGGCTAACGAGTGGTGGCGCGAGTTTAAGAACTTGAACGGTAAGGACGGGTTCACTGCTAAGCAACTGTTCCAGTTCAAGGACCATGAGTTGCGTGCGGCTGCGCGTAAACTGCGCGAACAGTCTAAGTTGTTGCGTCGCGCTATCCCGTTCAAGGTTGAGCCGGACGAGGCTAGTTTGGAAAAGACGCGCTCACTGTTTGATGGGTTGTTTGAGCGCGAGTACACGGGCAAGGTGAAGTTCTCGCTTGAGGAGAGCCGGTCTTGGCCGCGCATGGTCAAGGACATGGAGCGAGAGTTCCAGAAGCATTCGAACTATAAGTTCACGGTGGAGCCTGACCGTGACGCGACGAGTGGCGCTTTGAACGCTACTGTTGACGCGATTAACGCGGAGCTGCGTAAGCGCCTGTATAAGGCTGCGAAGTATGAGATTCGTTTGAAGCCGGAGTTTGATAACAGTGAGCTTGAGACGTTCCGGCGAGACATGCAGAAGATGTTTCAAGAGCGCGTGTGGGCTGATCTGAATGTGAAGGTTCATTCGGATAGTGCTTTGCGTGACGGGTCGATTGATCGCGCGTTTGATGAGATTCGTGCTGAACTGCGTGACCGTTTGATGGACGTTGAGCTTGGTGCTGATTTTGAGATTCGTCCTGACATGAGTGAAGCGGAGCTGACGGCTGCTGCTGAACGGTTGAAGCGGTTTAAGGAGAAGTGGGACAACACTGATCTTGAGTTTAAGCTCAAGATGGATGATCGCCCGTTCTTGCGTGAGCGCGCTAAGTTGGCTAAGCGTATGCGCGCTAAAGAGTGGGACAACTTGAATGTGCGCGTCAAGCTTGATAGCGCGATTGATGACGGCAGTGTTGACGAGGCTATAGATAAGGTTCGTAACGCGCTGCGTCATCGTGCGTTCAATAGTGAGCTTGGCGCTGATTTCACGATTCACCCTGACATGAGTGAGTGGGAGCTGCGTCAAGCTGATCGCCGTTTGCGCGAGTTCAAGGCTAAGTGGGATAACACTGAGATTGAACTGGGCTTGTCGGTTGATGATTCTGACCAGATTCTCGACGATCTGCGTGTGGGTCTTATGCGCCGTAAGAAAGATTGGAACGATCTTTCTGTGAAAATGCGTGCGAACGTGGAGTTTGACGCTGGTGACGCTGACCGCGCGTTTAGTGAGATTCAAGGCGAGTTGCGTCGCCGCGCTATGCGTGAGCATTTGGGCGCTGATTTCAAGATTCACCCTGACATGAGTGACCATGATCTGCGGGCGGCTGCGCGTAAGCTGAAGCGGTTTAAGGACAAGTGGGACGATACTGAGCTTGAGTTCCAACTGTCCCTTGACCATTCGTCGCGGTATGTGGCTGGTGCGCGTCTGGCGTTTCTTGCGCGTGACCGTTGGGTGAAGCTGAAGCCGTTTGTTGATAGTAAGACGTTCCTCGCTGCTCAACAGACGCTTGCCGCGTTGTCCGGTTACCGTTTGGCGCGCGATTTGACGACGCGCCTGTGGGACATGGTGAAGAACTTGGATAAGGCTGTGCCCTTGTTCGGCGCTATTTCTACTGGTCTTGCTGCTGCGGCTGCGGGCGCTACGCAACTGGTGAAGCACTTGTTCACGGTTGGCGGCAGTCTGGGCCATATCGTGCAGATGGTGGGGCTGGTGGGTCCCGGTTTCGCTGTGGCTGGCGGCATGATGGTGGCGTCGTTCCTTGTGCCGTTGTTGAAGATCAAGGAGCATGTCGCGTCGTTTGACGATGACATTAAGGGCTTGTCTAAGGGCATGGCTGACGCTTTCTGGGGCGTTGGTTTGAAGCCGTTTGAGCGCGCGTGGGGCGTACTGTACCCTGAGTTCCGCTCGAATATGGAGAAGCTGTCTGCTGCTGCTGGTTGGCATTTTGGGCGTGTGGCTGAGAGTTTTGCTGCGATTGTTCGCCCGTCACTGTCCCGCATGTTTGGTTATGCGGCTGATGGTTTGAACGAGTTGACGAAGCACACGGACGCTTTCGCTACTGTGGTGGACATTTTGGGTAGGCATGGTGCTCAAGGGTTCCAGCGCGCGTTGGGGTGGCTTGGCCGCATGACTGATAGGTGGGCTGAGTGGCTGAGTACGGCTGAACGTACTGGCCGTTTGCAGTCGATGATTGACCGGGGCATTAAGGCTTTGGGTGATTTGGGTCGTGCGACTAAGGCGTTTGGCCAGACGTTGGGCGGCGTGTACGAGGTTGCGCGCAATTATGGTGGCGCTCACCTTGAGCAGTTGGCTGACGGGTTGGAACGTTGGGCTGAGGTTACTCACAGTGCGGGGTTCCAGCAGGGTTTGAGCCGCGTGTTTGACGGTATGGGCGCTGCGTGGGAGAACTTCAAGTCGATGAGCGCTGCGTCTATACGCGACATGCTTAATTCGTGGTCGAGCATGATTGCGCGTAGTGGACCGCTTATGGGGCGTGCTGCGGGACGCATGTTGAGTGGTGTTGCTACCGCCCTGTCTGGGTCGAAGCTGAATAACGGGTTTTATGCGTTTTTCAAGGGCCTTGATGACGGGTTAGCTAAGTTGCAGGGCGTGTGGCCTAAAGTGTCTGCCGGGTTGGGCGCGTTGTTGAAGTTCATGGGCGCTTTGGGTAGGGGTTTTTCGCCTGTTGTCGGGAGCGTGTTAGAAACGTTGGCGCGCACGGCTGAGCGTCTTGTTGACCCGTTGAGCCGGATTGTTGAGCGTATCGGCCCGCGTTTTGCGAGCACGTTCAGCACGCTTGGTAATGTTGCGTCGCGGTTCTTGCAGGTGTTGGCTAACTTGCTGGACATTGTGACGCGCATTCCGGGCAGTGTTGAGCTTGTTGTTGTGGCGTTCGCCGGGTTCAAGGTGTTGACTGGTGTTTCCGCGTTGGTGCGTGGTGTTGGAGCGGCGTTCACGGCGGCTGTGCAGGGCGTGGCTGCTTGGGGCGCTGCGATTACTGCGCTGCGTGGCGGTAAGGGGCTTACGGCTGCTGTTGACGCTGCTGTTGCTGCCCAAGCTGGGATTACTGGGTTGTCGGGCGCTATGAATGTCGCGTCGGGAGCGGTGCGCGGGTTTGCTGCGTCGCTGAAAGTGTTGCAGTCTGCGTCGAAGATCGGCCTGATTATTGCCGGTCTGACCGCTGTGTTCAGCATGGCTAAGAACAGTGTTGAGAGCGCTGTGGCTGAGTTGCAGAAGCCGATGGACGCTGCGTGGGATTCGCTGGTGGCGGGCGCGAAGGACGGTGTGAGGCGTGTTCAAGCTGAGCTTGCGAAGCTGAATGAGAAGTCGCCTTTTGTGGCCAGTGGGAAGAACGTGGGTCAAGAAGCGTTGTCTTATTTGAACTCGCGTGGCCCCTCGCGCTTGGGCAGGTTCATTTGGTATTCCGACGAGACGCGCGCTGCTGCTAATTCGTTGAATGACGCGATGAAGAAGATCGGTGAGAACGCCTCGTCAATGGGTGAGGAAGCGTTTAACGCTTTCCAACAGATTGCTGATGGGCTTTCTGCTGCTGGTAATGGTTCTGCGGCGATTAGTGAACAGTTCACTCGGCAGTTGCAGAGCACGGAGGGGCTTGAAGCTGGTCTTGCCGGTGTTGCGTCTGAGCTTGGTCTTGCCACTGATCGGCAGTCGTTGTTGAAGTACATGACTGATTCTGCTGCGTTGAGTCAGGACTTATACACGGCGAAGTTGGCTGAGGCTAACGAGGCGAGTACGCGGTTCAGTGAGACGCAACGCGCGCTCACGTCCTACATGGATAGCCAGGTCGCGGCGTTCGGTTTGACGGCTGACAGTGCGGGTAGCGTGGTGAACGCTATGAACAATCTTGCCCCGTCCATTCTGGACGTGGGTAACGCGGTTGTTGACGCTAACGGTAACGCCGTGCAGTCGTTGAGCGAGTTCACTGAAGGACTGAAGTCGCAGGTGGACGCTTTCACGCAACTGGGCAACAACATGACTGACCTTGTTGCTGCTGGTTTGCCCGCGCAGTTCCTTGAACAGTTGGCTCAACTCCCGCAGGGCGCTGACGTTATGCAAATGGCTGTGGACGCTATGCGTAGCGGCACGGATGACGGTAAGCGCCAGTTCGACGAGTTGTCTAACGCGGCGCAGTCGTTTATTGACGCGCAGAACGGTATGGGCGCGTCCACTGAATCGGTGTTTGCGCGCATGTCTGCCGCGTACACTAACGGGTTCACTGGGTTGAAACAGTCGATTGCTGACGCTATTCCCGACGTGAATAACCGTATGAGCGTGCTAGGTGCGGAAACGCCGAAGGCTCTCGCTGACGCTTTGCAAGCGAACGGCTACATGGTGACTGACGCGGGCGGCAAACTTGTTCTCGACTTGGGCAACGGTATGGCCGTCGAGTTGGCTAACCAAAAGTCCAACATCTCGAACAGTGTCACAGACTTGTTGAACGGGCAGTCTCTCATTTTGAGCAATATCGCGAACAGTAACGGTGTTCACACTGGTGTCGAATTGGCGCAGGGCATGAGTACCGGACTGTTGAGTGCTGGCGGTGCTGGCGGGAGCGTGGTGAGCGCGGCTCAAGACGTTGTGAGCCAAGTGAACACGGCGCTGGTGAGCGCAGACTTGTCGGGCGCTACTGAGGTTGGGCGGCGACTGGTGAACTACGTCGCGCAAGGCGTGAGCGAAGCAAGCCTTGACGTGTCGGGCACGATGGACGGCGTTATGCAGACGCTTGTCGCTGAGGGTGTCCAGTCGGCGCGCAGTTTCACTACTGTTGGCCGTCAGATTGTTACTGAGATCGGTAACGGGGTTGGCGAGTCCGGGCCGATTAGTACGAGTATCCGGGCGCGGATTACTGCTGCGAGTAGCGCGTGCGAGTCTGCGGCGAGCGGGTTCACGTCTGTTGGCGGGGCGATTGTTCGCAATTTGAACTCGGGCGTGACGAACGCGAGCGGGTCTGTGAGCACGACGGTAAGTCAGGCTATTAATTCTGCGCGTAATGGTGCGATTAATGGTGCGAGCGTGTTCACGGAGGTTGGCCGCCACGTTGTTGCCCGTATGCGTGACGGTGTTACTGCGAGTGTTGGCGTGCTGGTGGCTGGTTTGAATGGTGTTATCACGGTGGCCGCGTTTAGTGCGGCAACCCGGGCATACGTGTTTGTGAATGTGGGCAGACTGTTTGTTGTCCAGTTGGCGAGCGGCGTGTGGGCTGGTAGTAGCGCATTGTCGGGGGCGATGTCTGGTGTTGTGAGTGCTGCGAGGGGCGCTGCGTATGCGGCGGCGGGCGGCACGTACAGTATCGGCCTGATGATTAGTTACGGTATTGCTGGTGGTATTCGTGCTGGGAGTGGCGCTGTGACGGCTGCTGCTGCGAGCGTGGTCCGTTCGGCGGTTGCTGCTGCGCGCGCGGCTGGTGATATTCATTCGCCGTCCCGTAAGGGTATGGAGATTGGCGCGTTCTTGTCTGAGGGCTTGGCTCTTGGTATTGAAAGCGGCGTGGAGCGTGCGGTTGCTGCTGCGCGGCTGGTGATGGTCGCGTCTTTGGCTGCTGCGCGTCAGGCGAGTATTGACGCTGAGCGGTTGGATGGTGGGCTTGTTGGCGAGTTGACGAGCGGGGAGCGCAGGGCGCGTATTGCTCACGATGTGAGTGATGAAGTGTTTGGTGATGTTCTTGTTCGTGTTGATCCGAAGTCGTTGAGTGGGGCGAGTGTGAACATGATTGTTGACGGTCGCACGGTTGAGGGCTATTTCGGTGAGGTTGCTGACGAGCGGATTGTTGCCGCGTCTCGCTTGTGAGTGGGGCGCGTGCGGTTGGCTCACGCTGCGGCGTGGGGTGAATAAACATGTGGGGAGGGTGGCCGCTGTTGGCGGCTGCCCTTCCCGTGTTTTTAGAGTGTTGAGGGGTGCTTGCTGTGGGTGTGCGTGTCGTGTCTGACCGTCGTAATGGTGTGCTGCGTTTCATTCTTGATGGGAGTGGAGTGTTGCGGCAGGGGGAGCGTATCGTTGCTGTGTGTGAGGGCGGCTCACTGATGTGTAGTGACCCGCTTGCACCTATGGGCGTGGAGCTTACGTATTCGTTTAACGGTGAGACTGTGCGCGCCTCGCGTGAGTGCCCTACTGGGCCGCATGGTGGTGTTGTGAGTGACACGGCTGGTAGGACTGTGCCCGTGGACTTGTGGGAGGACACGGGTGAGGAGGAAACACTGTCGAACAGTGTGAGCCTGTTTAATAATCGTGTTGCCCGGTTCGACTACCCGAAGATTGAGGGCAAGACGCGGTTGTGGTTGTTTTCGCCTGACCGCGTGCGCGAGCTGCATGAGGTGGTTGAGGCGCAGAGTGTTCTGCTGCTGGTTCCGGGTTGTTTGCCTATGGGTGCGCGTGGGGCTAGGTGCGTGTTTGTGAAGCGGGCTGATTGGACGCGCACGAGTGTGGACGGTGAGACGCGGGTGGACTTGTCGTGGCAGTTGGTTGACCCGTCCGGGTTTGTGGAGGCTGTGACGCGCGGTGGTCGCGGCGCGGTTGGCGTGACGTGGGGTGAGTGGGAGCGTTTGGGGACTGGTTGGCAACCGTGGAGTGCGACGCTGGTTGCCCGTAAGGTCGCGGAGGTGGAGCGGTGAGGGCTGGGGCTGATGTGTACGTGTTGACGCGCGCTGATCGCGTGTTTGCGCGCGTGAATAGTATGCGTGGCGGCACTGTGTTAGCTACTGACATTCCAGTGTCGGGTCTTGTTGTTGAAGCGAGTGTTGATCGTGATGTGCCTGAGCGTGTGGAGTTTGTTGCGCCGCTTGAGTTCGTGCCGGACAGTCCTTATGCGCCGTTGAATAATTACGGTCAGCGCGTGCAGGTTGTGGCTGTGGTGAGCGCGGGCGGCGTGGAGTATGAGACTGAGATCGGCTGGTTCGTGTTGACTGACCCGTTTGAGGAACGCAAAGAGGGTGTGCGCGTGACGGGCATGGGGTTGTTGCAGGTGCTTGATGACGCGCCGTTGTCGTTTCCGTTGTCGCCTAACCGTGGGGAGCGGTTGTGGGACGCGGTTAAGCGGTTGTCCCCGTTTATTCCTAGCGTGTTGGAGGACGAGTCGGATAACCCTGTTGTGAGTGTGGATACTCAATGGGGGGTGTCGCGTAGCGCGAGTTTGCGCGAGTTGTGCGCGGCTTATGGGTTTGATTACGCGGTTCGTCCTGACGGTTATTTGCACGTGTGGCGCAGGAGGACGGCGGGTAGCCCGGACGCTTTCTATTCGGGGCGTGACTTGTTGGTGGAGTCGCCGCGCCGGGGCGTGGAGCGTCGCCCTAATCGTTGGGTTGTGGTGTCGCAGAAGGACGGGAAGGACGGGCATCGTTGGGTCAGTGAGGCGAGTGATGTTGCGCCGCCGTATGACGTTGCTGGTTACGGGCTGGTGGTTGATCGGCGTGAGTTGAGTGACGCTAAGACGTTCGGGGACGTGCAGGCTGCTGCTAACCGGAATATGCGTAATGGTGTGAGCGTGGCGAGTGCGCGGCGTTTTGAGATTGTGTGCGACCCGCGTATTGAGGTGGGTGACGTGGTGAGTGTTGAGACGTTGCAGGGCGAGACTGTGGTGGGCAGGGTGCGCGCGTATTCCATGCCTATTAGTGAGCCGGGTAAGACGATGAGGGTTGACGTGGAGGTGTTGGCGTGGTGACGGGTAAGAGCTTGTGGCTTGATTTGCCTGAGCGTCGCCGTGGCGATTTGACTGCGTTGCGGCCTGACATGTGGCTGTGGGGCACTGTTGTCTCGTTTGAGGATAACGGTTTTGTCCGGGTGCGTGTTGATGGTGCGCCGGAGGGTGAGAGTGTTGTTGCGCCGTGCGAGAGTGGTATTAGCGCGGTTGGTGCGCGTGTGCGCTTGTTGCGTGATTCGTCTGGCCGCGTGATTCAAGTGTGCGCGCCTGACGCGGTTCCTGATGGATCCAGCGTGGTGCCGGTTGGTGCGACCGGGCGCGTGGCGTGGGAAGCTCAACAAGCGGCTTATGGTGTGAAAGAGACTGTTGAGGAGACGCGCGCGAAGATTACTGCTGCCGAAGCGAGTATTAGTGCTGCTGAGAAGAAGGCGGAGGACGCGCGCGTGGCGGTTGAGTCGGCGCGGAAAGTGGCAGACAGTAAGAACACTATTTCGCATTCTGACAAGGCTCCTGATCGTGACGGTGCGGCTGTTGGTGACGTGTGGTGGCAGGTTGCCGATGGAGTGATTGTCGGGCAGTGGCGTTGGGACGGCTCGCGGTGGGTGAAAAGCCCTGTGGGCAGTGAGGTTGTCGCGTCACTGACGGCTGACAAGCTGCGCGCGGCTACGGGCAGTTTCGACACGGCGTTCATGAAAAGTCTCGTGACGGATAAGGCGTTTGCGGGCGAACTGGCTGCGGGTAAAGTACTGGTCGCTAAGGCCGGGGACGCGGGAACGGTTCTGATTGAGAACGGCGCGGTCACGGCGGGCAAGCTCGCGGCTAACAGTGTTCATGCACGCAACATTGTGGCAAGCCGGAGCCTGACGGCCAAGGTCGCTGAGTTCTTGAAACTGAAGTTCTCACAGTTGGAATCGTCGGCTTTTAATGCGTGGGTTCACATTATCGGCGCGGGCAAGATGGTATTCGGCGGGATACGTAAAGGCACCGATAGTAAGCCCGAGTTTTACGGGGCGCGCACCGAACTGTCGGCTGACGGGTTGCAGGTGTATCAAGATGGTGAGACTCACCCGGTTATCAGCTTGTCTGGTTCTGATGATGACCAGATCAAACTGACCACTAGGCAAGGCAACGACGTTGTGGCGGGTGTGGCTATGGGCGGCAGGGGTGTTGTTACCGCGCGCGACGCTTCATTTGACACTCTCACTGTGGGGGGTATCCCTATTGGTAGTACGCACGGGTCTTACGCGATTATCCCGTTGCCGGAGGTTATTCACCCGCAGGGGTATCAGCTGGTGCCGGTCGCGCGCATCCCACTGAACCTGGGCGAGGGCGATTATTTGTTGTCGTGGTCGGCGGGTTTTTCCACGCAAGACGCTAATGCACCGTGGTTCACGGCGAACGATGGTGTGGGTATCCGCCTGGACACGTCTTTGGGGATGGATAAGTACCCGGAGGGTATTACTGTTGACGGCGCAGCATATTCGTGGGTCACGACGTTTAACACGCAGGTGTACACGCAACATCAGGTGACGCAGGTGTATCACGTGCGGCCGAGCGAGGCGGGCGGCGCGGTCCCTGTGACGCTGGTGCCGTACTTCCATTCGTACAAGAAGGCGAAGTTCATGATGGGCGCAAGTGTGCTGACGATCAGTCGTATTGACGCTGAAGTTGAGCCGGAAGTCGAGTATTTGAAGATGCCGAACGACGCTGCGCCGCCCGCACCGCCTAAGCCTGTGCGCCGCACGATCACTGTGTCACCAGCGTGGGCTGATTCTAACCGCGGCGAAGGAAAATATGCGTCGAGTGGTTCGTATTACACGCAGGTGCGTTTCAACGCTCCAGCCGTGAAAGGAAAGCGCGTCACGAGCTTGAAAGTGACCGGCAGGTGTACGTGGGACTTTGTCGACTCCGACAACGGCCATTCGTTCCCCTGCAATTTGGCAGATGAATACCGTGATGTGTTCATGCGCGACTACGGGACGTTTAGCGTGTTTTTTGGGGCGAAGGCCGCGCAAATGATGACGCGCTACGGGTACGCGAACTTCACGATCCAAAAGGGTGACAGTACGTATAACGAGTATGACCCGTGGAGTTTCCGCTTGCACGTCACATACGAATCCTAAGAGAACGGAGGACTGGCCGTGGAGATAGTGGAGATTAGCGCAGCAGAGTTTGACGACCTACGCAGGAAAGTCGAACAAGAAGAACTCCGCCGCGCCACCATGCACACCGCAGAAGAACAAGCGGCTGAACTGGCCGTCCAATACGTGCGCGCGGGCGGCATGTTAGACGTGCTGATCGAAGCCATGTGCAACGGGCTGGAAGAAGCGTCCGATAGTGGCGAGCTAAATGTTGGCGCGCCTGATAGGGAGAAACAATGAGTACAAAACATTGGAAAGGTGCGGCCTTGCCTGACGCGGGTGATGACCTGTTAGCGTCGTGGCGCGACTATACGGACACGGCTGGTCTAGTGGTTCCCGCACAGTCAATCGCGTCTGCGCGTTCAACGCTGACGCGCGCGGTGGACAACGGGGCGAATGTCACTGTAAACAACCCCGCCTATTTTGATGTTGGCGGTGTCCTGTATCGCGCTGACGGCTCGAAAGGTGCGGGCGGCGCGTGGGTATTGAAGCCCGCTAACGAGGTCGAGTACGACGTGCAGCGGTACGGTAACGGTCAAAGTGGCGGGTGGACTGGCACCGTGAAGGCGGGAGCGTCAAGCGGCATGTGCGCCACGAAGCTGATAGCGCGCCCGTATGACCGGATGATGATGGCTACCGCCGTGGCGTGGGGGCTGGCTAATAGCGGCAGCGTTGACTTAGCGCTGACCGGGCAAAACGGGGAACTGTCGCTAGGCCGTTTCAGTCCGAGAACGCAAGACTGTGTGACGGTGACAATGCTGACGTTTGTTCGTGCTGGTGAACAACCGTCCGTGTCTCTTGCTGTGCGTGGCGGTTCGCCTAGTGGCGGCACCCTCACGCTGAGCGGTGACACTAAGTTGAACTATTTTAGTGTGCTCGCGTTCCCGGTGAGTATGGCTGACTAGCCGGGCGTTGTGTGTCCCGCCTTGCCCCGTTTCGTGGGGTGGGCGGGTTTTTTTATGCCCGCGTATGGGTGACGAGGAGAAGGAGGGGCAGTTGTGGATGAGGAATACGAGAAGTTAATGGGCCACGGCGACACGGCGACAAGCACGCCTGATGACACGGCTGAGATTGTGGAGGTGGAATATGGCGACGGGGAATGACCTACTGAGAGTAGCCAGTAAATACCTTGGCTACAACCGTTTTGATGACCCGCTGACGGGCACGATTTTCGGTAGGGCATACGCTGAGCGGCACGGCGCAGCGTTCGCAGCTAACGGCGTCCCGTACTGTGACATGCTCGTAACTAAGTGCCTACGCGAAATTGGTATCACTAATTTTGATAGCGCGTATGTGCCGGGCAGGATCGCTACAGCCAGGGCGCGCGGGTGGCTCGTCAGGCGTGAGGACGCGCGCGAGGGTGACCTCGTGTGCTTCGACTGGGACGATGACGGAATCGCTGACCACATCGGCATTGTCGAGATTAAGTATGCGTGGTCGTACCAGACCATCGAGGGCAACACGTCGGGGTCGTGGCGCGGGTCGCAGTCGAATGGTGGCGGCGTGTATCGCAGGGTGCGTTCGTTTGACACTGTGATTGCTGTTATCCGGCCCCCGTACACGGGTGCGTCTCGCCCGGTTGTCCCGGCTGGGACTTTGGCTGTTGACGGCTGGTGGGGTGAGAGCACGACGCGCGCGTTGCAGCGTATCAATGGCACACCACAAGACGGGCAGGTTAGCTCGCAGTACAGGCCGAACCGTGAGTACTTCCCGGCAGCAGGTAGCGGCTGGGAATGGACTGGTGAAAACGCGGAAGGCTCACAGTTGATCGTGAAGTTGCAGCGCGCGTTCCACGTGGACGCTGACGGTATCGCCGGGCCTGAGTTTGTGCGCGGCATGCAACGCTACTACCGCGTGAGCGTGGACGGCTACATGGGCAACGCGACCGTCAGAGCCATGCAGCACGCTATCAACCGGCAGCTAGGGAGGAAATAATGCTTGGACTAAACATTGACCCACTTATCACGTGCGGGCTGGTCGGCTTCGTATGGCCGCTCGTACAGGCAGCGTTCGACAAGCCCTACTGGACAGCTGGTAAACGCCGGGTGATTGTTCTTGCAGCCGGTGTTCTGCTGGGCGTTGTCGTGTGGTTTGCGGGCGCTTACCCCGCGTCGTGGAGACTGTTCTGCACGCAAGCTGGTGTCGTGATCGGCGCAGCGTCAGCGGCTTTCACGATCCTCAAACAGATTGGTGTGATCGACTGGGTAGGCAAAGTTACGCCGGGCGGTGAACCTTATGAGCCTCGACATAAGGCTGAAGGTGATTAGCGTATGGAGTCTGGTGTTCCTCATACTGTGATTGAGTTGGTGACTACGCCGGAGGTTATTCAGATTGCGGGCGTGCTTATTCTGACGGTGCTTGCTTTGTTTGTGTGGCTTGCGCGGTGGGGTATTAAGAGTATCCGGCACCGTATTCAGTCGCTTGAGGCGGTTATGAAAACTACTGAGAATACTGCGCGTGTGGCGGCGGATAGTGCGTCTGCCGCTCACGAGCAGGTGGCTAATAATCATTCGGTGAACTTGCGTGATGATATCGACGAGTTGAAGTCTGCGATTGGTGAAACTCGGTCGTCGATTGAAGTCATTATGGAGTTGCTTGCTCAAACAGGTGAGAGTCAGAAGGCGTTGTCTGATGAGCTTGACGAAATGAGGCATGAGCAGCATGATCGCGCTAATAATCAGGCGAGCCAGTTGAACCTGTTGTGGAAAGACGTGAGTGCGGCTGAGGAGAAAGCGACGCAGGAGAGGAATGTTCTGCATAGGCGGGTGAGTGATACGAAGGAGGAGCAGCGCCGTAATTTTGATGAGTTGTCGTCGAAGATCGGCATGTTGGAATCGAGTATGCACCGTTTGCACCCTGACGGTGGGTGAGTGTATGCTGGTGGCGAAGTTAAGGCTGACATGACCTTAATTTCCCTTTCAAAATGTGTTCCCCCGTCCTGTGCCCTTTGTGGTGTGGGGCGGGGGGCGTTTTTGTGTTGAGCGGGTGTACGCGCGCCGCCACTTTGAGACTGATTCTTGTTATCATGAGAGTGTGAGTTCAACCGTCATAACCGCTGACGAAAACTTTGTCGTGAGAGTGCTTGAATCCTGTGGCGACGTGGCCGTTGTGGGCGACGTGGGGTTTGAGCTGTGGACGGCGTTCATGCGTGCGGTCACCCTGTTCGCTGGTAAGGCGCGTATCCCCGTAGGGGAGTGCCTTGGGTGCGCATGGCTATGGGCACGAACTCACCCTAAGCAAGTGGCGACCGCGTGGAATCACGGTCAAGCCGGGGGAGTAGTTCTTCGAGTTCGCGGGCGGCTGGGGGAGTGTTTCACGGACTATAAGCACCATGAGCGGGAAGTGTGCGTTGACTGGTTGGGGGGCTGGTGAGCGGTTACTCGTGGCAAGAGCTTGTCGAATTGTTACGCGCGTCGTTTTTTGAGTCGCACGCTTGGGGGTGGCGTTTGAACGATGGGCACGCTCCTGATGGTGATATGCCGCGCGCTGAGTGTAGTCCTTATGCGCAGTCAACGTTGTGGGCGTGCGTGGTGGACGCGCGGCGCGCGTTCGACGTGTTGAACACGCTTGAGAAACGACGCTTATTTAAGCATGTCGTGTTGGGGTTGAGTCAGGTTGAGATTGCTGCGGGTGAGGGTGTCACTCAAGGCGCTGTGTGGCAGACGCTTCGGGGTTGCGAGCGGAAAATGCTTGCGTTCCTGAACGGTGATGAGGGTGAGTAGGTCTTTGTGTGGGTGCGCGCGTTTTGGGCTGGGGCGCGCGCGCCTGTGTGCGTCAGCGGGGGTGTGGCTTAGTCCTGCGTTTCTTGGTGGCGGCGGTTCTTTCGTGTTTCTTACGCCGCTTGCGGGGCTGGATTGCGCGTCCCGGTGGGGTGGTGCCGTGGGCTGGGTTTCGTAGTTGGCCCGGTTCGCGGCACTATCCTTGTGCGCGTACTTGTTGGGCTTCGCGTTCGCCTTTGTCGGTGAGCGTGTATTGTTTTTCTCTGCCGTTCATGCCGCGCTGTTGGTGTTTTCGAGTTGGTTGAGTAGTTGCTGCCCGTAGGCGCTGATTACCGGCTTAGCGGTTTGTACCGTGGCTTCCCAGTCCGTGTAGGTAACGACGTTCATTTCGCTTGCGGGTGGGGGTGGGGGCGCGTTCAGCGTGTAGCACTGTTTGATGAGCGTGTCCCGCATCATTGTTCGGCTGATTGTTTGCCCTCTGCCGAGTCTGCGTAGGGCTTTACGCTGACTGTAGGTCAGTTTCATCGAGCGTTTCCTTGGCGTGTGGTTATGCTTCTACGTCGCGGGGTTGGAATCCTAGAGTGTTATCTTCTGGTTGGCGTTCTGTGGCGGCGTAGTTGCCGTCGATGATGGTGGGCGGCTCAACCGTGTTGTTGTTTGGTGTTTTGTCGCGCGTGATGTTGATGGCGAGTCCGATTTTTATGCGCATACTGCTACTGCAATTCCGTTTCGATGAGGGACACTAGCTGGTGTTGAACGTAGGGCGGGAAATGTACTCCTATGCGTTGCAGTCGTGCTAGGGCGAGTGCGGCTCTGCCTGCTGGTCGTGCGTCTGTTACACCGTCATTTTTGGGCGTTGTGAGTAGTTCTATTGCTATGGGGATTGCGTGTTGTTGTGTGATGTGTTTGCTGAGTTCTGGCCAGTAGGGGCGGATTATTTCCTTGTAGGCAAATTGTTCTAGGTCTGTGATTTTCATTGGTGCTCCTGCGCTGCTTGGTTGGCGGGGGGTGTGGCCGTTGTCCCCCCCCCGCCCGAGTCGGTGCAACTTGTCGGCGTTTCCGACATGTTGGGTGAGTGGCGCTGTTTAGAATGGTGGGTCGTCCGGGAACGCGGGCTGTGTTTGTTGCGCCCAGGGGTCGCCGCTGGTGCCGCCCGCTGGCGCGTTGCGCGTGGCTTGCGGCTGTGCTTGCGGCGTGTATTGTTGCGCTGGTTGCGAGCCGCCCGTTGGAGCTTTCGTGACTTGTGCGCGCGCGTAGCGTAGTGAGGGGCCTACCTCGTCAACCTGCACTTCGAGGTCCGTGTACGTCTTACCGTCACGGCCTTCTGACTTTCTAAGCGAGACGCGGCCTTGGGCGATTACTCTCATGCCTTTGTGGAGTGTTTCTGCCACGTTTTCTGCCGCTTCTCTCCAGACGCTGCACCTGTAGTAGGTGGTGTCGCCGTCCTCCCACTGCTGGGTTTGCTTGTTGTAGTTGCGTGGTGTGACGGCCACGTCAAAGTTGGTGACTGCTGTGCCGGATTGTGTGAAGCGTAGTTCGGGATCTTTTGTGAGGTTCCCGATGATGGTGATTACTGGTTCTCCACTCATTTGTTGTTCTCCTTTTCTTGAGTGTTTGTTTTGATGGTTCTTAGGGTTGGGCCGTAGATTTTGTCTATGCGGTTCTGGTAGTCTCCGCGCCACTTTAGGTAGTCGCGCATAGGTTGTAACGTTGAGTCGGCAGTACCGTCGTATGCATGGTTTTCGACGGGTTCCCACAGTGGCATTGGGATTACTTCGCACGGGTGGTATTCATAGAGTGCATCGCCATGCATGTACGGGCGCAGAATGTCACCGCCTGTCAGGTAGAGCGTGCTGCCACAGTCACAGACGGCGAATCCTTCTACCGGGTAGCCCTCACTGCTGCCTTTCACGTAGTAGACGAGTTGGTTGTCTAGCGGCCATTGGTCGGGGTCGAGTTTTTTCATTCTGGTTCCTCCTCGTACATGTAGAGGAAGTCGTGTTCTGAGTGCGGGTCGAGTTCGGTGCGCGTGATTGTTGAACATAGGCGTTCTTTTTCTTCGTCCCATCGCATGATGTCGCGCACGGGGAGGCCGTACTGCGTGGCTTCCACCAAGTAGGTCTTAGTGGGATCGTCCGGCCACTCAAGGGCGGGTATAGGAATGAGCGCGTATTCGTCGAGTGTTTCACGTAGGTTTTTGACGGCTGCTTCGACGGTCGCCATTTTCTGTAGCACGAGGTCGATCTGATAGTTCACTTTTCGGCCTCCTCTGCCTGCCGACGCCCGATGAGGGTGATTATTTTTCCGGTTTCGTTTTCTGCTGCCCAGATGTAGGCAATCGCGTTCCTATATATCGTTTGCAGCTCCGCGTCGTCGCGTGGGATGTTGAGTGCGAGTATTTTCCGCGCTTCGACTAGATGCTTGTACGAGTTGCTGCTGGCATCTAAGTGTTTCTTCTCGTTGTCTCCGATCATTCGGTTTTCTCCTGTTCGTAGTTTTCGGTTTTTCCTGCGTGGATGACTGTCCACGGTGGGACGCCGGGGTATTTGTATTTGTCGATTTGGTCGGGGTCGGTGAAGTCTTCGTCGCGGTGTAGTCCGGCGAACCTGTGGGTGCATGTGTCCCACCCGTAGCTACCTTTCTGCCATACGTAGCCTTGCGGGTTGATGATGACTGTGCCGATGGGCGCTGTCTGGAAGTCCTCGGTGGTTTTGAGCGTGTCGCCTACGCGGGTTTGCTTGCGGGCGGGCGGCTTCGTGTAGAGAATGGTGCCGTCGTCGATGAGCGTCCCCAGTGAGAAATCCAGCGGGTCTTGCCCGTCGTGGAGTTCTGTGAATGTCGTGCTGTCGCCCGTGTGGGTGGCCTTGTATTTCGCACCGTACTGGTCCCACACGTAGTAGTTCCCGTCCGGGGCTTGTGGAATGTTGAGAGTGCTCCACGTGGGGAGCGTGACGCGCGCTTCCTCACTGAAAACAAGCTCACTCATTTGTCCTGCCCTTTCCGCGATTTGGCTGTGAGGTTTCGGTATGCGTCGCACACTTGTTCAGCGTCTATAAGCGCGTTGTGACTGCTAGTGTCCAGTTTCGGATCGGGTAGGCCAAGCACGTTAGCTATGGTCATGATGTCGTTCGTGTGCATGGGGACGGGTTCGGGAATGTCGATCATCCGCCCGTAGATTTGCGATAGCACCACGTGATCGTAGGCCGCGTAATAGGCCCACAGTTCGTTGTCCTCACTCGTGCCACCGAAGCTGGCGACAAAAGCCATGAGTTCAGCCCCGACCTGTCGCCGGGGTTTGAGCGTGGCGCTCTCTCCTAGGTTGGGGATAACGTTTTCGCGTATCCATTCGTCTTTGATTATTTCTTCCCAGTTCGCGTCCTGAAGTGCCGCGTAATAGGCGAAGTCACCCATGCTGTTCGGCTCTTCTGAGACTATGCCAATACTGATCGGGAAGATGTGCCCGTCCTTTTCTAGGAACTCTGTGTCGTAGAAAAATCTCATTTGCTTGTCCCCTTGTTTGCTGGTTTATGTTTTGCGTTCGTCGAGTAATTAAGTCCAACCGTGTCGTGTTTATCGCGCGGGGGCTTAATTGTTTATCGTGGCGAGTTCTACTTTTAATTGCAGTGCCGTTTCTAGCGCGTTTTTCTTCTGCTCGTTCCCGCTTTCCTTGAGGATCTTAATAATCGCGTTCGTGAGGTTGAGTGCGCGGGTCATTCTCGATTGTTCTGTAGGCATTACTAAGTCCTTTCGTTTCTATTTCTTTGGCGTGATACTGAGAACGCAGTAGCCGGGCTGAAGTCCTTGTGGGAATTGGTTTGAGTCCAGTACGTGCGTGATCTCGTAGGCTGGCAGCGAGCCGGGCATGATGATTATGTTTCCGTCACTGTCAACCGGTCTTAGAGCGATGATGTCGCCGGTCTGATAGTCGCGGTCGTTGAATCGGACTTCGTTAGTTTTCTGTCCCGAGCAGATACGCTCGAACCACTTCTCGTCGATTTTGAGTATGTGCAGCATTCTTCCTGTAGTCCTTTCTGAGCGTGTTTCACGCCCCGTCCCTTACTGGGGTACTGTTGCCGCCTGTTTGTCTGTCAGGCGGCGCGCTGGCCCTGTTAACGGCGATGTTTCGCTTAGCCGTCTCAATGAGGTTGCGTATCTGTTCGGGGTTGCTGATGAGTGTTTCAGGCTGTGGGGCGGGTACACCGACCGCCGCGTAAGCCGCGTTTTCGGCTTCCCCGCGCGGCATGCCGCCACCGATGAGGCGCATAGCGTGCCGTTTCCACCGGGCTTCCAGTTCCGGCCTGTCGCCCAGACCATCGGGTATCAGTTGGCCGTGGGCTTGTTGTTCAGCGTCCACCCTGTCTCGCCGGTTGGCTTTGAGAGCTTTGACGAACAGTGCGAGCGCGTCTCGCTTCGAGTACTCACCCTGAGCCTTGTCCCTCACGGCACGGCGGGCTGCTGGTAACAGTTCCGTGGCCTGCACGTCTGGCACGCCCACCACCGGGTCGTTGATGTAATCGGCCCACACGTTGTGCATGTTGTCCACGACGTGTACCGCGTCGGCTGCGAGTAGGTAGTTGATTGCGTCTGCCGCGTCGATTGGCGTGATCATTGCGTGCCTCCTCCGATGAGGCGCATAGCGTTTCCACCGCCAACGCTCCGCTGTACGCTGTTAGCCGTGCGCATGTCACTCATGATCTGGTTCTGGTTCCGATACCCGCCGGATGGTTGGCGTTGGGCTTGGAGCCTGAGCTGGTCGTACTGGTCCCTGAGCTTGGGCATGCTGAGGATGTTCGCCCTCCAGAACTCGTTGTCCTGCGACCAGTCGATAGCGGCGTGAATCTGGTCAGGGGTGTGCCCGTCTTTGTCGATCATGAGGCGGGCAGCGGTGCGCCACGTTTTCGTGATGGTGGGTCGTTTTGACCCGTTGGCTTCGATCCGGTCAGCGAGGTGTTCGCATAGCCGGGTGACGTCTTCGCGTTCAGGTTCGACCGTCTCTGGCGTCGCGTCCGGGGTCGCTTCAGCGACTTCGGACATGATGTTATTGGTCTGGTCTGGTCTGGTCTGGTCGTTCCGTCTGGAAACACCACTTTTTCCAGACGCATTTTTGCTACTGGAATTTACACTGTTTCCAGATACCTGCTGGTCACGGGGTGTTTTGCGCTTGCGGTCGTTAGCCTTGTCTTTGCCCATTTCTGCGGCTGACCGGTTCCACTTGAGCCACGAACGAATGGCGTATCCGCCCTCTACTTCGTCTACTAATCCAACCTCGCACAGTTTCCGGATGCGCTCCTGCACACTAGTTCCAGACACAAAATTGCTACTGGAATTTACACAATTTCCAGATACAGTGATCGGCGTCACTCCGAGTCGTGTTTCGATCACCGCTTTAGGAATAAAGCCCTCGAACTCTAATTGCCGTGACGCATAGGCCAACATGCGCACGTATAACAGTTCGGCTGCTTCCCCTGCTTCCATGATCGCCGCGTCATCGTAGTAGTAGGACGAGAGCGGGGCGAACGGCCCTGGTCTCCTGGTTGCCGTTTTTATTTCCTCCTCTCAGCTTGTTCGAGTTGATTCCTGTGTTTCAGCCAGTGGCGGCTGATCGTGACCTGCACGCCGGGCTTGTCGCCGTACTGCTTGACGGCACACCACTCGCATATGCGTGAGTCCTCACGCAACACGCTTCCGTTAGCGCCGAGCGCGTCGCCTATTGCCCGCTGTAGCTTGTCGAGGTCGGGTTTGGTCGCCGCCTCACTCCACCGTGGCTGTTTCGGCTGTTTCAGCGTGAACGCGACGCGGATGGCAACGGGTTCATCTAGTGGGAGTTCCCACCCTGCTTGCCGCGCGTACAGTACGGCCACTTGAGCGACCTTCTGCCGCCACGCCGACAACTCCGGGTTGTCGTGCGTGATAATCGGCTTCCCGCCGCGCATACCTAGGTAGCGTGTTGAGCCTTCCGTGATTGCCTTTCCGGGCACGAAAAAACTAATGAGGTATTTACTCACGGTTCGTCTCCCTCAAACTCTCTCGTGCATGTCACGCGGAAAGTAACCACATTCCCAAATAGCCCTGAATATGCGGCTTTGACTATTTCCTGCCGCTTTAATCCCTGACCGTAAAGACGTTTAAACATGACCCCCGCCGCGACATTCGTGAGAATGTAAGACGGTTTATCAACAGCCGGTAATTCCACGCGGATAGGGCGCGTGAATAATTCGGTGGACTTTTTATTACCGTCGCGGCTGGTAGCGGTTATAGTGTTCATTTTCGCGCCTCCATTGCGCGCGTGAGTTCCACGGCACGCTTGTTATCGGGCACCACGTGAACGACGCGGGCTGCGCGTCCTGACCGCGTAAGACGCTCGTCCCCCTCGTAATACTCGACGGCTCCTTCTGTTTCGAGTTCACTGAGCGCCGTGCGCACACGCTGAGGCGACTGCTTAAACTGCAAGTCAATTTCGAGGTCTTGAGCTATACACGCGCCACGCCGCAGGAGCGCTTCCCACACGTCCAGCCACGAGGCGCGGACCTTCACACTGTCTGCCGCCGCCTGTGACGTGGCAGGATCGTTCGCACGGACGGGAGCCGTGTAATCTGGGTGGAGAACACTAGGCGTTGGCATTCGTCTCACGCTCCCTCGCTGCTTGCTCGTCCTCCATGTGCCGGAAGTAGCCGTACATCATGTCCATAGAACAGCCCGCAAGCCGCTTCGCGCTCCAATCGGGGTGATGCTCTTTTGCTCCAGCCCGCGTAATCGTGCACACGTACTGCCAGAACACGGGCGACACTTTCAATCCGGCTGCTTGCTCGCTGATAATTTGGTCTAGCCAGTCATACTCGTCGTCGGCGTACGGGTCGGCTTCCGCTTTCATAGCCGCAAGGTAGCCGTACACCATGTCGACCATGCTCGCCGTGACGCGCTCACTGGAATAATTCGGGTGGAAACGCTCAGCGCTCACGCGCATATTGGCGCGGACACTACGTGAGAGTTCATCCGATATGTCAAGCTCTTCGAGCAAACCACATATCGCTTTCATGACTGGCTGCGCTTCTTCATTTGCACTGTTAGGCGTTGGCATTACTGTCACCGCCTACGAGGTCACCGAGAGTTGTTGCGCCTCGCGCGCGCATGAGTTGTGCTAACGCTGACACCTGCTCGTCGTACTGTTTGGCTGCTTCGGTGGCTGCTGCTGCTTCCCTGTAGCGCACCACGCGGGAATCAAAGAAGTCCTCAATCTTCCAGTACCGCAGTGTCATGTCCTGCCCGTCACCCAGTGGGAACGCGCACTCCATGATCGGCTGCACGCTGAGCGCTGCTTCCTCCGGGTCTGCTAGGTAGTCGAGAATGTCCTCTAGGCTCTTGCGCATATTGTTTGACCTGTTGCGTCGCGTGGAGTCAAGGGTTGCCTTGATGAGTGTGCGCGCTTCGGTTTCAACGTTGCGTTCTCGTTCTTCAAGTACGGCCATTACTTCGGGGACGAGCTTTTCTCGCACGTCCTCATATTTGAGTGCGCCGCCCGCCTGGTTCATGTACTTGTCGTATAGGTTGACAACGCTATCTTTGAGGTAAGTGTTCATCGTGGGAGCCTTTCGTTGATGTAGGTGAGGAAGTCGATAGCTGTTTGCGTGTTACTGATGGTCAGGCGCAAGGGTTCGGGCACTGTGTCGGCTTCGTGCGGGTAGGAGTCGTTGAGGAAGATTTCGGCTTGCTCAGCGCCGCCTTGTAGCATGTTGACGGCTTCTGTGATGTGCCGGTTGGTGTCTCGCCAGCCGCGCGCGAGTTTTTCTTGGTGTTCGCGTTGTTTGCGCGTGTCCTCACGGTGTGCGCTCCACGCGGCGCGCGGGGTCATGGTGCCGTCCTCGATGAGGGCGACGTATTTTGAGCCTGCTTGCGTCAGGTCGGTGATGATGCGCGCGTTGTGTTCGGCTTCGGCTGCTTCTTCTTCGCGTTTGCGTTTGGCTTGTTCGCGCGCCATGATCTTGTCGCGCTCTGCTGACTGCTTGATCTCGTTGGCTTCTTTGTAGGCTGCGTCGAGGGCGAGTGTGCCGTCGAGGACGCGACCGGCCAGTGCAGGCGTGTAATCAAGAACAACACCCGCATAATTCAGCGCATTGCGTGCCGTCTTTTCAGATTTCCCGGAATCGGGAAATTCAAATGTCCCGTATGCCCACCTGCCGTTTGTTCTTCTGCCGTCTGCTTCCAGCACGAGGGCGGTCGCCATAGCGCGCTGCCCGGTAGTCATGTTGCGTCGCGTGATATTCGCGTCCAACACGTACTCCGCCAAGTCAGCGCCCTCATACACCACGGTTTCAGGCTCAACACCAGCCATCCGGCACGCTTGAAAACGGTTCCTACCGTCCAGAATCAAACCGTCCACCGTGACCACGATCGGCTGACGCAACCCGCTCTCACGAATCGACTGCGCCAACTCCTCCAACTCGGCTTGCGGTAGCATGGGGAACTTATCCGCGTAGGGGTGCACTCCGTTAATTTCACTCATTACTCGTCCTCCATGTTGCCTGTTGTTGTCGCGTACTTGTTGTGCACTTCGCGTAGCCGTTCAATCACCGTGTTCGCAACGGTGGACGGCATGGTGTCCAGCGTCCACGGTGCGGGCTGCCCCTGCGGTACACCGCCGTATTTCCGTGCTCCTGCAAGTACCTGCTCTAGCGTGAATCCCAGTTCGTCTGCGAGGAACTTAATCTCCTCTAGCTGCGTAGCGCTGATACGGTTCGGCTCACCTGTTTCGTGCGGTGCCGGTTCACTGTTCCCCGTGAGGACAGTTACGCTCACAGGCTCCTGCTGCGGCTCAAACGCTCCACGATCCCCGTCTGCTTGATCCATTTCCTCGAACGTGTACAAGCCGGACAAGTCCATCGGGAACGCTTTGCGTAGTGCGAGGGCTTCCGCGCATTTCGCGATCATGAGTGCGGGCATTTTCCCCCACTGCCCAGTAGGTTTCATCTTCCCGCTGCTCTTGTCCATGCGTGTCGGCATG
>OJTP01000067.1_pt1 | contig 38309 bp, 28 predicted proteins | sample 1599641 | NCBI WGS metagenome assembly OJTP01 (sample SAMN04436832, study PRJEB24849) | human gut metagenome | biome: human gut; feature: NICU; material: stool | host: Homo sapiens | place: USA: Saint Louis, MO | collected 2011-07-12
CCGCGTACTGGGAGACAAGCATGATGAAGTGATCGCAAAACTACGCGACGACAACGGCCGTGTGCCGATTGACGCCGTCGTGAACCTGCTGACCGACGTAATGACAAAGTCAGCCCCAAACTCCTCACGCTCGCAGGAGTCAACCAAGTAGCACCCTGCGAGCTTTCCGCGGACTTCAAACGATTCTTCAATGTGGATGATTGGCGCTCGCTTCCGATGCGGAGGGCTGCCGACTGGACAGCGGTGATGATCCGCCAGCCTGAATCATGGGCGCACAGAAAGCTAGCCGGGGAATGGCAGTGGGGCCTTTTAGAGAATCAGCTGCTGGCTGCCGGGGTCGACCAGCTGGCAGTTGCGAACTGGCAGCGCTCAGAAGACGGGCAGAAGAACAGGAACAAGCCTCGCCCGATTCCTCGCCCCGGCGTGGATGAGTATGACCGGAAGAAAGAGACCCTGTCCATGTCTGTTGACCGTTTTGATGAGGAGCTTCAGCGCATAAAGGAGGCCGTGCAAAATGGCTAGTGGTGTCGAGCTTGGCACAGCGTGGATTAATGTCGCCCCATCGTTCCGTGGCTTCAGGCAGGCCGTAAGTAAAGAGCTGGGCGGGGTGCAGGTCGCTCCTCATGCTTCCGGGTGGGCACGCACAATCGATAGCAAGATTAGTGGAGCTTTCAGAACAGTCGGGAAAACGGCCGCTGTCACATTTGCCGCTGCCGGTGGCGCACTGTCTGCTGGTTTAAATGCTGGCATTAAGCGCGCTGACATTTTGCACAGTTTCCCGAAGCAGATGAAGAATCTCGGCTATTCTGCCACAGAAGCCCGCGCCGCTATTGAGAAGATGAGCGATAAGCTGCTCGGCCTGCCTACCAGTGTGGATGCGCTCGCGGGCGTGACGATGAAATTTGCGCCGCTGACAGGTAGCCTTGCCGAGGCCACAGATCTGTCGCTTGCATTGAATAATGCGATTCTTGCGGGCGGCAAGAGTATGGATGTTCAGACGAACGCACTGGAGCAGTACTCTCAGATGCTTGCGGTCGGCAAGGTGGATATGCAGGCGTGGCGAAGCATGGTCACGGCGATGCCTGGGCAGATGGATCAGCTCTCGCAGTCTATTCTCGGTGTCGGCCACAACTCTATGGACCTCTATGAGGCCATGAAGTCCGGTGAGGTCACGTTTGATGATTTCAACAAGGCTCTGCTTGATTTGAACGAGAATGGACTGGCGGGGTATGCGTCTTTTTCGCAGCAGGCGATTGACGCGACCGCTGGCATCTCGACCGCGCTACAGAACGTGAAGACCGCTCTGGCGCGCGGTAAAGCCAAGATCATTGACGCCATCGGGTATGAAGATATTGTCAAGGTTATTAACGGTTTTGGTGAGGAAATCGGGAAAGCCCACGACAAGGTCGCCACTTTCATCAGCGCAGTGAAAGACGCCGACGCCACAGGAAAGAGCCTGCAGGATCGTCTGGGTGAGATGGCGGCTGGGTTCGGCCTTCTGGCTGGTGCTATTGCTGTCGGGTCGAAGTGGGAGTTTATTTCCGGTCTGAGCAGTCAAGTGGACCAGGTCGCGAAGTCCTTTAATGTTTTCGACAGGCTTCCTGCGCGTGTCGGAGCGTCGTTCAGTGCGGTCAAGAAACACGTCTCCTCGCTGAAGAACGCGCTGCCGTCTATCGGTGGCGCGTTGTCTTCCCTGCAAGTGCCTAAAGGTCTGGGCACGTCCGCCCTGACGGGTTTTGGCAGTGGGATTAATAAAGCGCTCGGCAGCATCAACTTGTCGAGCGGTGTGAGCGCTGCGAAGAGTCGGATCAGTCAGGCTATCGGCGGGCTCGCCCAGCATACGGGCGGGCTGTCATCCAAGCTGGCTGACGCGTGGGTGCCGGTCAAGAACGCTGTGATGCGTGGCGGTGCGACCCTCTCCATCGGTTTCGAGGCCGCGACCACCTCGCTGAGCTCGAAGGTCGATAGTGTTGTGTCTTCGCTGCGTGGGCCGCTTGGCCGTGTGAGCGGGACGTTCAGGCAGGTTGCTCCTCAAGTGTCCTCTGCTCTGGCTCCTTTGGCTCCTGCCGTGCAGTCAGGAATGGGGAAAGTGGGCGGCGCGCTGCAGGGCGCTACCAGCGGCCTGTTTTCGTCGATGGCTTCGTTTTTCAGCCCCGGCCGCTTCCTGAAGCTCTTCGCTTTCGGCGCTATTTTCGCTGGTTTGATTGCTGGTATCGGCGCGTTCGCCTCGCAGGCAGGTGGGGAACTCACCACGGTTATTGCGGATATTACTGGGAAGATTCCCGGCATGCTCGCACAGGCCACCACGGCTATGACTACGACGATCCCGCAGTTCTTCAATGCCGGTGTGGAGCTGGTGCTGGCGGTCGGTCAGGCAATAGTGACAGCGCTTCCCGGCCTCGTGCAGGCGGCCGGACAGATGATCACCACGCTGGTGAGCGGGCTGGCAGGCGCTGCCCCGCAACTGCTAAGCATGGCTGCCCAGGTGATCGCCACGCTGGTGAGCGGTATTGGCGCGGAACTGCCCGGAATGGTGGCTGCTGGCGTGGAACTGTTGGCCTCGCTCGCGGATGGCTTGGCCTCGAATATTGGGCTGCTGGTGGACGCTGCTGGTGACCTGATCGGCGGCCTGCTCAACGCTCTCACCTCGAACATGGGGGATTTTGTCACGGCGGGAACGTCTGTCCTGCAGGGGCTTGTCGACGGTATTCTGCAGGCGCTTCCGCAGCTTATGACAGCGATTCCGCAGATTATCACGCAGATCGCCACGGCTCTGACAACCGCGTTGCCACAGCTGTGGAATACCGGCGTGCAGATTTTGACTGGTCTGATTGACGGTATTGTGCAGGCTTTGCCTCAGCTTGCCGCCATGCTGCCGCAAGTGATCACGACGATCATGACAACGATCACGACGCTGCTGCCGCAGCTGCTGCAGGCAGGGATCACGCTGCTGCAATCCCTCATTCAGGGGATTGTGCAGGCGATCCCGATTATCATTCCGGCTATCTTGCAGGTCATCACGGGGATCATTAATTCGATCGTGTCCATGCTGCCGATGATCATTGAAAGCGGCCTGCAAATATTGATGTCGCTGATTGATGGGATCATTCAGGCTATCCCACTGCTGGCTGCGCAGGTGCCGACGATCATCACCACCATCGTCATGGTTCTGGCTCAGAACCTGCCAGCGATCATTGACGCGGCAATACAAATCATTGTCGGCCTGATTACCGGTTTGACGAACGCGTTGCCGCAATTGATCGCGATGGTTCCGCAGATCATTATCTCGATCGTCACGGCACTCATTCAGAACCTGCCTCAGATTCTCTCAGCAGGCGTGCAGATTATCACGTCTCTGATCAGGGGTATTGTCTCCATGTTCGGGTCGATTATTTCTACGGCGGCTGGCATTCCCGGCAAAGTGCTTCAGGGGCTCGGAAACGTGGGGTCCATGCTGTGGAACAGTGGCGCGTCGATCGTGAGCGGCTTCCTGGGCGGTATTAAATCCGCGTGGGGAAATGTGACGAGCTGGGTGAGCGGCGCGCTGTCCACGGTGCGTAACCTGTTCCCGTTCTCCCCCGCTAAGGAAGGTCCGTTCTCAGGTAAGGGCTGGGTGTTGTATTCCGGTCAGTCTATCGGTGAAGCATTCGCGCAGGGCATTAGGGATAGGGCTGGGCTGGCTCGCAGGGCTGCTTTGGGAGTGCTTGATGAAGCTAAACAGCAGCTGGAAAGTCCTATTAATGCCGGGTTTGCTTTCTCGACTCGTGGGAGTAGCGGGCTGCGACCGGCGTTTGCCTCCGATAACAGCACGTACAACGTGCATGTGGCGTTTGCTGCGGAAGATTTGCGCAGGTATTCAGACGTTGCCGACTTTTTTGAGCGGGGCTTGCGTCCTGCTGTTCGTAGCGCGATAGGAGTGAACTGAGTGGCTATCCAATGGGGCGAACGATCTGGAGACCTTCAGGTCGGTATTGATGTTTTGTCGTCGCCCGGTTCAGTGGGCCCTAAGACGACGCAGGTCACGCTCACCGCCGTGTATTACATGCGGGCGACAGGGTATGGACACAATTTCACTGGCACGCTTCGCTTGGGCGGCAAAATCGGTGGGTCGATCAACTATTCGTTTAGTTCTGCGTGGAACTCGTGGGATATGAAGGAGCTGGGACGGCGTTCGGTGACCGTTCCGACTACGACAAGCGAGCAGACTTTCACGTTCAGCGCGTCTACGGGGCCGGTATGGAATGGCGGCACTCCAGGCGTATCGCGTTCTGTGAGGGTTGGGCGGCGCGGCTATGCTCCTCCGCGCCCGCCGAGGAATCCTCTGGCTGCGTGGCAGCGTGACGGGCTCACGCGTGTGTCGTGGGCTGGTGATTATGACAGCGCGTCCGGGCTGCAGCCATGGTCTGGCGTGTCTATCCGCCGGTGGAAGCTCAGTGAGAAGCGCTGGGAGTACGTGGCGCGCGTCCCGTGGCACGTGAAAACGTGGGATGACGTGAATGCTCCGTTGGGCGAGCACACTGAGTACGATGTGCAGGCGTATAACGATGCGGGCTGGTCGCCGATTGTGTGGGCTGGTCCGGTGAATACGCGGCCAGACCCGCCGACAGGCGTGCGCGCAGTGAAGCGGCCTGACGGCATCATAGTGACTTGGGATGTGCCGGACTACGGTGGCTATTACACGTCTTTCGACGTGTATGACAACGGTGCGAAGGTCGGGACTACCAGCGCTCGCGAATTTCTTCACGTCGGCGTGTCGGATAGTACGCATCAGTACACGGTTGTGGCTGCCACGAAGAATGACCCGGTGCATACGGTTCAAGCTGGCTTGGAACTCAAGTCAAGGCACTCGGAGCCGTCGAACCGGGTGTCCATTCTTGCGGCTCCCAACGCGCCTACGCCTATGTTTCCGGTCGGTCAAACCGTCCGAAGCGGGAAGAATGGGCTCGAATTGCGCTGGACGCATAATGCGGCGGACAGTTCAGAGCAGACGTTCTATGAAGTGCGGTACAAAGAAAACGGGAGCGAGTGGAAAAAAACTGGCGTCACACGCGCTAATCGCTCGGCTCATGTGCTCGCGCTGGGTATCGTTCAAGGCACCGTAACATGGACCGTACGCACTTGGGGTGCGTACAAGCCCGGTGCAGCAGAGGGTGCCTCTTCGTGGAGCCCGACGGTCACTTTCACCTTGGAACCAGCAGGGAACATATCTATCGCGACACCTCCGGTAGGGGCAGTACACAATAGGCCGGATGTTGAGGTGGCGTGGGATTATGATCTGACGGCGAGTGACGCCACAGTAGAAGTGAGGCGCGCCGAGCCGCCGGTTCCGGGCCGCGCTGGGACGGCGTTCACTACAGTGTGGGAGAAAACCTACACGGATCCTGCGGTTATCAATGGGTCGCGTCGCGTTCGCACGCCGCGCATTCTCAAGAACGGTGAGGAGTATTACGCGGTAGTAACGGCTACTCCACCGTCTGGCGAGCGCGATACGACTTGGCCGTCAGGAGTTGCCGAGCCACGAACCGGAAAATTCAGCGTCAGGTTCCCTGAAGTACCTAAGCCGATTGTTGCTCTTACGTGGGATGACCAAACCGGGGCGGTCACTATTCAGATCACCAATCCTGACGAGGGCACTGACAGTAGTGGCGCGCACAACCCTAAGGTGTACCGGAACGACGTCTACCGGCGTTTACCGTCATCGCCTGATTGGGAAGAAGTCGCGCTGGACGTGTCGCCGCAGGGAACCGTGCAGGACTACGAGGCCGCTATCGGCAGCTGGACTCGTTATAAAGTCATTGCCTCAACGGAGCTCGGCTCGTCGGAAGGCGATGCTCAGATCAGGGCGGAAAGCGAGTACGTGTGGCTCGGCGCGGGCGACTCATACGCGTCAAGCATCAAGCTTGCATACAACGTGGAAATTACGGAAAACGTTGAGCGGGCGGATGCTGAGGCCTTCAGGTTTGCAGGGCGGCCTAAGCGCGTCATCGTGGAGGGAACGGGAATAAATCGGTCGTGGTCAGTACGCACGCGCCTAGTTCCGCCTCGCACATCGACGCCGGACGAGGTGGCCGAGCTGGCGGCCGAGACGGGCGCGGTACTTTTCCGCACTCCAGATGGTGTGGTGGCACGCACCTTGATGAAAGGCGTCAGCGTCACTCGTGGTGCGGGCGGGAAATTCTACGATGCCTCGTTTGAATTGACGGAGGTGGAGTAATGCACCGGAGTGTCACAATATGCGGCGAGCTGATGAGCAGAACAGGAACGTATAGGGGATTGCTCACCCATATTGAGGGAGGGCGTGTTGAGTTCAGTGCGGGGACACGGCTACGCGGGCAGGGAAACATGCGCTTGCGTGACACGGGGATTAATTGGCTTACTGATCGCATCAAACTGACCTATGAGATGGCTGATGGCGAGTCTATCCCGCTGGGAGTGTGGCTGCCTACCGCGCCAACAGTGACACGGACAGGGAATGGTGAGTCATTGGAGGTTGACTTGCTGACGCCGCTTGTTGTGCTTGACGAAGACTGCGTGAGCAGGCCTTACTCTGTAGGCGAGGGCACGATCGTCACATCTGCGGTAACGGCTCTTATCACGAGCACTGGTGAAACGCGGGTGCAGGCCACGCACTCTCAAGCGCGCACGTCTTCGACACTCACCTGGGACGCGGGGACGCCAAAACTCACCATTATCAACGAGCTTCTACAGTCAATCAACTACTGGGCCTTGTTCGTCGACGGCCTAGGGTTCTTTCGGGTGGAGCCCTACTACCCGCCCGCCAGCCGCTCCCCCGTACGAGAGTTCACTGACGGTGAGACATCGATTCGCCTGCCTGAAATGAGGCGCGAACAAGACGTGACGGGCGTGCCCAATAAAGTTGTCCTGGTCGGGCAGGCCGAGGGCGACAAGCCCGCACTCACCAGCGAGGCAACCAACACGAGCGACGACTCTCCATTTAGCTATCAATCGCGCGGCAGATGGGTGACATACGTGGAAACTGGCGTTGAAGCTACTGATCAACAGGTTCTCGACCAGTTGGCGCGCAGAAAGCTCATCGAACGCTCAACGCCAAGCGCAACCATCGAAATCACTCACCTGCCCGTCCCGCTCGCACCCAACGACGTCGTAGAGCTCAACTACGACGGCACACTGCGTCGTGCTGTAGTCACCAAGTGGGCGCTCGACCTGAAACCAACCGCGCTAACCGCAACAACACTTCGTGAGGTAGTGAAACTGTGATAGGGCTCGACTTTCTATTGGACACCATTACAAGACTCGCCAAACGGATCGATGCCGTCCCCACATTCCAGTGGGGCACTGTCACGTTCGACGAGCCACTACAGGTCCGCTTGGACAACATGGATGAGCCCCTTCCCGGCTCGCTGGACGCCTTGGTGAAACCGACAATCGGGCGGCGCGTCCTAGTCATGCTGTGGAATCGCCGCGCGATCGTAGTAGGAGCGCTCAGAGGACCCGACATGCCCGTCATGCCGGACGAAGTGCCAGCAGGCTATGCGCGCATAGGCGGCCGACTGTACGCAACCAGCGGCACGATCCCGATCGATCGGCATCCGTGGGCGCTTAAGATTGCTCCCTGCTATGCGACCACGCTCTACCTGCGGCCGCCATACACGCCGCCAGAGGGCTGGTTCTTCACGGTAAGCATTGCGGAATCAGACGGGTTTTCATTCGCAGAAGTCAGCGACACTCAGCTGACAAAGCCAAACGGGCTCATCCGCGTCAGGCTCCTGCAATTCGGCAGCGCGGCAGAGGACTCAATCAGCCAGATCGCGTGGCACCTGACACGGCTATAAGGAGGACGAATTGGCGGACAACACGTTGGCAGCTGTGTCAACTGAACAGCTGGACGATCTCGCGCAAGAAATCAGTAACGAACGAGAACGACGCTCCACATTGGAATGGGCCGAAAACGAAGCTGGGCGGCTTGCCACCACGTATGTGGAAGCAGGCGGCATTTTCGATGCGCTCGTTGCCGCTATGTGCGACGCGCTCGAAAAAGCGGCTGAAGAACGCTTAGAAAAAGAAGCCAACGAACAGATGATTCTCGCGGCCATCCCCTAAAACGAATCTGAAACTCTACAACCCTGACAGTCACTCCGACTGCCGGGCTTATTTATGCCCATTTTGAGGAGGAAAAAGGTGGACGGACAAGAAGAATTCGAAGTTTTGATGGCGCACGGTGATACGGCGAATGACGCTCCCGCGGATACTGCTGAGATCGTGGAGGTGGAATACTGATGGCGACCGCACTACAGGTTCTCGCCACCGCGTCTGGCGAGGTCGGATATTGGCGTTTTGGTGACCCTCTGGAGGGCACGAAGTACGGGCGCGATTATGCTGCCCGTCACGGCGACTACTATGGGACGAGCGGTGTTCCCTACTGCGCGATGTTCGTGACTTACTGTCTGCGCGCAAACGGGATTACTGACTTCGACTTCGCGTACGTGCCGTACATGATCGTTGAGGCGCGCCGACGCGGCTGGCTGGTTGGTGTCACTCAGGCGCGGGCTGGGGACATTGTGTGCTTCGACTGGGATTCCGATGGCGTGGCTGACCACGTGGGTTTCTGCGAAATCCCCTACTCCTACAAGATGCAGACCATCGAGGGCAATACTGATGGCGGGCGCGTCAAGCGTCGTGTACGCGATCACTCTGTGATTATTGCCGTGATCCGACCCCCATACACTGGCGTGTCTCGTCCGGTCGTACCGGCTGGCACGCTTGCTGTGGACGGTGACTGGGGCAAGACCACCACGCGCGCCTTGCAGCGTATTAATGGCACGCCGATCGACGGGATTATCTCCAGTCAGTATGCGCCGAACATGCAGTATTTCCCGGCCTGCGCGTGGGCTGGCAGTGGCTGGCAGTGGGAGGGCGAGAGCGCCCAGGGCAGCCAGCTCATCGCACGAATGCAAAAAGCCTTCCGCACAACGCCTGACGGGATCGCGGGACCGGCTTTCGCCCGTGGGCTGCAGCAGTACTACAAGGTGAGCGTGGACGGCTACGTCGGTGCAGACTCTGTGCGCGCCATGCAGCGTGCAATCAATCGTCAGCTAGGGAGGAAATAATGTTGGGTATTGATTTTGACCCGCTGGTCGCGTGCGGCCTCGCGGGCTTCGCGTGGAGCCTCGTCCAGGCGGCAGCCGACCGGCAGCATTGGTCATCGAACGTACGCCGGTGGATCGTGCTGGTGGCAGGCGTAGCGCTCGCGGTTGTGATTTGGTTTGCTGGCGCATACCCCGCCTCGTGGAGGATTCTCTGCACACAAGCGGGCGTCATTATCGGGGCTGCTACCGCGTCTTTTACCGTGCTGAAGCGTGTGGGCCTGATTGATTGGATCGGCAGGGTCACACCAGGCGGCGAACCAGCCAGCGAGGAGCCGTACCAGCCGCGCCACATGGCAAAGGAGTAAATGCGCATGGCACCAAAACGCTCTCTCAGGATTGACCTGCGGATATGGGCCACGCTGGCTGAGCCGCGCACGGTCACGGCCACCATGATTTTCGTGTACACGATGATCGCGTCATTCAGCGTGCTCAGCCTCCTGCACGGCACGCTCACACAGGGAATAGTGATCGGCTGCGTGGTCATGCTGGCCGGTGGCGTGCTCGGAATCCCGGCCGCATGGCGCGGCGTGTGGGCGGTGGAGGGGCCTGCCGCTGCCTTGTGCGTCCTCGGCCTCAGCGATATTGCGCTGGTGGATTTCCTGCGCGCTATCGGCGCTGGCCACCTGCCCGGCCATACCATCACGCTCACGCTGATCGTGATCTGCTTTTTCGCGACCCGCATGATGCGGGTGTGGCCGCTGCTGCACAGGCCTGGCACACAGCCGATGACGCGCAGGCGAGAGGCAGAAATCAGGGCTGACGAGGCGCGCAGGCAGATGGAGATGCTCGAAAAAATCGACCACGATTAGCAGGGAGGGGCGCTTTATGGGCGAGTGGACCCCGATCATCGTGGCCCTACTGACAGGCGGCCTAGCACAATGGATTCTAGGAGAGCTGGCGAGGAAATGGACCGAATACCGGGCTGACAAGGCCGACAAGGAGACGCGCAGGCAGCGGAGGGAGCGGGAGCTGCATGAGTGGCAGGAAGCCGCGTACGCGACGCGGGCCGTCGCACTCAAGGCAGGTATCAGCCCCGACGACCTGCCGACACTACCAGACGGAACATAAGCACAGGACAACAACACGAAAAGCAGCGCCACCCACGGGATGACATTTCCCGGTGGGTGGCGCTTTTTAGTTTGCCTTGCTGCGGTTGCCACGGCCTGGCCGGTTCCGGTTCCAATGGTCGATTGTTTCGGATAGCCATCCGAAGGTTGGGCGTGGCCCTGATCCGATGATGACATCGGGCTCAGGGATTTTGTAGCGCGCTAGGGTGCCTGTTTTGACGCCGATACGTTGAGCGAACTCCGAGCGCGATAGGTAGCGTTTAGGCACTGGTTTTCCTTGCACGCACAACAAGAGCTATCGTGGCGATCAGTGCGCCGATGGTTGCGAGCACAGCACCTGCAATTGCTAGGGCTGGGTGCCCGCCGATGAATGCGAGTGCTGCCAGTATGTAAGCCAGCAGGACGTATGGGTATGTTTTGTTTTTCATTCCTCGTGTGGTGAAATGGAGCTGGATGGCTCTCGAAGGTACGTCGTTTACTTTCGGGAGCCGATCCTTTTACCGTTTCCTCCGTTTGTCTCGGGCTTTAATGGCTCGGATGAGGGATGCTGTAGCGTTGATGATCGCTGCGATCCCAAAGAGGATTCCGGCAATTCCGGCTAGCTCCATTTCTTTTCCTCCTTCCATACCCCTATTATACATAGCTATATATGTACGTGTCAAGGGGAATTCGCCTACATATCCAGCTTTTCCACCATTCTGTCCACAGCCGATGCCACGCGATCGAAATCGCTCAGCTGGTATTTCAGCACGGTCTCGATCTGCGTATGTCCAGGCAGATCCATCAGCTCCTTGAGTGATGCGCCCGCGCGGCCGAGATTGGTCAGGCAGGTGTGCTTCAGGTCGTACAGCTCTGCATCTTGCAGGCCTATCGCGTCCAGTGCTTTCCTCGCGCGGCCGCTCACATGCTTGTCCGACGCTGGCTCGCTGGGATCAGTGGGCGACGGGAAAACCCACTCGTTTTCATTCAGATCTTCGATGAGTGGTGTAAGCACGTCAATAAGCGGCTGCGGCAGTGGTGCCCACCGGCCGCGCCGCGTCTTCGTCGGCCCCTCCACCGTCTCGCCGTTCTCCCCACGCTGCATCCCGCTCCCATACCAGATGCGCTTACGCTCCAGCTCAATATCGCGCTTACGTAGGGCACGCGCCTCAGACGGCCTGCACGCCGTGTAATACACAAGCGCAGCAATCCCCGCATACACAGGCATATCGCACGCCCGCAGCTGCTCACACAGCGCCTCGTACTCCACATGCGTGAAATAGTGCTGCTGACGCTTGTGATCGCGTGGTTTCACTTTGCCGATTTTCAGGCGACACGGGGTCTGGGCGATCAGATGCTGTCTGACGGCGCTAGCCATGAGCGAGGATAGTGTGCGGTAGGTGTTTGATCTTGTGGCTGGAGCCATCCCAGACGTAGCCGCCTCATACCAGTTCGCTACGTCCTCTTCGGTCACGTCCACGAGCCGCTTATGACCGAGCAGCGGCACTATATGAAGTTTGACCGCTGACTTGTAGGTGCGCACCGTATTAGCTGACACGGCCTCCTCATGTTGCTTGGCGCGCCATTGGTCGAGCCAGACCTCGCAAAAAGCCTCAACGGTAAGCGACTCGGCTTCATGCCGGGCAGCTTCGGCTTCGCGCTGTTGAGCCTTCTGCCTGGGAGACATGTACGTTCCCTCGACGAGCTCTTCCTTCATGTGCCATCCGCGCTCGCGGGCCTTGGTCAGCGTCAGGAATCCGCCCTCGATGTATTTCTTGCCTCGGTATTGGACGATAGCTTTGTAGCGCGCGCCGCTGCCCGTGGAGTACTTGACGACTCTACCTATTCCCGACCTGCCAGCCATTGCTAGATCCTGTTCTCTAGGTTCCTTCTCAGGTTCTACAGATTCTACCTTGAGGGACTTTCAGGGAATGTCAGGGAACGTTAGAGAGGGTGACCTTTCGGCACTATACCAACGAAAAACCCCGCCGTTCCAACGAAACAGCGGGGCAACCGCGGAGACGGCGGGATTTGAACCCGCGAGGGGCGTGAACCCCTACCTCCTTAGCAGGGAGGCGCACTCGACCGGACTATGCGACGTCTCCAAGTACCGCTTGAGTCTACCGGGCTTGCGCCCGTGCCACAAATACGCAGACTCACGATCCGGGCAAACTTCCCGGCGCGGCGGCACGTAGCTGGAAAAAATCCCGAAAACAGTGATCACCGAGGTGAAGCGCCATTTTCGGGAAATCCCGCGGAGGGCAAGGGATTCGAACCCCTGGTGCCATTGCTGACACAACGGTTTTCAAGACCGTCACCTTCGGCCGCTCGGTCAGCCCTCCCAGCCCGCCCAGTGTACCTGCTCAGGCGCGCAGATGAAAATCTGAAACAGCAGTGAAACACGTAACGATGTCAACACCACGGCACCATCAACGCGCTGGTCCCCTCGTCAATGATGATGACGAACGAGGGTGACCCACCCGCATCACGCGCCGCGCGCGATAGTCGAACTGGCCTACCAGCGATGCTTGAAAATGTTCCACGAACGCCGATCCGTAGGTGCTTCCTCCGGATGATCCAGAAGACCGCGCGAAATTGCCGAGGCAAACGGCGGCCACAGCGGCACGCGTGACATCAACAATGTCTGGATTGCGTGGTACACATCCAGGCGTGAGGCGATCGGCTCGGAAGCCGGTTCGTTGTTCTCATCCAGCGCGCGAATCCACCTGCCAGGAGACAAGATCAGGTAGTCGTTGATGAAGTCGAGCCAGGAACGGTGACAGTGCTCGTAGCTCTCCACCTCAGCAGGGTTGACACCGTCATCGAGCATTGCGCGGCGAATCGCCAGCGCAGCGCACACACCTTCGCACACGACCCACTGCAGGTGGTGCGTATCCACAGGCTCGCCATCTGCGGACACGGTCAGTGCGAAACCGGGCTTTCCGTTGCGCCGCCATCCATCAACGCGGGCGCGGTGGAAAAGCTCCTGTGCCATTTCGAACAGGTAATCCGGCTGCTGGCGACCCATCGAGCGCAGTGCGGCGCGAATATGGACAGCCAGGCGCGCCCACTGCATCGAGTGGCCGATGACGTAGCCGGTGTACACGCGCCGACCGTCGTCAAAACCGGAGGGGACATGATCCAGCGGTTTCCATTGCGCGTCGTAGTATTCGGGCAGGCGCCAGTTGTGAGACGACGCCTGCTCGTTGACGAACTGCGCGATCACTTCGGCGCGTTCAATCCACAGTGGATCGGTTGTGGCCTCAGCCGCTGAAAGGTAAGCCTCGGCGGTGTGCAGCAGGCAATCCATCGCATGCAGACGGTCGGTCGGCTTATGGTCAGCGGTCAGCGAATCGTGCACCAACCCGTTCTTGTCCAGCCAGAACCGCTCCTGATCGTGCAGCGCAGCGTTGAGAAGTTCAAGCGCGCCGGGCCTGTTGGCGACTGTGGCCGCGGAAGCCGCCAGAATCAGGAACGCGTGGTGGAACTGCGACTTCATATCGGCGTAGGGGCCTTCCCACGGGACCGCGTTGCCCTCAGCATCCAGGTCGTGTGTGAGGCCGGTGAACCAGCCGCCCTGAGCCTCATCCACAAAATGTGTCGACAGGCAGTGGATCCCGTGGTCTGCGAAGCGACGGCAACCGGGGATTCCCATCAGGACACCCAACGAGTACACGTAGGTCATGCGCGAGGTGACCGCGAGCTCCACTGGTCGGGTCGTGTCAGCGTCCCCCTCCGTGGTCAGGTGAGCAAACCCGGTGGATGCCATCGTGCATTTCGCCTCTTCCAGGAGGGCGCGCATTTGTGCCGATAGCCAGTTATTGTGTTCAACTGAACCAATCCAACCCATTGTCTTCGTTAACCTCCAATGGCACTGATGAGCCTCTATCGCGTCATTGCCTTTTCGTCGTAGAGTGGTTGTTATCAGTACTCAGCCTACCGTCTCAGTGGAGTTCAGATGCCTACTGTCATCAATACGTTCAACGCGTCGTCACCTTTGGCCAACACCGGCGCAACTGTACTGCCGTACGTTCTGATTGGCCTCCTGCTGGTTGTCCTCGCCATCGCCGCGTTGCTGTGGGCACGCCATTCGCGTCGCCAGCAGGCTGAGCAGGCTGCCGCAGCCAAGCCGGTCGTTCCGCCGGCACACACTGACGAGGCAGGCTCCACCGCCGCTGATGCAACCGATGCTGCAGGCGGAGCAGTTGCTGCTGATGAGAACCTTGATTCAGGTGAATCCTCCCTGGAAACGCCTATTAATCCCACTGATGGAGATGATCCGGCAACCAAGTAGGCACGTGCCGAAAGCTGGAATAGGGCGACAGGTGGCACCGATCAGTGACACACTGGAGTCATGCATGAAAGAGCTGGCACAGTTGCCCTACCAGAAGACCTGATCGACGTTCAAGAACTTCTTTCCGCGTATTACGACATTGAGCCGGATGTCAGCAATCCGGACCAACGCGTCGTGTTCGGAACTTCCGGGCACCGTGGATCCTCACTCGATGGCGCATTCAATGAGGCGCACATCGTCGCGATCACCGCGGCCATCGTGGAGTATCGCGAAAGCCAGGGATATAACGGCCCGCTGTTCATTGCGCGTGATACTCACGCGCTGTCCGAGCCTGCATGGAAAACCGCCGTTGAGGTGCTTGCCGCTGCAGGCGTGCAGATCAAGGTTGACGAGCGTCATTCCTACACGCCGACCCCCGCGTTGTCCCTGGCCGTGCTGAATGCGAACGGTGCGCCCGAAAACCTACGCACCAGTGGTGACGGACTGGCTGACGGCATCGTCATCACCCCATCCCACAATCCGCCGCGCGACGGTGGCTTCAAGTACAACCCGCCTCACGGTGGCCCGGCTGACACGGATGCCACCTCGTGGATCGCGCAGCGAGCCAACGAGCTCCTTGAAAAAGGATGGCGCTCCATCCCGCGCGTCCTCGACACTGACCTGTACAGCCACGAATGTGTGGGCACATTCGACTTCCTGGCGAACTACGTGCGCCAGCTCGACACGATCATCGACATGGATGCAATCCGCGAAGCGAAGATCCGCATCGGAGCGGATCCGCTGGGTGGCGCCTCGGTGGACTACTGGGCGGCAATCGCCGAACAGTACGATCTGGACCTGACGGTGGTCAACCCGAAAGTTGACCCGGCCTGGTCGTTCATGACGCTGGACTGGGACGGCAAGATCCGCATGGACTGTTCATCCCCCTACGCGATGGCTTCCCTGCGTGATCAGATGACGCCCGATGCCAACGGGCACACCCCCTACGACATCGCCACCGGCAATGATGCAGATTCAGACCGTCACGGCATTGTGACCGCTGACGGCCTGATGAACCCGAACCACTACCTGGCGGTCGCCATCGAATACCTGCTGACGCACCGCCCCGGATGGTCAGAGTCCACAGCGATCGGTAAGACCCTGGTGTCCTCCTCCCTTATTGACCGTGTTGTCCAATCACTGGATCGCACGCTGATCGAGGTACCCGTGGGCTTCAAGTATTTCGTGCCCGGACTGTTGGACGGGTCAGTGGGCTTCGGCGGTGAGGAATCGGCCGGAGCTTCGTTCCTGCGTAAAGACGGCACCGTGTGGACCACCGACAAGGACGGCATCATCCTGGCGTTGCTCGCCTCGGAAATCATGGCGGTGACAGGCAAGTCGCCCTCGCACATTCACGTTGAGCAGGTGGAACGCTTCGGCGCCTCGTCGTACGCGCGTGTCGATGCGCCCGCGAACCGGGAGCAGAAAGACAAGCTGAAGAACCTGGCTGCTGACGATGTGAGCGCAACGGAGCTGGCGGGCGACCCGATTACCGCGAAACTGGTGCGCGCACCGGGCAACGATGCGGCAATCGGCGGCCTGAAGGTGACCACTGACTACGCGTGGTTTGCTGCCCGCCCGTCAGGAACCGAGGATGTGTACAAGATTTACGCCGAATCGTTCAAGGGCGATGACCACCTTGCGAAGGTTCAGGACGCTGCGCGTGACGTGGTGAGCGAAGCACTCACGTAAGGCTTGATGCAACGCTGCTGCACGCTGCCGGAAGATTGGAATGAAGGTGAGGCGGGCCCGGCATGCAAACTTGCCGGCAGAGCAGTGATTCTATACCCGTCTGGGTGACGAATCTGGCCAAAAATGGTGGTGCTGACCCGCCTGCAGACGGTTAGGATAGTGAATCGTGCTCTCGAATTACGCTGATTTGCTGCGCATCCGAGGGGCATGGAAATTCTCACTGGCTGGTATGGTGCTGCGCACACCCATGTCATTGATGGGAATCTCAATGATTCTGCTGGTCAAAGGCATGTATGGCAACTACACGCTTGCGGGCGCGGTCAGTGCAATCTCCGTCGTCTCCTTGTCGATCTGCGCCCCGATACTTGCCCGCCTGGTCGATCAACGCGGCCAGGCTGTCATTATGGTGCCGTCCCTGATGGTGTCGGCACTTGCGACTATTGGACTGTTTGGTGCCGCCGTCCTGCACGCCCCTTCGTGGGTGTTGTTCATCTTCGCCGGGCTGTCCGGCGCAACGTGGGGTTCCCCCGGTGCGCTGGTGCGTGCCCGCTGGGCAAAAGTGGTGCGCACGCCGAAACAGCTCACCACCGCGTACGCATTTGAAGCTGCAGTTGACGAGGTTGTCTTTGTCATCGGACCGATCGTTGCCACGCTGCTGGGAACAGCGCTCCATCCGGGGACGGGTCTGATTTTGTCGGTGTTCTTCATCATCGTCGGCTCAATCGGGTTCTTTCCGCAGCGCGCCAGTGAGCCGACCCCGACTCCGAAAATCAAGGGCGTGCGCCAGCCGACCGTCCTGCTCAACCCTGTCATCATCATCCTGGTGCTCACCTTCATCGGTGCGGGCGTCATGTTCGGTGCGAACGATGTGGCAGTGGTGGCCTTCACCGAAGAGCACGCTCACCCTGAACTCGCCGGTGTGTTGCTCGGCTTCTTCGCAATGGGCTCGTTCACGGCTGCACTGTTCTACGGTGCTCGCCACTGGACCACTGCGCTGTGGAAACTCTTTGCCATCGGAATCTTGGCACTCGCCATCGGTGTGTCAACATTCCTGCTGGCGCACTCCCTGCTTGCCCTTGGCGTGGCAATGCTCGTGACGGGACTGGCGATCGCGCCAACCATGACGAACGTCAACGCGATCGTGTCGAAAGTCGTAGCCTCCTCACAGCTCACTGAGGGATTGACGTGGATGTCCACGGCAATGAATATCGGTGTGTCGGTGGGGGCGACGCTGGGTGGCCGCGTGATCGACGCGTCCGGCGCTCACGGCGGCTTCCTCGTTACCGTGTCCTTTGGCTGGGTGATGGTCGCGGTCATGCTGATCGGACTGCCTAGGTTGCGTCGCGACGTGCTGCGCGCTGAAGCCGAACCACTGATCGCAGACTCGCCAAAAGACGAAGGCGCAGACTCAGACACGGCCTCGAGCTCACCCGAGGAGCCAGCCTCCCAAGAACCAGCGTCCAACGGGCAGACGCCTGACGATCACACTTCCAACGATTCTCACAGTGAGGGTGACCCACATTAAAGTGTGCGCCATGAGCGCACGTGGATAAGCTGGTGACAGATCCTGTTGATCCTGTTGATCCTGTTGACCTGTGAAAGGAACCTGACATGGCTGTCACTCCAACACCGTCCGCACCCACGCTGCGCATCCCGTCCGAGGGAATCACCGTCGATATCGATGATCCCGACGGCCAGATGTTCATGCTGGACCGCTCCCTTCAAGGCTGTGTCTCACTGGCATTCAGCACGCAGATCGACAAGGAACATCCGGGCGATGTTTTCCTGGACGGCTCCCCAACCCCGTACGTGCTGGCTGACGTTCTGGCTATCCGGGGCGTGACCCACCTGGGGATCACAGTATTCGGCGTGCTCACCCAGCGAGGAACGTGCCACCGCGTCACGGTCCGGGGATTTCGCGACCTGAACGGCACGGTGATGGAACCGACCAGCTTCACGCTGACCACCCTGCCCGACACTGCCCCCGATCCAGCGTTCGCACACCACGACGCCATCGCCCTGCGCGCCGCCGAAGAAGGAATCGTCTTGCTGGAAAACCGGCGCAACACGTTGCCGCTGCCTTCGGGCACACTCAACCTGTTCGGAGCAGGCGTGCACGCCTTCCGCACCGCCATCGTCGGGGCAGGCAGGATCAACCCGCGTTACACGGTGCGGCTGCGTGATGCCATCGAAGCATCCGACACGTTCACTCTCAACGAGGAACTGGCCTGTTTCTACCGCACCGGAACCAACGATCTGCCACCACGTGACCTGCGTGATCGCGCCCGCGCACTGTCCGACACCGGCATTATCGTGCTCACCCGCCCCTGCGGAGAAAACACGGACAACAGCTCAGATGAGGCAGAATTCAGACTTGACAGCGCCGAGGACACGCTCGTGCGCACTGTATGCGACCTGTTCGACCGCACCGTCGTCATCTTGAACACTCCGTACCCCATTGACGTGTCCTTCATGGACACCTACCCGGTCGATGCGCTCATCCTTGCAGGAGTGGGAGGTATGCTGGCCGGCCCCGCCATCGAACGCGTCCTGTCGGGCGCAGTGAACCCCTCTGGCCGCCTGTCAGATTCGTGGCCACGGGCACTCGCGGACCTGCCCGCCGACGTCAACTTCTACGACTGTGCAGGTGGAAAGACGCGCTACAACGCCGAACACCGCACATGGATCGACACGGCGTACGAAGAAGGCATCTATGTGGGCTACCGCTTCTATTCCACATTCGACGCCGAGCCGGCCTACCCATTTGGCTACGGACTCAGCTACACCACATTCGACCTGACGCCCTCGGCAACGATCAACAGTGACGAGGGGGGCCACCCGCATGCGCAAATCGATGTGACAGTGACGAATACAGGGGAGCGTGCCGGCCGGGACGTCGTCCAGGCCTACGTGCGCAAGCCACATGAGCGGATCGAAACACCTGAACGTGAACTCGTGGCATTTGCGAAAACGCCACTCCTTGAGCCAGGTGAATCACATGTCGTGCACCTGGACGTTGGCGCTGACCGCCTGAGTGTGTGGGATGAAGAGGTGTCCAGCTGGATCGTGACGGAAGGTGAGTACACCCTGTTTGTCGGACACGACGCGGCCGATGCCGGCCAGACCTGCCAGTTCCGTCTTGACGCTGACCGGGTTCTTGCCCACGGGCACCCAGTAATGCGCGCACCTGAGCCGGTCACTGCGCTTTCACGGCGCGACCCGTCCCACACCTGGCCTCAGGGCACGCGCAGCGAAATCAGGGATACTCCCGGTTTTATCCCCGTGCGCCATGTCCCCTCGCGTGACGGACTGGAGGAAGCCCTGCCTTCTGACACCCCAGTCACATTTGACGACGTGGTGGGAGGGCGCGCCACGGCAGCTGACCTGGCCAGACAGCTCGACGTGGATCAGTGTGTGCGCCTGCTGGTGTGTTCGCGAGACGACTGGGGGATGGAAGGGACAGGCGCTGCCGGCATCATGGCCACCGTCGCGGGCGTTGACCTGCCTGAATTCGTAGTGGCTGACGGCAATTCCGGTGTCAACATCAGGAAACCGAACATCGGGATGCCGACGACGGTCGTCCTCGCCTCCACATTTGACGTGGATCTTGCTGAGGAAGTCGGTCGGGTGATCGGCCAGGAAGCCCACGCCAACCGGATTGACGTGATCCTGGCACCGGCCATGAATCTGCATCGCCACCCCCTGTGCGGGCGCCACCCTGAATACTTTTCGGAAGATCCGTATCTGACTGGCATGATGGCGGGGCATTTTGCGAAGGGCCTGGAAAGCGGGGGAGTGGGTGCCTGCTACAAGCACTTCCTGGCGAACAACGCTGAAGCCTCCCGCAAACGCAACCAGTCGCTGATTCCGGAGCGTGCGCTGCGTGAACTGTACTTGAAATCCTTCGAAGTCGCGATCGGCGTGCACCCGGCCGCAACGCTGATGACCAGTTACAACGGCGTCAACGGGTGTCACACCGCTGCAGATACCGAACTGCTGGAGACGATTATCCGAGGCGAGTGGGGCTGGCGCGGCATGATCATGACCGATTGGACCTCCTACGACACGTGCCCGGTTGACATGATGGTGCCTGCAGGCACCAACTGGATCACTCCGGCTTCCCCGGATGACACTTTCACGGCTCCGATTGTGCGCGCGGTGCGCGAAGGACGAGTGGGCGAATCAGTCGTTCGGAGGGCAACCGCGGAACTCATTGGTACGCTGGTAACCGTTCGCGCCCTCGCCTCGCAGGCTGATTCGCGTCTCAGTGAGCACAACACGAAAGGTGAATCCGACGATTAAACCGGACACAGGGGATCAGCCCGACAGCCCGCACACAGGGGATGCCCGCCGCGAGAACCAGGGTGCCCGCGCCACATTCGCGCCTTTGTTGCGCGCAGTGAATACGGTGAGCGAATTCGCCTCCACCGGCTTGGCGCATGCACTGGCCTTCGGAGGTTTCTATCCCTCCGTCGTCGGATTCGGAGGGTACGGCTCTGCAACGCAGGTGCGCATCTTGGCGCGCGCCCTGATGAGCCGCACAGATGATCAGCGTCGATGGCTGGCCGAAAGGCGCGGCTGGCGACAGTTCTTCGACGCGCAGGTGCCACGCCAACCCGCCCTGATCACCGTGGGAAAGGCGCGCGTCATCTGCTTCGCAAACGCGGAAGGCTACATCGACCTGACACTGAGCGACCATGGACTTGCGCCCGGCTGGCATGACGCGTGGATTCAGGTTCTGCACGCCGGCGACGTGGCACACCTGGGAATTGTCGAGGGCGACGCTCCGATTCTGCATCACGTGCGTAACGAACATACGCACACCGATGTCACGCCCACTGCGGAGCGCCGCCGCCGACTGCGCACTCAGCTTTCACGCGAACAACGGGCAGCTCTTCAGCGCATCAATGCCATCCCCACCATGCCGTCAGGCCAGCAGGTGTTCGTCACTGCGGGTAAGGAACTGTACCAGCTGGTGCCGGAGAGTCTTTCCTCAACGGCTGGCGGCCACCTGTCCTACATTGAGCATCTTGTCTTGACGGCAAGTGAGCCCGACAGGAAAGACACGCCTGAGCGTGAGAAGCGTTCGGGCAGAATTCGTGCCGGCCAGCCCGTCGCCGTTAAAGTCCGCATCATCGGTGATAATGAGCGGGTCGGGGTCGTCTCTGACCTGGATGACACGGTGCTGGTGTCGATGCTGCCACGTATGGCAATAGCGCTGCGGCACGCCCTCGTCGATCGTTTTTCGTCACGTCAGTCGGTGCCGGGAATGATGCGCCTGCTCAACGAACTGGCTGAAGGTGACCAGCAAGCTGAGGCGATTAACCGGCCGCACGCTCCCGTCATCTACCTGTCGACCGGTGCGTGGAACGTGTTGCCCGCAATGCGGGATTTCCTGGGGCGGATGGGCTTCCCTGAGGGAGCATTTCTGATGACTGACTGGGGGCCGTCCGCCAATACATGGTTCCGTTCGGGCCGTGAACACAAACGGCGCGAACTGCAGCGCCTGGTCACTGAACTTCCGAACGTTCGATGGTTCCTGGTGGGAGACGACGGGCAACACGACCCGGAAATCTATGCGGACTTTGCCCGCAAATATCGGGATCGTGTTGCCGGGATCGCCATCCGATCACTGACTCAGTTTGAGCAAATGCTTTCGCACGGCACGTTGACGCCGCTTCGGCCCGAAGCACTCCATGACATCCCGGAAGATATCGACGTGTGGTACGGGCCGAACGGCTTCAACCTCCTTGCTCAAATGCGTCGCGATCAGCGTTAGTGTCGCCGCCGCGATGCTGCCAGCCCTGCAGCTCCGGCCACGCCGAACGCTGCGAGCATGATGAGTGCGCTACCTGACGCGCCGGTTCGTGCGACGCCACCTGGTCGGCCGGTTGCGTTCGGATCGCCCTGATCGGCGTCGCCGCCACGCTGCCCATCCTGATCGCCGGGCTTCTTGTCGGTATCCGGCTTGGGTGTGGGCGTGTCACCGGCCTTCTTCGCCACTAGCGGGTAGGCCCACGCGTTGACAGTGTCACCGTTGCGGTAGGACACCAGCAGGTGAACGTCGGTACCCAGTGCTGCGCGAATCTCATCGGTCAGCTCGATCGTCATGTCGGTGCTCCCCACGTCGGCCTGAGCGCTGGCCAGGAGCCTGCCACCCATATCCGGCTGCCACGGCATCGCTGCCCCGTCATCAGGTGAACATGCGTCGAAGTTGTGCGCGGAGTTCGCACAGCTGGACGTCCACACCGGAATGAAGGACGGATCCCCTTTCCACAGGAAGGCGCGCGCCGTGCCGGCCTGAGTTCCCGACAGCGGAACGCGGATGGCCTCGGCATCGATACTCGGAGCCACGGTGACATCGGCGGCGGGCATCAGACCTGCAATCGGCACGCCTCGTGTAGCGGACTGGAACACCGTTTGAGGTGAGTCAATACTGTCCAGCGCGCTGTCAGGAATGATGGGATCGCCAGCTTCATGGGAACGGTCCGTCGGAGGCTCGTACCCGTCCAGGTAGGCGTGACCCCACCGGTACGGCTCAGACTGCTGAGATCCGAAAGCCGACCAGGCCAGACGGGTCTGGCCAACGAAGTCAGGCGTATCGGAATCGTACGGCGTGATGTTGAAGCCCAGGTAGGTCGGGTTGACAGCATTGCTGGCCTGATCTCCGGTCGGTGCAGTGGACGTGGGGCCAATTGCTGCCGGCAGGTTTGCCAACGGCAGTTTGACTTCCAGCTTGTAGTGTCCATCCGTGTAGGCACCCGAATCGTCACGTGGGGCAAATGCCTTGACTTCAACGCCGGGAGCGTTCAGGCCACCCTCGATAGTTTCCGCCAAAGGCCCTGTGGAGAATCCTTGATGATGGTCAGCGTCACGCGACCAGCATGGGCCGTTCGCGCCGTTGCCGTTCCGGCCGTCAGGGTCGTCAGTGAATGGGAAAACACCGAGCTTGAACGTGGTGGACGTGTCGTTGGACGGTGCGAGCGGGTCGAGCAGGAATTCGACGGAGTCAACCAGCCAGTGACCGAAGCAGCGGTCAGGTGTTGCCGCCGCTGAGGCCTGCTCGTCGACCACATCGACCAGAGCGTACAGCGCATCGTCGTACCATCCCAGCCATGCCTGTGACGTGCCGCCGCAGTCAGCCTCGGAGGAGCACTCCTCGCCTTCCCACCGTGCGGCAACGCTGATCGGCGTGCTGCCGTAGGCTGACGCGTCACCATCCAGAGCAGGGGCTTTCGCCAACTTGGGGATCACCGTCGTCGGCACGACATTCAGTTCGAGCTTCTCGGTCGAAACCGATGTTCCAGCGGTTGTGGTGGCTGTGACCTCGTCAATCGTGTTGCCGACGGCAGCAGGATCAGTGTGAGTGAGAATGAACTCCACCGTCGCCGTCTTACCCGGTGCGACCGCATCGAATGATTGTGACGGCTGGTTGAGTGCATATCCTTCCGGAACCGTTAGCTCCACCGTGCCACTTTGCGCTTCACTGGAACGGTTTGTGACGGTCACGGGAACCGTGATCGATTCACCTGCACCGATAGCGCGCCGCGCCGGTGACTGGCCGTAGACAAAGACGTTGTAATCTTCGGTCCACTGATCGTAGTAGGCGGCGTTGCCGGCACGCGTGAAGCGGCCGTTGACCGGGGCCACCACGTCAACATGGGTTTCGTTGTAGCCCGTCATCTCGGCAGAATCTGAGGCGAAACGGATCGGCAGACGCATCGTGCCGAGGGCACTGGAGTCAGGGGCGGTCACAGTGAACGTGACATCGGTTGAGTCACCGGACGCCAGTTCACCTGTTGCCTGTTTGTCGCTGACCGTCCACCCCTCGGGGACGTCAATCGAGACGGTGCCGGCCGGAATTGCCTGCTCGCCAGCCACGAGCGTGACAGTGACGTCGACCGATTCACCGGGAGCTACCATCTGGGCTTCCGGTGATCCATACATCAGTGTGCCCAATGGCATGCCGCTGGGGTCAGGCAGGGATGCGCCGAAGAGGATGGAACGGTCATCGCCGCCACCTTCGGTGCCGTTTTCCTGCATCGGTACCCACGACCTACCCACCAGGAAGCGTGTACATCGATTGTCGACAACGGTCTTTTCCATCAGGCGGGCCTGAGTGGCGTGAGCCTTGGCGTTTTCACCGCCAACCTGCGCCCAGGTCTTGGGTGTTCCGGCAGGCTGTCCCTGCACGTTGCCTTCCACCCACGTGTACTCAGATTCGTATCCTGTCCACGTTCCGGCCACGGTGTAGGGACGTCCCTCGATTCCGGCGTACCCAGCCAGACAGTTGGCCTGATCAGGCAGCTTGGTGGTGTTGCCAAAGTCAAAGACGTATTCGGTGACCTTCTTGACCTGCCAGGGCTGAACCGCGTTGGGTCCGCTGAGCTGTTCAGGGAAACGGTTGGGATCAGCAGCTGCCTGCGCCACCTCCCATGCCAACATCGAGGCGGCCTGGTGGTTGCCGTGACCTGCGTCGAAGGAGGCGGGCCATGTCACCAGGATTTCGGGTCGGGTCTCACGCACAACCTGTGTGGCCCGGCGTAACGTTTCGTCATGGTCCCACAGCTGGTGAGTCAGTGGCGCGGACGTGTTGTAGAAGAAGTCCACCCGGTCAAGGAAGTACACATCAACTGTGCCGTCACGTACGTGCGCCGCACGGTCTTCGTTTTCACGTCGCAGGCCCAGGTCCGGCCCGGCTTCGGAGCCGACTGAATTGGAGCCGCCCTCGCCGCGCGTGGTTAGCATAATGCCGCAGCGTACATCGGCAAGATCACCCCACACGCCACACGGTGCACTGAAGGACGCGTCATCATCGGGGTGCGCCCACACGCCCAAGACATCGAGTTTTGTTGGATCACTGGTTGACGAGGTTTGGGCGTGGCCGAATGCCCATTCAGGTGCCTCAGACGAGGGTGCCGCGAGGGACGGCGTCGCATACATCATTCCTGGGACCAGAAGCGCACACGCCCCTGCGAGCGCGACCGATCTGAGTAGGTGCTTCATTGCAAATTCTCCAGTTCTTTTCAACAATCACGGTCAAATATCAGCCTTTAACTGCTCCTTCGGTCATTCCGGAAATGAAGCTGCGCTGCAGGGCGAGGAAGAGGATCACCATAGGCAATGCAACAAGAACCGCTCCGGCTGCCAGGAGCGTGGATCCGGTGGTGTACTGGCCCTGGAAGAATGCCAGACTCAACGGGGCGGTGCGCACCCTGCCGGTCGGTGACATGACCAGCGGGATCAGGAAGTCGTTCCACGTCCACATGAACGTCAGCACAATCTGAGTCACGATTGCGGGACGTGCCAGTGGAAGCAGGATCGACCACAGGATTCGGATGTCACCGGCGCCGTCAAGCCGGGCAGCCTCCAGGATGGATGGGTTAACTGAGCGGAAAAACGCGCGCATCCAGAATGTGCCGAATGCCAGTGACTGCGCAATCTGCGGCAGCGCCACCGCCCAGAGCGTGTCGGTGAGTCCGAGGGTGCGAAGATCGTAGAACAACGGCAGGATGATCGCTTCGGACGGCACCATGATGCCCAGGAGGAACACGTAGAACAGAACGTTGGAGCCAGGCGGGCGCAAAATGCCGAGCACGTAGCCGCTCATCAGTGAGAGCACCAGTGCCGACGTCACGACAACCACGGCGATCATCGCCGAGTTCTTCATGTACAGCGAGAACTTACCCTGGCTCCACGCTTTTGCAAAGTTCTCGATGTGTCCCCACGACGAGTCGTTGATTTTCTCTGAACTCAACGACAGGAACAGGACATACAGAATGGGGATCAGGGACTGCAGCGCAAAGAAGATCAACACGATGTAGCTGACGACTTTTTCAGCGGGAGAAGTTTTCATTGGTCCTTTTCCCCCCACAGGTTGATGGTCAGATTGATCAGGAAGATCACCAGTGTTAGTACGACCGCCAGTGACGAGGCCGTTCCCACCTGTCCGAGTCGGAACGCCTGGTTGTAGACCTCGTAGGACGGCACGGTTGTGGATGTGCCGGGGCCGCCCGATGTCGTCATGTACACCAGATCGAATGTCTTCAGCGCTGCGATCACCGTCAGGGTCAGTGAGACGAGGATTTCACCACGCACGCTTGGAATAGTGACGGACCAGAAGCGGCGAAACCACCCAGCGCCGTCAAGCATGGCTGCCTCGTAGTATTCGCGCGGGATGCGCGCAATTCCGGACATGAGCAGGACGGTGACCAGGCCGGTGGACACCCATGTGCCGATCAGGCCCACGGCGATCAGCGCCGTCGAGTAGTCACCGAGCCACGGCCTGGCAAGTCCGCCCAGACCGATCGCCCGGAGCACACGGTTGAGCAGCCCGTCGGGCGCGTAAATTTCACGCCACGAAATGGCCAGCACCACCATGGCGATGACCTGTGGCAGGAAGACGACGGTTCGGAAAAATCCGAGCCCGCGCACGCTTGAGCGTGTCAGCAGTGTCGCCAGGACGAGGCCGATGATCAGTGGGAACACCGCGTAGAAAATGATGAGGACAAGAGCATGCCAAAAGGCGTCCAACAGCCTGGGGTCGGTGAATGTTGTGACGTAGTTGTTGAACCCTGCCCATGTTCCTACGCCCAGGCCATCCCACTTGTAGAACGACAGGGTGATGACGCGACCGATGGGGTACAGCATGAATGCGCCGTACACCAGCACTGGCAGTGCCAGCAGAGCAATCGACATGGCCCACCGTGACTGTGCGCGTGACCTGTTGCGTCCACGTGCGGGGCGTGAACTGGTGGCGGTCGCTGTCTGTGCACCGCCGGTGTGGTTGGTCATCGAAGCCTCCTCAATGTACACGCGAACGGATATAAAAAGCGGATGGGTCGCCCTCGTTGATCATGAAAGACGAACGAGGGCGACCGGCTGCATTATTGGTTGGTGAATTCGGTGTACGCCGTCTCCAGAGTGTCGACGAACTGGTCAGGGGTGATCTGCGAATCAAGCAGTCCCTGCAGTGCGTCACCAAGAACCTGATCGAAGGTCGGGGTGGCGTAGTCGAGGTACGGCAGAACGTTGCCGGAGTTCGTCAACGTGTCGAAGGCGTTCATGACATCGGCCACGACGCCCTTCTCGTTGGCGGCGTAGGTAGCCGTATCGTTGACGGGCACGTTTCCGGTTTCAGCCAGAACCTTCATCGCATCGGCGTTCGTCAGGAAGTCGATGTAGGCCGCAGCGACGTTGACATCCTTCGCGGCTGACGTGATGGCGAACGGCAATCCGGTGCCGCCGGTGGTCTGCGGCGCATCCATTCCTTCGGCCATTGGCGGCAGCATGAAGCCGACATCTTCACCCATTGCTTCGAGCAGGTCAGGTGCGAGCCATGAACCGGCAATCAGGTACACGCCCTTGCCGCCAGCGAAATCCTGCCAGGTGCTGTCGTAGTCAGCGCCGTTGAAGCCGTCGTTGAAGAAACCGTTCTTGGCCCATTCCTGGATCTGCGTGGCGGCAGCAACGTTTTCCGGTGTCTTCCACGAAGCACCTGCGTTACCGAAGCCGAGCGAACGCACGGTATCTGCGTCCACATGTGCGCCCTGCACGACGCCGAAGACGTGCAGTCCCGGCCACTTCTCGACGTTACCGAGCATCAGCGGTGTTTCACCGGCTTCCTTGATGGTCGGCAGCTGGTCGGCCAGTTCCTGCCAGGTTGTGGGCTCCTTCAGACCGAGGTCAGCGAGCTTGGCCTTCGAGTAGTAGATCCCCACTGATTCGCCGACCTGCGGCAGACCGTAGACGCAGCCTTCACCGAACTTGGTGGCATCAGAGGAGTACGAAGAGTTCGCCAGGATGCCTTCAGCGAAAGTTTCGTTCCACTTGTAGGCCTCCACATAGGGGTCGAGGCACTGGATCTGTCCAGCTTGGACGAACTGGCCCATCATGGAACGCGAGTTGTTGGCCTGCACAACGTCAGGCGCATCCGCGCCGGTCAGAGCCAGACGCAGTGTGGTCTGCAGATCGTCAAAGGACTGGGAGTTGCGCTCGATGGTGATGTTCGGGTACTTCTCCATGAACGCTTTGTTGAGGCGCTCGATCTGTTCATTCTGGCCGCCGCGCACTTCCTGGTCCCACACCACAAGTGTCTGTTCGGGGGCGTTCGAAATATCGGTTGATACTTCGGATGCTGCCGTCGACTGGGAGCCGGAGTCGCCACTGGTCTGGCCTCCGTTTCCGCCGCTGGGAGCACACCCCGCCATCAGTGCCAGGCACGCCAGTCCGGCAACCATTGCCGAGCCGTGAGAAGAATACTTCATCGTGTTACATCCTTTCGGTCGTGTCATTTAAACGTTGAGTACATCAAGAAAAGTCAGGTCAAGTCCCTTGGTGAGGTCTCGCGAAAGGCTCGTGACCCAGTGGTGCAGGTCGGAACCGGTCGGCGCGCTGGATGAGCCGCCGGGGAAGCGAACGGTGAAGTTACTGGCAGCGATTGCCAGGGAAACTGCGGCGCGCGGTGCGAGCCCCGCATGGTGAGCGAAGGTCAGGCCCGCTGAGAACACGTCTCCGGCTCCCGTCGGGTCAACAACAGGGATATCCAGGGCCGGGACCGTGAACAGCTCCGTCCCATCGCAGGCGACAGCTCCCCTCGGCCCGCAGGTGACAACCACCAGCGGCACCTTCTTCGACAGTGCCCGGGCTGCCTCCTCGACGCTGTCGGTGCGTGTGTAACGCATCGCTTCAGTCTCGTTGGGAGTGAACACATCGGTGACGTCAAGGCCGCGCAGATTGTTGATATCCCACTGCCCGCTTGGGTCCCAACCAACATCGCCCAGCACCCACACATCACCCCACTGAGCAATGCTGTCGTGGTTGGCGTTAATCGCATTCATGTCAGCGACGAGGGCGGCCGGGTGATCCCCCTGGATGACATCTGCCAACAGTGAGACGCTCTCCGAGCCATAGGTCACCATTGCCCGGTCACCGTTGAATGCCAGCGACGTCGTGACATTCTGGCGGTCACATCTGCTCGCCCACCTCAGGTCAATACCTTCACTGGTCAGGATGTCGGCCACCAGATGACCTGCTCGATCCTGGCCGATAGTGGTGACCAGGCGTGGACGGGAGGAATCGTCTGTGTCAGGCGCCTGAAGTAAACGCGCAATAGCGATGGCCTGGTTTGCTGCTCCACCTGCAGTGATGGCGCATCCTGATACCCATTGTTCTTCACCTGGGCGCGGGGGGCCTGCAAGTCCCGACATGACAACGTCAAGGAAGACAGGGCCAATGACGCAGGTTGATCCATCTGACGACACAGTGCCCACGGATGCCTCCTTGCCAATGTGGAACTGAACGTGATCTTGTTCTCATCACACTGTAGCGATATTTCGGCGCATTGTGCTTGCAAATGACCAATATTGCTCACAATTGAAAGAATTTCGTTATAATTGGCACTATGTTGGCTTATCAGCGTCGTGCCAGAATCCTTGACTTGGTACATGACCGCGGCAGTATGTCAGTATCCGATCTGGCACAGCACTTCGGCACCTCCGAGTCAACGATTCGGCGCGACCTGAACCGTCTGGATGAGCAAGGCGCACTGACGCGCGTGCGCGGCGGCGGAATTCACGGCGGTGTACCCAGCTTTAGAGCCCTGAGCGAATCCCCTCACGATACACAGGACCTGCCTTTTGCCACGGTTGCTATGCGATCAGCCGAAGAGAAGGATCGTATCGGCAGGTCAGCTGCAGCCCTCGTACCCGATCAGTCGGTCGTCCTCATCGACATCGGCACCACCGGCGTGATGGTGGCCCGCCATCTCAGGCATCGCGACGTGACCGTTGTCACTGCCTCCCTGGCTGTCGCAGACGAACTGCGAGGCGAATGTGAAGCAACGCTTGTCGTACTGGGTGGTGTGTTGCGAACAAACTACCTGTCACTGGTCGGCAGCCTCACTGAACATGCACTGGAGGCAATCAGAGCTGACATCGCATTCGTTGGCACCTCGGGTGTCCGCCATTCCGGCGCTTTGATGGATTCGACCGGAATGGAAGTGCCCATCAAGAAATCAATCATCGCGCATTCTGAACAAACCTTCGCCGTCGCGTCATCGGACAAGTTTCCGGGATCAGGCCTGCTGACCGTGTGCCATCTCAGTGACTTGACGGGTGTTGTGACGACCGCCGAAATATCCACCACCCCCTCACTGGCAGAGCTTGAGGGAACAAACACGAAAGTGATCAGCGCATGAAACTTGTAATTGCAGGCGGAGGCGGATTCCGCGTCCCGCAGATCATCGAAGTTCTTTCAGCAGCACGCGAGGGCAAGGGGCCTCATAGCGGCCTGAACGTCGACGAAGTGGCCCTCTATGACATCGATCAGCGCAGGCTCGACGTCATGATGGCGGTCATCCGCGGAATGGATTTCGCCCATCCACCGACACTGACCGCCTCCACCGACCTGCGCCAGGCCCTCACGGGAGCCAACTTCGTCTTCTCAGCCATACGAGTGGGCGGCACAGCCGGACGTGTCACTGACGAGCGTGTTGCGCTGGCCGAAGGAATCCTCGGACAGGAAACGGTCGGGGTGGGTGGCTATGCCTATGCGTTCCGTACACTGCCCATCGCGATGGAACTGGCTCGTGCAGTGCGCGAGGTGGCTCCCGATGCGTGGGTCATCAACTTTACGAATCCTGCCGGAATCATTACTCAGGCGATGCGGCGCGAACTGGGCTCCCGTGTGATTGGTATTTGCGATACGCCGATCGGACTGGTGCGCCGTGTCAGCGCGGCGGCAGGCATCGATCATCACTGGGTTGACCAGGACGATCCTCGTCTCACATTCGACTACGTGGGCCTGAACCACCTAGGGTGGCTGCGGTCGCTGGAACTGGACGGCACAGATCGTCTGCCTGACCTGTTGGCCGACGATGCCGCGTTGGATCACATCGAAGAGGCACGCACAATCGGTTTTGAGTGGGTGCGCGCACTGGGAATGTTGCCCAACGAATACCTCTTCTACTACTACCTCAACCGCGAATCAGTCGCCCGGATCAGGCAGGAAAAGGCTACACGCGGCGAATTCCTCGACAAGCAGCAAAGCGCTTTCTATGACGAAGCCGCCGGAGCGAGCGACCACGATGCCGCAGCCGCATGGACCAGGGTCCATGACGAGCGCGAAGCGACCTACATGGCCGAATCCCGTGATGAGGAAGACCGCGCCAACCGTCGTGACGAAGACATCGCCGCAGGTGGCTACCAGCAGGTCGCCTTCGATTTGATGAACTCGCTGACCACCGGCACACGCGCACGCATGATCCTGGGTGTGGGCAACTCGGATGCGGACGGTGATCTGATCGTGCCGCAATTGCGCGAAGACGCGGTGATTGAAGTGCCCTGTCGCGTCGACGCTGACGGAGTTCATCCGCAGCACGTGCGGCCTGTGACCGGTCCCGAACTCGGACTCATCACCACCGTCAAGGGGTGTGAGGAACTCGTGATCGAAGCGGCAACGCAGGGGGACAGCACCCTTGCATGGCGCGCAATGGCCAACCACCCATTGGTCGATTCCGTTGCCGTGGCACGCCGCGTGCTGGAGGGTTACATCGACCAAAGTCCCCAGATCGCGAAGGTTTTCGAATAAAGGAAAGAAGGCTCACACACCGGTAGACCTACACGTTAGGCAGTGTTTACCGGGTGGTTGAACTGCGTCATTAGCGTCAGTGAAGTCATAGTGACTTTTGCTGACTGATGGAGTACATACACATGTTTTCAGTTCGACCTCGTGCCCTCATTATGGGAGTGGCGGCAGCTCTGATGATGACGAGCGTGTGGAGCGGTGGCCCGGCACAGGCTGAGACCACCGCTCCGCCGCTCATGATCACGGAGATTGCGCCCGACAATACCGGCTCTGACGAATACGAATACTTCGAAATCCACAACACGACGGATGCGGCGATCAACCTTGCTGAACAGAAGTACTCTTTCGCTTACACTTACGCCGATTCCGATGACCGATCCCAGGACAAACAACTGACGGTTGACGACGCCAACCTGACCCTCAGCCCAGGCGAAACAATCATCATGTGGCTGTCCTACACGGCGAAGAACCTCGATTCCTTTGCTCGCACGGACGCAGATTTTCGCACCAACTGGTCCATGAGCAACACCGCCAGGATTGTGCGCATCACCGGCCAGGCAGGTATGGCCAATAAAGGTGAGCGCGGAATCCGGGTCCTCAAAGACGGGCAAATCGAATCGTGGTCGTACTACCCGGCCGGATCCGTTGGAGCCAACAAAGTCGCAGAATTCGCCGTATCAGACACCCAGTCGATGACGTTGCTGGCGTCGCAGGCCACTGCAACACCTGGCACTGTCCGCGACGAACAGTTCGTCCGCACCTCTCAGCCAGATCCCGGCGACCAGTCAGGTCAGCCAGACCCCGATGACCCCACGTCGGCACAGGACGCACCTGACACGGCAGCACCTCTGATGATCACCGAACTCGTACCCGACACAGATAACGTGTCCGGCTCAGATGGCTATGAGTTCATTGAGATTGCCAACACCACCGACCAGCCCATCGATTTCTCCAACTACACGCTCAGCTACCTGTACCCCGATTCGAAGAGCTCGGCACTGTGGCCCTCCACCCCTGACAACGTCGTGATCCAACCCGGAAAAACCCTGGTGTTCTGGATCAGGAACGGCAACAACAATGATCTGGGCGCAGCCGATTTCAACAAGCAGTGGGGTACGTCGCTGACTATGGGCCAGGACCTGGTGGAAATCCACTCAGGTGGCATGGCCAATGGTGGCGCTCGCGGCATGCAGATCCAGACGAATACCGGCACGGTCATTAACCGGGCCTACTACAACATGAACGGCAAAGAGGTCGAATACAACAAGGGATTCCATTTCTGCGTGAACACGGACGACCTCACCACACAGGGCCGCATTGGCACTCACCCGGCATCGCCGGGCACACTGATGGCTGCCCAGCTCCCCAGGCCCCTGGTCGCACTAGCCGCAGACACGCAGGAACCGGCGCTGACAGATGCCACCCCATCCACAGTTCGCGCCGACCAGCCACTGACATTCGACTTCACCATCACGGACAACACCAGCGTCAAGACGGTGACACTGAACATGAAGTCAAGCGCCGATCAAGATTCGCGCGCGATCAACTTGACACATGACAGCGAAGACGTCACGCACTTCACCTTCGAGGTGCCTGCCGCTGACATGACCGGCAAACGCTGGTTCGACTACACGCTGACCTACACGGACGGAACCTTCACCAAAACCACCGCTCCCGTACGAGTTGCCATCCAGGGAGCAACCACTGACCCCTTGCGTATCAACCACGCCGACAATGACTGGGTGTCCGGCACCACCGACCTGATTGCGGCGACCGATGCCCCCTCGTCAATCACGATGACGATCGATGGCACGAACGTGCTGACGGAAGCCTCACTGGAAGGTGAGCCCGTCTTCGCCTTCGAAGCCACGCAGACTGACACGTTCTTCCGCAACGGCGTGCTGGCCCCCAATGGCGACATCCTGACGATTTTCGATGAGGGTACCTACAGCGAGATCGCGACCATTTCGACGCCCGTTCCCCTGGTCTACATGGACGGACAGACCGTAACCGCCTCGATCTACGCGGGTACCAAAGCCAAACCCGGGATCGACGAGAACGAAAACAACGACGATTTCGATGTGCGTGCATTGCGACTGATCCTGCCGGACGGACGCACGCTCACCCCACGCGGATACTCCGATGCCACACAATGGCTGCGCATGGGCGATTCCACAGGCAAGCACGATTTCTTTGACGCGACGTTCGACATTCCTGACGACGCGTTCACCGGCGCTCGCCACGCGTGGGACACCACGACAGCAATAGACGGCACGCACACCATCACCGCGCAGGCAACAGTGGACGGCACCCAGCACAACGTCACACGCGTCCTGCGGGTCGACAACACGGCTCCGGTCATCGAGACACACATTGACGAGGGCGCCCTGCTCCAGGGTGACATCACCGTCAATCCCACCGCCACTGACAGTGGGATTGGACTGGATTCACTCAGCGCAACACTCGACGGCAAGGACATCACCCTTCCGCTGACCACCTCGTCGACGACACTGCCGGCCGGCAACCACGAACTGACCGTCATTGCCGTCGACAAACTGGGGAACTCCGCAACTGTCACCACCCACTTCACGACGCCCGTGGAAGACCCCACGGTTGCAACCTTCACTCCTGGTGATGGTGCCCGTGTGGAAGCCGGCGATGTGGTACTGAGCGCCCACGTGGATGATGAAGCAGGCGACCAGGTCACCGCAAAATTCTACGAAGGCGATCGCGTGGACAACAGCACCATTCGCACCGCCTCCGGAACAGTGAATGACGCTGCCCAAGCTGAGCGTGAGTCAGCGCGTCCGCTCACCAGTGACGAGATCGAGCAGCTTGCCCAGAATGATGACGTGGTCAAACAGGTCACCTCAGATGATGCCTTCCCGTACGAACTGTTCGAGATTCCTGTCAGCGACAGCGACGCTGGCAGCACGGTGCGTGTGCGCTGGTCCGGACAGGCTGAACGGAACGCTCAGGTGTCGATGCGCGTGCGCGCCGCTGACGGATCCTGGGATGAGGTCGACCGCCACATCACTGGCCCAGGCACGGATTCGGCCAGCACGCGCGCCGCGTCTGCAGCAGATGGTGCGTACGAAAAATTTGACCTGGACGCCCTCGTCAAGACAGATACGTATGCGCATGATGGTGTGATTACCGTGCTGATCCAGCATTCCGACGGGTGGGCCGGAAAGAACCTGACGACGCGTGAGTCCACCGTGACACCCGCGCACGCCGACGACGAGGCGCGGTCCACGTACGATTTCACGCTCGCCTGGGAATCGGACACGCAGTACTACAACGAGCGCGACGACTACTACCCACATCAGCTCGCCATCCACCAGTACCTGCTGGATCAGCGGGCCAACATGAATATCCAGTACCTGTTCCACACAGGTGACATTATCGACGACTTCGACCAGCAACATCAGTGGGACCGTGCCAATCCGGCGTATCGCACGCTCGATGAGGCGGGATTCCCTTATGGCGTTCTGGCAGGAAATCACGATGTTGGCCACCTTGCCAACGACTACTCGGAGTATTCGAAGAACTTCGGTGAGGCACGCTTCGCTGCTAACCCGTGGTACGGCGGCTCATATGAGGACAACCGCGGACACTTCGATCTGTTCTCCGCCGGAGGCATCGACTTCATTGCCGTCTACCAGGGCTGGGGACCAGGGGACGCGGAAATTGAATGGATGAATCAGGTGCTGGCCGCTCACCCGGACCGCATCGCAATCATCGACCTGCACGAATTCATGCTGACGACCGGTGGGCTCGGTCCGATCCCGCAGCGCATCCTTGATGAGGTCGTCGCCACGAACCCGAATGTTCGGATGGTGATGTCGGGGCACTACCACGATGCGTTCACTCGCACGGACAGCTTCGATGACGATGGGGACGGCGTAGCGGAGCGCACCGTGACATCGATGCTCTTCGACTACCAGGCACTTCCCGAGGGTGGCCAGGGCTACCTGCGCTTGCTGCATTTCGACAACGAAGGCCAGCGCATGATGGTACGCACGTATTCACCTTCGCTGCAGCGTTACAATTCCGATGATCAGGGGCTGTTGGGCAGCTCCGACAATCCGTATGAGTACCAGCATTTCGATGTCTCATATGCGCAGCTGGGAATCACACCTTCACAGCGCGTGCTCAGCACGGACACCTTCTCCGCGGACGTGCTGTCCACCCGACTCATTGGGACTGCCGAGGGTGTTGCCACACCTGGCACTGCCAGTGCGACGTGGAAAGATGTGCCGGTGGGGACACATAGCTGGTACGTGGTGGTCAGCGATGTCAACGGTGGTGAAGTGATCTCACCGGTATTGACGTTCACAGCGGTGCCTGTCGGTGAGCCGACCGAGCCGGGCACTCAGCCGACCGAGCCGGGAACCGATCAGAACCGCGGCCACGGTCAATCAGCGCAACCCGGTGCATCGCCAAACGTATCTGCGGGAGGGCGTCACCTGTCAGCCACCGGCGCTGATGGCGGTCTGCTCGCAGCGGTCAGCGTGATCGGCATGGCGGGCGCCGTGATGGTGGCGACGCGACGTCGCCGTCATACGCACTGACAGATAGGGATCTGGTCAGACTCCCCGCACTGCCATCTGGTGGTGTGGGGAGCCTGCCTATGACAGCAGCGGTGTCAGCCACTCGTCGATGAGTCGGTCGACCACCTGATTGAGGTCAGCGACCGTGCCCGTGTTCGCGATCCACACATCGCTCACCGCCCGTCGCTCAGCTTCACTGGCCTGAGAATCGATGCGCTCGCGGGCATCGTCAGCTGTCAGACCACGGCTCACGAGGCGTTCGACTCGGATCTGCACCGGAGCACCCACCATGATGACGACGTCAAAGGTGGATGCCAGGCCACCCTCGACCAACAGAGGAACGTCGTAGACAGCGAAGGTGCCGGGAGGTGCGCTGGCGAGTATGCGCGCCGACTCGCGAGCAATACGCGGATGAGTGAATGCCTCCAGGCGGGTGCGCCGCGCCGGATCAGAAAAAACGAGCTGTGCCAGCGCCGGACGATTCAACGAGCCGTCGGCGTTGAGAATGTCCGTGCCGAACGCCTGCGCGATGTTGTGCAGCGCGGGTGAACCGGGTGCGACGATCTCCCTGGCAATCTGGTCGGCATCTGCGACGGTGGCATGGTGGCGGGCAAAAACGTCCGCCACCGCCGACTTACCGGAACCGATTCCGCCGCTGATGCCGATACGTAGTGCGTCAGGCGGTTGCGTGATGCGACGCTTTGGTGTGCGTAGTGCTGTCGCGTGTGCCTCTCCGCACGTGATGACGTGACCTGCAGCGCTGGGTTTCATGCACTCAAGGGTAGTCACAAATCAATTGGTGACGGTCCCATGGCGAAGTCTTGACCAAAGTGTGTGAAGTCAGACACAATTGGTTGAGGCAAAGATGAGGGTTTGTCTCAAAGTGACGCGACGACACCACGTGAGCTTTCGGCTTGTTTCCAATGATGAAGACGAGTTCTTGATCATTTCGTGATAATTCGTGACCAAATTGTAGCTTCCACATGGTGAACTCTCAACACTTTGAGGCAGATTGATCGATAGTGTCTGTGACATCTGGCATCCGTGTCCTGTGTATGTGACACAGCGGCCCAGAGGCACCTGCATAAAAATCAGGAGGCATCCCATGAGGATTAAGAGAACATGGCTGGCGGTTCCGGCCGCCCTCGCCCTTGCACTGACCGCATGCGGCGGCGGCAGCGGCGACCAATCAGGAAACGGTGGTGAAAGCGGTGCCGCAGCATCAGGCGGCATTGTTGAGGTCAACGGATCTGAACCTCAGAACCCGCTGATCCCTGCGAACACGAACGAGACGGGTGGTGGCCGTCTTCTTGACGTGCTGTTCGCCGGACTGACTTACTACGATGAGACAGGCGCAAGCCATATGGAAATGGCCGAGTCCATCGAAACTGACGACCAGCAGACCTACACCGTCAAACTGAAGGAAGGCCTGAAGTTCTCTGACGGCTCCGATCTGAAGGCCAAGAACTTCGTTGAGGCATGGAAGCTCGGTGCAAAAGAGGCTATGCTCTCCGCTTACTTCTTCGCACCCATCGAAGGCGCTGATGAGGAAGGTAACGGCGATCTGACCGGCCTCGAGGTCGTGGACGACACCACCTTCACCATCAAGCTCAAGCAGCCAGAAGCTGATTTCGAACAGCGTCTGGGCTTTTCAGCTTTCTATCCGCTGCCTGACTCAACGCTTGCTGATCCGGAAGCCGGCGGCGAGAATCCGGTCGGCAACGGCCCCTACATGGCCGACGGTGAAGGCGCATGGGTCCACAACGAAGGCTTCTCACTGGTCCCGAACCCCGAGTACAAGGGTGAGCGCACTCCGCAGAACGGTGGACTCCACTTCACCTTCTACGCCAAGCTGGATGCGGCCTACCAGGACCTCGTGGCCAATAACCTCGACGTGCTGGACGCCATTCCTGAAAACGCATTCCAGACCTACGAAAGCGAGCTCAACGGGCGCTCGGTGAACCAGCCTGCT
>OJTP01000084.1_pt1 | contig 30985 bp, 20 predicted proteins | sample 1599641 | NCBI WGS metagenome assembly OJTP01 (sample SAMN04436832, study PRJEB24849) | human gut metagenome | biome: human gut; feature: NICU; material: stool | host: Homo sapiens | place: USA: Saint Louis, MO | collected 2011-07-12
GTCATCGGGCATTATCTGAACATAAAACACTATCAATAAGTTGGAGTCATTACCCACAGGCTGAACGTGGCGCACAGGTAAAAGCTAATACACTAACGATGAACTTTAGCAAGGCACGTGATCTGGCAGAAATTGATTGGGGTACTGGAACTCCTGCAACTTTTCATGAACAAAGATCTTTATCTGAACGTCTTTATAAGGAACAAGGGGTTGATACCAGAAAGTTACTGGGCCATAAAACCCAGCAGCAAACCGATCGTTACCATGATGACCGAGGCAAAGGATGGAGCAAAGTAGCGTTGTGAGTATTTAAGAGTCCCAACGCCACCTTGAACTCACAGCCAATAGCAGTCATCATGCTATGCTAATGAACAGCAACAGGCCAATAGTTACTTGATAAAAAATATGATAATCAATCAACTCAAAATCACGTATAACGACGATATTTTATCTGCACTTTCAGGAAAAGTGTTTCATGTTACTACTGCAGCTAATATGCTCCTTATAAAACAATCTGGAGCTTTGGTTCCAAATTCGGAATTATTGCAATTTTCAAGATTTGGAAATACATCTAATGGTTTTTTTAGGCAGCGCAATTGCGTGTCTTTTTTCGACTATAGATGCTATGGGACTAGATTCTGGAAAGAGCATGCTTATAAGTGTTTTCCAACTCAGATCCTTAAACGCGAACAAGGTGATAAGATTTCAATACTGTTTCTTCACGAAAGCAAGTTCGAGAAACTGATTCCATGGACTTCTTGGAAAGAAGAAAAAGCATGGGGCGAGAGGGTTGTCCCGTATGTTGAGACTGGATATAAAGGCATTGTTTCCCTAAGCGATATTACCGAAGAATTAGTTGTTGAGTTTGACTGCTAGCAAAGGCGCACTGATTGGTAACGACTAAAGAACATAATTAATGAATGAGACAGACAATCAATAGGATAACATTAATATTTTTCCGGCATCCGTGCCAATTGGAATATACCATTTAAAACATAGAAGCAATCCCGAATATTCATTTTCTACTCAAAGAGGATCTTTATCCCCCACTTATCTCCTCGACCCAAATTTATCCTGAGATTATCTCTCTCGTTTTCATATGGCGTGACTGTCAGTCTCAGACTTTAAGGATTTCCTAACCCCAAAAGCAGAAAATAAACATTGGGCATTAAATAACATTAAATTAAAAGTCATTACATTAATTGTATATTAGCACTAACGGTAATGTTTTTTAGATATTATTTACATCACCGCAATGATTCCGGCTGAGCAGAAATAATGCGTCCCGCTCAGCCGGATTTGTCAGAGGTGTTCGAACCTAGCCACCACAGCACCTTCAATTTCTAGCACTTGATTCCAGGTCGTGGTCACCGAGCCAGTCAGAGGATCTTGACTGTCTGTCTGCCATGAGGAGTTGAAAAGCAGGCCGTCAGGATCGCTCTGCAGGTGAAGGTTGCCGAAGATACTGTTCCGGACGAGCAGGGAATAACATCTCTCAGAAGCAAACTCCTGATAGATTCCACAGCCGTTGATTCTGATTGGCATCAGGCCTCCCGGACGCGACGACCTGTCCAGCGTGATCCCCAGTTCCGCATGCCTGTCCGCGTGGTAAATCAGTTCACGCAGGTCACTCCCTAGACGGGTGCCGAAAAATATAAGCGTAGAGTCGTCATTATCGACGGTCATCTCCCGTAAATGCTTCAGCAGTCCCTCCATGTCGCGAACGATTTCGGTCCGGAGAGGCTGCAACTGACTCAGGCCTCGGTAAACATCACGAAGCAGAGAATATTTGACGTCAGAAAGCGATGTCAGATCACCGTAGACATTGCTGTTGATCCCCCGAGCAATGATATTTTTAGGCATGGTTCCTCGAACCGACCTAGCTGTCCATGGTATCTCCCCGTTCTCAGAGTTGCTGTAAGAAAAACGGGAAAGCAGTGCATCCTGAGCAAGCATTTCGGGCAGTTCGTGGGTCAGAGTCAGATCGGTTTTTTTCAGCCGTTCTGTATCAATCTCTGCGTTAAGAAGTTCATCATGCAGGCACTGGCTGAAAGCCAGAATATAGGCATCGAGAGTTTTATTGAAAGAAATAATTTTCGCTTTAAAAACCATCTCAGACATTAAATATCCGTCTGGGGAACTGTCTTCACGACGTTTCATCCCATGAAGCTGATTTATAATTTGTTCCTTTCTGGAATACGTGAAGAGATTGTCATTCAGAGCATCCTGCACGCGTCGGCTGACAGGCTGCGGCCCAGCGGAAAGATAAAAAGCAATATCAGCGTAACTGCCGTACAGATTCCTTACATCTTCATAGGTTCCCATATAAATGCGACCGGTTATAGTTTCGGTTTCATTAAAGGCTGAAAAGGTTTTTATGAGGTCGGACAGCGCTTCGTACCAGCCGTTCTCATGACGATTGTTCCGGTATTCCAGCCTGATGATGCTGTCAATAATATCAGTGGCTGACTTAAATGAAGGTGTCATGCGATCGTGTGCACCAGTAGGATAGACAAGCTCTGAATTCAGGAGTCGCTTAACAACGCTTTTAAGGGGGACATTCTTTTTCTGCCTGATATGAGAAAGAATATAGCTTGCAGTCAACAAACGCACGTCAGCTAGGGCGTTATAAAATACCGTGTTCAGCGTCTTATTTTCTGAATATTCATTACCTCGCAGTACAGCCTGCCAGTCATGTCCTTCAGAAGTCTGCGTTAATAAGGCTGGTGTGATGAAAAAACTGTGCCAGCGGTACTGGTCAAAATGCTCTTCAAAGTTATTCCGGCCAAACCAGAGCAACAGCATATCTGAGCTGTGTTCTGAGGCAAAACGGTCATCTTTCATGACTGCTGTTATGACTGTCTGAGCAGTGTAGAAAAGATGAGACAGCAGGCAAGCCGGGTCATTATCAGACCGTTCCCCGTTACGGTTATGAATACGTCGCCACATGTACCAGCTTTCCCATTCACCGATAAAATCTTTAACAAGCTCCCGGTGACGCAGCTCCTGGCCAACCGTCAGATTTTCTCCATACCCCGTTTTCCAGTCTATCAGCGCATGCCAGACGTGGAAAAGAGACTGAATATATTGCTGAAAATCGCCCAGCTGGCAGCTGTCGGCATCACGATACACCGAGAATGGGATGGTTAATACATTACGAAAATATTCCCCTGTGGTTTCCAAAGATTTTACAGTAACGTGACTGAATGAGTAAAAGTCTCTATGGAATGACTGGCTGAATGTCACCATAAATCCTGTATCACTACATTCATCAATATAGTTACCGTCAGCATACCGGAAACTTTTTTTCAACGTTGTGTAGGTGTCCACCAGCCTGTCTGTTGCACTGATGAAGGAACTAATATTTCTGTCTTCCAGAGCATCGTAGGCCTCGCCATAAAAATCACGGGTAATGTAGCGGTATTCTTTCCAGTTTTTTTTAAAACCTCTGATAAAGCATCGCCTGAACAAAAACGGCCACCAACAGGGAAAAATCACATCCGTAGATGCGAGCAGAGTTATTGTATCCTGCTTACGACCCAAGGATGGGAGTAAAATTATTTTTCCTACGCTGTTATTAACTGGTCGCAGAAATCGTAACAGAAAATTAAATAACCGCATCCGGACATCGGTAATATCTTTCCCCTCACCTAAATGATGAGGTAACAAATTCATATTCTCTTCACCTGAAACATACCAGCGGAGGACCTCAATCCCATTGATGTAATTTTTATCGATATAATTCCCTGGGTGCTGAAGCCATGAGTTTATCCGCGAATGAAGAATGAAATTTTCGACAATCTCTGACTGAAAATATTTTAACATAAGGCGGTCGCGTTTTTTATCGTCAAGAATATTCAGGCTTGAAATAAAAAACCATATAGATAGCACGATGTTGAACAGCATCCAGATTAAGGCTGTAATGGCAAAAGCGGTCGTCCGGTATTTATCGCCGGCAGATGAAAATAGCCCACCAATCACTATAAATGCAGCCAGTGACAGCCCGCTGAGCCCGGCAAACATGTAACCCGAATGCAACTGATAGGCAGACTGAATATGTATGCGGGACGATTTTTTCTGAAAAAGCACGCTGATAAGGCCCACAACCAGCGGAAAAACGATCCCGATAATCGTCAGCTGAGCGCCCAGCAGGTTTGACATCCATGCCGGCAGCTCCGTAACACCTTTCAGATAGGAAGCGGCAAAAGAATGAAATTCTGGACGAAAATATTCCGCAACAATGACTGCACCTACTGCCGTTGCCCAGAGCAACAACATGGCCTTCAGATAGTGCGTGGAGCAGTAAACCTGCGCTCTCTCAAGCAGACTCCAGCGATGTTTTTTATACACCGAATTACCTTTAAGGTTCCGTTTGAGATCGGCTCTGACTTTAGCTGAAAGGCGTGTAAAGAATATGCCAGACATAGCGCTCCTGCTCTTGGGGGGAAAATCTCTCTATCATACGTCCTGTTTGTATAGTTTTCCTTTAAAAATCTCTACATTGCTTACTAGTGTTCAACTCAAACAACTTCTGGATTTACCTTATTCGGTTTTCATTTTGAGAAGAGAGATTGATGCGGAAATGCACTAATGATGGAAGATTAATGTGGAATAAGCATTATTGTTTTGAAAGCATCCATCGATTGAACTCACAACACAAAACAGACCTAAATATTAGCGAGTATCCGCCAGCAATAATCATAAAACGCGGAGGTACCCCTGATTGGAACCTGGCAATAGAACTACCACCGGACCATCCAGCCTCCCCCAAACTACCAAGGGGTTTTGATAACTTGTTTTGATAAAATTTTGATAACCGTTAGCAGCCTAACAAAAAAACGGGAGCGTTACGCTCCCGTTAATGAATTTAACAAATCACCGCATTACATGTTTTCGATGATTGCGTCACCAAACTCTGAACATTTCAGCAGCTTAGCGCCGTCCATCAGACGTTCGAAGTCATAGGTTACGGTCTTGGCGTTGATCGCGCCTTCCATACCTTTAACAATTAAGTCAGCCGCTTCAGTCCAACCCATGTGGCGCAGCATCATCTCAGCGGAGAGGATGATAGAGCCTGGATTTACTTTGTCCTGACCGGCATATTTCGGCGCAGTACCGTGGGTGGCTTCAAACAGGGCGCATTCGTCACCGATGTTTGCACCAGGGGCGATACCGATACCGCCAACCTGCGCTGCCAGGGCGTCAGAAATGTAGTCACCGTTCAGGTTCATACAGGCGATAACATCATATTCAGCCGGACGCAGCAGGATCTGTTGCAGGAATGCATCAGCGATCACGTCTTTAATGACGATCTCTTTGCCAGTGTTCGGGTTTTTAACTTTCAGCCACGGGCCACCGTCGATCAGTTCACCGCCAAACTCTTCACGCGCCAGCTGGTAGCCCCAGTCTTTAAACGCTCCTTCGGTGAACTTCATGATGTTGCCTTTGTGCACCAGAGTCACAGAGTCACGATCGTTAGCAATTGCGTATTCGATCGCTGCACGAACCAGACGTTTGGTGCCTTCTTCCGAACACGGCTTAATACCGATACCACAATGTTCCGGGAAGCGAATTTTCTTCACCCCCATCTCTTCACGCAGGAATTTAATCACTTTCTCGGCGTCGGCAGAGTCTGCTTTCCATTCGATACCCGCATAAATGTCTTCCGAGTTTTCACGGAAGATAACCATATCGGTCAGTTCAGGGTGTTTAACCGGGCTTGGAGTGCCCTGATAGTAACGTACCGGACGCAGGCAGATGTAGAGATCCAGTTCCTGGCGCAGGGCAACGTTCAGAGAGCGAATACCGCCACCAACAGGAGTGGTCAGCGGACCTTTAATGGCAACGCGATATTCACGAATCAGATCAAGGGTTTCAGCAGGCAGCCAGACATCCTGACCATAAACCTGTGTGGATTTTTCACCGGTGTAAATTTCCATCCAGGAGATTTTACGCTCGCCTTTATAGGCTTTCTCGACTGCAGCGTCGACCACTTTCAGCATGGCTGGGGTTACATCTACACCGATTCCATCACCTTCAATGTAAGGGATAATCGGATTTTCAGGAACGTTGAGTTTGCCGTTTTGCAGGGTGATCTTCTTGCCTTGTGCCGGAACAACTACTTTACTTTCCATTCACCTCTCCTTCGAGCGCTACTGGTTTGCTCGTCTGCCACCACGTTGCATATGCGTTTGCGTCCTGCGATACGGATGCTTTAGAGCAATTTTTTGTTAATGATTTGTAATTGGCTTGTCAATACTACCCTATTGTTTGCCGTCATGAAAGATGCGCGTTATTAGGTTATAATGCGGCAATTCATAATCTCTGAAAATACCATGCAAAAAACTTCTTTTAGAAATCACCAGGTTAAGCGATTCAGCTCGCAACGTTCTACCAGGCGTAAACCTGAAAACCAGCCCACGCGTGTGATCCTCTTCAATAAACCCTACGATGTTCTTCCGCAGTTCACCGATGAAGCCGGACGCAAAACATTAAAAGAATTCATCCCGGTTCAGGGCGTTTATGCAGCAGGTCGCCTTGACCGCGATAGCGAAGGGTTGCTGGTGCTGACCAATAACGGCGCGTTGCAGGCGCGTTTAACCCAGCCGGGTAAACGCACCGGAAAAATCTATTATGTGCAGGTGGAAGGTATTCCCACACAAGACGCACTTGAAGCCTTGCGCAATGGCGTAACCTTAAATGATGGCCCTACCCTGCCCGCAGGCGCGGAGCTGGTTGACGAACCCGCGTGGTTATGGCCGCGGAATCCACCAATTCGTGAACGCAAAAGTATTCCCACCAGCTGGCTGAAGATCACCTTATATGAAGGACGTAATCGCCAGGTGCGCCGCATGACCGCCCATGTTGGTTTCCCTACGCTGCGACTGATTCGCTATGCGATGGGAGATTACTCTTTGGATAATCTTGCCAATGGCGAATGGCGAGAAGTGACAGATTAAGGATGCAAAATGTTTAAACCGCACGTTACCGTTGCTTGCGTGGTGCACGCAGAAGGCAAATTTTTAGTCGTTGAAGAGACGATTAATGGTAAAGCGTTATGGAACCAACCTGCCGGGCATCTGGAAGCCGATGAAACCTTAGTGGAAGCCGCCGCCCGTGAACTGTGGGAAGAAACCGGCATCAGCGCGCAGCCGCAACACTTTATTCGTATGCATCAGTGGATTGCGCCAGATAAAACGCCGTTTTTGCGTTTCCTCTTTGCCATTGAGCTTGAGCAAATATGCCCGACCCAGCCTCATGACAGCGATATCGACTGCTGCCGTTGGGTCAGCGCCGAAGAAATTTTACAGGCGTCAAATCTTCGTTCGCCGCTGGTGGCGGAAAGTATTCGTTGTTATCAAAGCGGGCAACGTTATCCGCTGGAGATGATTGGCGATTTTAACTGGCCTTTTACAAAGGGTGTCATCTAAAAGGCTGCGTGATAGAATACGCCGCCTTGAAGTTCAATGTCGTGAGTGATCCAATGTCTGAAACCGCAAAAAAAGTAATCGTCGGCATGTCCGGCGGTGTCGATTCCTCCGTTTCTGCCTGGCTGTTGCAACAACAGGGATATCAGGTCGAAGGCCTGTTTATGAAGAACTGGGAAGAAGACGACGGTGAGGAATATTGCACAGCGGCAGCGGATCTGGCTGATGCCCAGGCTGTCTGCGACAAGCTCGGCATTGAACTGCACACCGTTAACTTTGCTGCCGAGTACTGGGACAACGTCTTCGAACTGTTCCTTGCCGAATATAAAGCCGGTCGCACGCCGAATCCGGATATTCTGTGCAACAAAGAGATCAAATTTAAAGCCTTCCTCGAATTTGCCGCCGAAGATTTAGGTGCCGATTATATCGCTACCGGTCATTACGTACGTCGGGCCGATGTCGATGGCAAGAGCCGCCTGCTGCGTGGTCTGGACAGCAATAAAGACCAGAGCTACTTCCTTTATACGCTCAGCCATGAGCAGATTGCGCAAAGCCTGTTCCCGGTCGGCGAACTGGAAAAACCGCAGGTGCGTAAGATTGCTGAAGATCTTGGTCTGGTCACCGCGAAGAAAAAAGACTCTACCGGCATTTGCTTCATTGGCGAACGTAAATTCCGCGAGTTCCTGGGCCGTTATCTCCCGGCGCAACCGGGCAAAATCATTACCGTCGATGGCGATGAAATTGGTGAGCACCAGGGGCTGATGTATCACACTCTCGGTCAGCGTAAAGGTCTGGGTATCGGTGGCACCAAAGAAGGTACCGAAGAACCGTGGTATGTGGTGGACAAAGACGTCGAAAACAACATTCTGGTTGTCGCTCAGGGCCATGAACACCCGCGGCTGATGTCTGTCGGGTTGATTGCCCAGCAGTTGCACTGGGTCGATCGCGAACCATTCACCGGCACTATGCGTTGCACGGTAAAAACCCGCTATCGCCAGACCGATATCCCTTGCACCGTCAAGGCGCTGGACGATGATCGCATTGAAGTGATTTTCGATGAACCGGTTGCCGCCGTGACGCCGGGCCAGTCTGCCGTCTTCTATAACGGTGAAGTGTGCCTCGGTGGCGGTATTATTGAGCAGCGTCTGCCGCTGCCGGTCTGATTATTATCTTTACTTAAAACAAGGAAGCAGTGAACGTGGCAAAGAATTACTATGACATCACCCTCGCCCTGGCCGGTATTTGTCAGTCGGCACGCCTGGTGCAACAACTCGCTCACCAGGGGCATTGTGATGCCGATGCGCTACACGTCTCACTCAACAGTATTATTGATATGAACCCCAGCTCGACGCTGGCGGTTTTTGGCGGTAGCGAAGCCAACCTGCGCGTCGGGCTGGAAACCCTGCTCGGCGTGCTCAATGCCAGCAGTCGCCAGGGCTTAAACGCCGAATTAACCCGCTACACACTCAGCTTGATGGTGCTTGAGCGCAAACTCTCCTCAGCGAAAGGCGCGCTCGACACTCTGGGCAACCGGATCAACGGCCTGCAACGCCAGCTCGAACACTTCGATTTACAGTCCGAAACGCTGATGAGCGCGATGGCTGCTATCTATGTTGATGTGATTAGCCCGCTTGGCCCGCGCATTCAGGTCACCGGTTCCCCTGCTGTACTGCAAAGCCCACAAGTGCAGGCGAAAGTTCGCGCAACCCTGCTGGCAGGCATTCGCGCCGCCGTGCTCTGGCACCAGGTCGGCGGCGGACGTCTGCAACTGATGTTTTCTCGTAATCGCCTGACCACTCAGGCAAAACAAATTCTTGCTCATTTAACCCCGGAGTTGTGATCTATGGAATTATCCTCACTGACCGCCGTTTCCCCTGTCGATGGACGCTACGGCGATAAAGTCAGCGCGCTGCGCGGGATTTTCAGCGAATATGGTTTGCTGAAATTCCGTGTACAAGTTGAAGTACGTTGGCTGCAAAAACTGGCCGCGCACGCAGCGATCAAGGAAGTTCCTGCTTTTGCTGCCGACGCAATCGGTTACCTTGATGCAATCGTCGCCAGTTTCAGCGAAGAAGATGCGGCGCGCATCAAAACTATCGAGCGTACCACTAACCACGACGTTAAAGCGGTTGAGTATTTCCTGAAAGAAAAAGTGGCGGAGATCCCGGAACTGCACGCGGTTTCTGAATTCATCCACTTTGCCTGTACTTCGGAAGATATCAATAACCTCTCCCACGCATTAATGCTGAAAACCGCGCGTGATGAAGTGATCCTGCCATACTGGCGTCAACTGATTGATGGCATTAAAGATCTCGCCGTTCAGTATCGCGATATCCCGCTGCTGTCTCGTACCCACGGTCAGCCAGCCACGCCGTCAACCATCGGTAAAGAGATGGCAAACGTCGCCTACCGTATGGAGCGCCAGTACCGCCAGCTTAACCAGGTGGAGATCCTCGGCAAAATCAACGGCGCGGTCGGTAACTATAACGCCCACATCGCCGCTTACCCGGAAGTTGACTGGCATCAGTTCAGCGAAGAGTTCGTCACCTCGCTGGGTATTCAGTGGAACCCGTACACCACCCAGATCGAACCGCACGACTACATTGCCGAACTGTTTGATTGCGTTGCGCGCTTCAACACTATTCTGATCGACTTTGACCGTGACGTCTGGGGTTATATCGCCCTTAACCACTTCAAACAGAAAACCATTGCTGGTGAGATTGGTTCTTCCACCATGCCGCATAAAGTTAACCCGATCGACTTCGAAAACTCCGAAGGGAATCTGGGCCTTTCCAACGCGGTATTGCAGCATCTGGCAAGCAAACTGCCGGTTTCCCGCTGGCAGCGTGACCTGACCGACTCTACCGTGCTGCGTAACCTCGGCGTGGGTATCGGTTATGCCTTGATTGCATATCAATCCACCCTGAAAGGCGTGAGCAAACTGGAAGTGAACCGTGACCATCTGCTGGATGAACTGGATCACAACTGGGAAGTGCTGGCTGAACCAATCCAGACAGTTATGCGTCGCTATGGCATCGAAAAACCGTACGAGAAGCTGAAAGAGCTGACTCGCGGTAAGCGCGTTGACGCCGAAGGCATGAAGCAGTTTATCGATGGTCTGGCGTTGCCAGAAGAAGAGAAAGCCCGCCTGAAAGCGATGACGCCGGCTAACTATATTGGTCGAGCTATCACGATGGTTGATGAGCTGAAATAAACCTCGTATCAGTGCCGGATGGCGATGCTGTCCGGCCTGCTTATTAAGATTATCCGCTTTTTATTTTTTCACTTTACCTCCCCTCCCCGCTGGTTTATTTAATGTTTACCCCCATAACCACATAATCGCGTTACACTATTTTAATAATTAAGACAGGGAGAAATAAAAATGCGCGTACTGGTTGTTGAAGACAATGCGTTGTTACGTCACCACCTTAAAGTTCAGATTCAGGATGCTGGTCATCAGGTCGATGACGCAGAAGATGCCAAAGAAGCCGATTATTATCTCAATGAACATATACCGGATATTGCGATTGTCGATCTCGGATTGCCAGACGAGGACGGTCTGTCACTGATTCGCCGCTGGCGTAGCAACGATGTTTCACTGCCGATTCTGGTATTAACCGCCCGTGAAAGCTGGCAGGACAAAGTCGAAGTATTAAGTGCCGGTGCTGATGATTATGTGACTAAACCGTTTCATATTGAAGAGGTGATGGCGCGAATGCAGGCATTAATGCGGCGTAATAGCGGTCTGGCTTCACAGGTCATTTCGCTCCCCCCGTTTCAGGTTGATCTCTCTCGCCGTGAATTATCTATTAATGACGAAGTGATCAAACTGACCGCGTTCGAATACACCATTATGGAAACGTTGATACGCAATAATGGCAAAGTGGTCAGCAAAGATTCGTTAATGCTCCAACTCTATCCGGATGCGGAGCTGCGGGAAAGCCATACCATTGATGTACTGATGGGACGTCTGCGCAAAAAAATTCAGGCACAATATCCCCAAGAAGTGATTACCACCGTTCGCGGCCAGGGCTATCTGTTCGAATTGCGCTGATGAAAAAATTACTGCGTCTTTTTTTCCCGCTCTCGCTGCGGGTACGTTTTCTGTTGGCAACGGCAGCGGTAGTACTGGTGCTTTCGCTTGCCTACGGAATGGTCGCGCTGATCGGTTATAGCGTCAGTTTCGATAAAACTACGTTTCGGCTGTTACGTGGCGAGAGCAATCTGTTCTATACCCTTGCGAAGTGGGAAAACAATAAGTTGCATGTCGAGTTACCCGAAAATATCGACAAGCAAAGCCCCACCATGACGCTAATTTATGATGAGAACGGGCAGCTTTTATGGGCGCAACGTGACGTGCCCTGGCTGATGAAGATGATCCAGCCTGACTGGCTGAAATCGAATGGTTTTCATGAAATTGAAGCGGATGTTAACGATACCAGCCTCTTGCTGAGTGGAGATCATTCGATACAGCAACAGTTGCAGGAAGTGCGGGAAGATGATGACGACGCGGAGATGACCCACTCGGTGGCAGTAAACGTCTACCCGGCAACATCGCGGATGCCAAAATTAACCATTGTGGTGGTGGATACCATTCCGGTGGAGCTAAAAAGTTCCTATATGGTCTGGAGCTGGTTTATCTATGTGCTCTCAGCCAATCTGCTGTTAGTGATCCCGCTGCTGTGGGTCGCCGCCTGGTGGAGTTTACGCCCCATCGAAGCCCTGGCAAAAGAAGTCCGCGAACTGGAAGAACATAACCGCGAATTGCTCAATCCAGCCACAACGCGAGAACTGACCAGTCTGGTACGAAACCTGAACCGATTGTTAAAAAGTGAACGCGAACGTTACGACAAATACCGTACGACGCTCACCGACCTGACCCATAGTCTGAAAACGCCACTGGCGGTGCTGCAAAGTACGCTGCGTTCTCTGCGTAGTGAAAAGATGAGCGTCAGTGATGCTGAGCCGGTAATGCTGGAGCAAATCAGCCGCATTTCACAGCAAATTGGCTACTACCTGCATCGTGCCAGTATGCGCGGCGGGACATTGCTCAGCCGCGAGCTGCATCCGGTCGCCCCACTGCTGGACAATCTCACCTCAGCGCTGAACAAAGTGTATCAACGCAAAGGGGTCAATATCTCTCTCGATATTTCGCCAGAGATCAGCTTTGTCGGTGAGCAGAACGATTTTGTCGAGGTGATGGGCAACGTGCTGGATAATGCCTGTAAATATTGCCTCGAGTTTGTCGAAATTTCTGCAAGGCAAACCGACGAGCATCTCTATATTGTGGTCGAGGATGATGGCCCCGGTATTCCATTAAGCAAGCGAGAGGTCATTTTCGACCGTGGTCAACGGGTTGATACTTTACGCCCTGGGCAAGGTGTAGGGCTGGCGGTAGCCCGCGAAATCACCGAGCAATATGAGGGTAAAATCGTCGCCGGAGAGAGCATGCTGGGCGGTGCGCGGATGGAGGTGATTTTTGGTCGCCAGCATTCTGCGCCGAAAGATGAATAAATATGCCCATACTTCACGCATTACGTTAAGCATCCGTTATAATCGGTTGCAGATACCAGCCTGTGGATGCTTAACATGGAATACCAACTCACTCTTAACTGGCCCGATTTTCTTGAACGTCACTGGCAGAAACGCCCGGTGGTGTTAAAACGCGGCTTTAATAATTTTATTGACCCGATCTCTCCAGACGAGTTGGCGGGTCTGGCGATGGAAAGCGAAGTTGACAGTCGACTGGTCAGTCACCAGGATGGCAAATGGCAGGTCAGCCACGGCCCGTTCGAAAGCTACGATCATCTCGGTGAAACCAACTGGTCATTACTGGTACAGGCAGTGAACCACTGGCATGAGCCGACCGCCGCGCTGATGCGACCGTTCCGTGAACTACCGGACTGGCGTATTGATGATCTGATGATTTCTTTTTCTGTACCCGGCGGCGGCGTCGGCCCGCATCTCGATCAGTACGACGTGTTTATCATTCAGGGTACCGGACGTCGTCGCTGGCGAGTGGGCGAAAAGCTGCAAATGAAACAGCACTGCCCACATCCGGATCTGTTACAGGTCGATCCGTTCGAAGCCATCATCGATGAAGAGCTGGAGCCTGGTGATATTCTTTATATTCCGCCAGGATTCCCGCATGAAGGCTACGCGCTGGAAAATGCGATGAACTATTCCGTGGGCTTTCGCGCGCCAAATACGCGGGAACTGATTAGTGGATTTGCCGATTATGTGCTGCAACGTGAACTGGGCGGCAACTACTACAGCGATCCTGATGTTCCACCTCGCGCTCATCCTGCGGATGTTCTGCCGCAAGAGATGGATAAACTGCGTGAGATGATGCTCGAATTGATCAACCAGCCGGAACACTTTAAGCAATGGTTTGGCGAGTTTATATCCCAGTCACGTCATGAACTGGATATCGCGCCGCCGGAACCGCCTTATCAGCCAGATGAAATCTACGATGCGCTGAAACAAGGTGATGTGCTGGTGCGCCTGGGTGGTCTGCGCGTATTGCGCATTGGCGACGACGTGTATGCCAATGGTGAGAAGATCGATTCCCCGCACCGTCCGGCACTAGATGCACTCGCCAGCAACATTGCGCTGACTGCGGAGAATTTTGGCGATGCGCTGGAAGATCCGTCATTCCTCGCGATGCTCGCGGCGCTGGTCAATAGCGGGTATTGGTTCTTCGAAGGGTAAGTTTGGATTTAAGCCGGATGCGACATCACATGCCGCATCCCTTTTCGCTTACTTCCGTTGCGCCGTTAACTCGGCAATACGGACGATCACCTGCACCGCTTTTTCCATACCTTCCAGAGTCACAAACTCATGCTTACCATGATAGTTGTAACCGCCAGTGAACAAGTTCGGGCACGGTAATCCCATAAACGACAACTGCGCGCCGTCGGTACCACCGCGGATCGGTTTCAGTTCCGGTTCAATATCGCAGTCACGCATCGCCTGCTGGGCGATATCGAGAATATGCGGATGCTCAACCACTTTCTCGCGCATATTGTAGTAACTGTCTTCAATCACCAGTTCAATGTAGCAATCAGGATGTAACCCTTTGCCCACTTTTTTGGCGATCTCCATCATTTTACGTTTACGCGCTTCAAACTGTTTACGGTCGAAATCACGGATGATGTAGTGCATATCGGCTCGGTCAACGGTGCCTTTCATGCTCGCCAGGTGATAGAAACCTTCATAGCCTTCTGTCATTTCCGGGCTTTCATCCGCCGGAACTTCCGCATGAATACGTGCCGCCAGCGACAGCGCATTTACCATCACTCCTTTCGCCGTGCCCGGATGAACATTGTTACCGACAATTTTGATATTGACCGATGCGGCGTTGAAGTTTTCAAACTCCAGTTCGCCTACGCCACCACCGTCAACAGTGTAAGCCCAGCGGGCATCGAAGGCATCAACATCAAAATGTTTCGCCCCTTTGCCCACTTCTTCATCCGGGGTAAAGGCGACGCGAATATCACCATGCGGAATGTTTTTCTGTTGCAATACCGCCAGCGCGGTCATGATTTCTGCAATACCGGCTTTGTCATCGGCACCTAACAAGGTTTTACCATCGGTAGTAATCAGCGTCTGACCCAGTAGCTGATGCAGCACCGGGAACATAACCGGTGATAAAACTTCATCGCCGATACCCAGCGCAATATCGCCACCGCGATAGTTTTCAACAATTTGCGGATTCACATTTTTGCCGCTGCAATCCGGTGAGGTATCCACATGAGAAATAAAGCCAATCGCCGGGATATCGCCAGGGACGTTAGCCGGTAACGTCGCCATCAAAGTGCCCTTCTCACTTAAGGTCACATTGATAAGCCCCATCTCTTCGAGCTGCTCTTTCAGCAGATGCAATAACTTCCATTGGCCTTCCGTGCTGGGAACCTGTCTCACCCCTGCTTTTGATTGGGTATCCAGAGACACGTAGTTCAAAAATCGCTCAAGTAGTTTATCCATGTAGTCACCCTCACTTTTTGTGACAACATTATTAAGAAGCAAGAAAAGACAAATATTGCGTCAGGTCACTTTTACCCCTGCAAGCGGGAATATTTATCAGCATTACCTTAATGAATATAAAGCTAAGCCAGTAATTCACAACAAAGATTGGCGATTCAAGCGGTTTGCCGTAGAATTACCGCCCTCATTAAGAGTCACCAAGGTGGTTAACCACAAACCCCGCATCGGTAAGCCATCCGTTGCGTTTACATGGGACAGAGTAAAAAATTGAATAAACAACCGAGTTCGCTTTCACCGCTGGTGCAATTGGCGGGAATTCGCAAATGCTTTGATGGTAAAGAGGTCATTCCCCAGCTGGATCTGACTATCAACAATGGCGAGTTCCTCACGCTGCTTGGCCCTTCTGGCTGCGGTAAAACAACCGTTCTTCGCCTGATTGCAGGTCTGGAAACTGTTGATTCCGGACGCATCATGCTGGATAACGAGGACATCACCCACGTTCCGGCGGAAAACCGCTATGTGAACACTGTTTTCCAAAGCTACGCACTTTTCCCCCACATGACCGTGTTCGAAAATGTGGCCTTTGGGTTGCGCATGCAAAAAACCCCCTCTGCTGAAATTACGCCCCGCGTGATGGAAGCCCTGCGGATGGTGCAGCTGGAAACCTTCGCTCAACGCAAACCGCATCAGCTCTCTGGTGGTCAACAGCAACGCGTCGCCATTGCCCGCGCGGTGGTTAACAAGCCTCGTCTGTTGTTGCTGGATGAGTCGCTCTCAGCGCTGGATTACAAACTGCGCAAGCAAATGCAGAACGAGCTGAAAGCGTTACAGCGTAAGCTTGGTATTACCTTCGTCTTTGTCACTCACGATCAGGAAGAAGCGCTCACCATGTCAGACAGGATTGTGGTGATGCGCGAGGGTCGTATTGAGCAAGATGGTACACCGCGCGAAATTTACGAAGAGCCGAAAAACCTGTTTGTTGCCGGCTTCATTGGCGAAATCAATATGTTTAACGCCACTGTCATCGAACGTCTCGACGAGCAGCGCGTACGCGCCAACGTTGAAGGCCGCGAATGTAATATCTACGTTAACTTCGCCGTTGAACCGGGGCAAAAACTGCATGTTCTGCTGCGCCCGGAAGACTTACGTGTTGAAGAGATTAACGACGACAACCACGCTGAAGGGCTGATTGGTTACGTTCGTGAGCGTAACTACAAAGGCATGACGCTGGAGTCGGTTGTTGAACTGGAAAATGGCAAGATGGTGATGGTCAGCGAATTCTTCAATGAAGACGACCCTGACTTTGACCACTCTCTCGACCAAAAAATGGCCATTAATTGGGTAGAAAGCTGGGAGGTCGTACTGGCTGATGAAGAACACAAGTAAGTTCCAGAATGTAGTGATTGTCACTATTGTCGGTTGGCTTGTGTTGTTTGTCTTTCTGCCCAACCTGATGATCATTGGCACCAGCTTTTTGACCCGCGACGACGCCAGTTTCGTCAAAATGGTCTTTACGCTGGATAACTACACGCGTCTGCTCGATCCGCTCTATTTTGAAGTGCTATTGCACTCGCTGAATATGGCGCTGATCGCCACCCTCGCCTGCCTGGTGCTGGGCTACCCGTTTGCCTGGTTTCTGGCGAAGCTGCCACACAAGGTGCGTCCGCTGCTGCTGTTTCTGCTGATTGTTCCCTTCTGGACCAACTCATTGATTCGTATCTACGGGCTGAAAATTTTCCTCAGCACCAAAGGCTATCTCAACGAGTTTTTGCTCTGGCTGGGCGTTATCGACACACCAATCCGTATCATGTTCACGCCCAGTGCGGTGATTATCGGTCTGGTTTACATTCTGCTGCCGTTTATGGTGATGCCGCTGTACTCCAGTATCGAAAAACTGGATAAGCCGTTGCTTGAGGCGGCGCGCGATCTCGGTGCCAGCAAGTTACAGACTTTTATCCGCATAATTATTCCACTGACGATGCCGGGGATTATTGCCGGATGTCTGCTGGTGATGCTGCCAGCGATGGGCCTGTTCTATGTGTCCGACCTGATGGGCGGTGCGAAAAACCTGCTGATCGGTAACGTCATCAAGGTACAGTTCCTCAATATTCGTGACTGGCCGTTTGGTGCAGCCACCAGCATTACGCTGACTATCGTAATGGGCCTGATGTTGCTGGTTTACTGGCGCGCTTCTCGTCTGCTGAATAAAAAGGTGGAACTCGAATGATCGGTCGACTGCTTCGCGGCGGTTTTATGACCGCTATCTACGCGTACCTGTATATCCCAATCATTATTTTGATTGTGAACTCCTTTAACAGCTCGCGCTTTGGCATCAACTGGCAGGGTTTTACCACCAAATGGTATAGCCTGCTGATGAACAACGACAGCCTGTTACAGGCAGCGCAGCATTCACTAACAATGGCGGTGTTTTCGGCGACGTTTGCTACGCTTATCGGTTCACTGACGGCAGTTGCGCTGTACCGTTATCGCTTTCGCGGTAAGCCGTTCGTTAGCGGAATGCTGTTTGTGGTAATGATGTCACCAGATATCGTGATGGCAATTTCGCTGCTGGTGCTGTTTATGCTGCTGGGTATTCAGCTTGGCTTCTGGTCGCTGCTGTTCTCGCATATCACCTTCTGCCTGCCATTTGTGGTGGTGACGGTGTATTCGCGCCTGAAAGGTTTTGACGTGCGGATGCTGGAAGCGGCGAAAGATCTCGGTGCCAGCGAATTTACCATTCTGCGAAAAATCATTCTGCCACTGGCAATGCCAGCGGTGGCGGCGGGCTGGGTGTTAAGCTTTACCCTGTCGATGGACGATGTGGTAGTTTCTTCGTTCGTCACCGGACCAAGCTATGAAATTCTGCCGTTAAAAATTTATTCGATGGTCAAAGTCGGCGTATCGCCGGAAGTTAACGCGCTGGCAACCATATTACTGGTGCTGTCGCTGGTGATGGTTATTGCCAGCCAGCTTATTGCTCGTGATAAAACGAAAGGTAACACAGGGGACGTTAAATGAAAAAATGGTCACGCCACCTGCTCGCGGCGGGTGCTCTGGCACTGGGCATGAGCGCCGCTCACGCCGATGACAACAACACGCTGTATTTCTACAACTGGACCGAGTACGTGCCGCCAGGACTGCTTGAACAGTTCACCAAAGAAACCGGTATTAAGGTTATCTATTCGACTTACGAGTCGAACGAAACCATGTATGCCAAGCTGAAAACGTACAAAGACGGTGCCTATGACCTGGTGGTTCCTTCAACCTATTACGTCGATAAAATGCGTAAAGAAGGGATGATCCAGAAGATCGACAAGTCGAAGTTAACGAACTTCAGCAATCTCGATCCAGACATGCTCAATAAGCCGTTTGACCCGAATAACGATTACTCCATTCCGTATATCTGGGGTGCGACGGCGATTGGTGTTAACGGTGATGCGGTGGATCCGAAATCTGTCACTAGCTGGGCCGATCTGTGGAAGCCTGAGTACAAAGGCAGCCTGCTGTTGACCGACGATGCCCGTGAAGTGTTCCAGATGGCGCTGCGTAAGCTGGGCTACTCCGGTAACACCACCGATCCGAAAGAGATTGAAGCTGCATATAATGAGCTGAAAAAACTGATGCCAAACGTCGCAGCGTTTAACTCCGATAACCCAGCTAACCCGTACATGGAAGGCGAAGTTAACCTCGGCATGATCTGGAACGGTTCTGCTTTCGTTGCACGGCAGGCGGGTACGCCAATTGACGTGGTGTGGCCGAAAGAAGGCGGCATTTTCTGGATGGACAGCCTGGCGATCCCGGCAAATGCCAAAAACAAAGAAGGCGCGCTGAAATTGATCAACTTCCTGCTGCGCCCGGATGTGGCAAAACAGGTTGCTGAAACTATCGGTTATCCAACGCCAAACCTTGCGGCGCGTAAGCTGTTAAGTCCGGAAGTGGCGAACGATAAAACGCTCTACCCGGATGCTGAAACCATTAAAAATGGCGAATGGCAGAATGACGTTGGCGCAGCCAGCAGCATTTATGAAGAGTATTATCAGAAGCTGAAAGCAGGACGTTAATTCAGCAAGCGGGCGGTGGCATTACCGCCCGTTTTTTATTTAGCAAGGATGTGGCTAATGAGTCAGGACAGTAAAGTTTTATCCCGCTCTTTCGTCGGTATTGTGGTCCCCTTGCAGGCCTGATAAGCGTAGTGCATCAGGCAATGCTTCCCGCTTTTAATCCCTTCAGCAACTTTTCAACAAACTCAGGCACCACCTGGCTTGCCGGGCCGTAATATTTCTCGGCAAATTCATTACCAACCTGACTCGGTTCAAGATTCAGTTCCACGGTGTGCGCGCCATGCAGTTTCGCTTCGTGAACAAACCCAGCCGCCGGATAAACATGCCCGGATGTGCCAATGGCAATGAAAATATCGGCCATCGACAACGCCATATAAATTTCATCCATACCGAGTGGCATTTCGCCAAACCACACTACATGCGGGCGCAAGGGTGCCGGAAACTGGCAGCAATGGCATTTATCTTCTGGGGTAACGTCTCCGGTCCAGTCGAGAACCTGACCACTTTGTAAACAACGAACTTTCAGCAGTTCCCCATGCATATGAATCACATTGGTATTACCTGCGCGTTCATGCAGGTTGTCGATATTCTGCGTCACCAGCAAAAAGCGATCGCCGAGGGCGTCTTGCAGTTTAGCCAGCGCAAGATGCGCGGCGTTAGGCTGAATTTCTGGCTGCTGCAGCTGTCGACGACGGGCGTTATAAAACGCTTGCACCAGTTCAGGATCGCGATCGAAACCTTCCGGCGTTGCCACATCTTCAACCCGATGTTCTTCCCACAGGCCATCTGCGGCGCGAAAGGTACGAATACCTGATTCCGCAGAAATTCCTGCCCCTGTCAGTACGAGTACTCTTGGTTTTTCCATTGCTTCCGGCACCACTTTATCTCTGAAAAAAATACGCTGACGCAAACGCTCGCGCAGGCGGCGTTTATTTTTACGAAAACGACTTAACCGATGACCCCGACGCGACAGCATAGCAACCTCTGTTGTTTAATCGGTTAGATGTAGGAAGGCCGCACCACGCATTCCTCCCGCATCACCGTGGCGCGCGCGTTCAATGCGCGGAACACGAGCTACAGGTAAGAGATGACGAGGCAGCCTGTCCGCCAGTTGCGCTGTGATTGCCGGGAAATTCGATAAGCCACCACCAATGACGACCAGGTCAGGGTCAACAATGGTCAGGATATTTCCCAGACAAACCGCTAATAAATCCAGATAACGCTCAACGTGCGCCCTTGCCTGCTCATCGCCTTGATCATAAAGCGCAATAATTTCGGGAGCCTGCAACGGTTGATGATAATAGTGTTGATACAGCCACGCAAAACCGCGACCAGACAGATAATTTTCAATGCAGCCATGCTGACCACAGCCGCAGCGGCGTAACGGGAAATCCAACCCCATCATGGTTAACGCATCAACCGGCAGACGCATATGGCCAAACTCGCCGGTAATGTAGCTTTTACCGGTAATCGGTTTGCCGTTGAAAATCAGCCCGCCGCCAACGCCGGTGCCGAGAATCAACCCCATCACCAGTGGATATTGAGTAAATTCATCATCCCAGGCTTCTGAAAGGGCAAAACAGTTGGCATCGTTATCAAGGCGTACATCGCGATCAAGACGTGCGCTCAGGTCGGCACGCAGCGGTTTACCGCTGGCAGCGGGGACATTGGCGGCATACAGCGTACCATCTTCTGTTTCCGGCATTCCCGGAATACCGATGCCGACAGAACCTTTACAGCCAAAACGTTGGTCAGCTTCAGCTACCAGCTCACACACTGCATCTAAAAATGCGTCATAGCTGTCACGCGGTGTCGGCACCCGCTTTTCCCACTGCAACTGCCGACCGCTATCAAACACGCCAAGCGCAATTTTTGTTCCACCAATATCAAACCCGTAATACATTGCCGCTCCTTGTTTTAATGTACTGCCTTTACTGGCCGCTAAGGACTCGCGCAGGGTCAATATTACTGGCGCGCCGCGCCGGATACCAACTTGCCAAAAGACTCAGCAACAATGCTGTGACCAGTACGTAGAAGACGTCCAGCCAGTGCAATTCCGATGGCAGGAAATCAATAAAATAGATATCGCTGGAGAGGAACTGATGACCGATCAACTTTTCAATCCACTCAATAATCGGGGTAAGTTGCAGTGAAACCACTACGCCGATAATCACACCACACAGGCTGCCGAACAGCCCTGCCAGCAATCCATACCAGACAAAGATGGCGCGAATTAAACCATCTTTCGCCCCCAGCGTTCTTAATACTGCGATATCGCCACTCTTGTCTTTCACCGCCATCACTAAGGTGGAGACGATGTTGAAACAGGCCACGCCAATCACCAGTACCATCGCCAGATACATAATGGCGCGGATCATTTGGATATCGCGATACATATAGCCGTAAGTACCAATCCAGCTTTTAATATAAACATAGCTGTTGGTCACTTCACCCGCATCGCGTACCAGCTTATTGGCGTTGAAAACATCCGTCATTTTAAGGGCAATACCTGACACGCTGGAACCCATATCAAGATATTGTTGGGCATCTGCCAGCGGGATCATGGCAAAACTGTGATCGAGTTGACCACTCAACTGCAAAATACCGGCAACGTGCAAACGCACACGTTTTGGCTGCATCAGTTTATGCTCGGGATTCGAGTTGGGGATCATAATCGACACCCAATCCCCCTGCTTCACTTTCAGCGCATCCGCCACGCCTTTGCCGATGATAATTTGCTGTTCGCCCGCTTTAAAATTGCGCCACGCATCGCCCTGGACAAACGAGGGTAATGCGCTCAGACGCTGTTCCTGTTGCGGGTTAACGCCCTTCACCTGGATTGCGCGAAGATTCGCGCCACTTTCCACCAGCCCGGTGAAATTGATATACGGCGCGGCAGCGGCAATACCCGGCACTTTTTGCACGTGATCCAGTGCTTCCTGCCAGTTAGTCCACGGCTGATCCACCGCCTCGATTTCACCATGCGGCACCACCGCCAGAATACGGTTGTTCAGTTCGCGTTCAAAGCCGTTCATCGCGCTTAAGCCGACGATCAATACCGCCACGCCGAGGGCAATGCCAATGGTAGAAATGACGGAGATCAGCGACACCATGCCGCCGCGCCGCCGTCCGCGACTAAAACGCAGGCCAATTAATAACGATAAAGGCATCGCCATTACTCCGCCCCCATCAGGCTCAGTTCCGCCGTCAGACGACCATCACGCATTTCTAACTGGCGGCTCATACGTTTCGCCAGTTGCAGGTCGTGAGTAACCACCAGGAAGGCGGTGCCCTGCAAGCGATTCAATTCCCCAAGCAACTGGAAGATGCTGTCGGCGTTACGCGCATCGAGGTTACCGGTAGGTTCATCCGCCAGTACCAGGCGCGGGTTATTCACCAGCGCACGGGCAATCGCCACACGCTGGCGTTCGCCGCCAGAAAGTTCAGATGGGCGGTGATTCGCACGATGATCCAGCCCCACCGCTTTTAACATCTCAAGTGCACGGCTGTTGATTTCAGCGGGCTTTTTCTTGCCAATCAGCAGCGGCATAGCCACGTTTTCCAGGGCGGTAAAATCCGGCAGCAGGTGGTGAAACTGATAAATAAAGCCCAGCTTCTGGTTGCGCAGTTCAGCTTTCGCTGCCGACGACAGTTTGCTCATTGGCTGACCATTAAAAATCACATCGCCGGAGGTTGGCGTATCCAGCCCGCCCAGCAGGTGCAGCAAGGTACTTTTACCGGAACCAGAGCTACCGACGATCGCCATCATTTCACCTTCGCCGACGCTGAAACTGACATTGTGCAGCACATCGGTTTGCACACTGCCTTCCTGATAGCGTTTGCACAGGTTGTCGCATTGCAACAGGATCTTATTCATAACGTAAAGCCTCAGCGGGTTGAGTGGCGGCAGCGCGCCATGAAGGGTAAAGCGTAGACAGCAGCGCGATAGCCATCGCCACCAGCGCAATAACAATGACCTGTAAAGGTTCGATAGCCACCGGCAGCGCCGCGCCATCAAGCAGGACGCCGATTATCGGCATCAGATTATTTAACTGGCTGGCAAGCAGGGCGCCAAGCGCCGCTCCGAGGATCGCACCGATAATCCCGGCGCTGGCCCCTTGCACCATAAAGACCATCATGATTTGTCGCGGAGTTAAGCCTTGCGTTTGCAGGATCGCTACTTCGCCCTGCTTCTCCATTACCATCAGCCCTAGTGAGGTAATAATGTTAAACGCCGCAACGGCGACAATCAGGCTCAGCAGTAAACCCATCATATTTTTTTCCATGCGTACGGCCTGGAACAACTCGCCTTTACGATCACGCCAGTCCTGCCATTTGCTGCCTTCAGGCAGTTTTTGCTGACTTAATGAGTCGACTTTCAGCGGCTCATCCAGCCACAAACGCCAGCCGGTAATATTGCCTGCCGGATAACGCATCAGACGCGAGGCATCCTCAATATTCACCAGCATTTCATTGCCATCGACTTCACTGTTGGCGGCGAAAGTGCCAATCACATTGAACAGGCGCTGACTTGGAATACGCCCCATCGGCGTGAACTGGCTGGCAGATGGTACCATCACGCGGATTTGATCACCGCGATTAACGCTTAGCTGTGAGGCAAGTTGTTCGCCGAGGATGACATTATATTTCCCCGGCTCGAGGTCAGTTTGTTTCACATTGACCAGATACGGTGTAAGTGGATCTTTTTGCGCCGGGTCGATACCGAGCATCACCCCGACCGCCACGCTGCGCGCGCTTTGCAGTACCACATCACCGGTAGTAATAGGTGCGACGCGATTAACGCCGTCCAGTTTGACTGCCGTTTCCGGGAGTTGCTGCGGGTTAAGAGAGCCATGCTCAGAAGAGAGAATTGCCTGTGGCATCAGGCCAAGGATGTTGTTTTGCAGCTCGCGCTCAAAGCCGTTCATCACTGACAATACTGTGACCAGCGCCATCACCCCGAGGGTAATGCCGATGGTAGAAAGCCAGGAGACGAAACGACCGAAGCGATCCGCTGCACGCCCACGCATGTAACGCAGGCCAATAAATAGAGCGACAGGTTGGTACATGAAATCCGTCTGGTTGCTGTAGCAAAGACACGAGTATATAAGCGAAAGCAAGATGGGTAAACGTCTGAACTGTAAGTGATCGTCAGGGCTAATCTGAAAAGCCCCCGTAAATCAATCGGCTAAATTGCCATGTTTTATCATCAATCTTGCCGCCTGATCTTAATCTGAAAAATCATCCAATACAGACAGATACCCATTACACATAGGGTCATAACCCGCAGGATCAACCGCATGTAAATTAAAAAAGAGCGTGTTGTCCTGATGAAACAAAAAGAGCTATGGATTAACCAGATCAAAGGGTTATGTATTTGTCTGGTGGTGATTTATCACTCGGTCATTACCTTTTATCCGCATCTGACCACTTTTCAGCATCCGTTATCGGAAGTCCTGAGCAAATGCTGGATCTATTTCAATCTTTACCTTGCACCCTTTCGTATGCCGGTTTTTTTCTTTATTTCCGGCTATTTGATTCGCCGCTATATCGACAGCGTACCGTGGGGAAATTGTCTCGATAAACGCATCTGGAGCATCTTTTGGGTGCTGGCGCTTTGGGGCGTGGTGCAGTGGCTGGCGTTAAGTGCGCTGAACCAGTGGCTGGCACCTGAGCGCGATTTAAGCAATGCCTCCAATGCCGCTTATGCCGATTCCACCGGTGAGTTCCTGCACGGGATGATCACCGCCAGCACCAGCTTGTGGTATCTGTATGCGTTAATTGTCTATTTCGTGGTATGTAAAATTTTTAGCCGTCTGGCGCTGCTACTATTCGCCTTGTTTGTACTGCTGAGTGTGGCGGTTAATTTCGTTCCCACGCCGTGGTGGGGAATGAACAGTGTGATCCGCAATTTGCCTTATTACAGCCTTGGCGCATGGTTTGGCGCAACAATAATGACCTGTGTTAAAGAGGTGCCGTTGCGCCGCCATCTGCTAATGGCTTCTTTGCTTACCGTTCTGGCGGTCGGTGCCTGGTTGTTTACTATCTCGCTGCTGTTGTCGCTGGTATCGATTGTGGTGATCATGAAGCTGTTTTATCAATACGAGCAACGATTCGGTATGCGCTCCACCAGCCTGCTGAATGTGATTGGCTCCAACACCATTGCTATCTACACCACCCATCGCATTCTGGTTGAAATATTCAGCTTAACTCTGCTTGCGCAAATGAACGCAGCACGCTGGTCGCCGCAAGTCGAACTGACACTCCTGCTGGTTTATCCCTTTGTCAGTTTGTTCATCTGTACTGTTGCGGGCTTGTTGGTAAGAAAACTTTCACAGCGTGCATTCAGCGATCTGTTGTTCTCCCCGCCTTCACTGCCCGCTGCCGTCAGTTACTCCCGCTAAGCCATCGCCCCAGCCGGGGCGATTCAATTTGCTAAACCATGTCGATTACGGATAATGAACAGCATTGCTTATCAGAGATATGCCCCCATATGTTGAGGCATATCCTAACGAGAATCTGACAACCGTTATGCCTGAACAATATCGTTATACGCTGCCCGTCAAAGCGGGTGAGCAGCGTCTGCTGGGCGAGTTAACCGGCGCAGCCTGTGCAACGCTGGTAGCGGAAATTGCCGAACGTCACGCCGGTCCGGTGGTACTCATTGCACCAGATATGCAAAATGCTCTGCGTTTGCATGATGAAATCAGCCAGTTCACCGATCAGATGGTGATGAATCTGGCGGACTGGGAAACTCTTCCCTACGACAGTTTTTCGCCTCATCAGGACATTATCTCCTCGCGCCTTTCCACCCTTTACCAGCTACCGACGATGCAGCGTGGCGTACTGATTGTTCCGGTGAATACGTTTATGCAGCGCGTTTGCCCACACAGTTTTCTCCACGGTCATGCGCTGGTGATGAAAAAAGGTCAGCGCCTGTCACGAGATGCATTACGAACCCAACTGGACAGCGCCGGTTATCGCCATGTTGACCAGGTGATGGAGCACGGCGAATACGCCACGCGCGGCGCGTTGCTGGATCTCTTCCCGATGGGGAGTGAGCTGCCTTATCGTCTTGATTTCTTTGATGATGAAATCGACAGCCTGCGGGTGTTTGACGTCGACAGCCAGCGCACGCTGGAGGAAGTAGAAGCGATCAATCTGCTGCCCGCGCACGAATTTCCGACCGATAAAGCGGCAATTGAACTGTTCCGCAGCCAGTGGCGCGATACCTTCGAAGTGAAGCGCGATCCGGAACATATTTACCAGCAAGTGAGTAAAGGCACATTACCTGCCGGGATCGAGTACTGGCAGCCATTGTTCTTCAGCGAACCACTGCCGCCGCTGTTCAGTTATTTCCCTGCCAATACCTTGCTGGTGAATACTGGCGATCTGGAAACCAGTGCCGAACGTTTCCAGGCTGACACGCTGGCGCGTTTTGAGAATCGCGGCGTCGATCCGATGCGCCCGCTGTTGCCACCACAATCGCTCTGGCTGCGGGTGGACGAGCTCTTCTCAGAGCTGAAAAACTGGCCCCGGGTGCAGCTAAAAACTGAACATTTACCGACAAAAGCCGCGAATGCCAATTTAGGTTTCCAGAAACTGCCAGACCTGGCCGTTCAGGCGCAACAAAAAGCGCCGCTGGATGCGCTGCGTAAGTTCCTCGAGACTTTCGACGGTCCGGTGGTGTTCTCGGTAGAAAGTGAAGGTCGCCGTGAAGCGCTGGGTGAACTGCTCGCACGAATTAAAATTGCTCCGCAACGCATTATGCGTCTTGATGAAGCCAGCGACCGTGGGCGTTATCTGATGATTGGCGCTGCCGAACATGGTTTTGTCGATACGGTGCGTAATCTGGCGCTGATCTGCGAAAGCGATCTGCTCGGTGAACGTGTTGCCCGCCGTCGTCAGGATTCTCGCCGCACCATCAACCCCGATACACTGATCCGTAACCTTGCGGAGCTGCATATTGGTCAGCCGGTGGTCCATCTGGAGCACGGTGTCGGGCGCTATGCCGGAATGACCACGCTGGAAGCGGGCGGCATTACCGGCGAGTACCTGATGCTCACCTATGCCAACGACGCCAAACTGTATGTTCCGGTGTCGTCACTGCATCTGATTAGCCGTTACGCAGGTGGCGCGGAAGAAAACGCCCCGCTGCATAAACTTGGCGGCGATGCGTGGTCACGCGCGCGGCAGAAAGCGGCGGAAAAAGTGCGTGATGTGGCGGCGGAATTGCTGGATATCTACGCGCAACGCGCCGCCAAAGAGGGCTTCGCGTTTAAACACGATCGTGAGCAGTATCAGTTGTTCTGCGACAGCTTCCCGTTTGAAACCACGCCGGATCAGGCGCAGGCCATTAATGCGGTACTTAGCGACATGTGTCAGCCGCTGGCAATGGATCGTCTGGTGTGCGGCGATGTTGGCTTTGGTAAAACAGAAGTGGCGATGCGCGCCGCTTTCCTGGCAGTAGATAACCACAAGCAGGTAGCGGTGTTGGTGCCTACCACCCTTCTTGCGCAGCAGCATTACGACAACTTCCGCGACCGTTTCGCCAACTGGCCGGTACGTATCGAAATGATCTCCCGTTTCCGCAGCGCCAAAGAGCAGACGCAAATCCTTGCGGAAGTGGCGGAAGGGAAAATCGATATTCTGATCGGTACGCACAAACTGCTGCAAAGTGACGTCAAGTTTAAAGATTTAGGCCTGCTGATTGTCGATGAAGAACACCGCTTCGGGGTGCGTCATAAAGAGCGCATTAAAGCGATGCGCGCGAACGTGGATATTCTGACGCTTACTGCAACGCCGATCCCACGCACGCTGAATATGGCAATGAGCGGAATGCGTGACCTGTCGATTATCGCCACGCCGCCCGCCCGTCGTCTGGCAGTTAAAACCTTTGTCCGTGAGTATGACAGCCTGGTGGTCCGGGAGGCGATCCTGCGTGAAATTTTGCGCGGGGGGCAGGTTTATTATCTCTACAATGATGTGGAAAACATCCAGAAAGCTGCCGAACGGCTGGCAGAACTGGTGCCTGAAGCACGGATTGCCATCGGTCACGGGCAGATGCGCGAGCGCGAACTGGAACGGGTGATGAATGATTTCCATCATCAACGTTTCAACGTGCTGGTTTGTACCACCATTATCGAAACCGGGATCGACATCCCGACAGCCAACACCATTATCATTGAACGTGCGGATCACTTCGGTCTGGCGCAGCTGCACCAGTTACGCGGTCGCGTCGGACGTTCACATCATCAGGCATATGCATGGCTGCTGACGCCGCATCCAAAAGCGATGACTACCGATGCACAAAAACGTCTTGAAGCGATTGCCTCGCTGGAAGATCTCGGTGCAGGCTTTGCGCTGGCAACGCACGATCTGGAGATCCGCGGCGCGGGTGAACTGCTTGGCGAAGAACAAAGTGGCTCAATGGAAACCATCGGTTTCTCGCTGTATATGGAGTTGCTGGAAAACGCCGTCGATGCACTGAAAGCCGGACGCGAGCCGTCGCTGGAAGATCTCACCAGCCAGCAAACAGAAGTCGAGCTGCGGATGCCGTCTCTATTGCCAGATGATTTCATTCCTGACGTGAATACGCGTTTGTCGTTCTATAAACGTATTGCCAGCGCCAAAACGGAAAACGAACTGGAAGAGATCAAAGTCGAGCTTATCGATCGCTTCGGCCTGCTGCCGGATCCGGCGCGTACCCTGCTGGATGTTGCCCGTCTGCGCCAGCAAGCGCAGAAACTGGGGATCAGGAAGCTGGAAGGTAATGAGAAAGGCGGGGTGATCGAATTTGCCGAGAAGAATCACGTTAATCCGGCCTGGTTGATTGGTTTGCTGCAAAAACAGCCGCAGCATTACCGCCTTGATGGTCCGACGCGCCTGAAATTTATTCAGGATTTGAGTGAGCGGAAAACGCGTATCGAATGGGTACGCCAGTTTATGCGTGAACTGGAAGAGAACGCGATCGCTTAATGGTAAATCGGGGGCGTTTCTGCGCCCCCATCTGCAACATTTACAAATTCTTTGCACTTCCCTGCACTATCCGACACTGTCACCATCCATAATTCAGGCTTATCTGTTTATTACAATAACCTTATATTTATTATGGATTTTTGGTGATGATCAAAACGCGTTTTTCTCGCTGGCTAACGTTTTTTACGTTCGCCGCTGCCGTGGCGCTGGCGCTACCGGCAAAAGCCAACACCTGGCCGCTGCCGCCAGCGGGCAGTCGTCTGGTTGGCGAAAACAAATTTCATGTGGTGGAAAATGACGGTGGTTCTCTGGAAGCCATCGCCAAAAAATATAACGTCGGCTTTCTCGCTCTGTTACAGGCTAACCCTGGCGTTGATCCTTACGTACCGCGCGCGGGTAGCGTGTTAACGATCCCGTTGCAAACCCTACTTCCAGATGCGCCGCGCGAAGGCATTGTGATCAATATTGCGGAGCTGCGTCTCTATTACTACCCGCCGGGTAAAAATTCGGTAACCGTGTATCCAATAGGTATTGGTCAGTTAGGTGGTGACACGCTGACACCGACAATGGTGACCACCGTTTCAGACAAACGTGCAAACCCAACCTGGACGCCAACGGCAAACATCCGCGCCCGTTATAAAGCACAGGGAATTGAGTTGCCTGCGGTAGTGCCGGCTGGACCGGATAACCCAATGGGCCATCATGCGATTCGTCTGGCGGCCTATGGCGGCGTTTATTTGCTTCACGGTACGAACGCCGATTTCGGCATTGGCATGCGGGTAAGTTCTGGCTGTATTCGTCTGCGGGATGACGATATCAAAACACTCTTTAGCCAGGTCACCCCAGGCACCAAAGTGAATATCATCAACACTCCGATAAAAGTCTCTGCCGAACCAAACGGTGCACGTCTGGTTGAAGTACATCAGCCGCTGTCAGAGAAGATTGATGACGATCCGCAGCTGCTGCCAATTACGCTGAATAGCGCAATGCAATCATTTAAAGATGCAGCACAAACTGACGCTGAAGTGATGCAACATGTGATGGATGTCCGTTCCGGGATGCCGGTGGATGTCCGCCGTCATCAAGTGAGCCCACAAACTCTGTAAATCATGGATAAAAAAAATCCCCGCGACACGGCATGTCGCGGGGAAAAAATCAGCAGTAGCAGGCATTAATGAGGGTTAATGCTTATTTATAAATTACTGCTGTTCCATGGAGGGTATTCGGACCGGTTACAGAAGTAATACGGAAAGATTTTGCGCCCATCTCATCCGCTTTTTGCGCCAGCTGCTCTTCCAGCGATCCCAGATTTGTCCCCGCGTTAGCACTGATTGTACCGACTTTTTGTTGGCCTTCTGGCGTTGACTGAACTTCGACAGCCGCAAAGCTGGCAAATGACATGGAGCTTAAAATCGCCGCAGCGATGAGGGTTTTTACATTTTTCATAATAGTGGCCTTATGCAGATGAATGACGTCGCAAGCAATTACTTAACGATCGATAACTAAATGATAGATGTGATCTGGATCACATAC
>OJTP01000114.1_pt1 | contig 23753 bp, 20 predicted proteins | sample 1599641 | NCBI WGS metagenome assembly OJTP01 (sample SAMN04436832, study PRJEB24849) | human gut metagenome | biome: human gut; feature: NICU; material: stool | host: Homo sapiens | place: USA: Saint Louis, MO | collected 2011-07-12
GTGCAGCAAACTTTTGAGCCGCTTAAAAGCCAGTTCAATTTGCCATCGCAGACGGTAACAATCAGCCACTTGCTCTGCTGAATATTCATCTTCCGGTAATGATGTTAGCAATAGCAAATGGCCCGCTGCTTCCAGCGTTTCCGCCTGAACTACTCGTCCTTTTCGACGATTCTCGCTGAGCAGTCGGGTTTTACTGATTAATGCTTTTTCGGGAGGAAGTGATACGGCAATGAGACGTGCCGGAAAGGGAGTTCCGGCTTTTTTATTACCTGAATTGCCTATCATTACAGTGGTTTCACCGTTCTTACCGCAATCCAGCCCGCGCAGAAAACCCATCATGTCAAAGCGCATTCCTTCTGCAGTTAACCAGCGCAATCCTCGCCAGTGAACCCGGACGATATAATCAGCTTCTCCAAAAGCAAGTGAGCGGATACATTCGGGACGCGAACCGAATCCCCGGTCAGCAATGCGTATCTCGTCTGCCGTTTGCGCAAATCGGTCCAGCCGTTCAGCGTCTCTGCTGTCGGTTAGCTCAAAATCAGTGAACTGACAGGTATGAGGATCATATCCCATATGTAGTCGCCATTCAGCGCTGCCGCCCCCGGGCGCACTGATTGCTGTTCCATCGACAAGACGCAATCTCTTTCCGCTTGTACAACCCGTAACTGCGGCGCGTACAGCAAGTGTTTGTGCGGCAAGTATGCCAAACCAGTCGGCGGCATTCCGCAGCCGCTTCAGGAGAGCCACGTCAGATAATGTTGCAACGTCATGGAGCTGAGCCCATGCAGTGACTTCACGTAATGACATCCCCCCGGGGCCGTAAGCCAGCCCCAGACGTAGCAGAGTTGCAGCATCACGAATTTCGCGGCGGCGGGTTAGAGCCCCGGCATTACGTGCCGAAGTATCCAGTTCTTCGGGCTTACCAATATGGGCCAGAATTGCTGACCAGTTATCGTGAGAGTAATTCATCGGCACGTTAAATCATATCAGGCGTAATACCACAACCCTTAAGTTAGCGCTTATGAGGTTACTGCCCGCCTGGGTACGGTTAAAGCACGGGCGGCGGAACGCGAGCAAACCCGCCAATTGCTGGCTGGCAGCGTAGCCCGCCTGTACTGGGAGTGGCAAACCCAGGCGGCGTTAAACACGGTCTTGCAGCAAATAGAAAAAGAGCAGAACACCATTATCGCGACCGATCGCCAGCTATATCAGAACGGGATTACTTCTTCAGTTGAAGGTGTGGAAACCGATATTAATGCCAGCAAAACCCGGCAGCAGCTCAACGATGTCGCGGGGAAAATGAAAATTATTGAGGCACGGTTAAGCGCACTTACAAATCACCAGACAAAGTCATTGAAGCTTAAACCGGTCGCGTTGCCGAAAGTGGCAAGCCAGCTTCCTGATGAACTGGGGTACTCCTTACTGGCCCGGCGGGCAGATTTGCAGGCGGCGCACTGGTACGTTGAGTCATCGCTAAGCACCATTGATGCGGCAAAAGCGGCATTTTATCCTGACATCAACCTGATGGCCTTCCTGCAACAGGATGCGTTGCACTTAAGCGATCTGTTCCGTCATTCCGCGCAGCAAATGGGCGTTACGGCAGGCCTGACGCTACCCATTTTCGATAGTGGTCGTCTTAACGCCAATCTCGATATCGCAAAAGCCGAAAGCAACTTGTCTATCGCCAGCTACAACAAAGCGGTGGTTGAAGCGGTGAATGACGTGGCGCGGGCAGCCAGTCAGGTTCAGACACTTGCGGAGAAAAACCAGCATCAGGCGCAAATTGAGCGCGATGCCTTGCGTGTGGTAGGTCTTGCGCAGGCGCGCTTTAACGCGGGCATCATTGCTGGTTCCCGCGTCAGCGAAGCCAGAATCCCCGCGCTGCGTGAGCGGGCCAATGGCCTGTTATTGCAAGGGCAGTGGCTGGATGCCTCCATTCAACTCACTGGTGCGTTGGGCGGGGGTTACAAACGCTGATGATATGCGCCTTCTATACTTAACGTTTATTCAGCGTTAAGTGGAGAACTCGATGGCACAGGTTGCGATTATTACCGCCTCCGATTCGGGGATCGGCAAAGAGTGCGCGTTATTACTGGCGCAGCAGGGGTTTGATATTGGTATTACCTGGCACTCAGATGAAGAAGGGGCAAAAGATACCGCGCGTGAGGTAGTTAGCCACGGCGTACGTGCGGAGATCGTGCAGCTGGATCTCGGCAATCTACCAGAAGGGGCACTGGCGCTGGAGAAACTCATTCAACGGCTGGGGCGCATTGATGTGCTGGTGAATAATGCGGGTGCAATGACCAAAGCGCCGTTTCTTGATATGGCTTTTGATGAGTGGCGCAAGATTTTTACCGTTGATGTCGATGGTGCATTCTTATGCTCGCAAATTGCGGCTCGTCAGATGGTGAAACAAGGGCAGGGCGGTCGCATCATCAACATTACGTCGGTACATGAACATACGCCGCTGCCGGATGCCAGCGCCTACACAGCCGCTAAACATGCGCTCGGTGGGTTAACCAAAGCGATGGCGCTGGAGCTGGTCAGGCATAAGATTTTGGTGAACGCAGTCGCGCCTGGGGCGATCGCCACGCCAATGAATGGCATGGATGACAGCGACGTGAAGCCCGACGCGGAGCCTTCGATTCCCTTGCGGCGTTTTGGCGCAACGCATGAGATTGCCAGCCTGGTGGTGTGGCTTTGTTCGGAGGGCGCAAATTACACCACCGGGCAGTCGTTGATAGTGGATGGCGGCTTTATGTTGGCGAATCCACAGTTCAACCCAGAATAGCGCAGTGAGGTGCGTGGATATTTCATTGGGTAATATTTTGGTCGGCATGAAAAGACGCACAAGCGTCGTATCAGGCATGGTACTCCGGATGTCGGATGCGGCGCGAACGCCTTATCCAGGGCAATGGTTTTACGCCTGATGATCCGGCTTTTTCTTCCCGCGTCGTTTCAGCCACCAGCGCACGCCTACCACCAGAACCACGACCAGAATCAACCAGACCCAGTGCTTCAAATGCTGGTCGAGATTGTGCAACCACGGCGCAATCACCTGACCACCAGCGTAACCGATAGTGGTAAAAATCAACGCCCAGGCAAATGCGCCGAGAATATTCAGCGGCAGAAAGATTTTCGGCGGCAGCTGGCTGGCACCAATCAGCGTCGGGCCAATCACCCGAAAGCCATACATAAAGCGCGTACCAATGACAAACAGATATGGATGGCGTTGGATCAGTTTCTGCGCCCTCTCTATTTTATCCTGATGTTTCGAGAAACGGCGTAACAGCTTGCCGCCAAACCGCCGCCCGCACAGATAAAGCACCTGGTCGCCAATCATGCCGCCAAGCGCTACAGAAAGTACCACCAGCGGGAACTTTAATAGCTCCTGATGTGCCGCAACGCCTCCCAGCAAAGTCACGGTTTCACCTTCCGCCAGGCTACCGATCACCAGCGCGGCATAACCATATTGTGAGATGAGTGTATTGAGATCCATAGGCCAGTCTGTCTCCCTTTGGTTGTCTGTAAGCATACACCCTGTGAATCATTCACGCTGAAAAAGGACATACATCAGACGGTGCAAATTACATGGGTGAACAAAAAATAATCACAAGCTGGCTTATACTTGAGCTGTCAGGTTCATGAACTCACAACAAGGGGGCGGTATGAGCCATGTCTGGGGACTGTTTTCTCATCCCGATCGTGAAATGCAGGTGATTAATCGCGAAAACGAAACGATTTCTCACCATTACACCCACCACGTTTTGCTGATGGCGGCGATTCCGGTGATTTGCGCCTTCATTGGCACTACACAGATTGGCTGGAATTTTGGCGATGGCACTATCCTGAAGTTATCCTGGTTTACCGGACTGGCGCTGGCTGTCTTGTTTTACGGCGTTATGCTGGCTGGGGTTGCGGTGATGGGGCGGGTCATCTGGTGGATGGCGCGTAATTATCCGCAGCGTCCGTCACTTGCGCACTGCATGGTCTTCGCGGGCTACGTTGCAACTCCGCTGTTTTTAAGCGGTCTGGTGGCGCTCTACCCGCTGGTCTGGTTGTGCGCGCTGGTCGGCACGGTGGCACTGTTTTACACCGGTTACCTGCTTTACCTTGGTATTCCGAGCTTCCTGAATATCAACAAAGAGGAAGGCCTTAGCTTCTCCAGTTCGACGCTGGCGATTGGCGTGCTGGTGCTGGAAGTGCTTCTCGCCCTAACCGTTATACTATGGGGCTACGGTTATCGTTTGTTCTAGAAAGTTCTTTTGCGTTGCATTGCTGGCGTAAATGTCAGCAATGCAGCATTTCCTCACGATTCTCCTTTGACGATCGCACTTTTTGCTCGTTATGATGGCGTCGCTAGCCTCAGTAAATCCTTACTCCGGCGGTGCGCAACCCGTGCGCGTGAACCACTATCTGAATGCTCATCATGCCGAAATTTCGAGTTTCTTTATTTAGCCTGGCCCTGATGCTGGCTGTGCCTTTGGCACCGCAGGCCGTTGCGAAAACGGCAGCCGCTACCACCGCTTCACAACCGGAAATTGCTTCCGGTAGCGCGATGATTGTTGATCTGAATACCAACAAAGTGATCTATTCGAACCACCCGGATCTGGTGCGTCCGATTGCGTCTATCAGCAAATTAATGACTGCGATGGTCGTGCTGGATGCACGACTGCCGCTGGATGAAAAACTAAAAGTGGATATCAGCCAGACGCCGGAGATGAAAGGGGTCTATTCGCGCGTACGACTGAATAGCGAAATCAGCCGTAAAGATATGCTGTTGCTGGCGCTGATGTCTTCAGAAAACCGCGCGGCGGCAAGCCTTGCGCACCATTATCCCGGTGGTTACAAAGCCTTTATTAAGGCGATGAATGCGAAAGCGAAATCACTCGGAATGAACAATACGCGCTTTGTTGAACCAACCGGATTGTCGGTGCATAACGTTTCAACCGCCCGTGACTTAACCAAACTGCTCATTGCCAGCAAACAATATCCGTTGATCGGTCAGTTAAGTACTACCCGGGAAGATATGGCAACCTTCTCTAACCCGACGTATACGCTGCCGTTCCGCAATACTAATCATCTGGTGTATCGCGATAACTGGAATATCCAGCTAACCAAAACCGGCTTTACCAATGCGGCGGGCCATTGTCTGGTGATGCGTACGGTTATCAATAATAAACCGGTGGCGCTGGTAGTGATGGACGCGTTTGGCAAATATACCCATTTTGCCGATGCCAGCCGCCTGCGTACCTGGATTGAAACCGGTAAAGTGATGCCTGTTCCGGCAGCAGCGTTGAGCTATAAAAAACAAAAAGCCGCCCAGATGGCGGCGGCGGGGCAGACGGCACAGAACGATTAAGTGAATTACGGATGGCGATACTCTGCCATCCGTAATTTTTACTCCACTTCCTGCCAGTTTTTCCGTTTACTGGTTTTACCGATCCCCGGATTCATGCTGTTGGTCGGATCGTTCTCGCGATAGAACTTCTGCAACGTCTCCGGTGCTTTATACAAATGACCGACGTTATGCTCGGCAGGGTACTGCGCGCCGCGCTGCTGTAGCAGTTCCAGCATCTGTTCTTTTAACGCATGCACATCCACGCCTTTTTTAACGATGTAATCCTGATGGAAGACATAGCACATAAAATGGCCGTAATAGAGCTTGTGCACCAGCTGGCTGTCGATCTCCGGCGGTAAATGCTCATACCACTCGGTGTCGTTACGCCGCAGAGCGATATCCAGCGCCAGAATGTCTTCGACTTCATCGGAATGCACCGCCTGATAACGAATTGCTGCGCCCGCAGCGGCGAAACGGTGTAAAAACGCTTTGCTGCCTTCCTCCGGCGTACAGACAAAGAAATCGCCTTCGGCCTGTTTGAAATAATCCACCAACCACGATTTGGCTTCGCCCACGCCATCGCCCGCCATTTTTAACAGCAGATGATGCTCGTATTTATCGCGCCAGTTTTTCATGCGCGGCGGTAAATGGCTGGGGAACAGGTGACCGAATTTTTGCATCGCACGGTCAGTAAAATGCGGACGGAAGAATTTCACTTTCTCCAGCATCGCATCGGTGCGTCCCTTGAGATTAAAGAAGAACGGCATCTTGTCGGTGCCTAACTTATCAATCATCAGGAAGGTGTCTTTGCCGTATTTTTCCGCAATATCGTAGATATCCCGGTGCATATATTCCCCGGCAACCGGCAGATTTTCGAAGTTAGCCAGAATATGACGGCGGATTTCGGTCAGCACTTCCGGCTGGTTGGTGCCGATATAAAACACCTGCTGATTTTTTTCCGCTTCGAAGGTATCTAGACGTACTGCAAAGACCGCCAGCTTCCCGGCGCAACCAGAAGATTCAAATAACCGATCAGGATCGGCGTTATAACGTGCGGGCGTGTCGGCTTCAATATCACGAACGCGGTGGACATAGTCATAATCGTGGGCGTGACGACCATCGTGACGCACATCGTCATCTTTGATGCGATCATCATCCAGCTTGCTAAGGATCTGCTCCGGCGTTTCGCCCAGATCAATCCCCAGATGGTTCACTAGCGTCAGTTTGCCGTCTTCATTTATACGCGCGAATAACGACATTTCGGTATACGCCGGGCCACGTTGCACCAGCGAGCCGCCGGAGTTGTTACAAATACCGCCGATGACCGATGCGCCTATACACGATGATCCAATCACTGAGTGCGGTTCGCGTCCCAGCGGTTTGAGGGCTTTTTCCAGCGAATAGAGCGTGGTGCCCGGATAGGCCAGCACCTGTTCGCCCTTGCCAAGAACGTGCAGCTTGTCGAGACGCAGGGTGCTGATGATAACGACATCGCGATCATAATCGTTACCGTTTGGCGTCGATCCTTCGGTCAGGCCTGTATTGGCGGCCTGCATCAGAATAATTTTGTCGGCGGTGACGCAGGCTTTCAGCACCCGCCACAATTCCAGTAGTGAGCCAGGGAAAACGACAGCCAGCGCGTCGCCCTGACCAGAACGGAAGCCCTTGCGATAGCGGGCCGTTTTTGCGGGATCGGTGAGCAGGTGTGAAGAACCCACCAGACGAGCAAGTTCATTCAAAAAGGCTTTATTATCAGTTGTTGTCATGGAAGACATTTTCCACTCCTTGTGGTGGCGAAAAAATATCACAAACTAGAATAGCGCCTTGTATGACAATTCAGCGAGTGAATATTTTGAAAATTCAGACAATAAACTGAGCATTCTTTTTCTCTCTCCATCATGCTTATGGCAAACTACGGTTTTTGCACCATTTTCGCTGCCTCGTCGGGCAACAGAGGAAGAAAAATCCATATGAAATGGCTATGTTCAGTAGGAATCGCGGTGAGTCTGGCCCTGCAGCCAGCACTGGCGGATGATTTATTCGGCAACCATCCATTAACGCCCGAAGCGCGGGATGCGTTCGTCACCGAACTGCTTAAGAAAATGACAGTTGATGAGAAAATTGGTCAGCTGCGCTTAATCAGCGTCGGCCCGGATAACCCGAAAGAGGCGATCCGCGAGATGATCAAAGACGGTCAGGTTGGGGCGATTTTCAACACCGTAACCCGTCAGGATATCCGCGCCATGCAGGATCAGGTGATGGAATTAAGCCGCCTGAAAATTCCTCTTTTCTTTGCTTACGACGTGCTGCACGGTCAGCGCACGGTGTTCCCGATTAGCCTCGGTCTGGCCTCGTCTTTTAACCTCGATGCAGTAAAAAAGGTCGGACGTGTCTCTGCTTATGAAGCGGCAGATGATGGCCTGAATATGACCTGGGCACCGATGGTCGATGTCTCGCGCGATCCGCGCTGGGGACGTGCTTCCGAAGGTTTTGGCGAAGATACGTATCTCACCTCAACAATGGGTAAAACCATGGTGGAAGCGATGCAGGGTAAAAGCCCGGCAGATCGCTACTCGGTGATGACCAGCGTCAAACACTTTGCCGCATACGGCGCGGTAGAAGGCGGTAAAGAGTACAACACCGTCGATATGAGTCCGCAGCGCCTGTTTAATGATTATATGCCGCCGTACAAAGCGGGGCTGGACGCAGGCAGCGGCGCGGTGATGGTGGCGCTGAACTCGCTGAACGGCACGCCAGCCACCTCCGATACCTGGCTGCTGAAAGATGTTCTGCGCGATCAGTGGGGTTTTAAAGGCATCACCGTTTCCGATCATGGTGCAATCAAAGAGCTGATTAAACATGGCACGGCGGCAGACCCGGAAGATGCGGTGCGCGTGGCGCTGAAATCCGGAATCAACATGAGCATGAGCGACGAGTACTACTCGAAGTATCTGCCTGGGTTGATCAAATCTGGCAAAGTGACGATGGCAGAGCTGGACGATGCTGCCCGCCATGTACTGAACGTTAAATATGATATGGGGTTGTTTAACGACCCATACAGCCATTTGGGGCCGAAAGAGTCTGACCCGGTGGATACCAATGCCGAAAGCCGCCTGCACCGTAAAGAAGCGCGTGAAGTGGCGCGTGAAAGCCTGGTGTTGCTGAAAAACCGTCTCGAAACGTTACCGCTGAAAAAATCGGCCACCATTGCGGTGGTTGGGCCACTGGCGGTCAGTAAACGTGACGTGATGGGCAGCTGGTCCGCAGCCGGTGTTGCCGATCAATCCGTGACCGTACTGACCGGGATTAAAAATGCCGTCGGTGAAAACGGTAAAGTGCGGTACGCCAAAGGGGCGAACGTTACCAGTGACAAAGGCATTATCGATTTCCTGAATCAGTATGAAGAAGCGGTCAAAGTCGATCCGCGCTCGCCGCAAGAGATGATTGATGAAGCGGTGCAGACTGCGAAACAATCTGATGTGGTGGTGGCTGTGGTCGGTGAAGCACAAGGCATGGCGCACGAGGCCTCCAGCCGTACCGATATCACTATTCCGCAAAGCCAACGTGACTTGATTGCGGCGCTGAAAGCCACTGGTAAACCGCTGGTGCTGGTGCTGATGAACGGGCGTCCGCTGGCGCTGGTGAAAGAAGATCAGCAGGCTGATGCGATTCTGGAAACCTGGTTTGCGGGGACTGAAGGCGGTAATGCAATTGCCGATGTGTTGTTTGGCGATTACAACCCGTCCGGCAAGCTGCCGATGTCCTTCCCGCGTTCTGTCGGGCAGATCCCGGTGTACTACAGCCATCTGAACACCGGTCGTCCGTATAATGCCGACAAGCCGAACAAATACACTTCGCGTTATTTTGATGAAGCTAACGGGGCGCTTTATCCGTTCGGCTATGGTCTGAGCTATACCACTTTCACCGTCTCTGATGTGAAACTTTCTGCGCCGACCATGAAGCGTGACGGCAAAGTGACGGCCAGCGTGCAGGTGACGAACACCGGTAAGCGCGAGGGTGCCACGGTAGTGCAGATGTACTTGCAGGATGTGACGGCTTCCATGAGTCGCCCTGTGAAACAGCTGAAAGGCTTTGAGAAAATCACCCTGAAGCCGGGCGAAACTCAGACCGTCAGCTTCCCGATTGATATTGAGGCGCTGAAGTTCTGGAATCAACAGATGAAATATGACGCCGAGCCTGGCAAGTTCAATGTCTTTATCGGCACTGATTCCGCACGCGTTAAGAAAGGCGAGTTTGAGTTGCTGTAATGCTTTTGTAAGGGCGCGACGTTTGCGCCCTTTGCCTGATGTTCATATCTTAACTTGCTGAATTTTCGCCCTTTGTAGGCCGGATAAGGCGCTCGCGCCGCATCCGGCAGGAAACGCCGGACCGAATATGCCTCTTAAGTATTTATCTGATTCTGCAACTGAATCCTTCCGCTCAAGCTAACCCCGCCATTATCAACTATGCTTTTCTCTTAATTCGCTGAAAACAACAGTAAAAGAATGAGGAAAGCATCATGCCACTCTTAAAGCTCTGGGCAGGTTCACTGGTTATGTTGGCAGCCGTGAGCCTGCCGCTACAGGCGGCTTCCCCCGTTAAAGTCGGTTCAAAAATCGATACCGAAGGTGCGCTACTCGGCAATATCATTTTGCAGGTGCTGGAAAGCCACGGCGTACCGACGGTGAATAAAGTGCAACTCGGAACGACTCCTGTGGTACGCGGGGCAATTACTTCCGGTGAACTGGATATCTATCCGGAATATACCGGCAATGGCGCTTTCTTCTTTAAAGATGAAAACGATGCAGCGTGGAAAAATGCCGGGCAGGGCTACGAGAAAGTCAAAAAACTCGATGCAGAGCAAAACAAGTTAATCTGGCTGACGCCCGCGCCTGCAAATAACACCTGGACCATCGCCGTGCGTCAGGATGTGGCAGAGAAAAATAAACTCACTTCGCTTGCCGACCTGAGTCGTTATCTGAAAGAGGGCGGCACCTTCAAACTGGCAGCCTCGGCTGAGTTTATCGAACGCGCCGATGCCTTACCCGCTTTTGAAAAAGCCTACGACTTTAAACTCGATCAGGATCAGTTGCTGTCACTGGCGGGCGGTGACACGGCGGTAACGATTAAAGCCGCTGCCCAGCAAACTTCTGGCGTTAATGCCGCAATGGCTTACGGCACTGACGGTCCGGTCGCAGCGCTGGGGTTGCAAACCTTAAGCGATCCGCAAGGCGTGCAACCTATCTACGCGCCTGCACCAGTGGTGCGTGAGTCGGTGCTGAAAGAGTATCCGCAAATGGCACAGTGGCTACAGCCAGTCTTCGCCAGCCTCGATGCAAAAACATTGCAGCAACTGAATGCCAGCATTGCCGTTGAAGGACTGGATGCCAAAAAAGTGGCTGCCGAATACCTGAAACAAAAAGGGTGGACGAAGTAATTTCCCGTGACTTATCTACGTATTAATCCTGTTCTGGCGCTGCTGCTGTTGCTGACGGTAATCGCAGCGGCGCTGCCGTTTATCAGTTACGCGCCTAATCGTTTAGTCTCGGGTGAAGGGCGTCATCTCTGGCAACTGTGGCCGCAAACGATCTGGATGCTGGTGGGCGTTGGTTGCGCCTGGCTGACAGCCTGTTTTATCCCCGCTAAAAAAGGCAGCATTTTTGCACTCATTCTGGCGCAATTCGTCTTCGTGTTACTGATATGGGGCGCAGGAAAGGCAGCGACGCAGCTGGCGCAAAATGGCAGTGCGCTGGCGCGTACCAGCCTCGGCAGTGGTTTCTGGCTGGCTGCGGCGCTGGCATTGCTGGCCTGTAGTGATGCCATTCGCCGAATCTCCGCGCATCCGCTGTGGCGCTGGTTGTTGCATATGCAGATTGCCATCATTCCGCTGTGGTTGCTGTACTCCGGCACGCTTAACGATCTCTCGCTAATGAAAGAATACGCCAACCGTCAGGATGTGTTTGACGACGCGCTGGCACAACATCTGACGTTGCTGTTTGGTGCGGTGCTGCCTGCGTTAGTGATTGGTGTGCCGTTGGGCATCTGGTGCTACTTTTCCACTGCGCGGCAGGGGGCGATTTTTTCTCTGCTCAATGTCATTCAGACCGTGCCTTCGGTAGCGCTTTTTGGCCTGTTGATTGCGCCGCTTGCCGCGCTGGTTAAGGCCTTTCCGTGGCTGGGGAAGCTCGGCATAGCAGGAACAGGAATGACACCCGCACTGATTGCGCTGGTGCTCTATGCATTGCTGCCGCTGGTGCGCGGCGTGGTAGTCGGTTTGAACCAGATCCCGCGCGATGTGCTGGAGAGCGCCAGAGCGATAGGGATGAGCGGGGCGCAGCGTTTCCTGCATGTTCAGTTACCGCTGGCGTTACCGGTATTTCTGCGCAGCCTGCGGGTGGTGATGGTGCAAACTGTAGGTATGGCGGTGATTGCGGCGTTAATCGGTGCAGGCGGTTTTGGTGCGCTGGTTTTCCAGGGGCTGCTAAGCAGTGCCATTGATTTAGTGTTGCTGGGGGTGATCCCGGTAATTGTTCTGGCGGTGCTTACCGACGCGCTGTTCGATTTGCTTATCGCACTGCTGAAGGTGAAACGTAATGATTGAATTTAGCCATGTCAGCAAACTGTTCGGCGCACAAAAAGCCGTTAACGATCTCAATCTCAATTTTCAGGAAGGGAGTTTTTCGGTGCTGATTGGCACATCTGGCTCCGGTAAATCCACCACCCTGAAAATGATTAACCGCCTGGTGGAGCATGACAGCGGCGTGATCCGCTTTGCCGGAGAAGAAATTCGCTCGCTGCCAGTACTGGAGTTGCGCCGCCGGATGGGCTATGCCATTCAATCTATTGGCCTGTTCCCCCACTGGAGCGTGGCGCAAAACATCGCTACCGTGCCGCAATTACAAAAATGGTCGCGGGCACGGATTGACGATCGTATCGACGAATTAATGGCGCTACTGGGGCTGGAGTCAAATTTGCGTGAGCGTTATCCGCATCAGCTTTCCGGTGGTCAGCAGCAACGTGTGGGAGTGGCGCGCGCACTGGCTGCCGATCCGCAAGTCTTACTGATGGATGAACCTTTTGGCGCACTGGACCCGGTAACGCGCGGCGCGTTGCAACAAGAGATGACGCGCATTCACCGTTTGCTGGGGCGCACTATTGTGCTGGTCACTCATGATATTGATGAGGCGCTACGGCTGGCAGAACATTTGGTATTGATGGATCACGGTGAAGTGGTGCAGCAGGGCAATCCGCTGACGATGCTGACTCGTCCGGCGAATGATTTTGTCCGCCAGTTTTTTGGACGTAGTGAACTGGGTGTGCGCCTGCTTTCGTTACGTAGTGTGGCGGATTACGTGCGTCGCGAAGAACGTGCAGAAGGTGAGGCACTGGCAGAAGAGATGACGCTACGCGATGCGCTCTCCCTGTTTGTCGCGCGGGGATGCGAGGTGCTGCCGGTGGTGAACATGCTGGGCCAGCCTTGCGGCACGCTGCATTTTCAGGATCTGCTGGTGGAGGCGTAAACGTATGAAGATGTTGCGCGATCCGCTGTTCTGGCTCATTGCTCTGTTTGTGGCACTGATTTTCTGGCTGCCTTACAGCCAGCCGCTGTTTGCTGCCTTGTTCCCACAACTGCCACGACCCGTTTATCAGCAAGAAAGTTTTGCAGCTCTGGCACTGGCTCATTTCTGGCTGGTGGGAATTTCGAGTTTGTTTGCGGTGATCATTGGTACTGGTGCCGGAATTGCAGTCACTCGCCCGTGGGGCGCGGAATTTCGCCCACTGGTGGAAACTATTGCCGCCGTTGGGCAGACTTTTCCGCCTGTCGCAGTGCTGGCGATTGCTGTTCCGGTGATCGGCTTTGGTCTGCAACCAGCGATTATCGCCTTGATCCTGTACGGCGTGCTGCCCGTCCTGCAGGCGACACTTGCCGGGCTGGGAGCGATTGATGCCAGCGTGACAGAAGTTGCGAAGGGTATGGGAATGAGTCGTGGTCAGCGACTGCGTAAGGTCGAGCTACCGCTGGCGGCTCCGGTGATTCTGGCGGGCGTGCGAACTTCGGTGATTATCAACATTGGTACGGCGACGATCGCCTCAACGGTAGGGGCCAGCACGCTGGGTACGCCCATCATCATCGGGCTTAGCGGATTTAATACCGCGTATGTGATCCAGGGGGCGTTACTGGTGGCACTGGCGGCGATCATTGCAGACCGCCTGTTTGAAAGGCTGGTGCAGGCGCTTAGCCAGCACGCAAAATAAAGGTATAACCTGCGAGCATGACGCCACCAATTCCGCCTAACGCCATAAACAGGAACAGGGCGATGACCCCAATTTTAGCTATGCGCATAATGCACTCCTTATGTTAACGAAAGGATTGTACAGTAAAGCGCATTTGTTAACGAATCATTAAATGCCGAGTGGGAAAATATCATAGCCTTGTTCTTGCCAACTGGTGAGTTGCTGTTGTTGGGCGGAGGTTCGATTTTCACCGCACCACACCAGCAATGTACGGCCTTCAAACAGTTCAGGGCGTAGTTGATTGAGTGAGTGGGCGAGGACATCAATGCGCCAGCCTTGTTGACTGGCAATCCAGCCCTCCAGCCACAGACGGGTGGTATCGTGAATATTCCAGCCAACCACCAGCGCATCTTTACCCTGTTTTTTACGTGCCGAAGCCAGACAGATGGCGATGTAGTTGATCAGTACGCCGTCGAGGATCGCCAGCAGCGCCTGGAGAGTCGGTTGTTGGCACTGAAGCCGTCGGCGCAGAGGAATAAACAGATGTGTGGTGAGTGTCTGGGCGGGGTAATCCTGACCACGCTCTTTGATCCACGTTCGCAGGCTATGCAGATTGCCGCTTTGCAGGTAAGTCAGTAATGTTTCTTGCTGATCGCGCCAGCCATTCTGCACATCAACATTTTCATTACTGAGCAGCATTTTTACTTTGCTGACCTGCACGCCGTTGTCGATCCAGCGTTTGATCTCGCGGATCCGGTCAATATCGGCATCGTTGAACAGCCGATGACCGCCGTCTGTCCGTTGCGGTTTCAGCAATCCGTAACGCCTCTGCCACGCGCGTAACGTGACAGGGTTAATATCACAAAGCAACGCCACTTCACCAATTGTGTAAAGCGCCATCGTCTCACCCTTGCTCGCGAGGTCCCGGTTTAACTTTAGACGCAGTTTTGCGAACCAGGTAGTTTTGCCCGTTTTTTGTGCATCTATAGGGTGATTTTATTTTTGCCAGGCGATTTTGAGTGATCATACTCACGAATTCTCATTTTTCTGCAAGAGTTCAAAGAAAGTTAAACGCAGGCAATGTATGTTACGCGTTTTAAAGGGAAGTGTGGTTTGCGGGTATGTACGATTTTAATCTGGTGTTGCTGCTGCTTCAGCAGATGTGCGTTTTTTTAGTCATTGCATGGTTAATGAGTAAAACGCCATTATTCATACCGTTAATGCAGGTCACGGTTCGTCTGCCGCATAAATTTCTCTGCTACATCGTCTTTTCCATCTTCTGCATCATGGGCACCTGGTTTGGGTTGCACATTGACGATTCTATTGCCAATACCCGTGCGATAGGCGCGGTAATGGGCGGCTTACTCGGCGGTCCGGTCGTCGGTGGGCTGGTTGGTCTGACCGGCGGGTTACATCGATATTCGATGGGGGGCATGACCGCGTTAAGTTGCATGATCTCGACCATCGTTGAAGGATTGCTCGGCGGCCTGGTACACAGCATCCTGATCCGCCGCGGGCGCACTGATAAAGTCTTTAACCCCATTACCGCCGGTGCCGTCACGTTCGTCGCTGAAATGGTGCAAATGCTGATCATCCTGGCGATCGCCCGACCTTATGAAGATGCGGTGCGTCTGGTGAGTAATATTGCTGCGCCAATGATGGTCACCAATACCGTCGGCGCGGCGCTGTTTATGCGTATATTGCTCGATAAACGCGCGATGTTTGAAAAATACACTTCGGCTTTTTCTGCCACTGCGCTGAAAGTGGCGGCCTCGACGGAAGGCATTTTGCGCCAGGGGTTTAACGAAGTGAACAGCATGAAAGTGGCACAGGTGCTGTATCAGGAGCTGGATATTGGTGCAGTCGCGATTACCGATCGAGAGAAATTGCTGGCCTTTACCGGAATTGGTGACGACCACCATTTACCCGGCAAACCGATTTCTTCGACTTACACCTTAAAAGCGATTGAAACCGGTGAAGTGGTCTACGCTGATGGCAACGAAGTACCTTATCGTTGCTCTTTGCATCCGCAATGCAAACTGGGGTCGACGCTGGTAATTCCGTTGCGTGGTGAAAATCAGCGGGTGATGGGCACCATCAAATTGTATGAAGCCAAAAACCGTTTATTCAGTTCAATCAACCGCACGCTGGGCGAGGGGATTGCGCAACTGCTTTCGGCGCAGATCCTCGCCGGGCAATATGAGCGGCAAAAAGCGATGCTCACCCAGTCAGAGATCAAACTGCTTCACGCCCAGGTGAACCCCCATTTTTTGTTTAATGCGCTTAACACCATTAAAGCGGTGATTCGCCGCGACAGCGAACAGGCCAGCCAGCTGGTGCAATATCTTTCCACTTTTTTCCGCAAAAACTTAAAGCGGCCTTCGGAGTTTGTTACTCTCGCCGACGAAATTGAACATGTGAACGCTTATCTGCAAATTGAAAAGGCGCGCTTCCAGTCGCGGTTGCAGGTCAACATTGCTATTCCGCAAGAATTATCCCAGCAGCAATTGCCCGCGTTTACCCTGCAACCGATAGTGGAAAACGCCATTAAACATGGGACATCACAACTGCTGGATACAGGGCGAGTGGCAATCAGCGCCCGACGTGAGGGGCAACATTTGATGCTGGAGATCGAAGACAATGCCGGTTTGTATCAACCGGTAACCAATGCCAGTGGGCTGGGGATGAATCTGGTGGATAAGCGTTTACGTGAACGGTTTGGCGATGACTATGGGATAAGCGTCGCCTGTGAGCCTGATAGTTACACCCGAATAACGTTACGACTACCATGGAGGGACGAGGCATGATTAAAGTCTTAATTGTCGATGATGAACCGTTAGCACGGGAGAATCTGCGCGTATTTTTGCAGGAGCAGAGCGATATTGAAATCGTTGGTGAGTGTTCAAACGCCGTGGAAGGGATCGGCGCGGTGCATAAACTGCGCCCGGATGTGCTGTTTCTCGATATCCAGATGCCGCGCATCAGTGGTCTGGAAATGGTGGGGATGCTCGACCCGGAACATCGTCCGTATATTGTTTTTCTCACCGCGTTTGACGAATACGCTATTAAAGCCTTTGAAGAACATGCCTTTGACTATCTGCTGAAGCCAATTGATGAAGCGCGACTGGAGAAAACGCTGGCGCGTTTGCGTCAGGAACGCAGCAAGCAGGATGTTTCGCTGTTACCGGAAAATCAACAGGCGCTGAAATTTATCCCTTGTACGGGGCATAGTCGGATTTATTTGCTGCAAATGAAAGATGTGGCATTTGTCAGCAGTCGGATGAGCGGTGTCTACGTTACCAACCACGAAGGGAAAGAGGGCTTTACCGAATTGACATTACGTACCCTGGAAAGTCGTACACCACTACTGCGCTGCCATCGTCAGTATCTGGTTAACCTCGCGCATTTACAGGAGATTCGTCTGGAAGATAACGGCCAGGCCGAGTTGATTTTGCGTAATGGCTTAACCGTGCCGGTCAGCCGCCGTTATCTGAAAAGCTTAAAAGAGGCGATTGGCCTGTAAAAGACTGCTAAAATGGCTTTTTGCCTCATCAACACCTGAAGGCCTCATGCTAAGTAACGATATTCTGCGCAGCGTGCGCTACATTTTGAAAGCCAATAATAATGACCTGGTGCGTATTCTGGCGCTGGGTAATGTCGAAGCCACCGCGGAACAGATCGCCGTCTGGCTACGTAAAGAAGACGAAGAGGGTTTTCAGCGTTGTCCGGACATTGTTTTGTCGTCATTCCTCAATGGCCTGATTTATGAAAAACGCGGCAAGGATGAGTCTGCTCCGGCACTGGAGCCGGAACGTCGCATTAATAACAATATCGTGCTGAAAAAATTACGCATCGCGTTTTCGCTGAAAACCGATGACATTCTGGCGATCCTCACCGAACAGCAGTTCCGCGTTTCGATGCCGGAAATTACAGCGATGATGCGTGCACCGGATCATAAAAACTTCCGCGAATGCGGCGATCAATTTTTACGTTATTTTCTGCGTGGACTGGCAGCGCGCCAGCATGTGAAGAAAAGCTAAGACGGGTATGGCGGCCATGCGAAACATGGCCGCCGACAGATTATTTCACTTCTTTAAAACCAGCGGCTTTCATCACCAGTTCCATTTGCGCCATAGTGATACCTTTTTTGGCATCTTCAGCAGAAACGTTGATTCCTGAAATACCCTGCAGGGCTTTAAAATCCACTTTTTCCATATCGATAGTCACGTTTTCCTGCGCGTAGGTATCGGTATAGGTTAATTTTTCTTCAACACCCGCGATGTTTTTGTATTTGGCGCTTAACGGCTCAAGTGTCTTGGCAGCATCTTCTTTGGTGGTTGCACCAATGGAGGCAAATTGAATTTTGGTTTCAGAAGATTGCTTAAGCACCTTGTCACCTTTGTAGACATAGGTAATGGCAATTTCAGTGCCGTTCAGATTGGCGCTGAATTTCTTCGATTCTTCTTTGTCACCGCAGCCAGCAAGAGAGAAAACCAGAACAGATGCAACAACGAGGGAAAACAGCTTATTGAAAGCCTTCATGTAAAACTCCATTTTATTTAATCAAGAAACTGGTGACTCTCACCAGGGGCTATATAGGATATGCCTAATACCGTGGCGTGAGCAGTCCGGAACTGGAGTAGAACTCTTAGTAAAAAGCACTATTTCATCCTTGTTGCTGAAGCATGGGGAATAATTGTTCGCAAAGCAAAACACCGTTATTCATTGCTTCTACCCGAGCCTCGCTTTCTGTATTACGAAATTGTGCCAATACATGTGCCAGCCGATAAAAACCCATCGCGGTGAGGTCATTCGCCAGCAACTCTGCCTGACCAATAGCACTCTGTTCCTGATAGCGCCAGCCGTTATGGAGCAGTTGAATAAGTAACGCCTGGCAGCGCATCAGCAACTGAGGAGCGGTAGACGGCACAGGCAGAACGCTGGCAGAAGGTAGCGGTGCCACAGGCGTAGTTTCTGCGTCCAGCGCCCAGGCGCGGGTTTTTGTCATCATCACCCGTGGTTCCAGTGTCAATTGCCCCTCTACAAAACTGACAAAGCCAGAAACCAGACTCACGGGGTCCTCTGTTTGTTGTAACAGAGCTGCCATGCGTTCAACAGCAAAGGGCGAACAGGTAGAGGCTGGTAGGGATAATGTCAGCACGTTATCTTCACCTTCGCCGCTGATTACCTGCGCATCCAGCGTTTGGCGGCTGCTATCCCAACCGAGTGAAATACACTCAGCGACCGGCAGAATAAATAAGTTATCGACCTGATTAAGAGGCCGTATGCAGGCGGGGGGACGCTGGCGTAAATATTCCCGCAAAGCCACAATGCCCGGCTGGCGTAACGGCGCGCTCAACATTTGCCAGGCATCAGGCGACAGCGGCACAACGCTGCTTAAGCGGTTGCGGGTAGCTAACAGCAGCTCGCCATCGGCACTGCGTTTTGCTGCTTGTGAAACAATTTGCCCGCCCGCTAGTGCGCCAGCCTGAAAACTAAACAGCCGACGCGTAGCTGCCGGTGAGTTTTCCTGTTCACTTCGCGGCCAACTGCGCGAAAGGTGCAAAATACTGCCGGTGTCGGGATCGGTAAACCAGATGCGTAAACCATAATGCTCAATATCCTGCCAGCAACGCATACCTAAAGACACCAGCCGCAGATGATCAAGCTTTGCTTCTCCGGCAATGCCAGAGCCAACGACCGTGCGCCACGGCACAGGAGGAACTTCACCAATACTGTCGCGCCGGGCCATCTCTTGTGCGCAATTTAATCGACTGTTTAATGCCGCAAGCTGACGTAAGCATTCTCCGGCATGATAGTGGCTGGCGCGGGCGTGGAAGGCATCAACGCTTGCCCGTAGCTGTCGTAGTGATTCACTCACCCATCGCCAGTTGCAGCGTTCCGCCGCCTGCTGAGCGCGACTGAAAGCGGCCTCGTAGTGAATAAGCGGCTGGCTGATGCCGCCCAGCCATAATGCCTGGCTTAATTGCTGAACATATTGACGACACGCGTTACCCTCGTCGTTGGCAAACGGATCGTCAGATGATGTGACGTGTTCGCTGCGCATCTGCCAGATTAAATGAGTCAATTCCGCTTGCTGCGCTTTTGCCTGGACAAAGGCCTGTACTGCCAGTACGACATGTTCGCAAAGTGTGCCTTCAATACAATCACAGCGTGCGAAACGAATGCTGCTGCGGGAATAAAAACGTACATCGCTCATCGGTAAGCGGGCAGAGGGAATTTCGCCCGGCGTACAGAACAACTCAATGGTGATGCCTTTAGCGACCAGTGCCTGTGCGCGTTTGCGGGTGGCATCGGGCAGGGTAGCCAGTTCTTCCAGCCAGATTGCCGGATCCCACTCTTCTTCCTTTTCCGTAGGCTGGGCGTTGGCACAAAGTCGTTGATAACTTAACACCAGCATCACGCGATGACGGCACATGCCGCTGGCCCCACAGGTGCACTGAGCCTCTTTCAGTGCCTGGCCGTTCGCCAGCTGGGTACGGACACCGTCACTGAAGGTGGCGATTAAAGCGCCGTTCTCATGGCTGATTTCCGGGACGTTGACATTTTCCAGTTCCTTAAGGCTGCGCTTAACAAAACCGGCATTGCTTAACGCCGTCAGTGCCTGCGGTGTCAGTTCTAATAATTCCGGACGTAGTGAATTCATGACTGAAGATTCTCCGCAAGCCATGATGCCAGCTCGCCCGGTGTCATGGCGGCTATTTGTGCGCCGACATTTACCAGCGCCTGGGCCGTATCGTGGTCATAGCAAGGTGTTGCGGTGCTATCGAGCGCCGCCAGTCCCAGCACTTTGATGCCGCTCTGGACACACTTTTTCACCTGATGCATCAGTAATGATGATGAACCCCCTTCGTAAAAATCGCTCACGAGGATAATGACACTTTTCGCTGGTTGTTCAATAAGTTGCCGACCATACTCCACGGCACTGGCGATATTGGTCCCGCCGCCTAATTGCACTTTCATTAATAACTCTACCGGATCGGCAACGTCTGCCGTGAGATCAACGACGCTTGTGTCAAACGCCACCAGATGGGTACGAATGCCGGGTAACTGCCATAAACAGGCCGCCATCACCGCAGAGTGGATCACCGAATCGACCATCGATCCGCTTTGATCAACCAGTAAGACCAGTTGCCATTGTTCGCTTTGGCGTTTAATGCGGCTGTTAAAGCGGGGGGATTCGATATACAACTTGCCGTGTTGCGGGTGCCAGTGTTGCAGGTTGGCGCGCAGAGTACTTTTGAAATCAAAGTTTCGCGCCAGTGGAATAAATGAGCGGCGACGGCGATCGCGGACACCAGAAAAAGCCTGACGAACTTCCTTTGCCAGTCGAGCCATAATTTCTTCAACAACCTGGCGCACTATCCGGCGGGCGGCAGCCAGTACTTCGGGATTCATCAGATGTTTGGTGTGCAAAACGGCACGTAGCAGGCTTTCAGAAGGCTGCATACGTTCCAGCACGTCGAGATTCGTCACCACATCTTCAATGCCGTAGCGCAGTACGGCATCGCTTTCCAGCCGCTCAATCACCTGTTGCGGAAACAGCGTGTGAATACTGTTGATCCACTCAGGGGTGTGAGATTTGAGCCACCTAATCCACCGGAGCGTTCACCACGCTGGAGCCGTTCAGGATCGCGCCCATACAGCCACTCCAGCGCGTGGTCTATCTGCCGGGCGTTGTCATCCAGCCCACAAAGCGTCGTTTCTGCCGCTTCGCCAAGAATTAATCGCCAGCGTTGTAGCTCACGGGTGGTCAGAAGATCGTTCAGTTCAGACATGGAAAACTCCCCAGTTTTGCAGCGATGCCAGTGCCTGCTGTTCGAGTTGTTGATGATGTGCAATGGCTTGTGGTGGGCAATGCAACGGCATTTGCAGCGCCGAAACGGGAAGTTGCGCCAGTTGATAATGCTCAAGCACCTGATGCGCCAGCGTCCCGCGTTCTCGTGGCGGTAGCCAGGCCATCGCCGCGCGTAAATCGGGCAGGGCATTGGTAAAATCGGCATCACTTAGTTGATTTAAATGACTGCTGAAACCGGCGATAAATGCCGGCTGACAGGCCAGTTGATGACGGGCTAATGCCAGCAAACCGTGCAGCGCCTCGCCGGATTGTGCCGGGGATAACTGCGCCAGCATCATCAGCGCCGCTTCGGCACTGGCGTTGGGATGTTCCAGACGCATTAGTGCGCCAAGAGCCGCGCCGCGATCCAGCGCCGGGGCATGAATCGCCTGACTGCGTCGCTCCAGTAAGGCTACCGCCGCAGAAAGAGAAACGCCGGGTAAATTAACGCCGCTATGTAGATCGCGCAGGATATGGCAAAGCGCCTGCCAGCTATGCAGGTGAGCGTGAAACTCCTTTTCATCTGGTCTGCCGTTAGATTCACACAGCCACAGCGTGCGATCGATAGCCGCGCATAACGTCGTTTGTAATATCTGCGCGCCTTGCATACCGCTAATTTCATCCAGCCGCCATAAGGCATATAGCACTTCCAGCGCCTGGCCCATTTCGGCAAATTGATTTTCCTGGGCGATTAATAATGTGAGTTGCTCCAGTAATTGTTGACTGAAGGACGCCAGACCCGCTAACGCCGCCTGGCTAAGACATGTGGTGATACTGCCGATTCCACCCGCGTCCAGCATATCGGCTTCTAATTTATGGCGTGCGGCTTCCTGGAGTGTGGCACCAAAGCAGGCGGCCTCAATCAATGCCGCATGCTGACTAAGCGGGCAGGTTAATTTCCAGTGTTCTTCACCGTTGCCTGCAAGTGTCAGTGTACTTCCCTGCTGGCGTACAATCCCAGGGATCTCCAGTATTGCCAGCCGATGTAACACCTGACTTTGCGCTAGTCCATTGGGGTTAAAGCGATTTAAGGTAAGCTCCGCCGGAAGAGAGATTGCGGTACGTTCCAGTTCGCAAGTGACATCTTTTGGCAGAGGCGGTTGTGGCGTAGAAGGGGCAAGTTTACCGAATCCGTCACCCGCTAATGTGTCTATCAACGTTAGCAGAATCGGATCGGTATCGGGATGAATAACGCCGCGATAGCTCCACGGCAACGGCGCATTCAGGGCTTCTTTAATCAGCGATCCTGCTATGGCATCCAGCCAGTCAGTGCGTAACGGTAGTGTATGACCGCGCAACTGTGCCAGTGCCATCGCATGCAGATGAGCGGCAGCCATATCCGCGGTCGAAGCAGGCAACTTGTGCTGGCGCAAACGGGTGAGAACCGTTTTTAGCAGTTGTTCTCCCGCCTGCTGTAAGCCCCACTGCCAGCACCAGTTTTGCCAGACCGGGGCAGGCATTCCTGAAAGGTATCCTGCCAGCACATCAAGGCGCTTTTCACTGTAGGGGGTGAGATAACAACCTGTAACGGCATCTGCCAGCGACGGCAATTCTGGCGTGTTAATTACCTGCGGACATTCGCGCCACATTTTTGCCAGTGCCGGAGCGTGCCAGCCACCGCAGACAACTAACACGTCGCCATTATTTTGCTGCATCGCCCATCCAATCCAGCGGGCCATAAAGGCTTCGCGCTGACGATTGAGAGCATCGCCGGGGGAGTCGCCCCGCAGTTGGGCAAAATAGTGCGCCAGTGCAGAGGGTAATGCAGTTTGCTGGCTTTCATCTTCGAACAAGTGATCCCACAGGGTGTCGCTGTTATCCATGCGGGTGGCACGCAGCAGCAAGGTCTGGCTTTCCTCTTGCGTATCAGGCGAATCGTCCTCTTCTTCACTCTGCGCCCAGCAAGGCAAATCGATGAAGTAAGTTTGTGCCTGAATACGACGAGCGGCTTGTAGCGCCTGCCACTCCGGCGAAAATTCAGCAAATGGCGTCCAGGCACCACGCCCGGGGGCTGCACCGTCCTGATACTGGCAATAACTGTAAATAGCTACCGGAAGCTGGTGAGCTAAAAACAGTTCGTCTACCCGGTCATTAAAATCAGCCGGGCCTTCAATCAACACGTATCGTGGCCGCTGGCTTTCGATTAACGATTTCACCAGCCGGGCGCAGGCCGGACTATGATGCCGGATGCCGACAATTAACGGCTCGCTCATGCATCTTTCCTCACGGCAGGCGGTGGCGGGCTTGATAATAAGCCTGCCAGTTGTAGATTCAATTGGTCAACGCAACAGTTATGTGAAAACATGGGGTTGCGGAGGT
>OJTP01000120.1_pt1 | contig 22087 bp, 29 predicted proteins | sample 1599641 | NCBI WGS metagenome assembly OJTP01 (sample SAMN04436832, study PRJEB24849) | human gut metagenome | biome: human gut; feature: NICU; material: stool | host: Homo sapiens | place: USA: Saint Louis, MO | collected 2011-07-12
GTCCTCGGTCAAGTATTTGCGTTTTTCGCCGAGCGGTTTGCGCATCCTGGCGAAGAGTCCGGTGGCGTCGATCAGTTGCACCTTGTTTTTGCGGATTGACGCTTTACGGTTGGAGAGCACCCAAACGTAGGTGAGGATACCGGTGTTGTAGAACATCTGGTCAGGCAGGGCGATGATGGCTTCCAGCCAGTCGTTTTCAAGAATCCAGCGGCGAATGTTCGACTCACCTTGCCCAGCCGAGCCGGTGAACAGCGGCGATCCATTGAACACGATCCCGATCCGAGTGCCCGGCGCGTTCTGGATATCAGCCGGATCGTAGGGCTTCATCTTCGAGATCATGTGTTGCAAGAACAGGAACGACCCGTCCGAAATACGCGGCAGACCGGCACCGAACCGGCCCTTCCACCCTCGCTTCTCGGCTTCGTCTTTGATCGGGTCGGCGTACTTCTTCCATTCCACGCCAAAGGGCGGGTTGCACAGCATGTAGTTGAACGTTCGTCCAGCTGTTCTGTCAGCGGTCAGCGAGTTGCCGAAGTAGATGCGTTCGGCGTCGTCACCTTTGATGAGGATGTCGGACTTTGCCACCGCGTAGGTTTGCGGGTTGAGTTCCTGCCCGTACACCTCAATCCGCGCCCCTTCGTTGAGCTCGTGGGCTCGTTCAATCGCGGCAGAAAGCATGCCACCGGTGCCGACCCCTGGGTCATACAGCGACGCCATGAAGCCGGGCTCGCAGATCGCGTTCATGTCTGGGTCGAACAGCACCTCGACCATGAGCTGGATGACTTCACGCGGGGTGAAGTGCTCACCTGCGGTTTCGTTCGACAGTTCGTTGAAGCGCCGGATCAGTTCTTCAAAGATCGAACCCATATCCTCGTTGGAGACCGCTGCAGGTGAGAAGTCTACGGCTGGGTCGGTGAAAGCATCGACGATTTGGTAGAGCAGATCGGAGCGATCCAGCCGATCGATCACGGTGTAGAAGTCGTAGGACTTCAGCACGTCGCGGGCGTTCCGCGAAAAGCCCTCCACGTAGGAGCGCAGGTTGCCCTCCAGGTTGTCAGGATCGTTCTTGAGCGTGTGCAGCGTGAACCTGGAGGCGTTCCAGAACGGATATCCGGTAGCTCTCGCGTATTGGATGCGCTTGACCTCAGCCGGGACACCCTTCTGGTCACGGATTGCAAGCACGTCGGTCTTCGTGTCAACGAGCACGGAGTCGAGTCGGGTGAGCACCGTGAACGGCAAGATCACGTCTCCGTACTCGTGCTCCTTGTAGTCACCGCGCAGCAGGTTGGCGATCTTCCAAATGAAGCTGACATAGTTCGTTGTTTTCTCAGTGCTCATTCGGGTCAACTCCATCTTCCATCAATCGCTCGTAACGCTCATGCGACATGACCACCACGAGAGGCTTTCCGTAACGCAACACGTAGGCCACATCGTCACCATCAGCCACTTCCTTGAGCAGCTTCGATGCCTGACCACGTCCAAGGTCGCCGATGTTGATGTGCTTCATCGACTTCTTCGCCGTACGCTTCCGCACCATCGCCTCCTTCACCACGAGTTACCGTCAACGCCTCATTTTACCATAAATGCATGCAAAATATCGTCACAATATGCGCGAGATACTACATGTAATTTTGCATGTGATTCTTCGTGAAGATGGAGACATGCGCGCGAGCCAGGACGCCCCACAAGGTCGAAGGTGGGAACGGTCTTATCAATCACAATTGAGGGCACGCCCCCTCGCCAGATATCCGCTAACGCAAGCCCACCAGCAGACCCCCTCAACCAGAAATATGCACCAATCCAACGGGAAGATCGGGGACGAGCACCCGATTACTGAACCTCCAGCACGCCAGCGAACAACCCCAGAAACGACAAAACCCCTGCTCAACAGGGATTCAAGGGCTAAAGTGGTTTTTATCATTTTCGACGTCTAAGTATCCACTATGATGTGTCGGGGCAGCGTTGACAGTTTGTTGGCGGTGTCTCGATCTTTTTGTGTGTGGGTATGTCCCGACACATCGCCTGCACCCCATGTCAACTATGACGTGACACACCTGTCAACTATGTATTGAAACCAGACAAACAACAAAAAACAGGGTCGCCCCCTCGTTCGGCGCGTGAGGACGTCACTGACACTGCGGCAAAAACGGAAGGCACGCGGTCTTCTGAAGCGGGCAATACGCACGCTTCGAGCGGCACTTCACGATATCCTCAAGGCATGTTATTTGCCTTTTCAATTTCCCCGTCCACGACGGACAGCCCTGACGGTTCGATGGCGCATATCGTGGCGCGCGCCGTCAAAGTCATTCGTGACAGCGGCCTACCCCACGAAACCAATTCGATGTTCACCACCATCGAAGGCACATGGGATGAATGCATGCCAGTGATTCGCCGCGCCTGCGAAGCAGTGGGCGAAGTCAGCCCTCGGGTCTCACTGGTGCTGAAAGCAGACCTGCGCCCCGGTCACTCAGATGAGATGAGCGGGAAAGTGCAGCGACTCAACTCCCAGCTCGACAAGATCGACGGACAGTAACTCCCCCAAGGGAACACCATAGTGCGTGGTCGCGAACGCGTGCGCGAGCATCACGCTATGACCAATACCGTAGGAACATGAATCCCTACCGACGCGCCCCAGTCCCGGCCATTCACGATCCGCAGGGCCACACGCGCTGACGTTTCCGCACTGCAGGAACTGTCCATCACGACTTTTACACAGACCTTCGGTTTTCTGTACGCGCCCGATGACCTCCAGAACTTCCTCGAATCGACCTATTCGCCCGACGCGCTCACATCGCTGCTCACTGACCCCCAATGCGCCGTCTGGCTGGCGTTCGATGCGGGCGTTGGTGGAGACACTAATCTCGACGCGCAGGAGACCTCTCAACCGGTCGCGTATGTGCTTGCCGGGCCATGCTCACTTCCCCACCCTGATGTGCGCTCCGGCGACGGGGAGATTAAGCGGCTCTATGTCAGGCAAGGCCTGCAGAATTCAGGCCTAGGTACACAGGTCATGTTCATCGCCGTCGACTGGCTTCTTGAGCGTCAGCCGGACGCCTTATGGCTGGGCGTCTGGTCACGCAACGACCGCGCGCAGCATTTCTATGAGCGTTTCGGCTTCACGCACGCGGGGGAATACCGATTCAAAGTCGGCTGCCACCGCGATCATGAATTCATCGTTAAACGGGCGCTGCATGCCTCACTTCGTCAATGAGGCATGAAATGGGCCCACCGCCTTCAACAGCGGTGGGCCCGAGCTCATACTTTCCGCAGACTACATGCGCTGCATCATCTCCAGCTCACCTGCATCAACCCTCAACTGTCACAGCGCCACTTTCAGCGTCGATGTCGAATTCGGCCAAGTCTCCCCCGGCTTCGTTTTCGAGTTCAACCTCGAAGTAGAACTTGTTGTCGTCATCGTCGTCGAAGTCAGCAGATATGAGGTAGCCATCGGGACGCTCGGCCAGGGCAGCCTTGACCGCATCGGCCAGTGAGATGATTCCAGCATCCGCAACATGCTTGTCGTCTTCATCAAAGTCGTCGTCGATCTCGTTTCGCACGACATTGCCGCTTTGATCAATGACGTAGACACGGCCTTCATTACCCTCAACAACCTTCACTTTCCACTCGGAGCGCTGGTCGTTGGTTTCCAGAGAATAGGCGCGGCCACCGTTCACGCCCTCAGCAGCCGCCACAGCCGCCAGAGCCTGCTCGTTGGATGAAACACCTGATGCCGCAGAGGCCTGATCGTCATCTCCAGATTCGGCGGTGTCATCAGCATCATCATCACGGTCATCGTCCGAGGAAGACTGAGTTGCCTCGCTCGTCGTAGTAGTTGACGTGGGTTCAGATTCAACTGGTGCGGGGTCATTTTGGGAACTGCAGGCTCCGAGAGTGAATGCCAACGCGATCGCAGGGACAAATGCCAGTTTTCGTGTGGTTTTCATGCCTTTACCCTGTCAAGTACTCTCCCACTTTTGCAAGCGATCACGCCAGATTCACGGCGCGCGAAGCATTGCTACCACCCTCAAACGGCGCCAGCGTGCGCAACCCTCGACGTCCGCATGATTATGCATACCTATCAGTAAGTTTCGCTATTTGGATGCCGTTCATCCGACCTTGCGCAAGGTATCCACCATACGAACACTTTTCCACGAGGGCGATTTTTGGCCTACCGTGTTCACATGCATGGTGACAGTCGACTTCTTTGCTGATTCTCGACTGACTGCTTACTCAACGAGGGGGAACGTATGTCTGATTCTGCTGCGACGCCAAAAACTGGCAGCCACGGCACAGCCGATCCACACCTTCGACGCAACCTCAAGGCTCGCCACCTCAACATGATCGCCATCGGAGGCGCAATTGGAACGGGCCTGTTCGTCGCATCAGGTGGCACCATCACCGGCGCAGGGCCAGGTGGCGCACTGCTGGCGTACGGCGCAATCGGCGTCATGGTCTTCTTCCTCATGCAGTCACTGGGCGAGATGGCCACATACTGCCCCTCCTCCGGTGCGTTCGAGGTTTACGCGACGCGCTACGTCTCCAAGTCTTTCGGCTTCGCGCAGGGATGGAACTACTGGTACAACTGGGCGATCACGGTGGCAGCCGAACTCGTTGCCGCCACCATCGTCATGCAGTACTGGTTCCCGCCGGATCAAGTTCCACCGTGGATCTGGTCCGGCGTCTTCCTGCTGATTCTGTTCACCCTCAACGCGTTCAGTGTGCGCGGTTTTGGTGAATCTGAATTCTGGTTCGCCGCCATCAAAGTCGTGACCGTCTTGATCTTCCTGGCGCTGGGTGTGCTGATGATCGTCGGTATCCTGGGAGGCGAATCGCCCGGCCTGACTAACTGGCAGATTGGCGAGGCGCCCTTCGTCAACGGCTTCTGGGGAATCATGGGGGTCTTCATGATCGCCGGATTCTCATTCCAGGGAACAGAAATGATCGGCATCGCAGCCGGCGAGACTGAAGATCCGGAGAAGAACGTTCCCAGGGCTACGCGAGCGGTCTTTTTCCGCATCCTGCTGTTCTATATCGGCGCGATCCTGGTGATTGCCTTCCTCATCCCCTACACCGACCCGTCGCTGCTGCAGGGCGCAAGTGCGGACGATTCCACCGCACAAGGCTTCACCGAGGCCGTCACGAAGTCACCTTTCACGTTGCTCTTTGAGCGAGCCGGCATCGCCGGTGCTGCAGGTGTAATGAATGCGGTCATTTTGACCTCGATTCTGTCTGCAGGAAACTCCGGTGTCTACGTCGCCACTCGCATGCTCTACTCAATGGCGAAGGAGCGTAAGGCGCCTCGTCTGTTTGGTCGTGTCACCTCACACGGTGTTCCCCTGGCAGCTCTGGCCGCTACGTGCCTGATCGGCGCGGCATGTTTCGCCACATCTCGCGTCGGTTCCGGCGTTGTCTACAGCTGGCTGGTGAACGCGTCCGGCCTGGCCGGTTTCATCACATGGATGGGAATCGCATGGTCGCACTTCTGTTTCCGTCGCGCATATAAGGCTCAGGGGAAGGATCCGAAGGATCTGCCCTACCGCGCTCTGCTCTATCCTGCAGGTCCGCTCATTGCGTTGGCGATGTGTGCGATCGTTGTGGTAGGTCAGTCCCTCGACGTGATTGCCGGCGAATTCTCCGTCATCAAGTTCATCGGTATCTATATCGGGCTGTTCTTCTTCCTCGCCATTTGGGGCGGACATAAACTGGTGACGCGCTCGCGCGCAGTTGACCCGATGAATGCCGACCTGTCGCGGACAGCGCAGTAGTTCCGCCGTTCCCTGTCGTAACGGAATCGGCCTCGCGTTCGACGCGAGGCCGATTCCTTATGCGCTGTTCTGTGTGCACTGTTCTGTGTGCTCTGTTAGACGCCCCACCCTTTTGAGATTGATTTTCACTATGTTAGTGTTGTGCGTATTGATAATCATTCTTGACAGGAGGTCCAATGCGCTTCTTACGCACGCTTGCTCGGCGCCGCAGCGCCAAAGCCCTTGCGGCAGCAGCACTGCTCAGTGTGGTCGCCTCACTCAGCAACGCCATGCCGTCCCCGGCATCCGACACACTCACCCTTGATCACGGTCACGTCGATATGTTTCACCTGAGTACCACCTCCTCAGGTGGAATCGACCTCGACGTGAAAGAAGACGTTACGGGCACAGACGTCCGTCACGCCCCTGAAGATGTCACATTCGTCGTCAAGGAAGCTGCAAAAACAGCGATTCCATCCGATGCAGGTGTGCCCGGTGCACCAGAGGCGTACGTGCTTCCGCAAAAGCAGGATTTCAACCTGCTGTGGCCGGGATGGGACATTTTGGCGTTGGGAGATTCCTACACGGGCGCGAACTTCGACATTTCGTATTCAGGTCCCCAGGGAGGTCACATCGCAGCGTGGATGACACCAGCCTTCGGTGCGCCTCAGTCAGTACTGACCGACAAGTCCCTCGCTTTGGATCCTGCCGGCTCCACTATCGAGCAGCCTTATCTGGCGCATGCGCACGTCAACTGGCTGTTTACACATGCCGGCACCTACACGCTCAAGGTCACCGCGCGGGCCACGCGCACCGATGGCACCCAGGTTCACAGCACCCCACATACGTACACGATCGTCGTAGGACATGCACAGCCTGCCTCAGATTCACAGGGCACTGACGAACCTGGCTCGAAGCCGGGCGAGGGCGAGGCAGCCACGACACCGACATCCCCTGAAGGGGACGAAAGCACCTCCCCGGCAGGTGACGACGCGCAGGCAGGTGACGGCACGCAGTCAGGCGACGGCACGCAGTCAGGCGACGGCACGCAGTCAGGCGACGGCACGCAAACGGAAAGCAGTTCACAGACGGGAACTGGCTCACAGGCACAGCCTGACTCGCCAGCCGCCGTCTCGAAACCGCACGCAGACTCACCAGCACACAATGGCTCAGCAGCACAACCAGCCGCGAAAGCAGAACCAGAGAAGTGCATTGCCACCGAAATCACCCGCCCCGCCACCGAAGCGGAGATTGCGCAGGCACAATCTGCTCCCCACGGTGATTCCACAGTCGCCACAACAACCCTGCACTTTTCGGTAGGCCCCAACGCTTCAGGAGATGCGACCGATGGACACTTCGACCTCGGCGTCGGCATCTCGAACGGGCGTGCCGTGGCACTGCTCAAAGACGATCGCGCTCAGCCCGCATCGTGGGTCAATCCGTCAAGCCTGACGTTTGCCGTGGGAGGCGCCGCATATCTCAAAGCACCCTCAGCATTGTCATTCCTCACCACCGCAGGAAAGCCCGTGTGGATGATCGGCTCCACACAGCAACGCGGTGTGCCGTGGCTCGGCATGAACTCACAGCGCCCCGAACTGTCAGGCGCCACAACCGGTCAGGTGCGATGGGCACTCGAGGATGTGCAAGGTCCTGGCCGTCTGGGCGTCTTCTTCTCCGGAGGACTTGGCGGCGGAGTAGGCGAAAAAATCTTCACCGCTCCCGGTGATTCCTTCACACTGCCAGCCAACACTCACGCGCATCCGAACTGGGTCTTCACAGCTCCTGGCCATTACTCCGTGACCATCAGCCAGACACTCACCCCCACCAATGCCGCAGCTTTCGCAGCCTCAGGCGTCCATGTGGATGAGAACGGCCAGCACGTCGTCACAGAAGTCGTGGGCCGCACCCCCTCCGGAAAAGCATGTGAGTTGCCGGAAAACGCCACCAGTCTAGCGTCAACCGGCGCCAACAGCTTTCTGGTTCTTGCCGGCCTTGTGCTCATCGCGGGCCTGGCTGGTCTGGGCATGCACCACGCTGCTCGTCGCACACGCTGCGATCGCTAGATGCCGCTGATCGCCATGTTCCACACATTACGACGAGGGTGGCCAGCCCACCTGCATGCTGCAGCACACACCTTTCGCATCACAGGGCGCGCACTGCTGACACGCACGGTAGTCACCCTCGTCACTGTGGCATCTGTCGCCACGATAAGCGCGTGCAGCGGCATCGGACGCGCGCAAGCAGGTGCCGATCAAACCGGCGCGCTCAAAGTCGTGACAACCACAGGAATCCTGGCTGACCTGGTGCGTCAGGTCGGCGGTGAGCGCGTGTCGGTTAATGCACTGGTGCCCGATGGGGCAGATCCGCATACCTATGAGCCCTCACTGCGCGACATCCGCGACGTCGCCTACGCTGACGTGGCATTTTCGAATTACCTGCTGCTCGAAGAACATGCCATAATCCGCGCGCTCGACGCCAACCTGCCCTCCCAGGCACGCTCGGTGTCCATCGCGGAAGTTGCCGCGGCATACGGTGCGAAAGTACGCCCGCTGGTCGAAGATCGCGCACTGGATACGGTGTGGCTCGGCATGCGGGTAAGCGGCAGCGGGGAGAAATACGGAGCGGATCGAGCATCGGAAATATCCCTGTATTGCACCGGCGCAGACCTACCCGAAGGATCGGTGGCGAGCGCGTGGCTGACCACCACGTTCGGTGCGCCCAGCATCGCCTTTACTGCGGGCGGGCAGACAGAGACTTCACAGACACATGCATGCTCAAATGATCAGATGCGCCTCCCCGCCCAGGCGCACCAGCACATGAGCTGGGGTTTCACAAAGCCAGGGATCTACCGCCTCACGCTGGGAGCGACCATCCGCCCCGGGCGCGGCCTGCCTGACAGCAACCTGCGCAGTGGGACGCTGGTCGTGGCTGTGGGCATTGACCCCGGTGAAATCGCCGCGCGCGAAAGGCGCACCGTCGTCGATTCTGGCCATGCGGATGTGACCGTGGATCTGGAACACGGTGACGTGACCCTCATGGCTGATTCACACGCGGGCGGGGATTCAAGCCTGGAGCGGATCAACCTGGATCGCGCCGTCCTGTCAGTGCCGGCTTCCACTTTGACCTCAATTCCGGCAGATGGCTTCCGATTCCTCGGCCATCCAGGCGACCCGATCTACCTGCTGCCGCAGGCAGTCCTCGGCAAGCATGTGCACGGCGAGATCGACCCGCACCTGTGGCACGACGTATCGAATGCGCGCGCATACGTGCAGGTCATTCGCGACGAACTGATGCGCGCTGATCCCGAAGGGGCCGCAACCTACCAGCGCCGCAGCGCCGCCTACCTCAACGAGCTGGCTGACCTGGACACCTATATGGCCCAGACGATTGAGCAGATCCCGCCCGAACGACGCCACCTGGTCACCACTACTGATGCGTTCGCTTATCTTGCCGACGCGTACGGGTTGGACGTGGCGGGCTTCCTGGCTCCCAATCCGGCCACAGAGCCATCCCTCGCTGACCGCCAAGCACTCCAGGCAGCGCTCAGTGACCTGAAGATTCCCGCCGTTTTCCTGGAGCCGAACCTGGCCCGAGGGCGCTCACCGCTGCGCACGATTGCAGAGGAATCAGGCGTGAAAGTCTGCCCTCTGTACGGCGACACGCTGGATTCACGCGCCCCGACCTACATCGACATGATGCGCGCGAATGCAGATTCGCTGCGCGAGTGCCTCTGCCCTGCTGATTCAACGAAAGAGTAACCGTGACACAATCCCTGATTTCACGCCTGACCAGTGCCGCCCTGGGGGCCCTCGCCGCCACTGCCTGCCTGGCCCTGCCCGCCTTGTCTGCGCCGATGGACGAGGCTGACCCTGCCCTGGATCAGACGGTTAAGGCAGATGAACCCGTTTCCACTGATCCGACCGTGATTTCGCGCGGACACGTTGACATCGGTCCGCGCGTCATCGACGGCACGTGGCAGATCCTGGCGCGCGATGATTCGGCTGCCACACCACTGTGGCGCACCCTGGATTCGGTTGCCATCCACGTGAGCGATGAGTCCATGATGGATGTGCCGGATACAGACGATTACGCCTTTCTAGAAGGCGCGCAGGGTAAGCGCGCCTGGGTGATCCCGCAAACTCAGCAGGTCGATGTGCCCTGGGTCGGGTGGAACACGCAGGATTCGGAGGCACTGAAGCGCATGGGAACGGGCGCCACGATGACGGTTGAACGTGTCGAGGGGCCGGGCCGCATGTGGCTGTTCCTGCAGGACGGTACGTTCGGAGCGCCGCGTGTGCTGGCGGATTCGGGGGCGAACAGCGCTGACGGATCAGCGGGCAGCACACCTGCCGGTGAGGTATGGATGGAAGCCAATACTCATGTGCACGCTAATTGGGTATTTTCTGAGCCGGGCGTGTACCTGGTTCATCTGCGTGTGGCAGCTGACGACGGTGCAGGAAACGCGTCGTCTGACGCGACGGCCCAGGCTGTCATGCGTGTCGCTGTCGGCAGCCAGACTGATCCGCACGACGCCCTCAGGGCTGTGCCCGCAACTGCAGATCCTGCCGATTCTCAGAATGCTTCCGACCAGTCCAGAGCAGGCGAACAAGCTGGCGACAATTCTGCATCCACTGCCGAATCGGCACCGCCCGGTGTTTCCTCACAGGACCAGTCGGCTCTGAAGGGGCCACGGGACGTGTCTGATTCGAATACGTCCGCTCCCCTGTGGATCACCATCATTGCAGCCGTCGTGCTGATTGGTGCCGGCGTGGCGTGGCTTGTGAGCAGGGCGCACAGGAAGCAGCGCGCAGGCTCATCCCTCGTCAATCCGCAGGATTCAGAAAGGACCACTCGATAGGCATGACTCTCACGGTACCAACTGCTGCGGCGGACAGGTCACCGGCAGGCGATGCGCTGAGCGTGTCGGGCCTGAATGTGTCACTGGCGGGCCGTTCGGTTCTGCACAATGTCTGCTTCACTGTTCCTCCCGGCTGCCTGATCGGTCTCATCGGCCCGAACGGTGCCGGCAAGACCACACTGATGCGCGCATTGCTCGGATTGGTGCCGATCAGCTCCGGCAGCGTTCAAGCCGGAGGGACGCATCTGAGTGCGCCGATGATCGGGTACGTTCCTCAACGCCATGAATTCGCGTGGGAGTACCCCATCAGCGTGCGCCAATGTGTCGATATGGCTGCGCGCCTCCACCCCGGCGAGGGATCGCGCACGCTCCGCATGATGCGGCGTTTCGATTCCATCGCACGCCGCGAGCGCCATGAGCGCGTCTCGCGCGCCCTGGATCGAGTCGAGCTGTCGGATCTGGCTTCCCGTCCAATCGGACAGTTGTCAGGCGGGCAGCGCCAGCGCGTCCTGGTTGCCCGGGCGCTCGCCGGTAATCCGCAGTTACTGTTCCTCGATGAGCCGTTCACGGGGTTGGACATGCCCACCCAGGAACTCCTGACTGATCTGTTTCAGCGGCTGACCGGCGAAGGCTGCACCATTATGATGAGTACGCATGACATTGCCTCCGCGCTCCATACGTGCGATCAGCTGCTGCTGCTCAATCGCACGGTGATTGCGCACGGCACTGCCGCTGAGCTTGCTGATCCGACGTTGTGGGTGCAGGCCTTCCACATTCGCTCCGACAACCCGCTGCTGCGCCTGTTGCCGGCAGAACGACTGGAGGACGCATGCTGACGCTCAGCGAGTTTTGGCAGGATCTGCACAATCCCCTGTTGGCTTTCCTGCCTCGGGCGCTTCTGATCTGTGTGTGCTGCGCCGTAGTCTGCGGTGTTGTCGGATCCTACGTTGTGCTGCGAGGGATGGCGTTCATGGGTGATGCAGTTGCCCACTCTGTGTTCCCCGGCCTTGCCATCGCGTTCGTCCTTCAGGGATCTCTGGTACTGGGAGGTGCGATCGCCGGCATCGTCACAGCGGTGCTGGTCGCTCTGCTGTCGGGCAATCGGCGTTTGAAGGAAGATTCTGTCATCGGCGTACTGTTTGCCGGCGCGTTCGCTCTGGGTCTGCTCATCATGTCGAGGGCGCCTGGCTACGCCGGTTCGCTCCAGCAGTTCCTATTCGGTTCCATCACCGGCATACCTGCATCCGATGTTCCCGTTGTTCTGGGTGTGAGCGCTGGGATCATGGTTGTGGTTGCGCTGATGCATCAGCGTTTCCTGGCGGTTGGGCTGGATCGGGAAAGTGCTCGCGCAGCCGGAGTGCAGACGCTGGCTGTGGACGTCTTGCTGGCTGTAGTGATTTCGCTGACGGTTGTCATTTCGGTGCAGACGATCGGAAATGTTCTGGTGCTGGCATTGCTAGTGACGCCGGCAGCCACCGCACGTCTGCTCACTGATCGCCTGGGCGTGATGATGCTTCTTGGCCCTGCCATCGGGGCGCTGTGTTCGCTGATCGGCGTGTATCTGTCGTGGAGCAGTGATCTGCCGACGGGGGCGACGATTGTTGTCACGCTGACAGTTGTTTTTGTCGTGGCGTGGGTTCTTGCTCCGCGACATGGACTGACAGGCCGCCACAGGCCACGCCGCGTAACCGCATCACCTGCCGCCGCCTAAGCGCCCGCGCCAACAAGGCTTCACGGCTTCGAAACTGCTAGGCGCCGCTGAGACCGCACTCGGCACGCGAGTGCGTAAGGGTTAGTCAGACTGCCCGCGTTCCAGTTCACGCAAGGTGTCAGCCAGGGGGAACCCTTCGTCGGGTTCAAAGCAGAAAGTGGCACTGCCATTGGGGTCTACGCCAATGCTCGTGGTAGGTTCGACTCTGATCAGGGTAAAAGTCCCCACGGATTCCAGAGTTGCCGAATCTCCAGCCAGTAGCACTACCTGAATACCGCCCTGCGTGCTTCCGGCATTCAGATATGTCTGCATAAAGTGATCCTGTACCTGCGGCGCAGTGATCGTCGCGGTGTAATTGCCGGCGTTGTCCAGCCACAGCGGCGCATTCTCACCGATCGTCAGTTCAATTCCGTTGTCACACACTATAGTCTTGCTCCCGTTTTGTCCGTGATTTCCACCGGTGATTGGCTCTGAGTCTGATTGCGACTGTTGATGGGGGCTCTCGCTTTGTCCTGTTTCTCCATCAGAGCACCCGGCAAGGGCACCCATCGCGACTACGAAAGCGCATGCCAGGAGGGCCTGTCCCCTGCTCCCATGTCTACTTCGCATATCCATCTCCAACCGCGATCGAGCCGTAATACTTTCCAAAGTCTTCCCAGGAAATGGTGATTTCACCGGTGGGAGTTGTTCCTCCACCTTCCAGATAGTTGTGGCCCCATGGATTCACAATCGTGACCGTATCCGCTGTCGCGCTCTTGACCTGATAGGCGTGCTGTCCCACAAGTTCGACGTTGATGTCCCGTCCGCTGGAGTCTGTGGCATGGACCACGGCGGTATTCCTGTCCGGATGGAATTGTCCGCTTGTCGTTGCTGTCTCCGCAGTAACAGGCTTGTCAGCTTCAAGCGCATCTCTGACTTCCATCTGATCCCAGGGCTTATATCCTTCTTTGAAGAACAGGAAGCCGTTCGACTTATCAATGACGTGATAGTCCCCGCCGGACAGTTCCTTCGTGGCAGGGCCAGGCCATCCACCGGTGATGCCGCCATTGTTGCCAGGCATCGTTCCGCCCTGATGCATTTGCCCATAGGCCGACTCAAACAGCGAATACACATTCGCTTTCCCGTCTTTTCCACGGGCTCCACTCGCATATACGTCATCAACGAATTCAGTTCGTTTCCGACTTTCGTCACGATGAAGCGGATCATCATAGATCGTCACAAAATAGCCGTCGAGTTTTCCATTTTCATCGTAATGGGGCTTGATCATGTTCCGAAGGTGCTCACGCCCTTCTGTCGAGTCATTAAGAGCTATTAATGCCGACAGGAAATAGCAGTCTCCGATTCCCCTCTGGTTCATTTCAAGGGAACCCATATCATCGAGCTGTCTGAGAATATCCTCGAGCTCTTCGTCCGATAATGCGGTGCGATCACTGATATAACTGCCTGATTCGTCTCTGTTGACCGGCTCCAGATGCAGTGCTTCACGCACCAGTGCTGCACATTCAGCACCAAGAGCCTGCGCCTGATCCAGCAATGAACGATATGCCGACAGCAGCCCGTTCCCCTGACGCGCAACAGCTACGATCGTTGGCAGTTTCGCCAGGGGCGGAGCTGCATCAATTTGCGCATCGATTGTGAGCGCCTGGTGATGGAGTTCGTCGGCTTTTCGTTGAAGCGCTGAAACCGAGGCTCCATATCCTACGAGGGCATCGCCTGCCTGGCCGATTCCGTCCACCACATGCAACGCCTGTTTTCGAATCTCTTGATGCGCGCTGTCGAACGATTCGCGCGCTTCCCCTTCCCATGCACGTATTCGGCCAGGAATTCCTTCCAGTTCCTGAGTATTCGTTTCCATCACTTGTGCGGTGGTTTCCACACCTGAGGCTGTTGCGTTAATGGCGGCGGCATCTCCCGGAATATCACCGATAAGAAGAGAAAAGAGCGGCATGGCGATCACGACCTGAATTTGTGTTGACGTTCTGGGTCATATCTGAAACTCCGGGCCCATTGCCCGTCCGTTTGCTCACTTTGCTTCCTGGCAGTCGCAACGGCCTCAGATGTCTTGTTACACCATTGCCCGACTTCCCCAACACGTGTCTGTGCGGCTTGGGAAAATGCTTCGTATGCATCGCTCAGCTCCGGCTGACCAAGCACCCCGATCCCAGGGTGAGCTGGCGTCTTGACAGTGGAGAACGCAGAAAACAGCTGGTTCAGATCGTTCGACAGCTGTTTCATTTCTTCAGGGGACATTGAAAAAGTCATCGTCGATCCTGTCCGGTTGCACTGGCTCTACCGTCACGACACTGAGGTAGATCATGTCTCACATCACACTATCATACAAACTCTAGACAATACAAGTGTTTTCGGTGAAAACAACCGGCACACCTGTCGCTTCGGCTATCCCATTCAATACGCAGATGACCCTCATCTGGACTGCTCTAACACACAGAGCATTCCAATGACTCGACTGGCTGCAACAAAGTCGGCGTATGATCAGTTCACACGTTGTACCCCAAGGATGCGAAACCACCATGGATGTCTTTACCCAGGCAATCACTCCCAGTGCCACAATTACCGGCTATGCTCTGTCCGCAAGCGAGGAGCTGTCCACAGGTCTTCGCCCTGCAGTCCTGATTTTCCCTGGCGGCGGTTACCAGTTCTGCTCGGACCGGGAAGCAGAGCCAGTAGCGCTCGCCTACGCAGCTGAAGGATTCAACGCATTCGTCGCCCGCTACGCAGTGGGTCAGGACGCACCGTGGGAGCAGTCTTTTGACGATGGGCAGGAATGCATGCAGTGGGTGCGTCGACACGCACGCAAGTATGGCAGCGACCCTCATCAGATAGCTGCAGTTGGCTTTTCGGCGGGTGGCCACCTGGCGGCATCCATTGCAACGACGCGTGGTGACCGGCCGGACGCCCTCGTCCTTGGTTACCCCGTCACGCGAGCCGAGTTCGGCCCTTTGATGGGTAAGGAGATCCTCGATGTGGTCGATTCAGTTGACGAATCCACTCCTCCCACATTCGTGTTCACCACTCAAAGCGACGGCCTGGTTCCCGCTTCCAATACGACTGATCTGGTCAGCGCGCTGATGGCGCACAACGTGCCCGTGGAGGCGCACATGTACCTTCTGGGTGCTCACGGCCTCAGCCTGGCGAAGGCTCACACGGCTAACGGGCAAGCGGGAAGCACAGATCAGGCGGTTGCGCAGTGGTTCCAAGCTTCCGTTACATTCCTGCGGCGCATTTTCTCCCCCTTCCCGCTCGAGGGTGCTGCGATGACGTGGAAGTCCTATACAGATACGCGCCGAGTGGGGATCGACATGCGAGTCGATCGCCTCCTGGCAGTTCCTCAGGCACGCGCGATCCTGCAGAAACTGGCACCTGAGCTTTTGGCATTCGTGGAAGCACATCCGGCGTCAGCGCACATGTCTGCACGCATCCTGTTCGAACAGGCACCCGACCTTTTTCCTGAGGACACGATCCGTCAGGTCGAAAACGAGCTCACCGCTTGCAACAGGTGAAGACTCCGCGTATTCAAGCGAAAACCCCGCAACCTCAAGGCTACGGGGCTTCCCTGGGGGTGGCTGACGGGGAGCCAACCTGACACCACTTCTGACGTGCGAAAATAGATTACCGACCTAGGCCGCGTGCCACCTACGTGCCACTAGCGCGTTAAGCGTAGATATTCTTGGAAGGCTGACACTACCCATCGTGGGAGACTCAATTCGTCCGCTATTGCAGTTGCGTCGCCACCATAAATAGCCTCAAGTCTCGCGTATTCCTCATCGCTGATGAAGGCCCGGGCGACGCGGTGGTCGATTGCTTGCTCAACGTGGTCTGGTTGCGCGCAATTGTCGCCACGGTAGGCGTGAGCGAGTTCATGAGCGAGAACCGGCGCAGCGTAGGTGTCTGTGAGCGCGGAATGTATCCAGATGGTGCGCGCGTCGTGATCGTATAGACCGAGGTCGTTCATGTGCGCGCGTTTCACAGTGATTTTGAGTGCGGCAGCGTCCTTGAGCAGTTGATCGTAGGAAGGTCTGGTCATGCGGGCATGGTAGGAGGGTGCGTGTGCATTTGCGCACCCCCTACAGGTTAGAGAGCGTCGCCGGGATTGCGTTTAGCGGCCTTACGCTCTGTTAGTTCGGGGGTGTCACCGTACACCTCGAACGGGGGGCGCTCACTGTCAAAGTCTGTGAGTGGCTTGTCGTACTCACTTGTCGCAGTGCCATCTTTCAAGCGTCGCCACAGTTCTGTTATTAGTTCTTGGTCTGTAGCGTCCCGCAACGCTTTGAGCCGTGCAGAGTTTCTAATCTCATTGTCGGTAATGAGGCCGGTTGCGACAAGGGCTTGGAGAACGTCAGAACCATATGCCCTAGCTATGGGGGCAGCTAGTTCGGGGGTGAGTGACCCTAGTTTGAGTCGCCGGTCAAGGCTTGACTGGGCAATGCCTGATTTCATGGCAACCCTATTAACGGTGTCGTCGCCGACCGTTCGTAAATACCACTGTATCGAGTCCATGTGTCAACCATACCACAATCAACCCATTTTGGGTATCTTTTTTCATTTCCGGTTGACACTATTTCTCCATCGTGGTAACTTCTACCCATAACGAGAAAGGAGATGGCATGGGAGCAGTGAACACCGTTCTATCTGACGAGTTCAAACGGCGAGCAAGCCAAACAGAACTCACTGACGCGGGTATCGCCAAAGCTATCGGCGTTTCGCGACAGTTCTACAGCGACATCAAACAAGGAAAGAAACAGGTCACGACACGATTCCTTATAGGGGCTATCGAAGCGGGACTAGCAGACACGGCCAACGACGTTATTTCAATCGAACGAACACCGGGCGAAGAACAGGCCGCGTCATGACGAGCCAGCTACCAGACAACCCTAGTGAAGCGTTCGCACCGGATAGGTACTACGCCACGAAAACGGCGGCAGAACGTTTAGCGGTTGGAGAGAACACGATCCGAGACGCACTAGCGAAAGGCGACCTCAAAGCGATCAAAGCCGGGGGGCGCGTCCGCATCAGAGGCAAGGAGCTGAACCAGTGGCTCACACCGTACAGGTAAAAGAAAAGCTCCCACGTACGCCAATACGCGGGAGCAAAGACCACCAAAACCAACCAAGGAAAGTCTCATGACTCATCATATCAGCACCCGCTGGCGTTTGTGGACTGTCCGCACGGCAGCGGTACTCCACCTCATTATCGCGCTCACCGTCCTCATGGCTCTCACGCGCATGGACAACACGCAAGTACAGGCCGCAGCGGCCTACATGTGGGCATTCCTCGCCGTCCTTCTCACGGCCGGCACGTTCACCAGCGACAAGGAGGAGCAGTGATGGGCTACATCGAAGTCCAGACCCCACCCGGCAGGGCGCACCGCACCGCGTGGCGAGGATGCGAACAGTCATGGGAGACACCGCACGTCTCACCACCGGGCTACATGCGGATCACAAAAGCCGACCTCACCGACGGCATCGACCACCCGGTCACCATCACAAAAACCACGCCACGGCAAGGCGACAGGAAAGACAGCGAGTCGGAGTAATGCAAAAAAAGCTTAAGACATTCACTCTCACGGTCAGCGGCAACAGTGGGACGATCACGCCGGAAGGCTGTAAGCCTATCGAGATTGATCCCGTGCAGATACAGGCGCTGACGACCACGCAGTTTCTCAGACCCCTCGGCGCTTTCGTCGCAATCCATTTTTTCGTGAACGATTTTGAGGCGCTACTCGCATCGGAAACCGAACAGCAACAAGAAAAAAAGAAGGACAGGAAATGAAACCCATCAGACCCCGGGACTTTCAGGAATTCTACAAGCAGATAGAAGACCTCGGCCCGGCCATCTCGTGCCTGCGCAAAGCCCGGAACATCAGGCCAATCAACGACATAGAAACCTACAAAGCCCTGCGCACCTTCAACATCATGTGTGAGCACGCAGACCTAACGTACGGATTCCTCATGGGTCATATCACTGGAATGGCGCTGTGCGACCTCGACCTATACACCGCCATAAACCCCGACCTGCACCCTGACATCAGTTTTCACAGCGGGGAGGACGAATGATGGAAGCGGACACCAGTCTCTCGATCAAGGGTGACGGCGTAGCTATCGCGCCCGACATTTTCAGTAACGGCCTTGTCGTGTGGGCAAGTCAGAGCGCCACTCTCCCCATGTGGGAAGTGATCGACATTCCACTCGCACCATCGCAGATGCTCACTGTGGCCGCCTGGCTGGTCGACATGGCACAAGAACAGGAAAAGAAATGAATTTGCGTGTGTTTGAAGCGTTCGCCGGGATCGGCACGCAGCGCATGGCACTCAAACGCGCTGGCATACCGCATGAGGTGGTCGCGATCAGCGAGATCGACCGGCACGCGATCAAGGCATATACGGCGATCCACGGTGACACGACCAACATGGGTGACATCCGGGAGATTACGAGCGGAGACGTACCGGATCACGACCTTTTCACCTATTCGTTCCCGTGCCAGGACATCTCCATCGCGGGCAAGAAACGTGGGTTCACTGCCGGGAGCGGAACGCGCAGCAGTTTGCTGTGGGAGTGCGAACGCATTATCAGCGACAAGCGACCGAAGTATCTGTTGCTTGAGAACGTGAAAGCACTCGTCAACCGGCACAACCGCCCAGGATTCGAGGAATGGCTCGCGGTGCTGGAGGGATACGGCTACACGAACTACTGGAAAGTACTCAACGCTAAGAACTACGGGGTGCCACAAAACAGGGAGCGCGTGTTCTGCGTCAGTATTCACGGCGAGCACAAGCCGTTCGAGTTCCCGGAGCCGGTACCGCTCACTGTGCGCGCTATCGACCTGCTTGAAGATGAGGTGGACGAGCGCTATTACCTGAGCGAGAAAATCGCGCGACGATTCACACTCACACCACGACTGGAAACAGAAATCAAAATCTACGGGCACGTGAAAACACGGCTCGACACCAGCGGATACCGGTACCTGGTCTATGACCCGCGCGGGATCATGACCTGCCTGACAGGGACGGAAGCAAAGTTCCCCAAACTTCTCGCCATAGGCGCAAGCCGGGGGCGCGACCCCGCTGACCCGTCCGACCGGACACCCGGTATGCCGACAGTGCAGCGTATTGAGATCAACCGGGACGGTGTGAGCAACACGCTCAGCACCGTGCAGAAAGACAACCTGGTGGTGGAGAGCGCGGACAGGATACGCATTCGGCATATCACGCCGCGCGAGGCGTGGCGGCTCATGGGCATCAGCGACCAGGACTACGACAAGGCCAGCACGGTCGCATCAAAAACACAGCTCTACAAGATGGCGGGCAACGCGATAGTGGTCCCAGTCCTAGAAGCCTTATTCACACAAATGCTCACCGACACGGCAATGGAGCAGAACCAACAGAAAGACGACACAAAATGAGAGACGAAAGTTTTGAAAATCTTAAACAACTGTATGCAGGTGTACACGCGGTACGCAAAGACACGATAGACAAGCTATTCGAACTTTTAGGCGCTCACGTAGACAACGACGTGTTCTTGCAAAGGGCTATCGGTCCCGTCGCCTTGTTTGGCGTTGGAAGCGTGGAAGGAGCGTTAGCCACAGCAGAGAACACGATTATTGGCGCAGCCGCAGACCTATGCGGGGTTACGCCTGAACAGGAAGTTGAACTACTTAGAAATACAGTCAACGACGATTGCGACAACTAACGGTAATGGATATCAGTTTCAACATCACGATCCCGGACAACTTGCTACAACGGCGGGCGATTCTCGCTTACGAGTTCGACAAGTCCCGTCCGGCAACCCGTATCCAATTCGAGCAGCTATGCGACGCGCAAGCCGACATCAGCGACATCGTGCAGGAAGCATGGCTAGACGCACTAGTAGAGGACGAACTGAAATGACACAGATTAATTGGCAGGAACCACCAACAGGCTACAAATACGACTGGGAGCCGTTTGTTGCGGCACTGAAAGCTCACCCCGGTAAGTGGGCACTTTTCGACAAGGAAGTGAACCCAAATACAGGGTGGCGCATACGCAAGGGGAAACACACCGCGTTTCAAGGTGGAACTTTTCAAGCCGTTACGCGCAAGGGCAAGAAACAGTACCTACTGTACGTGCGCTACATGGGCGAAGCCGCAGGAGACGCGCAATGAGTGATTACGAGGACGTGAACATCGACCGCACGGTCATCATGAGCGACATGCAATCAGTACAAATCAGCGAACCAGACATGAACGAGCTGGAATGTATCGACCTTGTACCGACCGTGGCTCAAGCAGTGCGAGCAGCAACCATCTTTGCGCGCGTCGCAGTCAAACAGGCCGGATACGAGCCAGACAAGTACGCGACTATGGGAGTTATTTACGGGTACTTGCTCAGAGTGATATACGACCACCCGGAAATTGAGCAGGAACGAGAACTCGCATGACCGCGCAAACACACTATGCGGGCGGGATCGAGCCGGGTATTTACCCGGATATTACCGACACGGAGTATCACGCGGCGAAAGACATTCTCTCATCGAGTGGCGCGCGCAGACTCATCACGAGTACGCCGCGCAAGTTCTACGAGGAAATGACAACAGTCAGGCCGTATAACCCGGCGTTTGAGATCGGGCACGCGGCGCACACTCTCGTGCTCAACGTGGGTGACCCGTTCGAGGTCGTTAACGCTGATTCGTGGCGCACGAAAGACGCTAAGGAGGTGCGGGACGCGGCGCTACAGGCCGGTAATACCCCGCTACTCGCTAAGGAGTATGCGCAAGTGCGGGCAATGCATGACGCGATAAAAGCCCACCCGGTTGCGGGGGAATTGTTCACGCGCAACGACACGGTTATGGAGCAGTCCTTGTACTGGACGGACGAGCAGACGGGCGTGGCGTGCAGGGCGCGACCAGACCTCGCAGTGAACGACTGGAGCCTCGTCGTGGACTACAAGACCACGGTGAGCGCTGACCCTAGGGAGTTCGCTAAGAGTATCGCCAAGTATGGGTATCACCAGCAGCAAGCGTGGTATTGCGAAGCGGTAGAAATCTTGACCGGCATACGCCCGGAGTTCGTGTTCGTGTGCCAAGAGAAAACACCACCATACGAGGTGTCACTTATTCAACTGGACGCTGACGCGGTGCGTATTGGCGGGCGGTTGAACGAGGACGCGCGCAGTATTTACGCGGCGTGCATGGACAGTGGCGTGTGGCCGTCATACCCGCCCAGTGTGCAGGTAGTTGGCCTACCCGCGTGGGCACTCAGGCAAGCAGACCAAGAGACAGGAATAGAGGCACCATTCTAATGAGTGAAAGTCTAGCTATCAGAGCCGAGCAAACAGAGTTCGACGAACGGCAACGCGCAGCGCTCACAGCGCTAGGCGTTGAGAACGCAACACCAAGCGACCTAGGAGTGTTCTTTCACCAAGCGCAACGCACGGGGCTTGACCCGTTCAGCAAGCAGATTTACATGATCGCGCGTCGCACGTACAAAAACGGCGGGTGGGAAACGAAGCAGACCATTCAGGTTGGTATCGACGGGCTACGCCTAGTCGCACGCCGGGCCGCTAACCGCATGGGGCAAGCACTCAGTATCGGTAGTGCAGTCTGGATGGCGGAAAACGGTCAATGGTATGAAGCATGGCCGCGCACTTTAGGACTGCCGGTTGCCGCCAAAATACGAGTGACCGTCGGCCAAGGAGTGTTCGACGCGGTAGCAAACACCGACGAGTACATGCCGACACGCATGGACAAGAGCAGCGGGAAGATGAAACCTACTGGGCAGTGG
>OJTP01000165.1_pt1 | contig 16760 bp, 21 predicted proteins | sample 1599641 | NCBI WGS metagenome assembly OJTP01 (sample SAMN04436832, study PRJEB24849) | human gut metagenome | biome: human gut; feature: NICU; material: stool | host: Homo sapiens | place: USA: Saint Louis, MO | collected 2011-07-12
GCGCTCGATGCAAAATACACGAAGGAGTTAGCTGATGCGAAAGCTGAAAATGATGCTCTTCTGCGGAAGCTTGATAATGGTGGCAGGGTGCTCGTCAAAGGAAAATGCCCTGTGCCATCCTCTGCCGAAACCTCCAGCGCCTCCGGCATGGGCAATGATGCCACCGTCGAACTCTCTCCAGTTGCTGGACGAAACGTTCTCGATATCCGGGACGGAATTATCCGCGACCAAACAGCACTGAGAACGCTTCAGGAATACATTAGGACGCAATGCCTTCGATGATAGCGATAATTTTACTCATCATCCTTCACATCTGGCTCTGTAGACAGGGTGGTGATCACTTCTGGAGTAAATCCAGATTAAACATCTCATTGCTGATGCTTGATATTGAGCATCTGGCGCGCAGTAAGGGGCTGCGTTGAGATAAGAGCCAGTTCATTACAAATACCAGGATTTAGCCTCGCATTCGCGGGGCTTTTTATATCTGAATTTCACAGCGCATCTCACGCGCATATTAACGAGAGCCTTTCAGTAAGCGAGCCTGAGAAATGCCGTTATAGGTGGCGACCTCTCTCGGGCGGCTTTTCTGTGAGACAGGCTCACTTTCTAAAAGGTAAAGACGCTATGAATAATCATTCAGTTATTCCAGCCTTCGACTTCCGAGAAATGGTGCAAGCCAAAAACGGAGAGGTCGTTACCACATCCAGAAAAATTGCCAAGTACTTCGGCAAGCGACACGGTGATGTTCTCAGGAAAATCGAGCAGGTTAAGGCTGATTGCTCGCGTGAGTTTAGCCAACGCAATTTTGCGTCGGCTGATTATATCGATGAGCAGGGCAAGGTTCGCCCGATGTACAGCCTGACGAAAGATGGCTGGATCATGGTTGTGATGGGGTTCACCGGGAAAGCTGCTGCGGCAATCAAGGAGAGCTATATCGCAGCATTCAACTGGATGGCAGAACAACTGAGCCGCCGCATGGCAATTGGCGAAGAAATGCAGCACCGCTACGCCATCAAAGAAACACGCTCAAAGCTGAAAGGTACGATCGGCAGTCGGTTAATGAACGAACGGAAGAAAGAGAAGCGTGTCCTGGCTGTCGAGCATGAATACATCTTGCAGGTGACACAGCCTGAACTGCTGATTAATTGAAGATGTCATTACAAAGCCTATCTACGGGGGGCTTGATAATGGCTTATACCCTGCACGGGATAACTTAACTGATATCCCTTTTAACGGATAAAGGTATTCAAGCCTGACACATCATGCGCTGTATCGTCGCCGTATTCCCGCATTAACCATGACCGTAGCCCGACGGGGAATTCCTTCTGCGTGAGTGTGCGGGAATAATCAAAAACGATGCACACCGGGTTATTAACGCGTCAACTGAACGCGGGGTTGCTCTTCATGTCAGCCAGTCCGGTGCAGGGGTAGAAGAAACCGGACGTTATGGTTTAGTGTGGAAACATTTGTGATGTGCTCTGTATGTTTTCAGTAAAGAGTAATGAATTATCAAAGGTATAGTAATATCTTTTTTGTTCGTGGATATTTGTAACCCACCGAAAAACTCCTGCTTTAGCAAGGTTTCTTCTGTATTCCTGAAATGTGATCTCTCTGGATTTCAGCTTATTAGAGGTCGTTTCTATAAGATGCCTATCCTTTGAAAATTTGACAGACACAATGTTTTTTAGGCCCTTTAATAACACTGTATTATCATTTTTTAATACAATATGAACATTCTCTGTGGCTAAATAGTAAATGTAATGTGAGACATTGTGACGTTTTAGCTCAGAATAAAACCATTGATAGTTTAAATCGTTTCGAACTTTATCAAATATTTGTTTAAAAATGACTACCTGATCCATAGATAAACCTTCCATGTGATATGAGGGGGGCGTAGTCTGCACGATTATCTAAATTGCTTCAATCTGGTCTGATCTGTTTTCTGAGCAATTCAGTAATGTCACTCTTTTCTTTGTTTGCTTCAGGAGAAACTCTTTTTTCTGAGCACAGTCTCCGGCGGCAGGCTTCAATGACCCAGGCTGAGAAATTCCCGGACCCTTTTTGATCAAGAGCGATGTTAATTTGTTCAATCATTTGGTTAGGAAAGCGGATGTTGCGGGTTGTTGTTCTGCGGGTTCTGTTCTTCGTTGACATGAGGTTGTCCCGTATTCAGTGTCGCTGATTTGTATTGTCTGAAGTTGTTTTTACGTTAAGTTGATGCAGATCAATTAATATGATACCTGCGTCATAATTGATTATTTGACGTGGTTTGATGGCGTAGATGCACGTTGTGACATGCAGATGATAATTATTATCATTTTGCGGGTCCTTTCCGGCGATCCGACAGGTTACGGGGCGGCGACCTCGCGGGTTTTCGCTATTTATGAAAAATTTCCGGTTTAAGGCGTTTCCGTTCTTCTTCGTCATAACTTAATGTTTTTATTTAAAATACCCTCTGAAAAGAAAGGAAACGACAGGTGCTGAAAGCGAGCTTTTTGGCCTCTGTCGTTTCCTTTCTCTGTTTTTGTCCGTGGAATGAACAATGGAAGTCAACAAAAAGCAGCTGGCTGACATTTTCGGTGCGAGTATCCGTACCATTCAGAACTGGCAGGAACAGGGAATGCCCGTTCTGCGAGGCGGTGGCAAGGGTAATGAGGTGCTTTATGACTCTGCCGCCGTCATAAAATGGTATGCCGAAAGGGATGCTGAAATTGAGAACGAAAAGCTGCGCCGGGAGGTTGAAGAACTGCGGCAGGCCAGCGAGGCAGATCTCCAGCCAGGGACTATTGAGTACGAACGCCATCGACTTACGCGTGCGCAGGCCGACGCACAGGAACTGAAGAATGCCAGAGACTCCGCTGAAGTGGTGGAAACCGCATTCTGTACTTTCGTGCTGTCGCGGATCGCAGGTGAAATTGCCAGTATTCTCGACGGGATCCCCCTGTCGGTGCAGCGGCGTTTTCCGGAACTGGAAAACCGACATGTTGATTTCCTGAAACGGGATATCATCAAAGCCATGAACAAAGCAGCCGCGCTGGATGAACTGATACCGGGGTTGCTGAGTGAATATATCGAACAGTCAGGTTAACAGGCTGCGGCATTTTGTCCGCGCCGGGCTTCGCTCACTGTTCAGGCCGGAGCCACAGACCGCCGTTGAATGGGCGGATGCTAATTACTATCTCCCGAAAGAATCCGCATACCAGGAAGGGCGCTGGGAAACACTGCCCTTTCAGCGGGCCATCATGAATGCGATGGGCAGCGACTACATCCGTGAGGTGAATGTGGTGAAGTCTGCCCGTGTCGGTTATTCCAAAATGCTGCTGGGTGTTTATGCCTACTTTATAGAGCATAAGCAGCGCAACACCCTTATCTGGTTGCCGACGGATGGTGATGCCGAGAACTTTATGAAAACCCACGTTGAGCCGACCATCCGCGATATTCCGTTGCTGCTGGCGCTGGCTCCGTGGTATGGCAAAAAGCACCGGGATAACACGCTCACCATGAAGCGTTTTTCCAATGGTCGTGGCTTCTGGTGCCTGGGCGGTAAAGCGGCAAAAAACTACCGTGAAAAGTCGGTGGATGTGGCGGGTTATGATGAACTTGCTGCCTTTGATGAGGATATTGAACAGGAAGGCTCTCCGACGTTCCTTGGCGACAAACGTATTGAAGGCTCGGTCTGGCCAAAGTCCATCCGTGGCTCCACCCCCAAAGTGAGAGGCACCTGCCAGATTGAGCGTGCAGCCAGTGAATCCCCGCATTTTATGCGTTTTCATGTTGCCTGTCCGCACTGCGGGGAGGAGCAGTACCTTAAATTTGGCGATAAAGAGACGTCGTTTGGCCTCAAATGGACGCCGGATGATCCCTCCAGCGTGTTTTATCTCTGCGAACATAATGCCTGCGTCATCCGCCAGCAGGAACTGGACTTCACTGATGCCCGTTATATCTGCGAAAAGACCGGGATCTGGACCCGTGATGGCATTCTCTGGTTTTCGTCATCCGGTGAAGAGATTGAGCCGCCGGACAGCGTGACCTTTCACATCTGGACGGCGTACAGCCCGTTCACCACCTGGGTGCAGATTGTCAAAGACTGGATGAAAACGAAAGGGGATACGGGAAAACGTAAAACCTTCGTAAACACCACGCTCGGTGAGACGTGGGAGGCGAAAATTGGCGAACGTCCGGATGCTGAAGTGATGGCAGAGCGGAAAGAGCATTATTCAGCGCCCGTTCCTGACCGTGTGGCTTACCTGACCGCCGGTATCGACTCCCAGCTGGATCGCTACGAAATGCGCGTATGGGGATGGGGGCCGGGTGAGGAAAGCTGGCTGATTGACCGGCAGATTATTATGGGCCGCCACGACGATGAACAGACGCTGCTGCGTGTGGATGAGGCCATCAATAAAACCTATACCCGCCGGAATGGTGCAGAAATGTCGGTATCCCGTATCTGCTGGGATATTGGCGGGATTGACCCGACCATTGTGTATGAACGCTCGAAAAAGCATGGGCTGTTCCGGGTGATCCCCATTAAAGGGGCATCCGTCTACGGTAAGCCGGTGGCCAGCATGCCACGTAAGCGAAACAAAAACGGGGTTTACCTTACCGAAATCGGTACGGATACCGCGAAAGAGCAGATTTATAACCGCTTCACACTGACGCCGGAAGGGGATGAACCGCTTCCCGGTGCCGTTCACTTCCCGAATAACCCGGATATTTTTGATCTGACCGAAGCGCAGCAGCTGACGGCTGAAGAGCAGGTCGAAAAATGGGTGGATGGCAGGAAAAAAATACTGTGGGACAGCAAAAAGCGACGCAATGAGGCACTCGACTGCTTCGTTTATGCGCTGGCGGCGCTGCGCATCAGTATTTCCCGCTGGCAACTGGATCTCAGTGCGCTGCTGGCGAGCCTGCAGGAAGAAGATGGTGCAGCAACCAACAAGAAAACACTGGCAGATTACGCCCGTGCCTTATCCGGAGAGGATGAATGACGCGACAGGAAGAACTTGCCGCTGCCCGTGCGGCACTGCATGACCTGATGACAGGTAAACGGGTGGCAACAGTACAGAAAGACGGACGGCGAGTGGAGTTTACGGCCACTTCCGTGTCTGACCTGAAAAAATACATTGCGGAGCTGGAAGTGCAGACCGGCATGACACAGCGACGCAGGGGACCTGCAGGATTTTATGTATGAAAACGTCCACCATTCCCACCCTTCTGGGGCCGGACGGCATGACATCGCTGCGTGAATATGCCGGTTATCACGGCGGTGGCAGCGGATTTGGTGGGCAGTTGCGGGCGTGGAACCCACCGGGTGAAAGTGTGGATGCAGCCCTGCTGCCCAACTTTACCCGTGGCAATGCCCGCGCAGACGATCTGGTACGCAATAACGGCTATGCCGCCAACGCCATCCAGCTGCATCAGGATCATATCGTCGGGTCTTTTTTCCGGCTAAGTCATCGCCCAAGCTGGCGCTATCTGGGCATCGGGGAGGAAGAAGCCCGTGCCTTTTCCCGCGAGGTTGAAGCGGCATGGAAAGAGTTTGCCGAAGATGACTGTTGCTGCATTGACGTTGAGCGAAAACGCACGTTTACCATGATGATTCGGGAAGGTGTGGCCATGCACGCCTTTAACGGTGAACTGTTCGTTCAGGCCACCTGGGATACCAGTCCCTCGCGACTGTTCCGGACACAGTTCCGGATGGTCAGCCCGAAGCGCATCAGCAACCCGAACAATACCAGCGACAGCCGGAACTGCCGTGCCGGTGTGCAGATTAATGACAGTGGTGCGGCGCTGGGATATTACGTCAGCGAGGACGGGTATCCTGGCTGGATGCCGCAGAAATGGACATGGATACCCCGTGAGTTACCGGGCGGGCGCGCCTCGTTCATTCACGTCTTTGAACCCGTGGAGGACGGGCAGACCCGCGGTGCAAATGTGTTTTACAGCGTGATGGAGCAGATGAAGATGCTCGACACGCTGCAGAACACGCAGCTGCAGAGCGCCATTGTGAAGGCGATGTATGCCGCCACCATCGAGAGTGAGCTGGATACGCAGTCAGCGATGGATTTTATTCTTGGCGCGAACAGTCAGGAGCAGCGGGACAGGCTGACCGGCTGGATTGGTGAAATTGCCGCGTATTACGCCGCAGCGCCGGTCCGGCTGGGAGGCGCAAAAGTACCGCACCTGATGCCGGGTGACTCACTGAACCTGCAGACGGCTCAGGATACGGATAACGGCTACTCCGTGTTTGAGCAGTCACTGCTGCGGTATATCGCTGCCGGGCTGGGTGTCTCGTATGAGCAGCTTTCCCGGAATTACGCCCAGATGAGCTACTCCACGGCACGGGCCAGTGCGAACGAGTCGTGGGCGTACTTTATGGGGCGGCGAAAATTCGTCGCATCCCGTCAGGCGAGCCAGATGTTTCTGTGCTGGCTGGAAGAGGCCATCGCCCGCCGCGTGGTGACGTTACCTTCAAAAGCGCGCTTCAGTTTTCAGGAAGCCCGCAGTGCCTGGGGGAACTGCGACTGGATAGGCTCCGGTCGTATGGCCATCGATGGTCTGAAAGAAGTTCAGGAAGCGGTGATGCTGATAGAAGCCGGACTGAGTACCTACGAGAAAGAGTGCGCAAAACGCGGTGACGACTATCAGGAAATTTTTGCCCAGCAGGTCCGTGAAACGATGGAGCGCCGTGCAGCCGGTCTTAAACCGCCCGCCTGGGCGGCTGCAGCATTTGAATCCGGGCTGCGACAATCAACAGAGGAGGAGAAGAGTGACAGCAGAGCTGCGTAATCTCCCGCATATTGCCAGCATGGCCTTTAATGAGCCGCTGATGCTTGAACCCGCCTATGCGCGGGTTTTCTTTTGTGCGCTTGCAGGCCAGCTTGGGATCAGCCGCCTGACGGATGCGGTGTCCGGCGACAGCCTGACTGCCCAGGAGGCACTCGCGACGCTGGCATTATCCGGTGATGATGACGGACCACGACAGGCCCGCAGTTATCAGGTCATGAACGGCATCGCCGTGCTGCCGGTGTCCGGCACGCTGGTCAGCCGGACGCGGGCGCTGCAGCCGTACTCGGGGATGACCGGTTACAACGGCATTATCGCCCGTCTGCAACAGGCTGCCAGCGATCCGATGGTGGACGGCATTCTGCTCGATATGGACACGCCAGGCGGAATGGTGGCGGGGGCATTTGACTGCGCTGACATCATCGCCCGTGTGCGTGACATAAAACCGGTATGGGCGCTGGCCAACGACATGAACTGCAGTGCAGGTCAGCTGCTTGCCAGTGCCGCCTCCCGGCGTCTGGTCACGCAGACCGCCCGGACAGGCTCCATCGGCGTCATGATGGCTCACAGTAATTACGGTGCTGCGCTGGAGAAACAGGGTGTGGAAATCACGCTGATTTACAGCGGCAGCCATAAGGTGGATGGCAACCCCTACAGCCATCTTCCGGATGACGTCCGGGAGACACTGCAGTCCCGGATGGACGCAACCCGCCAGATGTTTGCGCAGAAGGTGTCGGCATATACCGGCCTGTCTGTGCAGGCTGTGCTGGATACAGAGGCTGCAGTATATAGCGGTCAGGAGGCCATTGATGCCGGACTGGCTGATGAACTTGTTAACAGCACCGATGCGATCACCGTCATGCGTGATGCACTGGAGGCACGTAAATCCCGTCTCTCAGGAGGGCGAATGACCAAAGAGACTCAATCAACAACTGTTTCAGCCACTGCTTCGCAGGCTGACGTTACTGACGTGGTGCCAGCGACGGAGGGCGAAAACGCCAGCGCGGCGCAACCGGACGTGAACGCGCAGATCACCGCAGCGGTTGCGGCAGAAAACAGCCGCATTATGGGTATCCTCAATTGTGAGGAGGCCCACGGACGTGAAGAACAGGCACGCGTGTTGGCAGAAACCCCCGGAATGACCGTGGAAACGGCCCGCCGCATTCTGGCAGTTGCACCACAGAGTGCACAGGCGCGCAGTGACACTGCGCTGGATCGTCTGATGCAGGGTGCACCGGCACCGCTGGCTGCAGGTAACCTGGCATCTGATACCAATAAAGAATTACTTAATACACCTGAAGCTTTACCGGTATAAGAGGCAGTTATGGCGACAAAAGAAGAGTTTAACCATTACCAGCCGCTGGGTAACAGTGATCCGGCTCATACAGCAATTGCGCCTGGCGGATTGAGTGCGAAAACGCCTGCAATGACCCCACTGATGCTGGATGGCACTACCCGTAAGCTGGTTGTGTGGGATGGCACCACCGACGGTGCAGCCGTTGGCATTCTGGCGGTTGCTGCTGACCAGACCAGCACCACACTGACGTTCTACAAGTCCGGCTCGTTCCGTTATGAGGATGTGTTCTGGCCGGAGGCTGCCAGCGACGAGACGAAAAAACGGACCGCGTTTGCCGGAACGGCAATCAGCATCGTTTAATCTTCCCCTTCATCAACAAAGGCCGCCTGTGCGGCTTTTTTTATGGAAATAATTTATGTCTGTATATACAACTGCAGAATTACTGGCATCGACCCAGCATCACTTTAAGTTCGATCCGCTGTTTCTGCGCCTGTTTTTCCGTGAAACCTATCCTTTCACCACGGAAAAAGTCTATCTCTCACAAATTCCGGGACTGGTAAACATGGCGCTGTACGTTTCGCCGATTGTTTCCGGTGAGGTTATCCGATCCCGTGGCGGCTCCACCTCTGAATTTACGCCGGGTTATGTCAAGCCGAAGCATGAGGTGAATCCGCAGATGACCCTGCGTCGCCTGCCGGATGAAGATCCGCAGAACCTGGCTGACCCGGCTTACCGTCGTCGCCGTATTATTCGGCAGAATATGCTGGATGAAAATCTGGCGATTGCCCAGGTCGAAGAGATGCAGGCAGTTTCTGCCGTGCTTAAGGGCAAATATACCATGACCGGTGAAGCCTTCGATCCGGTTGAGGTGGATATGGGCCGCAGTGAGGCGAATAACATCACGCAGTCCGGCGGCACGGAGTGGAGCAAGCGTGACAAGTCCACGTATGACCCGACCGACGATATCGAAGCCTACGCGCTGAACGCCAGCGGTGTGGTGAATATCATCGTGTTTGATCCGAAAGGCTGGGCGCTGTTCCGTTCCTTCAAAGCCGTCAAGGAGAAGCTGGATACCCGTCGCGGCTCTCATTCCGAGCTGGAGACAGCGGTAAAAGACCTGGGCAAAGCGGTGTCCTATAAGGGAATGTATGGCGATGTGGCCATCGTCGTGTATTCCGGACAGTACGTGGAAAACGGCGTCAAAAAGAACTTCCTGCCGGACAACACGATGGTGCTGGGGAACACTCAGGCTCGCGGTCTGCGCACCTATGGCTGCATTCAGGATGCGGACGCACAGCGCGAAGGCATTAACGCCTCTGCCCGTTACCCGAAAAACTGGGTGACTACCGGCGATCCGGCGCGTGAGTTCACCATGATTCAGTCAGCACCGCTGATGCTGCTGGCTGATCCTGATGAGTTCGTGTCCGTTCAACTGGCGTAATCATGGCCCTTCGGGGCCATTTTCTCTCTGTGGAGGAGTTCATGACGAAAGATGAACTGATTGCCCGTCTTCAGGAGCTGGGTGAGCAACTGAACCGCGATGTCAGTTTGACGGGAACGAAAGAAGAACTGGCGCTCCGTGTGGCAGAGCTGGAAGAAGAGCTTGATGACACGGGCGACACTGCCGGTCAGGATACCCCTCTCAGCCCGGAAAATGCGCTGACCGGACATGAAAATGAGGTGGTATCAGCGCAGCCGGATACCGTGACTGATACGGCTGCTCTGGTCACGGTTGTGGCACTGGTGACGCTGCATACCGATGCACTTCACGCCACGCGGGATAAACCTGTGGCATTTGTGCTGCCGGGAACGGCGTTTCGTGTCTCTGCCGGTGTGGCAGCCGAAATGACAGAACGTGGCCTGGCCAGAATGCAATAACGGGAGGCGCTGTGGCTGATTTCGATAACCTGTTCGATGCTGCCATTGCCCGCGCTGATGAAACGATACGCGGGTACATGGGAACGTCAGCCACCATGACATCCGGTGAGCAGTCCGGTGCTGTGATACGTGGTGTTTTTGATGACCCTGAAAATATCAGCTATGCCGGACAGGGCGTGCGCGTTGAAGGCTCCAGCCCGTCCCTGTTTGTCCGGACTGATGAGGTGCGGCAGCTGCGGCGTGGAGACACGCTGACCATCGGTGAGGAAACTTCTGGATAGACCGGGTTTCGCCGGATGATGGCGGAAGCTGTCATCTCTGGCTTGGGCGTGGCGTGCCGCCTGCCGTTAACCGTCGCCGCTGAAAGGGGGATGTATGGCCATAAAAGGTCTTGAGCAGGCCGTTGAAAACCTCAGCCGTATCAGCAAAACGGCGGTGCCTGGTGCCGCCGCAATGGCCATTAACCGCGTTGCGTCATCCGCGATATCGCAGTCTGCGTCACAGGTTGCCCGTGAGACAAAGGTACGCCGGAAACTGGTAAAGGAAAGGGCCAGGCTGAAAAGGGCCACGGTCAAAAATCCGCAGGCCAGAATCAGGGTTAACCGGGGGGATTTGCCCGTAATCAAGCTGGGTAACGCGCGGATTGTCCTGTCCCGACGCAGGCGTCGTAAAAAGGGGCAGCGTTCAGCCCTGAAAGGTGGCGGCAGCGTGCTTGTGGTGGGAAACCGTCGTATTCCCGGCGCGTTTATTCAGCAACTGAAAAATGGCCGCTGGCATGTCATGCAGCGTGTGGCCGGGAAAAACCGTTACCCCATTGATGTGGTGAAAATCCCGATGGCGGTGCCGCTGACCACGGCGTTTAAACAGAATATTGAACGGATACGGCGTGAGCGTCTTCCGAAAGAGCTGGGCTATGCGCTGCAGCATCAACTGAGGATGGTAATAAAGCGATGAAACATACTGAACTCCGTGCAGCCGTACTGGATGCACTGGAGAAGCATGACACCGGGGCGACGTTTTTTGATGGTCGCCCCGCTGTTTTTGATGAGGCGGATTTTCCGGCAGTTGCCGTTTATCTCACCGGCGCTGAATACACGGGCGAAGAGCTGGACAGCGATACCTGGCAGGCGGAGCTGCATATCGAAGTTTTCCTGCCTGCTCAGGTGCCGGATTCAGAGCTGGATGCGTGGATGGAGTCCCGGATTTATCCGGTGATGAGCGATATCCCGGCACCGTCAGATTTGATCACCAGTATGGTGGCCAGTGGCTATGACTACCGGCGCGACGATGATGCGGGCCTGTGGAGTTCTGCCGATCTGACTTATGTCATTACCTATGAAATGTGAGGACGATATGCCTGTACCAAATCCAGCAATACCGGTGAAAGGTGCCGGAACCACCCTGTGGGTTTATAACGGGAGCGGCGACCCTTATGCGAACCCGCTTTCAGACGTTGACTGGTCGCGTCTGGCTAAAGTTAAAGACCTGACGCCCGGCGAACTGACCGCTGAGTCCTATGACGACAGTTATCTCGATGATGAAGATGCGGACTGGACCGCGACCGGGCAGGGGCAGAAATCTGCCGGAGATACCAGCTTCACGCTGGCGTGGATGCCCGGAGAGCAGGGGCAGCAGGCGCTGCTGGCGTGGTTTAATGAAGGGGATACCCGTGCCTATAAAATCCGCTTCCCGAACGGCACGGTCGATGTGTTCCGTGGCTGGGTCAGCAGTATCGGTAAGGCGGTGACGGCGAAGGAAGTGATCACCCGTACGGTGAAGGTCACCAATGTGGGCCGTCCGTCAATGGCAGAAGATCGCAGTACGGTGACGGCGGCAACAGGTATGACTGTGATGCCTGCCAGCTCCTCGGTGGTGAAAGGGCAGAGCACCACGCTGACCGTGGCATTCCAGCCGGAGGGTGCAACTGACAAGAGCTTCCGTGCGGTGTCAGCGGATAAAACAAAAGCCACCGTGTCGGTCAGTGGTATGACCATCACCGTGAATGGCGTTGCTGCAGGTAAGGTCAACATTCCGGTCGTATCCGGTAATGGTGAGTTTGCTGCGGTTGCAGAAATCACCGTCACCGCCAGTTAATCCGGAGAGTCAGCGATGTTCCTGAAAACCGAATCATTTGAACATAACGGTGTGACCGTCACGCTTTCTGAACTGTCAGCCCTGCAGCGTATTGAGCATCTCGCCCTGATGAAACGGCAGGCAGAACAGGCGGAGTCAGACAGCAACCGGAAGTTTACTGTGGAAGACGCCATCAGAACCGGTGCTTTTGTGGTAGCGATGTCCCTGTGGCATAACCATCCGCAGAAGACAAAGCTGCCGTCCATGAATGAAGCCGTTAAACAGATTGAGCAGGAAGTGCTTACCACCTGGCCCACGGAGGCAATTTCTCATGCTGAAAACGTGGTGTACCGGCTGTCTGGTATGTATGAGTTTGTGGTGAATAATGCCCCTGAACAGACAGAGGACGCCGGGCCCGCAGAGCCTGTTTCTGCGGGAAAGTGTTCGACGGTGAGCTGAGTTTTGCCCTGAAACTGGCGCGTGAGATGGGGCGACCCGACTGGCGTGCCATGCTTGCCGGGATGTCATCCACGGAGTATGCCGACTGGCACCGCTTTTACAGTACCCATTATTTTCATGATGTTCTGCTGGATATGCACTTTTCCGGGCTGACGTACACCGTGCTCAGCCTGTTTTTCAGCGATCCGGATATGCATCCGCTGGATTTCAGTCTGCTGAACCGGCGCGAGGCTGACGAAGAGCCTGAAGATGATGTGCTGATGCAGAAAGCGGCAGGGCTTGCCGGAGGTGTCCGCTTTGGCCCGGACGGGAATGAAGTTATCCCTACTTCCCCGGATGTGGCGGACATGACGGAGGATGACGTAATGCTGATGACAGTATCAGAAGGGATCGCAGGAGGAGTCCGGTATGGCTGAACCGGTAGGCGATCTGGTCGTTGATTTGAGTCTGGATGCGGCCAGATTTGACGAGCAGATGGCCAGAGTCAGGCGTCATTTTTCCGGTACGGAAAGTGATGCGAAAAAAACAGCGGCAGTCGTTGAACAGTCGATGAACCGGCAGGCGCTGGCTGCACAGAAAGCGGGAATTTCCGTCGGGCAGTATAAAGCCGCCATGCGTATGCTGCCTGCGCAGTTCACTGACGTGGCCACGCAGCTTGCAGGCGGGCAAAGTCCGTGGCTGATCCTGCTGCAACAGGGGGGTCAGGTGAAGGACTCCTTCGGCGGGATGATCCCCATGTTCCGGGGGCTTGCCGGTGCGATCACCCTGCCGATGGTGGGGGCCACCTCGCTGGCGGTGGCGACCGGTGCGCTGGCGTATGCCTGGTATCAGGGCAACTCAACCCTGTCCGATTTCAACAAAACGCTGGTCCTTTCCGGCAATCAGGCCGGGCTGACGGCAGATCGTATGCTGGTCCTGTCCAGAGCCGGGCAGGCGGCAGGGCTGACGTTTAACCAGACCAGCGAGTCACTCAGCGCACTGGTTAAGGCGGGGGTAAGCGGTGAGGCTCAGATTGCGTCCATCAGCCAGAGTGTGGCGCGTTTCTCCTCTGCATCCGGCGTGGAGGTGGACAAGGTCGCTGAAGCCTTCGGGAAGCTGACCACTGACCCGACGTCGGGGCTGACGGCGATGGCACGCCAGTTCCATAACGTGACGGCGGAGCAGATTGCGTATGTTGCTCAGTTGCAGCGTTCCGGCGATGAAGCCGGGGCATTGCAGGCGGCGAACGAGGCCGCAACGAAAGGGTTTGATGACCAGACCCGCCGCCTGAAAGAGAACATGGGCACGCTGGAAACCTGGGCAGACAGGACAGCACGGGCATTCAAATCCATGTGGGATTCGGTGCTGAATATTGGTCGCCCGGACACTGCCCAGGGAATGCTGGAGAAAGCAGAAAAGGCTTTTGATGAGGCGGACAAAAAATGGCAGTGGTATCAGAGCCGGAGCCACCGGCGCGGTAAAACCTCAGCATTTCTTGCCAATCTCCGGGGAGCATGGGAGGACAGAGCGAATGCGCAACTTGGGCTTTCAGCCGCCACGTTGCAGGCCGATCTTGAAAAGGCCAGAGAGATGGCAGCAAAGGACTGGGCCGAGTCTGAGGCATCACGGCTGAAATATACCGAAGAGGCGCAGAAGGCTTACGAACGGCTGCAGACGCCGCTGGAGAAATATACCGCCCGTCAGGAAGAACTGAACAAGGCACTGAAAGACGGGAAAATCCTGCAGGCGGATTACAACACGCTGATGGCGGCGGCGAAAAAGGATTATGAAGCGACGCTGAAAAAGCCGAAACAGTCCGGCGTGAAGGTGTCTGCGGGCGATCGTCAGGAAGACAGTGCTCATGCTGCCCTGCTGACGCTTCAGGCAGAACTCCGGACGCTGGAGAAGCATGCCGGAGCAAATGAGAAAATCAGCCAGCAGCGCCGGGATTTGTGGAAGGCGGAGAGTCAGTTCGCGGTACTGGAGGAGGCGGCGCAACGTCGCCAGCTGTCTGCACAGGAGAAATCCCTGCTGGCGCATAAAGATGAGACGCTGGAGTACAAACGCCAGCTGGCTGCACTTGGCGACAAGGTTACGTATCAGGAGCGCCTGAACGCGCTGGCGCAGCAGGCGGATAAATTCGCACAGCAGCAACGGGCAAAACGGGCCGCCATTGATGCGAAAAGCCGGGGGCTGACTGACCGGCAGGCAGAACGGGAAGCCACGGAACAGCGCCTGAAGGAACAGTATGGCGATAATCCGCTGGCGCTGAATAACGTCATGTCAGAGCAGAAAAAGACCTGGGCGGCTGAAGACCAGCTTCGCGGGAACTGGATGGCAGGCCTGAAGTCCGGCTGGAGTGAGTGGGAAGAGAGCGCCACGGACAGTATGTCGCAGGTAAAAAGTGCAGCCACGCAGACCTTTGATGGTATTGCACAGAATATGGCGGCGATGCTGACCGGCAGTGAGCAGAACTGGCGCAGCTTCACCCGTTCCGTGCTGTCCATGATGACAGAAATTCTGCTTAAGCAGGCAATGGTGGGGATTGTCGGGAGTATCGGCAGCGCCATTGGCGGAGCTGTTGGTGGCGGCGCATCCGCGTCAGGCGGTACAGCCATTCAGGCCGCTGCGGCGAAATTCCATTTTGCAACCGGAGGATTTACGGGAACCGGCGGCAAATATGAGCCAGCGGGGATTGTTCACCGTGGTGAGTTTGTCTTCACGAAGGAGGCAACCAGCCGGATTGGCGTGGGGAATCTTTACCGGCTGATGCGCGGCTATGCCACCGGCGGTTATGTCGGTACACCGGGCAGCATGGCAGACAGCCGGTCGCAGGCGTCCGGGACGTTTGAGCAGAATAACCATGTGGTGATTAACAACGACGGCACGAACGGGCAGATAGGTCCGGCTGCTCTGAAGGCGGTGTATGACATGGCCCGCAAGGGTGCCCGTGATGAAATTCAGACACAGATGCGTGATGGTGGCCTGTTCTCCGGAGGTGGACGATGAAGACCTTCCGCTGGAAAGTGAAACCCGGTATGGATGTGGCTTCGGTCCCTTCTGTAAGAAAGGTGCGCTTTGGTGATGGCTATTCTCAGCGAGCGCCTGCCGGGCTGAATGCCAACCTGAAAACGTACAGCGTGACGCTTTCTGTCCCCCGTGAGGAGGCCACGGTACTGGAGTCGTTTCTGGAAGAGCACGGGGGCTGGAAATCCTTTCTGTGGACGCCGCCTTATGAGTGGCGGCAGATAAAGGTGACCTGCGCAAAATGGTCGTCGCGGGTCAGTATGCTGCGTGTTGAGTTCAGCGCAGAGTTTGAACAGGTGGTGAACTGATGCAGGATATCCGGCAGGAAACACTGAATGAATGCACCCGTGCGGAGCAGTCGGCCAGCGTGGTGCTCTGGGAAATCGACCTGACAGAGGTCGGTGGAGAACGTTATTTTTTCTGTAATGAGCAGAACGAAAAAGGTGAGCCGGTCACCTGGCAGGGGCGACAGTATCAGCCGTATCCCATTCAGGGGAGCGGTTTTGAACTGAATGGCAAAGGCACCAGTACGCGCCCCACGCTGACGGTTTCTAACCTGTACGGTATGGTCACCGGGATGGCGGAAGATATGCAGAGTCTGGTCGGCGGAACGGTGGTCCGGCGTAAGGTTTACGCCCATTTTCTGGATGCGGTGAACTTCGTCAACGGAAACAGTTACGCCGATCCGGAGCAGGAGGTGATCAGCCGCTGGCGCATTGAGCAGTGCAGCGAACTGAGCGCGGTGAGTGCCTCCTTTGTACTGTCCACGCCGACGGAAACGGACGGCGCTGTTTTTCCGGGACGTATCATGCTGGCCAACACCTGCACCTGGACCTATCGCGGCGATGAGTGCGGTTATCACGGTCCGGCGGTCGCGGATGAATATGACCAGCCAACGTCCGATATCACGAAGGATAAATGCAGCAAATGCCTGAGTGGCTGTAAGTTTCGCAATAATGTCGGCAACTTTGGCAGCTTCCTTTCCATTAACAAACTTTCGCAGTAAATCCCATGACACAGACAGAATCAGCGATTCTGGCGCACGCCCGGCGATGTGCGCCAGCGGAGTCGTGCGGCTTCGTGGTAAGCACGCCGGAGGGGGAAAGGTATTTCCCCTGCGTGAATATCTCCGGTGAGCCGGAGGCGTATTTCCGTATGTCGCCGGAGGACTGGCTGCAGGCAGAAATGCAGGGTGAGATTGTGGCACTGGTCCACAGCCACCCCGGTGGTCTGCCCTGGCTGAGTGAGGCCGACCGGCGGC
>OJTP01000182.1_pt1 | contig 14531 bp, 10 predicted proteins | sample 1599641 | NCBI WGS metagenome assembly OJTP01 (sample SAMN04436832, study PRJEB24849) | human gut metagenome | biome: human gut; feature: NICU; material: stool | host: Homo sapiens | place: USA: Saint Louis, MO | collected 2011-07-12
GGTCGAATTATTTGGAAAAATCAAAGTGACTTAAAATTGATTTTAACAATTAATAATTTTATCGAAAAACACGGAATTACATCTACGAGACAATATCAGAAAAAGTTAGCAGAATATCCCAATGAATCACCTAGTATTTGGTTCATCAGTCAGAAATATGGGTCATGGGATAACTTGCTAGAGAGTATTGGCCTTGAAAAAAATGATTATGGAAAATGGGCTAAGATGCCAGAAGACAAATTGATGGAAATAGTAGAATGCTTTATAAGTGATGAAAAAATTCGTTCGCAGCGAAATTACGAAACAAAAGCAGTTGGTAGGGATGTCCCTTCTTTAAGTACGTTGAAAAAAATAGTTGGTGATGTACGGCCACTGTTTAGAAAAAAGGAACAGGAAAATTTATTAACTGACTTTCAATTATTGATGGAGCTGAGAGAAGAAATTATTCGATTAGGACTTGAAAAAGATTTATCAATGACGAAATTCCGTAAGTTATCAAGGTCAGATAAACTTCCGTCAGCGATCACAATATTGAGAAGAACAAACAAATCTTGGGAGGAATTAATGGAAGAGATTGGATTTGATTATCGGAAAATCAAAATTTATAAGCAAAGGGACAATTTATCTCGAAAGAAAAATTAATAGTATCAAGCTTAAAAAGGCGTTCAAAACTAAAAATTTGAACGTCTTTTTTTATTACCCAAAACCGAAAGGAGATTTTATGAAAAAGCCGAGATTTAAAAATTGGCGATTATTTGCGACTTTAGCTCTGTTAGGTCAAACAATTGGCGGAACGATTGGTCCTACGATTGCCTTTGCTGATGAAATTACTCACCCACAAACTGTAACTGTGGAATTAGATTTAGCACATCAATATGCTGTTGAAGGAACTTTTAGTGATGGTCGTCCAATGTCAGAAGTCACCGTTCCGCATTATGCAGTGTACAACGGCGTGAAACAAGATATTTTCTGTATTGAACTAGGAGTCCCGATTTACAATGAGTTCACTCCTGGATATGAGAAGAACCCGTTACCAGATATGTCCGATAAAGCCAAATTAGTTTCCGTTTTATGGAAAAAAGTAGGTACAGATGCAGATACTCATATTGTGGCACAGAAGATGATCTGGCAAGAAGTTAATGGGTATACCCTTCACTCAATCAAACGATCAGATGGTAGTGCCGTAAATATCGCAGCCATTGAGGAAAAAATCAATCAAGCCATTGCCGATTATCAGAAGAAACCAAGCTTCCATAATAGTACGGCTAGAACAGTATTAGGGCAATCGACTACTGTGACGGATACAAATAATCTGAATTTGTCAGAGTTCGATGAGGTTGTGGAAAATACCGCAAACATTGATTATCGTGTGAATGGCAATCAGTTGATAATCACCCCAAATGCCAATTCAAAAGAAAGTGGTGTGTTGACGCTTAAGAAATCTGCTGGTACGGGAACACCGGTTGCTTATAAAATGGCTGGTCAACAAACCCTGATGGCTGGGGCGATTGATAAACCGAACACTTACACGGTCAAAATTGATGTGGAAACAGAGGGCTCTTTAAAAATCAAATAAGTCGATAAAGAATCAGGTGATGTTGTACCAGGAACAGTTTTCCATTTAGATTTTGGAAAAACTTTACCTGCAAAAGACGTGACTACTGACAAAGAAGGCATTGCGACTTTGGATAGGATTCCTCACGGCACAAAAGTAACCATTACTGAAAAATCAGTGCCGGCGCCTTATACGATTGATACCACACCTATGATTGCTACGATTAAAGCGGGAGAGACCATTTCAGTGACTTCAAAAAATACGCGAGAAAAAGGTCAAATTATTCTGGATAAAACCGGAGTTGAAACAGGGAGTGATCTTTGGAATGACAACTATTCTTTAGTTGGAAATACGTTTGCCATTCGCAAAGATAGCCCAACTGGTGAAATCGTTCAAGAAATGACCACGGATGAAAACGGTCATGCAGAAACACCAAAAGAGATTGCCAATGCATTGGATTTGGGAACTTACTACGTGACAGAAACCAAAGCATCTAATGGTTTTGTGAATACTTTCAAACCCGTAAAAGTCGAATTGAAGTATGCCAGTCAAACTGTGGCCCTCGTTACCAATAATGTAAAAGGCCAAAATCAAGAAATCACTGGAGAAACTACTTTGACAAAAGAAGACAAAGATACTGGGGATAAAACACAAGGTAAGGCAGTTTTTGAGTGTGCTGAATACACCTTGTTTACTGCTAAGGATGGAAAAGTGGTCAAATGGACCGAGGACTTTAAACCAGAATTAGTAAAAGGAACGAAAGCTTCTGACGAAACGGTGACTTTGACTTTAGACGAAAAGAATCAAGTTGCCGTTAAACATTTAGCCATCAACGAGTATTACTGGCAAGAAACCAAAGCACCTGAAGGATATACTCTGGATGAAACGAAGTATCCTGTATCCATCAAAAAGGTGGATGATAACGAAAAAAATGTCGTAATTACTCGAGATGTTACGGCAAAAGAACAAGTCATTCGCTTTGGTTTTGATTTCTTCAAATTTGCCGGATCAGCCGCGGGCACTGCCGAAACTGGCTTCAATGATCTGACCTTTAAAGTGTCGCCATTGGAAGGAACCAATGAAATCACAGGTGCCGAAGATGAAGCGACCACAGCTTATAACGAGCAATTAGGATTTGATGGTTATGGCAAGTTTGAAAATCTCCCTTATGGGGATTATTTACTTGAAGAAGTAGAAGCCCCAGAAGGTTTTCAAAAGATTACGCCATTAGAAATCCGTTCTACTTTTAAGGAAAACAAAGAAGACTTTGTGAAGAGTGAGTATGTCTTTACCATTACCGAACAAGGCCAAAAACAACCAATTAAAACGGTGACCGTTCCTTACGAGAAACTGACGAACAAAGCATTTTCTGTTAGTTTGAACCGTTTAATGCTCTATGATTTGCCTGAAGAAGAAGATAGTTTGACTTCCCTTGCGACTTGGAAAGACGGAGATAAAGAATTGACTACCGTTGATGCTACCGAGCTAGTTGATAAATTGAGATATAACTTGCATGAAATCAAAGAAGACTGGTATATCGTAGCTCAAGCCATTGATGTGGAAGCGACAAAAGCTGCCCAAGAAAAAGATGAAAAAGCCAAACCAGTGGTAATTGCCGAAACAACCGCCACTTTGGCGAATAAAGAGAAAACAGGAACTTGGGAAATTCTGCATAAATTAACCGCTGAACAAGTTTTAGACAAAACCATCGTCTTATTCAACTATGTGTATGAAAACAAGGAAGCCTTTGAAGCGGGCGATGAACCAGTAGCAAAGGATGCTAGTTTGAATAATCAAGTCCAAACTGTCAATTGTGCAGTGGAACGTCATGTTTCCATCCAAACCAAAGCCCACCTAGAAGACGGTTCCCAGACCTTTACTCATGGTGATGTGGTGGATATGTTTGATGATGTATCCATTACTCATGATGTACTAGATGGCTCAAGAGAAGCTTTCGAAACAATTCTGTACGCCTTATTACCAGATGGCACAAACAAAGAAATTACTAAAACCGTGTTTGCGGAAAAAGTAGATACAAGTAAATATCCAGAAGGTACAAGTTTTACTTTCAAAGAAATTAACTATGACAAAGATGGAAATATTAATGGAAAACACAATGAAGATTTGAAAGAAAAATCTCAAACCTTAACACCAAAAGAAGTGCCAACCACACCAAGTACGCCGGAACAACCAGAAACACCAACTGTTCCAAGTGACTCTCAAGAATCTAGTCCTACAGTGAAGACATTCCCTCAAACCGGGGAGAAAAATTCCAATGTGCTACTGTTCATTGGCTTTACCTTGATCTTTGCAACGGCTGGCTATTATTTCTGGAATCGCCGGAACTAAGGTGATGAGATGAAACAAGTAAATAGGAAGAACCAACGTGCGCGACCGCCTCCTAAAAAGTGGTCGCGCTATTTTTGTATCCAAAACTAACAATGAAAAGAGTGGATAAATGTCAATAAAGTAGACACAAAAAGAGCAGATACTTAGTGAGAATCAAAGTATTTATCCTCCATTTCATTTGGTGTAAGCATACCTAAGGTTCCGTGAGGACGCTGTGAGTTGTAGAATCCTTCGATATACTCAAAGCAAGCAAGTTGGACTTCTTGAAGAGAAGAAAAGGTTCTTCTGTTGAGTTCTTCTTTCTTCATATATTTGAAGAAAGCTTCTGTAACGGCGTTGTCCCAGGGATACCCAGGTTTCGATAGGGACTGAACAATAGAATGATTTTCTAAAAACTTTCTGAATTCAAATGAAGTATACTGGGAACCTTGATCTGTGTGAAAAAGAACGGAAGCCTTAGGCTTTCTGACTTGAATTGCTTTTTCTAGTGTTGTAATAGCTAAAGTAGTATCAATATTTTTGCTGACAGTCCAAGCAATGATTTTTCTAGAAAATAAATCTAAAATCACACAAAGATAAACAAATGATTTTTTTCCAACAGGAATATAAGAAAAATCACTCGTCCATACTTGATTTGGTGCAGGAGGGTTAAACGCTTGTTTCAAATGATTAGGGCGTTTCAAAGAAACCTGACCTGCGGTCGGTTTAAAGACAGGTTTTACTGTAGACATTTTAGGTAAGTTCATTGTACTCATTAGGCGATAAACTCGTCCAATACTAATAGAAATGCCATAGTCACGTAGAAGCATGCGTCGTACTTTTGCAGGACCTACTCGTTTTTTAGAGGTTGTATAGATTTCTAAGATCATCTTTCTCAACTGTTGGTTTTCTGCTGTTCTAGGAGCAATTTTTCCAGAAAAACGTTTGTAGTAAGTTGAACGATTAACCTTAAGAACCCTGCAAAGCGTAACAACAGAGTGTTCATGACGTAAAATACGAATCGCATTTAGTCGTTTGTCGAGTGTGGCGTGAATATGGCAATCGCTTTTTTTAAGATTAAATTTTCCTCTTCTAGCTGAAGGTTTCTTTTCTGTAACTGTTTGATCTGTCGAGCCGTGAGGATCGTATCATCATCAATTTGGACTTCAGAATATTGCTTCACCCAGCGAGCTACGGAGGACAGGGCGACTCCATATTCATTAGCTAAAGCGTTTTGCGATTTGCCACCTTCATAAAGTTTTACGATTGATTTTTTGAACTCTTCGTCAAATTTTCGTGGAGATTTACGTTTGTCTACCATAATCAAAATTCTTTTCTCAAATAATGTCTAATTAATTAATAGCATAGCAAAAAAACTGTCTACTTTATTAGCATACATGCAGTGATTTAAAAAATTTGAAGTGGAAATGTCAAGAAAGGAGAGAGGAAATGACTTATTTAGTTCTGGTCAGTCATGGCGATTTTGCTAGAGGGTTAAAAAATTCATTAGGGATGTTTGCTAGCGAGGAGATAGAGAAAGTCAGAGTGTTTGGCTTACAACCTGGTGAATCTACCGATAATTTTGGTAAGCGGTTTCTGTGTGAAGTTGAAAAATTACCGCAGGAAACGAGGCTAATCGTTTTGGCTGATATTGTGGGCGGGAGTCCACTTGCTACTATTTGTAAAGTATTAGATAAGCAAAAAATGCTAGAAAATTCTCTGATTGTTGGAGGAGTGAATTTTCCAATGGCTTTAAATGCGCTTCTATTGAAAGAAACTAGTGAATTATCTGATTTGAAAAAAATGATAGTAGCAGATGCTTGTTATGGTATTAGAGAGTTAACTGTAACTGAAGACGATGTAACTGAAGAGGATATCTAAAGGAGAAGATGAACATGTCAATTTCTTTTGTTCGAATCGATGATCGAATGATTCATGGCTTAATTACTTTACGTTGGACTAAAGAAATGCCTTGTGATGGCATTATAGCTGTGAATGACAAAGCAGCAAGTAACCCTATTTTAAAGGAAGCATATAAAGCAGCTGCACAAGATAAAAAAACCTTTATTTGGACAATGGCGCATTTTTTTGATGTAAAGGATAAAGTATTAGCGTCTAAGTCAAAATACTTTTTGATTACAAAGAGCCCTTTGGATATGAAAAAAATTTTGGTAGATTGGCATTTTGTTCCAAGTGAAGTAAAAATGATTAATGTTGGACCGGGGAATGACCGCGAAGGGACAATTAAATTAGGGGATAACCAATCCTTTACAGCAGAAGAAGCAGCGGCTTTTGAAGAAATTGAAAAGGCTGGTTACAAAGTGGATTTTGCCTTGTTACCTGATCAACGAATTGGTTCTTGGGCGCATTTTAAAGCTAAATTTGGTTACTGATTCTAGAAGTTTTGAAAAGAGGAGAGTAGTATTATGACAATCAACTGGATACAAGCGGCTATTTTAGGCCTATTTGCTTGTCTGTGTTCAAATTCTTGTATGGCTGGACAAGCGGTGGGAAATTATACGATTGGGCGTCCTTTAGTCGGCGGATTAGTTTGTGGCATTATTTTAGGAGATTTAAAATTAGGAATCGCTTGTGGCGTAGCGATGCAATTAGTTTACATTGCTTTAGTCACACCTGGAGGCACAGTGTCTGCTGACGTGCGGGCAATTTCATATATCGGGATTCCTTTGGCGATGGTGGCGATTTCGACCAAAGGGTTAGATCCACTTGGCGGCTCTGCAGCCGACCTGGCTAAATCGGTCGGCACATTAGTTGGAACGATCGGAACGGTATTATTTTATTCTGTTGCTGCGTTAAATTTAGTTTGGCAATCGTTTGGTTGGAAAGATATAAAAAAAGGCAAGCTTGATCATTTATATGCCATTAATTTTGGTTGGCCGTGGATTTCTCATCTACTTTTTTCCTTTTTGCCAACCGTGATTTTAACCTATTTTGGGGCTACGGCTGTTACAGCAATGAGAGATGCATTACCTATGGATGGTCTTGCAATGAAAACGCTTTTTACTGTAGGTGGCATGCTTCCGTGTGTGGGAATTGCAATTTTGTTACGTCAAATTGTTAATAAGAACATTGATTTTGTCCCTTTTTTTGTAGGGTTCACATTAGCTGCTTCATTAAAACTCAATTTAGTCTCAATAACGATTATTGCGCTTCTTTTTGCTGTAATTTTTTATAAAATTGCTTTGATTAAAAACAATACTAAACTGGTTGATTCAACAGGAAGTCTAACGAATGATGACGAAGAGGAGGACATATGAGATGGAAGAGTTGAAAGCCAATAAATTAGACCAAAAAACGTTAAAGCATTCTTTTCATTTATGGTTTTGGGGAGCGTTAACTTGTTTTTCACAACAGCATATGCAAACCTTCGGCTATCTTTCTTCAATGCTTCCTATTATCAAAAAACTTTATCCAAAACATGAAGACCAAGTGAAAGCCATTCAAGCATATACAGCTTTTTTTAACACAAATCCAATGCTTGGAACGGTCATTGTTGGTGTGACTGCTAGTATGGAAGAGGCTAGAGCAAGTAAGAATGAAATTGATGGAGAAACCATTAATGATATGAGGGCAGGATTAATGGGACCAATTGCAGGGATTGGTGATTCATTGAAGCGCATTTAAACGCGTATAATCGGGACTATTGGGTGAAAGTAGCAGAAGGAACCGCGGGAGCAGTTAAGTTTGAAGATGGTAATTTTTACAAAGAATACCAACCAGGCGATCTAGGAAACTTAAATGGCACGCTAGAATCTTTAAATGGAGAAAAAGAGAATTATCAATTTTCTGCACGCGCAGTTATTGATCGATATAAGAAAAACGATATGCCGTTAGGGTGGTTCTTGCCAAATGACGGTTACGGTGCTGGCTATGGCCAAACAGATTCATTGGACGGCGATGTACAAAACTTAAAAGAATTTACAGAGTATGCTCAAGCCAATGGTGTTGAAGTGGGGCTGTGGACCCAATCTAATCTCCATCCAGCGGATCCTAAAAATCCTAAAAAAGGAGAACGGGATATTGCGAAAGAAGTTAGTGTCGCTGGTGTTAAAGCTCTCAAAACTGACGTGGCGTGGGTCGGGTATGGGTATTCCTTTGGCTTAAATGGTGTAGAAGATGCCGCGAATGTTTTTGTAAAAGAAACAGACGGCGCAGTTCGTCCGATGATTGTTTCATTAGATGGTTGGGCCGGAACCCAACGGCACGCTGGTATTTGGACAGGCGATCAAACGGGTGGTCAATGGGAATATATTCGCTTCCATATCCCAACATATATCGGGACTTCGTTGTCTGGACAACCAAATGTCGGTTCAGATATGGATGGAATTTTTGGTGGAAAAAATAAAGAGGTCAACATACGTGATTTCCAATGGAAAACTTTTACACCAGTGCAGCTAAATATGGACGGCTGGGGCTCCAATCCAAAAACGCCATTTGCTTTTGATCAAGAAGCCACAGATTTGAACCGAGCGTATCTAAAATTAAAATCAATGATGATGCCTTATAACTACAGTATTGCCAAGGAATCAGTTGATGGACTACCAATGGTACGGGCCATGGCTTTAGAATTTCCTAATGAAGGAACAGCATATACAAAAGATTCTCAATACCAATATATGTGGGGACCCAATTTACTCGTTGCCCCAATTTATAATGGCAATCAAGATGAGGCAGGAAATTCAATCCGTGATGGAATCTATTTACCAGATGAAAAACAAGTCTGGGTTGACTTATTTACAGGCGAAAAATATCAAGGTGGCCGTGTCTTAAATGGAGTAAAAACACCGCTGTGGAAGGTGCCCGTTTTCGTCAAAGATGGCAGTATTATCCCAATGACGAATCCAAACAACAATCCAAAGGAAATCCAACGAGATCAACGATCTTTCTTGATTTATCCAAATGGCGCCACTTCTTTTAATATGTATGAAGATGACGGAATTTCAACTAGTTATGAAGCTGGGCAATCAGCTACGACTAAAATAAATAGTCAAGGCCCTAAATCAAACGAAAAAGGGGATCTGACCGTTACTATCGAACCGACAAAAGGAAGTTATAAAGACTTTGTTGATGAACGAAGCACCACGCTTGATTTGTTAGCTTCAGAAGCGCCCGAAAGCGTAACAGCAATGGTGGGGGGAACAGAAGTAACCTTGAAACAAGCAGCTAATAAAGAAGAATTTTTGGCTGGCACAAATCTATATTATTTTGATAAAGAATTCCAAGTGAATCAGTATCTTTCTGAAGCTTCAGGAGAAAAACTGAACCAATCAGCGTTATCAGTAAAACTAGCGAAACAATCTGTGACCGCCAAAGATGTTCAAATAACTGTCAAAGGTTTCATTAATAAAGGAACGGTTGACGGAGGAAATACAACGGTCGATGACCAGTTAACTATTCCGGCAAATGTCGCAATCAATGAAGAAAAAACAACGCCATCTTCTTTGACTCTTCAATGGGATCAAGTAACTGAGGCAACAAGCTATGAAGTAGAGCGTGACGGGACTGTTTTCGGAAATATTCAAACGAATACAGCAACATTTGATGGATTTTCCTTCCTAAGCGAACATACTTTTCGAGTTCGAGCTGTTGGAAAAAACGGGGTCTCTGAATGGAGTGAACCGATTAAAGGAAAAACACAAGATGATCCCTATAAAGAAACAATTAATCAAGTCAAAGCAACAAGTAATTTACCAGAACAACCGGGTGCAGAATTGAAGAAATTAACAGATAAAGATTTAAGTACAGGCTGGCATACGAACTGGTCAACTGGCATCGCTAATCCAAGTGATGGGAATTTCTTGACTTTAAAATTTGATCTTGGTGCGGAGTATCAAATGGATAAAATTGAATACTTGCCAAGAGACAATGCCGGCAACGGAAATATTTTGCAACTCCAGTATCGGACGTCGAAAGATGGAGCTAATTGGACAGAGTTTTCAGAACCTATTAACTGGAAGCAAGATGCTTTGACAAAAACCATTGAAACGAAGGACCAAGCGTATCGTTTTGTTGAAATGAAGGTATTAAAATCGGTGGGTAATTTTGGCTCTGGTCGTGAGATGCTCTTTTACAAACAACCAGGAACAGAAGGAATCTTACATGGAGACATTACTAACGATGGAACGATTGATGAAAATGATGCAATGAGTTATCGAAACTATACAGGCTTAGAATCTGTGGACAGTGACTTTAATGGCTATGTTGAAAAAGGCGATTTAAATAAAAATGGGGTAATTGATGCTTATGATATCAGTTATGTTTTACGACAATTAGATGGTGGGATTGAGATACCTGATGTCGAAGAAATTGCGGGCGGTTTATCCCTTGCTGTGGTTAATGAAAATGGCAAGGATACTTATCTTCCTGGCGATACATTAACCTTTACACTTAAAGGTCAAGACTTAAAAAACATTAATGCGTTAAGCACAAAAATGTCCTTTGATTCTAGCAAATTTGAACTTGTCGGTCAGCCTGCAACCACGAATAATACAAAACAAATGGAAAATTATTCTAAATATCGGAAACATTCAAATGATGTGGAGAATCTGTATTTAGTTCTTAGTAATCAAGGAAATAAACAATTGTTAAATGGTTCAATGGACTTAGTTACCTTTAAAGTTAAAGTAAAAGAAACAACTCGCGTAAAACGTGCGACAACTGTTGAGCAGCCATTACAATTTGATATGAGTCAAGGCTTATTAGTAGGCCAAGGATTCCAACAAGCCACACTTTCAGATTTTTCTGTAACAGTGAAGCCCACAGAGCTAGTAGATAAAGAGTTATTACAAGCGCTAATTACGCTAAATCAAGCACGTGTCGAAAAAGAATATACGCCTGAAACTTGGGCAATTTTTAAACCAGTCTTAGATGAGGCAGTAGCTGTTCTAGCCAATGAACAAGCCACACAGACAGACGTTTCTGCTGCTGTGGAAAACCTAAAAAAGGCTGTAGAACAGTTGGAAAAAATGCCTGATGTAGCGAATAAAGCTGATTTAGAAAAAGCAATTCAAGAGGGGCTAACGAAGAAACCAAGTGATGGGCAAGAATTCACCGAAGAAACTAAAAAAGTTCTCGAAGAGTCATTAGCAGCAGCTCAAAAAGTATTTGCTCAAGAAAAAGTTACCCAAGAAGAAATAGACCAAGCGACTAAAACATTGCGTGAAGCAATTGCACAATTAAAAGAACAACCCGTCGCCGTTGATAAGGAAACCTTAAAAGAGAAAATCGCTCAAGCCCGAGGAAGAAAGCCGGAAGAAGGATACCAATTTACAAAAGAAACAGAAAAACAATTGCAAGAAGCAATTCAAGCGGCTGAAGCAATCGTAGCGAAAGAAACGGCGACAAAAGAAGAAGTCTCAGCGGCTCTAAACGCATTGGAAACTGCAATGGCTCGATTAAAAGAAGTACCCCTTGTAAATAAAGACCAATTACAAGAAGTTGTCAAACGAGCGCAGCAAGTCACTCCAAGTGAAGGGCACCAATTTACTGCCTCCTCGTTACAAGATTTACAAAAAGCGCTTTTAGCAGCTAAAAACACATTGAAAAACCCAGCAGCTAATCAAAAAATGATTGAGGAAGCGGTTGCTGAATTAACTAGTGCCATTGATGGGTTACAAGAAGAAGCGTTAGTTACAGATAAAAAAGCCTTAGAGGCAATGATAGCCAAAGCAAAAGCAATCAAACCATCTGCCGGAAAAGAATTTACCAGCGAATCTAAAGCGCGCTTAACTGAAGCAATTGACCAAGCGGAAGGGATTTTAGCTGATAAAAATGCTCGGCAAGAACAAATTGATACTGCTGAAAAAAATGTAAAAACTGCTTTGGATAGTTTAGAGGAACAAGTCCTTCAAGCGGATAAAACAAAGTTGAGAGAACTGCTTCAAAAAGCAGAAACCTTGAAACCTAAAGCAGCAAAACAATTTACAAAAGCATCGCAAGAAGCTTTAGCTGAAGCAATTAAACAAGCAAAAGCACTTGTTGAGGACCCAAATGCGACGCAAGAAGCTGTGGACAAATGTTTAAGTATTTTAGCACAAGCCATTGAAGCAATGGCAGAAGAGCCAATCAGTAGCAACTCTACAGGCAACAATGGAAATCATGGCACGGTTAGCGGGACTGGTGGTGTAACCAGTCCAGGAAAGGGCACAGCAGCAGGTGGAACGACAACAAAAACCACCACTTCTGGTACTTTGCCAAAAGCAAATGAAGTTGTTTCGCCAATCTGGTCAATCAGTGGTTTTCTATTGATAGTAAGTATTGGTTTAGGAAAATTATTCTTCAAAAATAAAAAAGACCAAAATTAGCGTATCATTAACTTACAAGGCGCATTTGTACAAAAACAGTGTGCAAATGCGCAAGTAAGTAATAGGAGAGGATTTTTACGAATGAAAAGAAAGAAAATCAAGAATCAACTACTTGTTTTAACAAGTATTCTCGTTCTTCTGAGTTTGGAAGTCGCTCCAGTTGTTACGTTGGCTGCAGAATTACCAAGTAGCTCGCTACAAACAGCTCTGTCCTCGGAAACGACAATTACTTCGGAAGAAAAAGTAATTGAAACAACCGAAACAACTGTTGCTACATCGACAACGTCCACTAGTAGTTCGTCATCTGAATCAAGTAGTTTTACCGATACGACTACCGAATCAACGAGTCAGTCAACGACAGAAACGACAACCACAAATACTAGTTCTGAAACAAAAAAAGAACCTACAGAGCCAACGGTATCATCAGAAATCACGCAGCCTGTTGAACAATCGCAACCACCACAAGTTCCTGTGACCAAGCAAGAACCTGAAGAACCTATTCAAGTTCCTGAAGCCACCAATAACGTTGTTGAAGAAAATCAGGCTGTATCGTTAAATCCGTCCCTCAAAGTAGATGAAATAGCTTCTTCAAATTTAAAAGGCTACGAACTTCCACTGTTGTCGTCTTTTGGCGAAAAGAAACGGGCAGTCGTGGTGGCTGAAGCATTAAGACACGTTGGGAAAACAAAAAAAGAATTTAATTTGACGGAGCAAGTATTGACCAGTAGTTTCCTTGCCCAAAAAATTTACCAACAATTATTTAAAATAGACATTGGCAGTACGCCGCAAGAACAAATGACATTTGGTAAAGTTCGTTCTATAGAGGAGGCAGAACCTGGTGATCTGATTTTTTGGCAAACAGCTGAAGGAAAAACGCTTCAAAATGGTGTTTATCTTGGCCAAGGAAAATATTTAATTGCCGCAGCGGAAGCGGATTCTAAAGAGAAACCAGAAGTAATCGCTCAGTTAGAGAATATCTATACTGCCAAACAACAACCAGACTCAAAAGAGGAAAAACGCTTGGTAGTGACTAATCCTTTTAAGGAGTTCACATTAACGGAGTATGGTAAAGAAGTTTTAGCAACATATGGTGCGTCATTTGAAATGCAGAAGTCAGAACAAACCACAGCGTTTATTAAAAAAATTGGTGAGACAGCCAGAGAACTTGGCGAAAAATACGATGTTTTTGCATCAGTGATGATAGCTCAGGCTATTTTAGAAAGTGGCTCTGGCGAAAGTCAACTAGCCAAAGAACCTTATTATAATCTCTTTGGCGTGAAAGGTTCGTTCCAAGGAAATAGTGTTAGCTTTTCAACAAAAGAGGCTGATCAGAGGGGCCAACTTTATACAATTTCCGCTGGGTTTCGCGATTACGGTGGCTATAATGACTCACTGCAAGATTATGTTCAATTACTCCGACAAGGGATTGACGGAAATCAAGATTTTTATAAACCAGCGTGGCGTTCGGAAGCCAAAAACTACCTTCAAGCAACGCGTTTTTTAACAGGTAAATATGCAACAGACAAGCAATACGATAATAAATTAAATTCGTTAATTGCGGTTTATAACTTAACGCAATTTGATTTACCAAAAACAGTGGACGGTTTGATTATCCAATCTAAAAATAAGCTGTCGGAAGCGGAACAGCAACAAATGCATTTTCCAGTCTATGATGGGATCAATTATAATCGGAGTGGTAGCTATCCCGTGGGCCAATGTACGTGGTATGTCTATAATCGTTTCAAACAGTTGGGCACTTCTGTGGATGAATTTATGGGAAATGGCAGTGACTGGGGAAGAAAAGGACGTGCATTAGGCTATCAAGTTAGTTCATTGCCTAAAGCTGGTCGTGCGATTAGTTTCCAACCAGGAGTTGCTGGCGCAGATAATCAATATGGACATGTTGCTTTTGTTGAAGCGGTCACTTCTGATGGAATCATTATTTCTGAAAGCAATGTCATCAATGATCAAACGATTTCGTATCGTGTCTTACCTAATGTAATTGCTTATAGTAGTGGCGTGACCTACATTGGCGCTTAAGCGACTCATTCAACAGGAAGAACTGTGGATGTTTAAGTAAAAAATTAGCACAATGATCCATGTGTGAACTAACAAATTAAAATAACCAGAATCGACCAATGAATTGATTTTGTCATGTATAAAATGACAAGAACAGTTTGGCGGTTGATTCTTTGTTTTTCATCAACGAAGAGACAATAGTCCTCATGATTCGTTAGCAAAAGATGAATAGTCCAAAGTACTCTTTCTTGATGCTTTGTTATTTTATGTTTTTGTTTGCAGGAAACTACTGAAATCGCTATACT
>OJTP01000184.1_pt1 | contig 14421 bp, 10 predicted proteins | sample 1599641 | NCBI WGS metagenome assembly OJTP01 (sample SAMN04436832, study PRJEB24849) | human gut metagenome | biome: human gut; feature: NICU; material: stool | host: Homo sapiens | place: USA: Saint Louis, MO | collected 2011-07-12
GAGCACCTCAAAAACACCATCATACACTAAATCAGTAAGTTGGCAGCATCACCCATCCAGGCAAAGAAATTCAGCGTTTGTTCGCTGGAGGTCGGAGCCAGGTCGATATCTGGAGTAGCGGTGCCTAAAACGATATTGCTTTGATCTTTATTCATTAAACGTACGCCGACGCCGGTGGCTTCACCCGTGCTGGTGTTGTTGAGAATCGGATCTGCGCCGGTGGTTTTCGCTGAGCTATCAAAGGTGACTGCAACTTTAGAAATCTTGCCACCGGAACCGTTGCTGGAGTTTTCCAGATCACAGTTGACTAAGCGCAGGTCGACAGCAACGGCATCGCTGTGATGTGACTGATTAATGTGGCTGGTGGTCACCTGACCGAGTTCAACCTCTTTATCAATATCATCCTGATGTATTTCACACGGTGCTTCAATAACTTCACCTTTAAAGTGAATTTCACCGGATCCTTCATCAGCTGCATAAACAGGTGCAGTGAATAGCAGAGATATGGCCAGAGCGGTCAATGTTTTTTGTCCTTTAAACATAACTGAGTCCTTTAAATAATGAGATAGAGTGTTGCGTGGCAAGAATATATAAAATGACAATTGAATGTATTTGGTTTTATTTAATAATATTAAAAAGCTTGTGATATAAAGAATGGAATAATTGAGTGCATAAATTTATTGTTTAATGAGATGAAGGATGGGGTGGGATGGATATGCATAATTTTCATTGGGTTAACAATGTTACCGGCAGGGAAGTATAAAAATAAACTTATCATTCTGCTCAGTATGTGACTTGTCTCATTTTTTCACCTTATTAATGGGTATTTGCATCTGGTTTAATTTTTACAATTTTTTATGTTCAGCCATATAAAAAAGAACCCGCTCTATTAAAGGCGGGTCCGGAAAGTAAACGGCTTAGCAATCAATCATTAACGCTTGATATCGCTTTTAAAGTCGCGTTTTTCATATCCTGTATACAGCTGACGCGGACGGGCAATCTTCATACCGTCACTGTGCATCTCGCTCCAGTGGGCGATCCAGCCAACGGTACGTGCCATTGCGAAAATGACGGTGAACATGGAAGACGGAATACCCATCGCTTTCAGGATGATACCAGAGTAGAAATCGACGTTCGGGTACAGTTTCTTCTCGATAAAGTACGGGTCGTTCAGCGCGATGTTTTCCAGCTCCATAGCCACTTCCAGCAGGTCATCCTTCGTGCCCAGCTCTTTCAGCACTTCATGGCAGGTTTCACGCATTACGGTGGCGCGCGGGTCGTAATTTTTGTACACGCGGTGACCGAAGCCCATCAGGCGGAAAGAATCATTTTTATCTTTCGCACGACGAACAAATTCCGGAATGTGTTTAACGGAGCTGATTTCTTCCAGCATTTTCAGCGCTGCTTCGTTAGCACCACCGTGCGCAGGTCCCCACAGTGAAGCAATACCTGCTGCGATACAGGCAAACGGGTTCGCACCCGAAGAGCCAGCGGTACGCACGGTGGAGGTGGAGGCGTTCTGTTCATGGTCAGCGTGCAGGATCAAAATACGGTCCATAGCACGTTCCAGAATCGGATTAACTTCATACGGTTCGCACGGCGTAGAGAACATCATATTCAGGAAGTTACCGGCGTAGGAGAGATCGTTGCGCGGGTAAACAAATGGCTGACCAATGGAATACTTGTAACACATCGCTGCCATGGTCGGCATTTTCGACAGCAGGCGGAACGCGGCAATTTCACGATGACGAGGATTGTTAACATCCAGCGAGTCGTGATAGAACGCCGCCAGCGCGCCGGTAATACCACACATGACTGCCATTGGATGTGAGTCGCGACGGAAAGCGTGGAACAGACGGGTAATCTGCTCGTGGATCATGGTATGACGGGTCACCGTAGTTTTAAATTCGTCATACTGTTCCTGAGTCGGTTTTTCACCATTCAGCAGGATGTAACAAACTTCCAGGTAGTTAGAATCGGTCGCCAGCTGATCGATCGGGAAACCGCGGTGCAGCAAAATACCTTCATCACCATCAATAAAAGTAATTTTAGATTCGCAGGATGCGGTTGAAGTGAAGCCTGGGTCAAAGGTGAACACACCTTTTGAACCGAGAGTACGGATATCAATAACATCTTGACCCAGCGTGCCTTTCAGCACATCCAGTTCAACAGCTGTGTCCCCGTTGAGGGTGAGTTTTGCTTTTGTATCAGCCATTTAAGGTCTCCTTAGCGCCTTATTACGTAAGACTGCCGGAACTTAAATTTGCCTTCGCACATCAACCTGGCTTTACCCGTTTGTTATTTGGCTCGCCGCTCTGTGAAAGAGGGGAAAACCTGGGTACAGAGCTCTGGGCGCTTGCAGGTAAAGGATCCATTGATGACGAATAAATGGCGAATCAAGTACTTAGCAATCCGAATTATTAAACTTGTCTACCACTAATAACTGTCCCGAATGAATTGGTCAATACTTCCACACTGTTACATAAGTTAATCTTAGGTGAAATACCGACTTCATAACTTTTACGCATTATATGCTTTTCCTGGTAATGTTTGTAACAACTTTGTTGAATGATTGTCAAATTAGATGATTAAAAATTAAATAAATGTTGTTATTGGGACCTGGATCACTGTTCAGGATAAAACCCGACAAACTATATGTAGGTTAATTGTAATGATTTTGTGAACAGCCTATACTGCCGCCAGGTCTCCGGAACACCCTGCAATCCCGAGCCACCCAGCGTTGTAACGTGTCGTTTTCGCATCTGGAAGCAGTGTTTTGCATGACGCGCAGTTATAGAAAGGACGCTGTCTGACCCGCAAGCAGACCGGAGGAAGGAAATCCCGACGTCTCCAGGTAACAGAAAGTTAACCTCTGTGCCCGTAGTCCCCAGGGAATAATAAGAACAGCATGTGGGCGTTATTCATGATAAGAAATGTGAAAAAACAAAGACCTGTTAATCTGGACCTACAGACCATCCGGTTCCCCATCACGGCGATAGCGTCCATTCTCCATCGCGTTTCCGGTGTGATCACCTTTGTTGCAGTGGGCATCCTGCTGTGGCTTCTGGGTACCAGCCTCTCTTCCCCTGAAGGTTTCGAGCAAGCTTCCGCGATTATGGGCAGCTTCTTCGTCAAATTTATCATGTGGGGCATCCTTACCGCTCTGGCGTATCACGTCGTCGTAGGTATTCGCCACATGATGATGGATTTTGGCTATCTGGAAGAAACATTCGAAGCGGGTAAACGCTCCGCCAAAATCTCCTTTGTTATTACTGTCGTGCTTTCACTTCTCGCAGGAGTCCTCGTATGGTAAGCAACGCCTCCGCATTAGGACGCAATGGCGTACATGATTTCATCCTCGTTCGCGCTACCGCTATCGTCCTGACGCTCTACATCATTTATATGGTCGGTTTTTTCGCTACCAGTGGCGAGCTGACATATGAAGTCTGGATCGGTTTCTTCGCCTCTGCGTTCACCAAAGTGTTCACCCTGCTGGCGCTGTTTTCTATCTTGATCCATGCCTGGATCGGCATGTGGCAGGTGTTGACCGACTACGTTAAACCGCTGGCCTTGCGCCTGATGCTGCAACTGGTGATTGTCGTTGCTCTGGTGGTTTACGTGATTTATGGATTCGTTGTGGTGTGGGGTGTGTGATGAAATTGCCAGTCAGAGAATTTGATGCAGTTGTGATTGGTGCCGGTGGCGCAGGTATGCGCGCGGCGCTGCAAATTTCCCAGAGCGGTCAAACCTGTGCGCTGCTCTCTAAAGTCTTCCCGACCCGTTCCCATACCGTTTCTGCGCAAGGCGGCATTACCGTTGCGCTGGGTAATACCCATGAAGATAACTGGGAATGGCATATGTACGACACCGTAAAAGGTTCGGACTATATCGGTGACCAGGACGCGATTGAATATATGTGTAAAACCGGGCCGGAAGCGATTCTGGAACTCGAACACATGGGCCTGCCGTTCTCGCGTCTTGATGATGGTCGTATCTATCAACGTCCGTTTGGCGGTCAGTCGAAAAACTTCGGCGGCGAGCAGGCGGCACGCACTGCGGCAGCAGCTGACCGTACCGGTCACGCACTGTTGCATACCCTTTATCAGCAGAACCTGAAAAACCACACCACTATTTTCTCCGAGTGGTATGCGCTGGATCTGGTGAAAAACCAGGATGGCGCGGTGGTGGGTTGTACTGCACTGTGCATCGAAACTGGTGAAGTGGTTTATTTCAAAGCCCGCGCTACCGTGCTGGCGACTGGCGGGGCAGGGCGTATTTATCAGTCCACCACTAACGCCCACATTAACACTGGCGACGGCGTCGGCATGGCTATCCGCGCAGGCGTACCGGTGCAGGATATGGAAATGTGGCAGTTCCACCCGACCGGTATTGCCGGTGCGGGCGTACTGGTCACCGAAGGTTGCCGTGGTGAAGGCGGTTATCTGCTGAACAAACATGGCGAACGCTTTATGGAGCGTTATGCGCCGAACGCCAAAGACCTGGCGGGCCGTGACGTGGTGGCGCGTTCCATCATGATTGAAATCCGTGAAGGTCGCGGCTGTGATGGTCCGTGGGGGCCACATGCGAAACTGAAACTCGACCACCTGGGTAAAGAAGTTCTCGAATCCCGTCTGCCGGGTATTCTGGAACTCTCCCGTACCTTCGCTCACGTTGATCCGGTGAAAGAGCCGATTCCGGTTATCCCAACCTGTCACTACATGATGGGTGGTATTCCGACCAAAGTGACCGGTCAGGCGCTGACGGTGAACGAGAAAGGCGAAGATGTGGTTGTTCCGGGGCTGTTTGCCGTTGGTGAAATCGCTTGTGTATCGGTACACGGCGCTAACCGTCTGGGCGGCAACTCGCTGCTGGACCTGGTGGTCTTTGGTCGCGCAGCGGGTCTGCATCTGCAAGAGTCTATCGCCGAGCAGGGCGCATTGCGCGATGCCAGCGAGTCTGATGTTGAAGCATCTCTGGATCGTCTGAACCGCTGGAACAATAATCGTAACGGTGAAGATCCGGTGGCGATTCGTAAAGCGCTGCAAGAATGTATGCAGCATAACTTCTCGGTCTTCCGTGAAGGTGATGCGATGGCGAAAGGGCTTGAGCAGTTGAAAGTTATCCGCGAGCGTCTGAAAAATGCCCGTCTGGATGACACTTCCAGCGAGTTCAACACCCAGCGCGTTGAGTGCCTGGAACTGGATAACCTGATGGAAACGGCGTATGCAACGGCTGTTTCTGCCAACTTCCGTACCGAAAGCCGTGGCGCGCATAGCCGCTTCGACTTCCCGGATCGTGATGATGAAAACTGGCTGTGCCACTCCCTGTATCTGCCAGAGTCGGAATCCATGACGCGCCGAAGCGTCAACATGGAACCGAAACTGCGCCCGGCATTCCCGCCGAAGATTCGTACTTACTAATGCGGAGACAGGAAAATGAGACTCGAGTTTTCAATTTATCGCTATAACCCGGATGTTGATGATGCTCCGCGTATGCAGGATTACACCCTGGAAGCGGAAGAAGGTCGCGACATGATGTTGCTGGATGCGCTTATCCAGCTGAAAGAGAAAGATCCCAGCCTGTCGTTCCGCCGCTCCTGCCGTGAAGGTGTGTGCGGTTCCGACGGTCTGAACATGAACGGCAAGAATGGTCTGGCCTGTATTACCCCGATTTCGGCACTCAACCAGCCGGGCAAGAAGATTGTGATTCGCCCGCTGCCAGGTTTACCGGTGATCCGCGATTTGGTGGTAGACATGGGACAATTCTATGCGCAATATGAGAAAATTAAGCCTTACCTGTTGAATAATGGACAAAATCCGCCAGCTCGCGAGCATTTACAGATGCCAGAGCAGCGCGAAAAACTCGACGGGCTGTATGAATGTATTCTCTGCGCATGTTGTTCAACCTCTTGTCCGTCTTTCTGGTGGAATCCCGATAAGTTTATCGGCCCGGCAGGCTTGTTAGCGGCATATCGTTTCCTGATCGATAGCCGTGATACCGAGACTGACAGCCGCCTCGACGGTTTGAGCGATGCATTCAGTGTATTCCGCTGTCACAGCATCATGAACTGCGTCAGTGTATGTCCGAAGGGGCTGAACCCGACGCGCGCCATCGGCCATATCAAGTCGATGTTGTTGCAACGTAATGCGTAATTAAATGTTGATGCCGGGGAAATCCCCCGGCTATTCAGGAAATCTTTAAAAACTGCCCCTGACACTAAGACAGTTTTTAAAGGTTCCTTCGCGAGCCACTACGTAGACAAGAGCTCGCAAGTGAACCCCGGCACGCACATCACTGTGCGTGGTAGTATCCACGGCGAAGTAAGCATAAAAAAGATGCTTAAGGGATCACGATGCAGAACAGCGCTTTGAAAGCCTGGTTGGACTCTTCTTACCTCTCTGGCGCAAACCAGAGCTGGATAGAACAGCTCTATGAAGACTTCTTAACCGATCCTGACTCGGTTGACGCTAACTGGCGTTCGACGTTCCAGCAGTTACCTGGTACGGGAGTCAAACCGGATCAATTCCACTCTCAAACGCGTGAATATTTCCGCCGCCTGGCGAAAGACGCTTCACGTTACTCTTCAACGATCTCCGACCCTGACACCAATGTGAAGCAGGTAAAAGTCCTGCAGCTCATTAACGCATACCGCTTCCGTGGTCACCAGCATGCGAATCTCGATCCGCTGGGACTGTGGCAGCAAGATAAAGTGGCCGATCTGGATCCGTCTTTCCACGATCTGACCGAAGCAGACTTCCAGGAGACCTTCAACGTCGGTTCATTTGCCAGCGGCAAAGAAACCATGAAACTCGGCGAGCTGCTGGAAGCCCTCAAGCAAACCTACTGCGGCCCGATTGGTGCCGAGTATATGCACATCACCAGCACCGAAGAAAAACGCTGGATCCAACAGCGTATCGAGTCTGGTCGCGCGACTTTCAATAGCGAAGAGAAAAAACGCTTCTTAAGCGAACTGACCGCCGCTGAAGGCCTTGAACGTTACCTCGGCGCAAAATTCCCTGGCGCAAAACGCTTCTCGCTGGAAGGCGGTGACGCGTTAATCCCGATGCTTAAAGAGATGATCCGCCACGCTGGCAACAGCGGCACCCGCGAAGTGGTTCTCGGGATGGCGCACCGTGGTCGTCTGAACGTGCTGGTGAACGTGCTGGGTAAAAAACCGCAAGACTTGTTCGACGAGTTCGCCGGTAAACATAAAGAACACCTCGGCACGGGTGACGTGAAATACCACATGGGCTTCTCGTCTGACTTCCAGACCGATGGCGGCCTGGTGCACCTGGCGCTGGCGTTTAACCCGTCTCACCTTGAGATTGTAAGCCCGGTAGTTATCGGTTCTGTTCGTGCCCGTCTGGACAGACTTGATGAGCCGAGCAGCAACAAAGTGCTGCCAATCACCATCCACGGTGACGCCGCAGTGACCGGGCAGGGTGTGGTTCAGGAAACTCTGAACATGTCGAAAGCGCGTGGTTATGAAGTTGGCGGTACGGTACGTATCGTTATCAACAACCAGGTTGGTTTCACCACCTCTAATCCGCTGGATGCTCGTTCTACACCGTACTGTACTGATATCGGTAAGATGGTTCAGGCACCGATTTTCCACGTTAACGCGGATGATCCGGAAGCCGTTGCCTTTGTGACCCGTCTGGCGCTCGATTTCCGTAACACCTTTAAACGTGATGTCTTCATCGACCTGGTGTGCTACCGCCGTCACGGCCACAACGAAGCCGACGAGCCGAGCGCAACCCAGCCGCTGATGTATCAGAAAATCAAAAAACATCCGACGCCGCGCAAAATCTATGCTGACAAGCTGGAGCAGGAAAAAGTGGCGACGCTGGAAGATGCCACCGAGATGGTTAACCTGTACCGCGATGCGCTGGATGCTGGCGATTGCGTAGTGGCAGAGTGGCGTCCGATGAACATGCACTCTTTCACCTGGTCGCCGTATCTCAACCACGAATGGGACGAAGAGTACCCGAACAAAGTTGAGATGAAGCGCCTGCAGGAACTGGCTAAACGCATCAGCACGGTGCCGGAAGCGGTTGAAATGCAGTCTCGCGTTGCCAAAATTTATGGCGATCGCCAGGCGATGGCTGCCGGTGAGAAACTGTTCGACTGGGGCGGCGCGGAAAACCTCGCTTACGCCACGCTGGTTGACGAAGGCATTCCGGTTCGCCTGTCGGGTGAAGACTCCGGTCGCGGTACCTTCTTCCACCGCCACGCGGTGATCCACAACCAGTCTAACGGTTCCACTTACACGCCGCTGCAACACATCCATAACGGCCAGGGCGCGTTCCGTGTCTGGGACTCCGTACTGTCTGAAGAAGCAGTGCTGGCGTTTGAATACGGTTATGCCACCGCAGAACCACGCACTCTGACTATCTGGGAAGCGCAGTTCGGTGACTTCGCCAACGGTGCGCAGGTGGTTATCGACCAGTTCATCTCCTCTGGCGAACAGAAATGGGGCCGGATGTGTGGTCTGGTGATGTTGCTGCCGCACGGTTATGAAGGGCAGGGGCCGGAGCACTCCTCCGCGCGTCTGGAACGTTATCTGCAACTTTGTGCTGAGCAAAACATGCAGGTGTGCGTACCGTCTACCCCGGCACAGGTTTACCACATGCTGCGTCGTCAGGCGCTGCGCGGGATGCGTCGTCCGCTGGTCGTGATGTCGCCGAAATCCCTGCTGCGTCATCCGCTGGCGGTTTCCAGCCTCGAAGAACTGGCGAACGGCACCTTCCTGCCAGCCATCGGTGAAATCGACGAGCTTGATCCGAAGGGTGTGAAGCGCGTAGTGATGTGTTCTGGTAAGGTTTATTACGACCTGCTGGAACAACGTCGTAAGAACAATCAACACGATGTCGCCATTGTGCGTATCGAGCAACTCTACCCGTTCCCGCATAAAGCGATGCAGGAAGTGTTGCAGCAGTTTGCTCACGTCAAGGATTTTGTCTGGTGCCAGGAAGAGCCGCTCAACCAGGGCGCATGGTACTGCAGCCAGCATCATTTCCGTGAAGTGATTCCGTTTGGGGCTTCTCTGCGTTATGCAGGCCGCCCGGCCTCCGCCTCTCCGGCGGTAGGGTATATGTCCGTTCACCAGAAACAGCAACAAGATCTGGTTAATGACGCGCTGAACGTCGAATAAATAAAGGATACACAATGAGTAGCGTAGATATTCTGGTCCCTGACCTGCCTGAATCCGTAGCCGATGCCACCGTCGCAACCTGGCATAAAAAACCCGGCGACGCAGTCGTACGTGATGAAGTGCTGGTAGAAATCGAAACTGACAAAGTGGTACTGGAAGTACCGGCATCAGCAGACGGCATTCTGGATGCGGTTCTGGAAGATGAAGGTACAACGGTAACGTCTCGTCAGATCCTTGGTCGCCTGCGTGAAGGCAACAGCGCCGGTAAAGAAACCAGCGCCAAATCTGAAGAGAAAGCGTCCACTCCGGCGCAACGCCAGCAGGCGTCTCTGGAAGAGCAAAACAACGATGCGTTAAGCCCGGCGATCCGTCGCCTGCTGGCTGAACACAATCTCGACGCCAGCGCCATTAAAGGCACCGGTGTGGGTGGTCGTCTGACTCGTGAAGATGTGGAAAAACATCTGGCGAAAGCCCCGGCGAAAGAGTCTGCTCCGGCAGCGGCTGCTCCGGCGGCGCAACCGGCTCTGGCTGCACGTAGTGAAAAACGTGTCCCGATGACTCGCCTGCGTAAGCGTGTGGCAGAGCGTCTGCTGGAAGCGAAAAACTCCACCGCCATGCTGACCACGTTCAACGAAGTCAACATGAAGCCGATTATGGATCTGCGTAAGCAGTACGGTGAAGCGTTTGAAAAACGCCACGGCATCCGTCTGGGCTTTATGTCCTTCTACGTGAAAGCGGTGGTTGAAGCCCTGAAACGTTACCCGGAAGTGAACGCTTCTATCGACGGCGATGACGTGGTTTACCACAACTATTTCGACGTCAGCATGGCGGTTTCTACGCCGCGCGGCCTGGTGACGCCGGTTCTGCGTGATGTCGATACCCTCGGCATGGCAGACATCGAGAAGAAAATCAAAGAGCTGGCAGTCAAAGGCCGTGACGGCAAGCTGACCGTTGAAGATCTGACCGGTGGTAACTTCACCATCACCAACGGTGGTGTGTTCGGTTCCCTGATGTCTACGCCGATCATCAACCCGCCGCAGAGCGCAATTCTGGGTATGCACGCTATCAAAGATCGTCCGATGGCGGTGAATGGTCAGGTTGAGATCCTGCCGATGATGTACCTGGCGCTGTCCTACGATCACCGTCTGATCGATGGTCGCGAATCCGTGGGCTTCCTGGTAACGATCAAAGAGTTGCTGGAAGATCCGACGCGTCTGCTGCTGGACGTGTAGTAGTTTAAGTTTCACCTGCACTGTAGACCGGATAAGGCATTATCGCCTTCTCCGGCAATTGAAGCCTGATGCGACGCTGACGCGTCTTATCAGGCCTACGGGACCACCAATGTAGGTCGGATAAGGCGCTAGCGCCGCATCCGACAAGCGATGCCTGATGTGACGGTTAACGTGTCTTATCAGGCCTACGGGGACCACCAATGTAGGTCGGATAAGGCGCAAGCGCCGCATCCGACAAGCGATGCCTGATGTGACGTTTAACGTGTCTTATCAGGCCTACGGGTGACCGACAATGCCCGGAAGCGATACGAAATATTCGGTCTACGGTTTAAAAGATAACGATTACTGAAGGATGGACAGAACACATGAACTTACATGAATATCAGGCAAAACAACTTTTTGCCCGCTATGGCTTACCAGCACCGGTGGGTTATGCCTGTACTACTCCGCGCGAAGCAGAAGAAGCCGCTTCAAAAATCGGTGCCGGTCCGTGGGTAGTGAAATGTCAGGTTCACGCTGGTGGCCGCGGTAAAGCGGGCGGTGTGAAAGTTGTAAACAGCAAAGAAGACATCCGTGCTTTTGCAGAAAACTGGCTGGGCAAGCGTCTGGTAACGTATCAAACAGATGCCAATGGCCAACCGGTTAACCAGATTCTGGTTGAAGCAGCGACCGATATCGCTAAAGAGCTGTATCTCGGTGCCGTTGTTGACCGTAGTTCCCGTCGTGTGGTCTTTATGGCCTCCACCGAAGGCGGCGTGGAAATCGAAAAAGTGGCGGAAGAAACTCCGCACCTGATCCATAAAGTTGCGCTTGATCCGCTGACTGGCCCGATGCCGTATCAGGGACGCGAGCTGGCGTTCAAACTGGGTCTGGAAGGTAAACTGGTTCAGCAGTTCACCAAAATCTTCATGGGCCTGGCGACCATTTTCCTGGAGCGCGACCTGGCGTTGATCGAAATCAACCCGCTGGTCATCACCAAACAGGGCGATCTGATTTGCCTCGACGGCAAACTGGGCGCTGACGGCAACGCACTGTTCCGCCAGCCTGATCTGCGCGAAATGCGTGACCAGTCGCAGGAAGATCCGCGTGAAGCACAGGCTGCACAGTGGGAACTGAACTACGTTGCGCTGGACGGTAACATCGGTTGTATGGTTAACGGCGCAGGTCTGGCGATGGGTACGATGGACATCGTTAAACTGCACGGCGGCGAACCGGCTAACTTCCTTGACGTTGGCGGCGGCGCAACCAAAGAACGTGTAACCGAAGCGTTCAAAATCATCCTCTCTGACGACAAAGTGAAAGCCGTTCTGGTTAACATCTTCGGCGGTATCGTTCGTTGCGACCTGATCGCTGACGGTATCATCGGCGCGGTAGCAGAAGTGGGTGTTAACGTACCGGTCGTGGTACGTCTGGAAGGTAACAACGCCGAACTCGGCGCGAAGAAACTGGCTGACAGCGGCCTGAATATTATTGCAGCAAAAGGTCTGACGGATGCAGCTCAGCAGGTTGTTGCCGCAGTGGAGGGGAAATAATGTCCATTTTAATCGATAAAAACACCAAGGTTATCTGCCAGGGCTTTACCGGTAGCCAGGGGACTTTCCACTCAGAACAGGCCATTGCATACGGCACTAAAATGGTTGGTGGCGTAACTCCAGGTAAAGGCGGCACTACCCACCTCGGCCTGCCGGTGTTCAACACCGTGCGTGAAGCTGTTGCTGCTACTGGCGCTACCGCTTCTGTTATCTACGTACCAGCACCGTTCTGCAAAGACTCCATTCTGGAAGCCATCGACGCAGGCATCAAACTGATTATCACCATCACTGAAGGCATCCCGACGCTGGATATGCTGACTGTGAAAGTGAAACTGGACGAAGCAGGCGTTCGTATGATCGGCCCGAACTGCCCAGGCGTTATCACTCCGGGTGAATGCAAAATCGGTATCCAGCCGGGTCACATTCACAAACCGGGTAAAGTGGGTATCGTTTCCCGTTCCGGTACACTGACCTATGAAGCGGTTAAACAGACCACGGATTACGGTTTCGGTCAGTCGACCTGTGTCGGTATCGGCGGTGACCCGATCCCTGGCTCTAACTTTATCGACATTCTCGAAATGTTCGAAAAAGATCCGCAGACCGAAGCGATCGTGATGATTGGTGAGATCGGCGGTAGCGCTGAAGAAGAAGCGGCAGCGTACATCAAAGAGCACGTTACCAAGCCAGTTGTGGGCTACATTGCTGGTGTGACTGCGCCGAAAGGCAAACGTATGGGCCACGCGGGTGCCATCATTGCCGGTGGGAAAGGGACTGCGGATGAGAAATTCGCTGCTCTGGAAGCCGCAGGCGTGAAAACCGTTCGCAGCCTGGCGGATATCGGTGAAGCACTGAAAACTGTTCTGAAATAAATATCTGTAATAAGAAATAGCCCTCGCCGCTTCCCTCTACAGGAATGGCGAAGGGCTGTCGGTTTCGACATGGTTGGCCATCGTATGATGGCCTTTTTTGTGCTTATCGCGATGATTTTCGCTGCGCTATCAGGGTAAATTTATAGTCATCGGTATTAAAAGCGTTGCGGCTATATTCAAACACCCGACCATCAACTAAATATCCACGCGATACTTTTTCAAGAATCGGCTTTGTCTGGCTGATATTAAGCAGACGGCTCATCTCTTCGGTTGGCATCAGAGGAATGATTTCCTGTTCGCTACGCTCGATAACCATTTTCTTCACTTCTTCAATAAAGTGATATTTCGAATTTTCCATGACCTGCCAGGTGAGATCCGGGAACAACGCAAGCGGCATCCAGGTTTCTTCCAGCGCCATTGGCTTTTGCTTGCGATAGCGCACGCGCTTCACATGCCACACACGATCCTGCGCGGTGATTTGTAGCTGTTGCTGAAGAAAATCGTCAGCCGGAATCACTTCAAATATCAGGACTTCACTGTGTGTATCGACGTGACGGTCCGACAGTTTTTCATCAAAACTGGTTAACTGAAAAATATCGTAATTGACCCGCTCTTCTTTGACGTAAGTCCCGCTGCCCTGAATGCTTTCGAGGATCTGCTGCTCGACTAGCTGGCGCAAAGCCTGACGCACCGTAACCCGGCTGACGCCAAACTCTGTTTGTAATGCAGATTCGGTAGGTAACGCATCGCCAGGTTTAAGCTCCCCACGCGCAATTTGCTCACGAATGCGATCGGCAATCTGCCGGTATAAGGGTTTGTGTCCCATTTTTAGTATCTCATTAATACGAATTTAGCCATTATGCCCGATAAATTCATCCTGTAAATAATACAAATACAGTACAAATAATTTCAATCAAGTGAAATTGATCACATAATGGTATTGTTTTATCGGGCACGCTGGCGCGACTATAAAAACGATCAAGTGAGGATCATGATGAATCTGACGACTCTGACCCACCGCGATGCGTTGTGTCTGAATGCGCGCTTTACCAGCCGTGAAGAGGCCATCCACGTGTTGACTCAACGTCTTGCTGCTCTGGGGAAAATTTCCAGTACTGAGCAATTTCTGGAAGAAGTGTATCGCCGTGAAAGCCTTGGCCCGACCGCCTTAGGTGAAGGGTTGGCTGTGCCGCATGGCAAAACTGCTGCGGTAAAAGAAGCGGCGTTTGCGGTCGCCACACTCAGCGAGCCGCTTCAGTGGGAAGGCGTTGATGGCCCGGAAGCAGTTGATTTAGTGGTGCTGCTGGCGATTCCCCCCAATGAAGCGGGTACTACGCATATGCAACTGCTGACAGCGCTGACCACGCGCCTTGCGGATGATGAGATTCGGGCGCGTATACAGTCGGCGACGACGCCTGATGAGTTGCTCTCGGCGCTGGATGACAAGGGAGGCACGCAACCTTCTGCCTCTTTTTCCAACGCGCCAACTATCGTCTGCGTAACGGCCTGTCCGGCGGGTATTGCTCACACCTATATGGCTGCGGAATATCTGGAAAAAGCCGGACGCAAACTCGGCGTAAATGTTTACGTTGAAAAACAAGGCGCTAACGGCATTGAAGGGCGTTTAACGGCGG
>OJTP01000192.1_pt1 | contig 13900 bp, 15 predicted proteins | sample 1599641 | NCBI WGS metagenome assembly OJTP01 (sample SAMN04436832, study PRJEB24849) | human gut metagenome | biome: human gut; feature: NICU; material: stool | host: Homo sapiens | place: USA: Saint Louis, MO | collected 2011-07-12
AACATGTCAGGTCGACGCAAAAAGGTCCGTCGTAATGATTCTTTTAGTTGCCATTCTGCAATTAATTTATGGTTACCATTCGTTAGCACGGCAGGGACTTCCATATCGTTGAAAATAGCAGGTCTGGTATATTGTGGATGCTCTAATAGGCCAGTGGAATGTGAATCCGTTTGTGCAGAAAGATTGTTACCTAAGACATCAGGTAATAAACGGACTGTCGCATCAATCATGACCATTGCGCCTAATTCGCCCCCTGTTAAAACGTAATCCCCCAATGAAACTTCATCTGTGACCATCGTGCGAATTCGCTCATCATAGCCTTCATAATGTCCACAAATAAAAACTAAATGTTCTTCTTGTGAAAATTCCTCGGCCATTTTTTGATTAAACGGTTTTCCTGCTGGATCTAATAAGATGACCCGTTTTGGTTGCTGGTTTGTCTCTTCTTCAATTGCTTTTAGGTTATCATAAATCGGTTGTACTTTTAAAAGCATCCCTGCGCCACCGCCATACGGATAATCATCGACCGTTTGGTGTTTGTTATCTGAAAAATCGCGAAAATTAGAGACATTCAATTCTAATAACTGCTTTTCCCGAGCTTTCCCAATAATTGATTCCCCCATTGGTCCTTCAAACATTCTAGGAAAAAGAGTTAATACATCAATTCTCATCGTCAATCAACCCTTCTGGAATGTCCACATCAATCCGTTGATTTTCGACATCGACTTTTGTAACAACGCCTTCAATATACGGTAAAAGTAAATCTTTTTTCTTTGGTCGTTGGACGACCCACACATCATTCGCACCAGGAGATAAAATTTCTTTAATTTTTCCCAGTTCACTACCAGTTTCATCATAAACAGTGGCACCAATGATTTGGTGATAATAAAATTCGTCCTCTGCCAATTCAGCGAGATTGTCTTTTGCAACTTTTAAAATACCGTCACGATATTTTTCAACATCATTGATATTTGGATGTCCTTTAAAGCTTAAAATGTCAAAATTCTTATGCTTGCGGTGGGACTTCACGACCAATTCAATTGGTGCTTTTTTCTCTTGAAATAGCAGTAACGTTGCCCCTTTTTGATAACGTTCTTCTGGAAAATCCGTTTTCGAAATGACCCGAACTTCTCCTTTGATTCCTTGTGTGTTCACAATTTTTCCTACATTTAAATAATCTGTCACGTGAAAGCCTCTCTTCCTTGTATTTCATCTTTCCTATTCTACCATTTCTTACGCGCAAATTCTATGAAAAAACAAAGGCCAACTTTTCCAGTTAGCCTTTGTTTTTATTAATTCGTTAAACCAGTTAATGTGCCATAAATTAAAAATAAATTCAATAACGTCAAGGCAATAGCAATAATCCAAGCTAAAAATTTCACCCACGCTGGATTCGCAAATTGGCCCATTAATTTTTTATCACTTGTATACATCGTTAAAGGAATAATCGACACTGGCAAAGCAATACTTAGGAAAACTTGCGTATAAAGTAACAAGTCTTCAACAGCCGTTTCGCTACCGCCATAAATAATGACACAGATAATGACTGGCACAATTGCTAACAAACGAGTTAACACTCGTCGTGCCCACAACGGCATTTTTAAATGGATAAAGCCTTCCATTACAATTTGTCCTGACAGCGTACCTGTAATCGTTGAATTTTGACCCGAAGCCAGTAAAGCAATTGCAAAAAGAATACTTAACACTGGGCTAGCAATATTACCAACAATATCTGGATTTTTCAGAGCATCAAATAAATCAACAAATTTACCTAATTCACTGTTGGTTCCATAAAATAATGCTCCTCCTAAAATTAACAACAAACAATTTACGATAAAAGCGACAGTTAATTGAACATTTGAATCCCAAGTAGTGAAACGAATTGCTTTGGCTTTCTCAGCATCATCGTTACGATCAAATTTCCGTGCTTGCGCAATGGAAGAATGCAAATATAAGTTATGAGGCATGACTGTCGCTCCAACGATTCCCAAGGCTAAAAATAACATGGATTTATCTGTCGCTATTTTTGTGTCTGGAATAAAACCTCGTAATACTTCACCAACATTTGGATCTGCTAATGCCACTTCATAAGCAAAAACAAAAAAGATGACTGCAATTAAACAAGAAACAATTGCTTCGATTTTGCGAAAGCCTAACTTTGTCAGTAGCAAAAGTAATAAAACATCAAACGTTGTTATCAACACACCAATTAATAATGGAAAACCAAATAATAATTGCAAAGCAACGGCGCCACCAATTACCTCAGCGATATCTGTTGCCATTATGGCTAACTCCGTCACCACCCACAAGGCAACGCCCGTTCGTTTACTTGTATGCTCTCTAGTCGCTTGGGCTAAATCCATTCCTGTCACGATTCCTAAGCGTGCAGCCATACTTTGTAGTAACATGGCAACTAAACTAGAAAGCAAAATCACACTAAGTAACGTGTACTTATATTCCGCTCCGCCAGCAATTGACGTAATCCAATTTCCTGGATCCATATAACCAACAGCCACTAAAGCGCCAGGTCCGCTATAGGCTAACAAAGTTCGCCAAAAGCTAGCATTTTTAGGTACCTCGACGGTATTATTTATCTCTTCTAAACTAGGTCCATTTGCATAATTAAGCATTTTTTCCGTTTTCTTTTCTTTCATCCAACATCCCTCAATCTATCTTGTTCACACATTTCACTTTTAGGTACACCTAAAACTAGTTAACATAATTATAGTCTTCTTATTCTTCGTTGTAAACTGTTACATTTTAATTTTTTAAGCACTTTCGCTATAAATCGTTTTGTTTTTACCAAAAAATCCCTTACACTTATTTTATCATAGATCGGAGGTTATGAGGATGAAGTTAGATATGGTCGGTATTATCGTCAACGATATGACACAAGCACTCTCTTTTTACCAAACGCTAGGTTTTAACGTGCTGGGAGAAGCTTCGCCTGATTACACAGAATTACAAAACAATGGCGTCAGGATTTCTTTAAATTCACTACAAATGATTACTGGTGTCTATGGGTTTGCGCCTAGCCAACAAGGCGATAAAATTGAACTTGCTTTTCTTTGTGAAACGGCCGCAGAAGTTGATAACACCGTAAAAAAAATGAGCCAAGCTGGTTACATTGTTTTTAAAGAACCTTGGAATGCACCTTGGGGCCAACGATACGCAATCATTAAAGACGTGGATGCAAATTTAATTTCACTCTTTGCCCCTCTATAATATTACTAAAAGATGCGCCACTTTCGTTTCTTTAACTCTCTTTCGAAAGATCAGTGCAGAATGGGTCTTAAGTAGGATGTCTTTTCTGTCTCTTTTTTTGTATAATAAACTTATCAAATGATGTGTATCTTACAACTTTGTTCGTTTGCAGAAAGAACAAACGATGTTTTTTATTGATAAAAAGTTATATACTAAAAGTACGATGAGTATAACTAAAGGAGATGAGAAATGTGAGTGTTACCCTATCTAGAAAAATTGTTAATATTATTTCCATTTTGGGCATTGTTGCAACCATAATTGCAACCATCTATTTTATCCGATTAGGTGTCTTCAAGGACATCAATGCACTAAGAGGACTAGTAGGGCAATCTGTCATTCTCGGTCCGATTATTTTCATGTTAATTCAGATTATTCAAGTGGTTATTCCGATTATTCCTGGTGGTGTTAGCTGTGCTGCAGGGGTCTTGATTTTCGGGCCAACAATGGGCTTCGTCTATAATTACGTTGGTATTGCACTTGGCTCTATTATCATTTTCTTATTAGGTCGTAATTATGGGAAACCATTCATTATGAGCCTTGTCAGTGATAAAACATATAACAAGTATATCGGTTGGTTAGACAATGAAAAACGTTTTGAACGATTGTTTGCTTTAGCAATTTTCTTCCCGATTGCACCGGATGATGCGCTTTGTTTAATGGCTGGTTTAACAAAAATGTCTGTGAAAAAATTTACTCTGATTATTCTATTAGCAAAACCTGCTTCTATCTATTTATATAGTCTTGCGTTAATTTATGGCGGTACATTTTTAACTAGCTTACTGGGAATGTAAATAAATAAAAAAGCGAACGGACTAAATCAAAACTCTGCCTGTGTCAGTTTGATTTAGTCCTTTTATTATGGAATTTTGGTAGAAACTGGGGGACTTTTGATGTTTAGTTATTTTAAAAATAGTATTGTGAATACGCTAGATTTTCTTAAAGGGACAACGGCGTATTTTCGCGATGTGCTCTTGATGCACGGATTTATGTTATTCGTTCTATTGCCTTTATTGACAAGTTTGTCCAAATTGGTACTCAAAGAAGGTGGGATTGATTATATTTCCTACGATAACTTAGGGGCAATTGCTACGCAACATCCCTATGTCCTTTTGACTTTTCTACTAATTGGGCTGTTAATTTTATTGGCACTCTTTTTTGAATTTACCTTTTTATTGCTTAGTGTCTATTTTATTAAGAAAAAGCAAGCAATTACTCTAACGCAATTATTGCACGGCACCTTGCTTCAGATCAAAAAAGTTCGAGGAATTACCTTTCTGTTTTTCCTGGCATATTTCTTTTTGATTTTACCATTAAGTGGGTTAACCTTCCGCTCTTATTTATTAACAAGAGTTAAGATTCCAGCCTTTATCTTAGATTTTATTTTTGCAAATCGCGTCATTATTATTATTGGTTTCGTATTGTTAGAACTGATTATCTTATATTTAGCGATTCGACTTGCTTTTGCCCTTCCAGAGTTGATTTTACGTGATGTTGGTTTTCGTGAGTCTTTAAAACGTAGTTGGCAAATTACAAAGCGGCGCTTTTTCCAGATTTTAGGGCAATTTATTATCATTGGAGGAACTGTTTTAGGGATTTTTACGGCTGGCTATTTCTTGATATTTTTAGGTCAAACCGCCGTCGAAACATTTAAACCTGAGTGGTCTTTACCTAGCGCTGTCATCGCTATGACGCTCCTTCAGGTTATGATGCTCTTAAACTTGGTGTTGTCTAGTGTTGCTATTTTTTACATTATTGTTGATGATATGGAGGATGAAGGGATTTTGCCTGACACGCCAGAATGGTTCACCCCGAAATCAGAGGTTCGGGTAGAATGGACCACCTTCAGAGTCGTTCTTTTTTGTTTGATTGCAATCATCTTCGGAATTGGTGTAGGCACCTATAATACGAATTACCTAAGTCATACATCTGACCGAAAACCGGTTACCATCTCCCATCGTGGTGTTAATGGTAACAATGGCGTTCAAAACACCTTGGATTCTTTAATCGAGACCAATAAGGCAAAACCTGATTATGTTGAAATGGATATTCAAGAAACCAAAGACCATCAATTTATTGTCATGCACGATTTTAATTTACGGGCGTTAACGGGCGTTAATAAACGACCGAATCAATTAACACTTAAAGAATTAACGAATATGAATGTCACAGAAAATGGTCAAACTGCTAAAATGGTTTCTTTCGATGATTATTTAGCCAAAGCCAATCAATTAAAACAACGTTTATTAATTGAAATCAAAACCACGCCTCAGGATAGCCCTGATTTAGTACAGCGTTTTGTCAAACAATACCGCGAAAATATTTTAGAAAACGGTCATATCCTTCATACCTTAACCTATGATACGGCGATGGCCTTAAAGAAAGAAGAACCACGCTTTTATGTAGGCTACGTTATTCCTTTCAACATTGTGGGACCGCCTAAAATGCCAGTTGACTTTTTTACTATGGAATACAGTACAATGAATCGTAACTTTGTAAATGCCGCTCATCATGATGGGAAAAAGGTTTATGCTTGGACAGCAAATGATGAAGATGTTATGACACGAATGATTTTTTATGGCGTCGATGGCATCATTACCGATCAGCTCAGTCTACTGAATGAAACAATGAAAACCGATTTAGAAAACCCAACATACTCCGATAAACTGTTGAATTTCGCTATTGGAATGGGTTAAAAAAAGAGCCAATCTGCTCAGCAGATTGGCTCTTTTACGTTCATGTTAGTTGTTTTTACCAAAAATTCTTAAGAAAGCTAAGAATAAGTTGATGAAGTCAAGGTATAATTGTAATGCGAAGAAAACGGCCATCCCAGTACCTGCTTGATCACCTGTTTGCGCATAGACTTGGCGAATACGTTGGTTATCGTAAGCAGTAATCCCTGAGAAAATTAGGACCATTAAAATGGAAATAAAGAATTCTACAGCATTACTGTGTAAAAGGAACATATTTAGCAACATCGCAATGATAATTCCGATTAAGGCACTATAAGCGGCATGACCAACTGCTGATAGGTCTTTCTTCGTAAAGACACCTACTAATGACATCGCGCCAAAGGTAGCTGCTGCACTTAAAAATGCGCCGGCCACTGTTCCACCAGTATACATTAATAACGTCACGGATAAAGTGACACCATTTAATAATGCATACGCAACAAATCCTGCAATCGCAATGGTTGGATTCTTCTGTGCTTTTGCGCCTAAATATAAAACTAAGCCAATTTCAACAAGCCAAATCATCCAAAAAGCTAAGCTTGATTGGAATAAAGTAGCTAGAACAGGTAAAAAGACAGTCGTCATGGCATAAGCCATGATTGCGCTAATACCAATTCCTAACGCTAAAAATCCGTAAATTTTGGCATAAAATTTATTCAAACCTGTGCCAGTTTGGATATACTCTTGATTATTCATAAGTTAAAGTCCCTTCTTTCTCTGTTAGTTCATCAATCGTCACTTGGGGTGGTTGAACCATCACCACTGCATCTAACACACGATTTTCTTGCTCATTAACAGCCTCAACTGAAATGGTAATTACATCTTTCATTTTGTCGACTTTGATTACTTCTAATTGGAAAGTCAATGTTTCGTAGTGAAAAACGGGTTCCACAAAGTTCACAGAGAAATTCACAACATGTGAACCTGGCCCTGGCAAATGTTTGGAAATCGCACTAGTGATAATTCCCATCAGCATAATTGATGGTACGATTGGTTTTTCATATTCTGTTTTTTGGGCATAATCATGTTGGATATATAAAGGATTCGCATCATTGGTCAAGCCCAAGTAAAGTAATAAGTCCTTGTCTTCAATTGACTCTGTCAAGGACAACGAATCTCCCTCTTCGATATCTTCGATGGTTTTGCCTAATTTTCTCGGTTTTCCGATATTCAAATTAGTACACCTCCGTTATTGATAAGATAATTGTACCAAAATGTACTTAAAAGGCAAGTTAAAAAGTAGTCTTTAAAGGATGTTTAAACAAAACCAACTTATCTGCCATGCTAGCATTCTAAAAACAAACAACGGAACAGGAGCAGCTTCTTATTTTTTGAAGCCAGATACCCCTGTCCCGATTTTATTTATGTTCTCTTATAAAACGTTTCTAGTTGTGTTACTTAGTAATGTTTCGTAGGCTTGTTCAAATTTCTGAACGTCGCCAGCGCCCATAAAGACAACCACTGCATTTTCAAAATCTAGTAAAGGCGACACATTATCTTCAGTAATTACTTGTCCACCTTTTTGAATTTTTTCACCTAAATCTTCAATGCGTACCTCGCCTTGTGTTTCACGCGCAGAGCCAAAAATATTACATAAGAATACTTCATCTGCCAAATCCAGTGCTTCAGCAAATTCATCCATTAACGCAATTGTTCGTGTAAATGTATGTGGCTGGAAGACAGCAATAATTTCTTTGTCAGGATATTTTTGACGAGCGCCATCAATCGTTGCTTTAATTTCAGCTGGATGGTGTGCATAATCATCAACAATAATCATGTCACTGACTTTTTTCTCGCTAAAACGACGTTTCACACCTTTAAAACTTAGCATTTCTTCTGCGACTTTTTGCATATCAAGTTTTTCAAAATAAGCCACAGCAATCACACCTAGCGCATTCATGATATTGTGATGGCCAAATGCTGGTAAGACAAAATGACCTACAAAATCATCCTTGTGATAAACATCAAAAGATGAGCCTTCCGTTGTTCGTTGAATATTTCGTGCTTGGATATCATCCTCTTCGCTGACGCCATAATAATAAACTGGCACTTCTGATTCTAACTGACGAAGATACTTATCATCACCATAAGCAAAAATTCCTTTTTTGACTTGATGAGCCATTGTTTGGAACGCTGAAAAAACGTCCTCAATGCTCTTGTAGTAATCTGGATGATCAAAATCGATATTCGTCATAATCGCATAATCTGGTGAATAAGCCAAGAAATGACGGCGATATTCACACGCTTCAAATGCAAAGAAATCAGCATCTGGTTCGCCGTGGCCAGTGCCATCCCCTATTAAATAACTAGTTGGATTGATACCACTTAATACATGTGCTAGCAAACCAGTCGTACTTGTTTTCCCATGTGACCCTGTTACAGCAATGCTTGTGTACGGTTCGATAAAACGAGCAATGAAATCGTGGTAACGAATTACTTCTGCGCCTAATTCGATGGCGCGGGCGATTTCCTCATGGGTATCTGGAAAAGCATTTCCAGCAATAACAATCATGTCTTTATCAATATTATCTGCATTAAATGGTAAAATAGGGACACCTGATTTTTCAAGATCCCGTTGTGTAAAGAAATACTCTTCTACGTCTGATCCTTGAACGTTGTAGCCTTTTTGGTGTAAGACCAACGCTAATGAGCTCATGCCAGAACCTTTAATTCCGACAAAATGGTATAATTTGTTCTCTTGATTTCCCATTATAATCCTCTTCTCTGTCACTATATAAAACATACCTTTTTTAAAAAAATTTCAATCATACGAGATTCATTATCGTATAAAACAAAAAAATAATCAACTATTAAAACAGAATAAAAAACTTACATGTTTCAATTCCACATGCAAGTTTCATCTCTTAACTAAAATATTTACTGTTTTCTAATACAGAACTTGAATCTTCTAGCATCCCACTTAATGGTTTATCCAAGATACCCTTTTTCTTTTCTTCTGTCACAGGTGCTTCCGGCTCCACTTGAGCATTCGCTTTAGCTAATTTTTTCCCATAAGCCGTTTGACTTTTAGCATTTTTCTTTGCGGCATTCAAACGGGAACGCGAACGTAAATCCAACGCATCTTCGCCAAAACGTTCTAAGTCTGGTTTGATTTGTTGATATTGTCGTCTAGTTAAAGGAATCTCAGGTTCTGAGGTTGGAATATTAAATTTCCGCACCGTTGGATCTTCTTCCGTATCTTTCACTTGAAAAGCCGTTGGTTCATCATCAAGAATGACATATGAACGCCGATCTTTTTTCATTGCTTTTAGCAACTCTTCTTCAGTAAAACTAGGTTCCTGTTCCTCAGGAATCACAGAAGCCGGGATATATTTAGGAACAAAATAAGAAGGTGTCGTTTTCTGCACTAATGGTGATGCGGCAGGTCTACTTGGTTTCGCTACGACTTCTTTTTTTTTATACGTTTGTGTCCAGCCATTTCCTTTTGGTGTCCCAAAAAGGCTATTATTTTTTTTCGTTGCTTGTTTATTTTTCGTTGCTTTACTAGCATGTTTTGTGTAGTCTGGCAAATTAGAGCGATGACGTGCTAATTGCTCTTGTTGTGCTGCCGTTAATTGTTGTGTTTGTTTATTTGTAGTTGGTTGATTCGTTGTTGGTTGTTGGACAGATGGTGTGCTTTGTCTAGTATCTTCGGCAGATGTTGCAGTTCTTCTGCTACCAGACATTGCTTTACCAATCAGATCATCTTGAAATAAGTTACGTTCATTATCTGTTGGTAATTTTACGCCCTGTTCATCATCATATGCTGGAAAACGGAAATGTTTTCTCTTCACTTGAGCATTATCCATTGCGGTCATTCCTTTTATTTTTCTTTCTCATTAGTTTAACACATTCTCAATGAATACTAAAGAACTTGCCTGAATTTTTAAGAGAACAAAAAAGAAACCTCCATTTAAAAAGGTTTCTTTTTTGTTATTTATCTAGTTGTAGTTTGGCAAAGTCCGCTTTGACTTGAATGAATGACTGAAACAATTGTAAAAACTGAAAGAGTCGCGCCCGATTTTCAAATTCACTTCTTGTTTGCGGCAATGGTTTTGTGCGATAGGTTTCATAAACGGTCTTAATTCGATTCATAATTTCTTGTCCATCATTATTCTCTGCAAATGTTTCTGCCGTATATTCCAACAATTGTTGAATATAGCGAACTTGTTGCGCATCAACAGTAATATCTTCTAATAATTCCAACATGTTTTTTAGAATATTACTTTGCATTTTTCTCATCGCAAAGTACTCTAAATAGTACGTATTGGTAGACAGCAATTGATTCTCGGCATGATTTTTGGCCCACGTCTCGCCTGTGCGAATAAAGGTTTTTAAATCTGCACAATGCATGACCAAATTTCGCTCTCCTGCAGCGTTGTTTAAATGTAGCGCCATTTCCCTTAAAATTTTACGAAACATTGTTTCAATGACTTCTTGGTCTTCTCTTAAACGTTTTTCTGTATCAGGCATATAAGAATTAGCTAATAACGCTAGTCCCACACCAATACTCATTAATAAAAATTCATTTCCAATAATCGCCCAAGAAAGATTTTTTTCGACTAAATAATGAGTTACCAAAACGGCACTCACAACAATCCCATCAGATAATTGAAAATACACAGCTGCTGGAATAAATAATAACAAAAAAATACCAAAAGCAATCGCTGTAAAACCTAAAAAAGTAAAACAAATATACGCTAAAATAGTTGCTAAAGCTAAGGATAACAAACGATAAATTCCTGTCATGACAGATGTTTTTTTCGTGCTAGTAACACTTAAAACTGAAATAATCCCTGCCGAAGGGGCATAAAGTAATCCCAGTTTTTCCGCAATAATCATTGCTAATGCAGCGCTAATGGCTGTCTTGACTGTTCGTAAACCAATTTTCATGCATACTCCCCTTAAAAAATAATAATTCTTCACTTTTCTCTAGTAATTTTACCTCTATTTCGGTTATCATTAAAGAGAAAAGTTATTTAGGAGCGAATATTTATGATAGTGGGTCGATTTCGTTTAGGCATGCGAACGTTAAAAACAGCAATTGCTGTCATGCTGTGTATTCTTTTATTTCAATTTTTCCATCGTGGCTCACCTATGATTGCCTGTTTAGCAGCTGTTTTTTCATTAAGACAAGATTTAAATACCAGTTTGTCTTTTGGAAAATCGCGCATTATTGGAAACACATTGGGTGGCTTTTTAGCTTTGCTTTATGTATTAGCACAAGATTATTTTCCTAATCAACACTTAGTAGAATTACTGCTACTACCACTTTTAGTCATTATCGTCATCGTTGTTTCTGATGGGATTAATAACAATGCTGGAATCATTTCTGCAACTGCGACACTTTTAATGATTTCTTTAAGTATTCCGCAAAGCGATTCCTTTCAATATGCAATGGAACGTGTGTTGGATACATTCATTGGGACCTTTATAGCGATTGGTTTAAACGTCTTTTTACAGCCTAAGCCAGCAGAAGAAGCCCATGAAATTTCTGAAGATTTAGCTGAATTAGAAAAGAAAGAAAAAGAACTAGAAGCTTTACGCCAACAAGTTCAAGCGCGGATTGCTGCAGAAGAAAACACTGACGACAAGGCAAATAAATAAAGAAAAAGCCGATTGAAGAGAACAACAATCGGCTGTTTCTTTATAGTTCCCAATTCGTTTTTGCTTGAAAGTTGGCGGCTGCGCCAATCAAGTTGGCATCATTTTGATAATGGCAGGTCACGATTTCTGGAACAAAATCTTTTAATTCAAAGGTCTGTAAATGCGTTAGCATCCGGCGATTAATCTCTGCTAATAAGCCTTCTTTAGCAGAAACACCGCCTCCAAGTACAATCATTTCAGGATCATAAGAAAACTGTAAGCCGAATAATCCTTGTGTTAAATAATCATAAAAATTATTGACTTCTTCGCGAGCAACCTCATCCCCTCGTTGTGCCAGTTCAAAAACTTCTTCTCCTGTCACCGCCTGTTTTTCGACTCCGATTCGTTCACAATAGCGCTGAGCCATCTTGACAGCTGTGCCAATTTCACTGAATGTTTGGCCATTACTTAAAAAGTTCAGTCCAAACTCGCCTCCATATAAATGAGCACCTTTGTACAATTCGCCATTGCGAAAAATCGCTCCACCAATTCCTGTCCCAATAACGACAAAAAGCACTTCTTTTTTTCCTTTCGCTGCGCCTTCATATATCTCAGCTAAACCAGCACAATTCGCATCATTTTCGATAGTCACTGGTAAGCCAAACAACGCTTCTAATTCTTCATAAATGTTAAAATGATGAATATATGGAATGGCGGAAATCCCTAAAATCTGTTGACTTTTTTCGTCAACTACTCCAGGTGAACTAAAAGCAACACCACTAATCGACTCATTTCTTTTGTCTGCATAAACCGAATATAAATGCGCTTTCATTTCTTCCCAAGAGCCAGGTGTTGGAAAGCTCCCTTGATTTGTTAATTCTTTGCCTGTCCAAACGCCGTATTTCACGGAAGAACCGCCAAGATCAAATGCTAAAATTGCCATATTTATCCATCCTTTTCTACTTCTGTTTTCTTATTTCTTCGATACGTATACGGTCCATGATAGGTCTCATCAGGATTTTTCGTCAAGCGAAATTTCAACGGAACATAGTCAATGCCGCCTTTAACAAAAGGATGACATCGTAAAATCCGTGCTACCCCCATCGTTGTTCCTTTGACACTTCCATGTGTATGAATTGCATCAATCATATATTGTGAACACGTTGGGTAATAGCGACAACGTGCAGGCAATCCTGGAGAAATAAATCGTTGATAAAAACGAACACCGCCGATTAACGGATTTTTCATAAAGTGCCTTCTTTCTAACTAATTCTTACTAAAGAATAGCTTGTTTTTTCATGTTTGGCAAGTCTTAGTTACGAGAAATTACACCAGGTGCACCTATGACGAATTCTTACATTTCTGTTGCTATCCAAATGAAAAAAAACGTGCTACACTATAAAAAAAGGAATGGAGGCTTAGTAAATGGGATTAAAATTTGAACGTTCCAATGACTTAGATAAACTCTTCGATTCTTTCGCCGTTGATCCATTAAAGAAAGAAGTACCTCTTGAAGAACTGGCAAAACAACGACAAGAAGTAAAAAAAGAAGAAGCAAAAAAACAAGCAAAAGAGTAATTTTGCTTGTTTTTTTCTATAGAAACTTTTCAATTGCTGTCCAAGCTGCTTCTTTTCCTTCTTTTGTTTCAGAAGAGAAAATAATAAAGTCATCTTGTTTATCAAAATTCAAGGCTTTTTTGATGACACTCTCGTGTTTGTTCCATTTGCCCCGCGGAATTTTGTCTGCCTTAGTTGCCACAATAATAACTGGCAAATCATAGTATTTCAAAAATTCATACATTTGGATATCATCTTGGGTCGGCGGATGACGTAAATCAATTAAAGAAACGACTGCACGTAATTGCTCACGTTGCGTGATATACGTTTCAATCATTTTTCCCCACTTCGCACGTTCTGTTTTAGAAACTTTGGCATAACCATAGCCAGGAACATCCACAAAGTGTAAGGCATCCTCAATTAAATAAAAGTTTAGCGTTTGCGTTTTACCAGGTTTGCCTGAAGTTCTTGCTAAATTTTTACGATTAATCAAGGTATTAATAAAAGATGATTTCCCAACGTTCGAACGTCCAGCTAAAGCAATCTCCGGTAATTGAGATTCAGGATATTGTTTAGGGGATACCGCACTAATCACGATTTCTGCATTATGTACGTTCATTGTTTTCCTCCGTTCTTCTATTCAGTCTTTCATTCAAAAGCTTAACAAAAACAGCTCTTTCGGAGATCCGCCGAAAGAGCTGTTTTCAGCTTCAATCTTATACAGCTTCTTTATCTTTTTTGTTATAAATAATTGTTGGTTTACC
>OJTP01000217.1_pt1 | contig 12079 bp, 9 predicted proteins | sample 1599641 | NCBI WGS metagenome assembly OJTP01 (sample SAMN04436832, study PRJEB24849) | human gut metagenome | biome: human gut; feature: NICU; material: stool | host: Homo sapiens | place: USA: Saint Louis, MO | collected 2011-07-12
TGATTCATTAAAACAAGTTTCATTATTCGTGATAAAGAAATCATAATTTCGGTAGTAGAATCATTCATTATCTTTTTTTACAACTGCTCTTTTTTCTTCCGAACTTTGATCTAAAGTAATTTTGGAATGGATATCAAGTTCTTGAAAGACATCCATCATTTCAGTTTGATCTTTATCAAAAATCATTGAAAAAGAATTATTCTTGCTTTTGTAAAATGAAATAAATGATTTATCGTCACCTAGTTTTTCTACTTGGACTTGAGGATATCGATTAAAGTTACCGTTCAATACTCCAAATCTAACAACAGAATCTTTTGCTAGACCCTCCTTCAAAAAACCATTGACCAAAATGACAGAAGCAAAAGCAACCAGTTTAATCTGATCAGTAAGATGTTCCGGCCAGAAAATCAACAGGATGGCGACTGTCAGTAAAATACTCAAACTCTTCCTTACAGGACTACTCTGAGCAAACACGATAATTTTCTTTTGATCGATTATTTGCAAAATAATCAGCAGTCCTAAAAAAACTGTGATCATAAGTGCTTCTGCCATCTTTTATCATCCTTTATTTTCATTTATCACCACTCAGCGATCGTACCGTCATAATTTTTCCATTGCGGATTGGTCCAAATCAAACCTTCTTGTGCAATTTCTTTGATTTTGTCTTCATCCATTTCCAAGCCCAGACCTGGTTTTGAAGGTAGATCTACGTAGCCGTCTTTATATTGGAAAACTTCTTTGTTCTTCACAAAATCTAACAGATCAAAACCTTTGTTATAGTGGATCCCTAAGCTTTGTTCTTGGATAAAGACGTTTGGCGTACATGAGTCTACTTGCAGAGTTGCTGCTAGTGCAACAGGACCATATGGCGCATGAGGCGCAACAGCCATGTCGTAAGCTTCCGCCATCGCTGCGATTTTACGGGTTTCCAAGATTCCCCCACAAAGAGCCACATCTGGTTGGATAATATCAACAGTACCTTGTTTAAAGAGGTTCTTGAATTGCCAACGAGTGTACAAGCGTTCACCAGTAGCTAATGGTACAGCCACAGAATCAGCTACTTCTTTAAAGTGTTCTTCATTTTCAGGTAAAACGACTTCTTCCAAAAACATTGGATGGAATGGCTCCAAAGCTTTTGCTAGCACTTTTGCCATCGGTTTATGGACCCGTCCATGAAAATCAACACCAATATCCATTGCATCACCAAAACGTTCGCGAATAGATGCAACTCGTTCCACCACTTCATCAACTTTTTGGTAGGAATCGATATAATGCAGCTCTTCTGTCGCGTTCATCTTGACGGCCGTAAAGCCCCGATCAAACCGATCTTGTGCTTGTTCTGCAACTTCACTTGGTCGATCTCCACCAATCCAAGAATAAACCTTGATTTTATCACGTGCTGCACCGCCCAATAATTCATAAACCGGAACATTAAACGCTTTTCCTTTGATATCCCACAGAGCCATTTCTAAACCCGAAACGATGGTTCCATTAATAGGACCGCCTCGGAAGAAAGATCGATGCATTTCTTGGAAGAGGCGCTCGATTTCAAACGGATTACGTCCAATCAGCCGGTTTCCTATCTCATAAGCTCCAGCAACAACCGTTTCTGTTTTAGTTCCTGAGATCATTTCTCCCCAGCCTTCGATTCCTTCGTCAGTCGAGATCTTAACAAAAATCCATCTTGGTTTTACTTTATACACTGTGACATCTGAAATTTTCAATTTAAACCCTCCTACTATTGTGCCTTCAATGGTTCATCCATTTCATGATTAACTTTTTTGATACCATCGAAGTAATACCATGCGCCCGCAAAGGCTAATAACAACACTGGAATACCGATGATTGGTTTGTAAGCAAATGCGATAAATACCAAATAACTTTGGATCATGGAAGTCGCAGCAAATGATGAGATTAACATTGAAGAAGTTCCTAAGTTAATACCAACCGATTTGGCAATTGCTGTCAGCATTGGCGCAGTAGCTGACCCACACCATAGCAATGAAGCTGTCACAACTAAGCCAATAATGATATTTTTTAATAAATTACCACGAGTCAAGGCAACGACCATTGCCACGCGGAAAGGAACAACCGCTAAATCTGCGAATGGTAACACACGGTTTCCTGGCAATACTAAAGCTAATGCAATCGTTAGTGGAATAATGATCAATGCTGTTGTGATAACATCTGGATTACCTACAACAACTGCAGCATCCAATCCGATAAATAAACGTGTACCTTTGAATTTTTTTTGTGACCATTTTTGTGCAGCATCTGAAATTGGCATCAATCCTTCCATAAATAATGAAGTCATCTTAGGAATCAAAACCAAAACAGCTGACATGCTGACACCTAATTGTAAAACCGCTTTGATATCATAGCCGGCTAAAACACCAATCACCATCCCGATAACTAACCCCATGATCATAGAATCACCAAAAAATCCCAAATATTTTTGTGCATCTTTGATGGTGAATTTTGATTTTCTGAATAACGGGATACGATCCAGCAGCCAATTTAACGGCCAAGCAATAACCAGTGATGAGAGCGCAGAAACAGTTGGTAAAGAAACACCAGGGATTCCGAAGAAACTTTCTACCATCGGTTGCGACCAGTCTGAAATCTTAAAAGTCGCAATTGCCATCACTACTGATGCACCTACACCTAAGAAGACATTCTTAGTCACAAAATACACCATAACACCAACGATTGCCATATGGTGATAGTTCCAGATATCAACATCCAGCGTATGTGTACGTTTCAAAATCAGCAAAACGATATTGACCAATAGAATGGCAAAAATCAAGATTGGAATGATTGGCGATGCCCAAGTAACAGCCGCAATCGAACCCCACCCAACATCCAAAGCATCTAGTTTAACACCAGTTCGATCAACCATCGCCTTGGCAGCTGGTCCAACATTGGTCGTCATAAAGTCCAATATCAACTTGATCCCGGCAAAACCGATACCTAATGTCAAACCTGATTTAAAAGCACGAGAAATCTTTAACCCAAAAATCAAACCAATAATCGTGATGATGACTGGCAACATAACTGTTGGTCCAGCGTCAATAAAGAAGTTAAAGACGTTCATAATGATTTTCATTTTTTCAGCTCCTTTGATCAGCTATTATTTCAGTAAGTTCAAAATCTCTTCCATTGTTTGATCGGCACCGATACCTGTTAAAATCGGCATCCCTTTGATTACTGGTACACCACCTGTTTGACCATCAAATTGACCAGTCGTCACCAATAGATCATAGTCTTGAACTTTTCCTGGAACTTCCATCAATTTTGTTTGAGTCGTTGAAACATCAATGCCATGTTGTTGCAAATACTCTCTAACTTTTGTTGCTACTACTGTTGAAGTGGCGATACCATTTCCGCATGCTACTAAAATTCGTTTCATTATGATTTCCTCCTTATATTAAAAAACCGCTTTCTTTAATAGTTCTAATAATTCAGTATCATTGCCTGCTCTGATCATTTCTTGCCGCAGTGGCTCATCTTGTATGATTCCAACAATTTTTTGTAACATTTCAACTTGCCCATGTGGTTCCCCAATCGCCATCATGATCACAATTTGGATTGGTAACTGCTCATTGTTATTTTCCATATTATGAAATAGGACCGGATCTTTAAGAGTCGCAATTGCTAAAGTTGTTTTATTGACCATTTCATAGTTTGCATGGGGAATTGCGATTCCTGGTGGTGTTGATGGTAATCCAGTAGGGTATTCTTTTTCCCGTTCTTGGATTGCTTGAATATATTCCTCCTTCACGTAGTTTTTTTTGTACATCTCGCTTGCCAAAAACGCTAAGACTTCACTATCTGTTTTTGCTTGAACATTTCGAAAAACGAGTTCCTCATTCAAATAAAGTTCCAAAGGCCTCACTCCTATTTAATAACCTCAATTAATTCTTTCATCGAACGTGCTAAGTTTTTAACATTTAGCTCTTCGATGTCTTGTTTGTTGAACATACCGGAACCAAGACCTAAATAGCTAGCACCTTGTTCAAAAAACTCTTTCGCATTCTCCTTACTGATTCCACCAACCCCCATTAGTGGTAACTTACCTAAAGGTGCTTGAATATCCTTGAAAAAACGCGGAGTAACAACCGCTGCAGGAAATACTTTTACAATATCAGCTCCTTCTTTAAACATACGGTCGACTTCTGAAGGAGTCATTGCGGCAGGTACCGCCAATAATCCTTTCTTATTGGCGTAAGACAACATTTCTTTTGTGAACATATGTGGTCCTAATAAAAATTTTGCACCAGCCTCATAGCAGGCTTGGGCTTGTTCTAATGTCCTTACCGTCCCAGCGCCGATATAAGTCGTGTCACCATAACGTTGATTTAGTTCATGTATATTTTCAAGAGCTCCTTTTGTGTTCATTGTCATCTCTACGGCAAATTGATGGTCAAATTCCTGCATTGCTTGTAAAATAGCATCTGCCTGATCAAAAGTATAACCACGCATGATCACTGTCAATTTAGGATAATCTGCTAGTCTCATGTTTTCCTCCTTAAGATCTTTGTCTTAATAGTTGATAAACTGTCTTTTCGTCATCAGCAATCAATAACTGCTCAATCAATGAATCATCTTTGGCGATATCAGCGATTTGATTGATGGCTCGCAGATGCTTCGTTAAATCAAAAAATGAAAGCGGCAAAATCAAGCTGACATCTTCACCATTAGGAAATCGTATCGGCTTTTTACAAACTAAAATGCTGACACCGTCACTGATTACACCTTTATCGACCGTTGTATGGGGAATGCAAGTCTTCATTCCCAAGTAACCTGCATATCCCGGTTGTCTGATTTGATCCAAGCAATCAGCGATAAAACGCGAGTCAATGATTTGATGTTCCAATAACGGTCGGCAAGCCACCTCCACTGCTCGTTCCCAAGACATCTCTTCTTCAACGATTTGTACATAACTCGGCCGCAAGTAATAAGTCAATGAAGGCAATACCTTGAAGTTGTCCAGCGGCGTGCTTCCATCTTCCTTGATCAAAAAGTACTGCAGTTCTTCTCGCAACGAAACTGGATTGGTGATATTTGCATATTTCCTAATGATTGTTAACAATTCATCCATTGCTCGATCAACCTTAGTAATTCCTAAATCACTCAAAACTCGATATCGTAAACTGATTTGTTGCTGATATGTCATGATTGGCTCGATCATAAACTGCAGCATAGAACTTTTTAGTGGCGTCGTAGTAAAGACCAGATCATAATCAGCTTCAAATTTGTAGAAATCACGCACAGATAGGGAAGCTAAAAAATGGATCTCTGGAAAAAGTTTTTCCATATTGGCTCGTACTAACTTTGAGACCATGACACCATTAGTACAAACAACTACAGCCCTTTGTCGTTGCTTATTCAATTTATTATGATTACTTAATTGATAGCCAAAGTAATAGGATAAAAGATCTAATTCATCATTTGGAAAGGCCTTATTTAGCCAATTCTCAATAGGAATAATCAATTCTTTCATCAAATCAATCAAAATCGCATGATTACTATCCTTGATCAGACTATCTATTGAATAAACTCCTAAACTCAAGTTATAGCGTATTCGAAAACAGGCTGGACGCAGATGACTCAGTATCCTACGTTCAAAGTCTTCTCGGTCATCGATCAAAATCAACGTTTGATTTTGGAAATTTTCAACCATTTGGCTGATCAATTTTCGCAATTCTTGATCCGAATCATAATTTTGAGTAGTTTTGCTCTCAAAAATATTGGAAGTTAAAAATAATAACGTGAACCACTCCATATAACTTTTGGATAGACTCCAACCTGTTTCATGTACCAAGATCATCAGCATTCGGAATTCAGGAGTATCCGTCACATCATCGGGAAAAAACGCGTGCTTATCTGACATCTTGATCCCACGGCTTACTAAAAATCTCGCTGATGTCTGCAAATAGTCTACCGACTCATCAGAATAACTAAGATGCAACATTTGTTCCATGTTATGGATCAAATGGACGATTTCTTCTTCAGAAACATCTTGTGCCAATTTTCTGCGAATCATTTCTCGGCGAAAAATCGGATACCGTTTTACTAGATCCGATAACAGCTGTAAGATACGGTGTTCCGAACCAACCAATTGGTAACCATTCATCCGATTATATCGAATTGTCAGACTATAATTTCTGATGAACGGTTCCGTTCGTTTGATATCTTCCATAACAGTCGTCTTACTAACATCAACCGCATCTACCAAATGATCCAGACTGATGTAATCGATATTAGCGATCAGAGTCATCACTATCAATGCTTGTCTTTCACTATCAGTGAGAACGACAAGTTCCTGATCATCACCTATGTCGTAATCAGGCTGTGATATCATTTGGATAACCTCGATTGGTACCGTAATATTTCCAGAATGACTTCTCTGAATTAACGGAATGTTCTTTGTTTTCAATTCTTCATTAAATTGATTGATCGCGTAATTGATTTGACGACGTGTCAAATCAAGTTCACTTGTTAAAGTGGAAAGTTTCATTTCAGGGTTTTTAATAATCAGTTTGAGTATTTCACGAATTCGTTTATTCATTTTGACTATCCTCCTGACAAAATCATTATATACTTGTTCACATACGTTTCCGGAAAGCTTTCATCACGTTTTTTGTCACACTTGGTTTAATGTTTTGTCACACTAACAGCTATTTTTAAAATGAACGCTGTTATATCAAATGTAACATGGTATGACAATTATTTTAGGGCTAATGTGAATATTAAATATTCGGTAGAATATTGGATGCTTTAGTAAATAAACACGGGACGTTGCTTCTTCAACACATTAAAGTATCTATTCCGTAACTAAATCAAGTCAGTCTAATTGAAAAAGAATAATATTAAACTGCTAAAAACAATGCTTTTGGGAGCGTCAATAATTTTGTGTAAATGGTTCTTCCCTACTGTAGATTGTTTCCAATTCTCCATCGGTTGACTCAGCATTTGTTCGAGCTCGCCTTCGGCCTGTTGGAAACCTTTATGACTGCGACCTAGGAATTTTTGGTTGTAAGTATCAAAAGACGAGACTAAGAAACGTTCCAGCGACTCTTCGTTTTGGAACTGTTCCTTGCGGTGGCTGTATTTCTTGATTTGCTTATTAAAGGATTCAATCAAGTTCGTAGAGTAAATAGTCTTGCGTATGGCTAATGGGAAATCATAGAAAGTGAGCAGGTAATCGTTCGAAAGGATCGATTCCACCATTTTTGGATAACTGGTTTTCCATTTTTCCGCAAAAGCACCACGTGCTTCCAATGCCGCCTTTTTAGATGACGCTTGATACACCATTTTAAAATCATCACAGACTTCCTTACGATCATCGACACGCACTTTGTGACTGATATTACGGGAAACGTGCACACAGCAATGTTGAAAACGGGCTTTGGGGTAGAACCGCTGCACGGCCCCTGCCATCCCCTTTAAGCCATCCGTGATGAAAAGGAGGACGTTTTTCACGCCACGTTCCTGGAGGTCTATTAAAATCTCTTCCCAAATCGTGATAGATTCAGTTGGTGCAATCGCATAGCTCAACACTTCCTTTGAACCGTCCGGGCGAATGCCAACTGCGATATGAATGGCTTCCTTGGCGACGGTTTTCCGCTTTAAAGGGATATAGGTTGCGTCCATATAAATAGCGGCATAACGGTCATGAAGCTCACGTTCCTTAAATGAAGTGACTTCTTCCGTAAATGATTTAGTCATATTGGACATGGTTTGGGGCGTGTAGTGATGCCCATACATTTTCTCAATCAAGTCTGCGATTTCCGACATGGTAATACCTTTTCGGAAGAGGTGAATGACGGTCTCCTCTAACGTGTCATTCGTCCGTCTATAAGCAGGAACAGTCTGTTGCTTGAACTCGCCATTGCGGTCGCGCGGAATCTGGAGATGAAGTTCCCCATACTCGGTCTTGACCGTACGGTCATAGGAGCCGTTACGAGAATTACCCGTGTTAAAACCAATGCGATCGTACTTTTCGTAATCGAGGAAAGCCGTTAACTCCGTTTTGAGAAGCGTATTGACAGCTTTTTCCAAATGGACACGGAATAATTCATTCAAATCGCCTTTTTACTGATAAAACGATAAAATGATAGTGGTTCGTTTGTTGCATACTCATTTAATAGATGTTGAATTAAAATATAGTTCTTCGAATAATTACTTTTTGATTTAACATCTGCTTCACCACTTACTAGAATACTAGCAAATTCTTCATTCCCCCCGTCCCACATTACTCGAGACATAATCAGAATTTTATCTGGTTTAACCTCACCTGTTAAGTCATCTTGTTCCCATAACGCAGGTTCAATTTGGCTTTTCAAGAATAAAGCTTCCTTTTCACAACTATTTTCTAATTTAGCATAGATAGCTCTCAAAAATAAAAATAGCGTAGTTATCCTTTGCTGTCCATCAATGATTTCTTGCTCGTTATGATCATTTTCATAAGCCACAATGCTTCCCAAAAAGTAAGTACTCTCGTTATTGTTTGCTGTGTACTCCGCTAAATCATCAAACAGTACTTGGATTTGCTCGTCAGTCCAAGCATAGGGACGTTGATATTCTGGAATAACAAATTTTTTGATCTTCCCAGTTTCAAGAAACTGCTTCACGCTTTGTTTGTTCACTTCAATTGTGGTTGACATATTTTAAACTTCCGAGACAACACTGTTTATAAAAATAAATCTATTTCCTTTATTCTAACATAGCTGATATGACAGAGTTCAGACAATTTAGTATGTAACAAATTTTTCAGCGCTTTCTTAAAAGCAAACAATACAACTTCTCCTTTATTTTTGAGAGAAATTGTATTGCTTAATCCTTATTTATACAAGTTATTTCGTCCGTAATAACTTGTATAAATCTCTAGCAACTAATGTATATACTAGATCAAAGTACCTATCATCATGCCCAAACATTTTCTCAAAAGCTGCATTGTTTTTCTCATACTGCTCCATCACCTTATCTTTAAATACATCAGGGAACAGCGATTTTTCAAACATCTGAGCATCGTTATTCTTAGCCATGCTGACAACCTTCAAATCTGGGTTATCTGCAAATGACCGATACAAAATCTCTACTAATACTCGATCTCCTTCATCAAAATCATTAGGAAATCGTTCATTGATTTTATGAATGATTTCTTCTAGTGAGTCTCGTTCATCCGGCGGTTTGATTCCTGCATCAATTGTCTTTGGATTTACTAGCTCGCCTTCTTTATTCACTAGATGAATTTCACCGGAAAAATCCTGACGTAACTTATAATATTCCAACTTTACTTTATCAGAAATATCAATATTCTCTCGTGTTTCTTTAGGTAGAAACTTCAGCAAGTATCCAGTAAAAATCCGCTCCTCCAATAATTCCATATCGAATAACCGATCAAGTTGTGAAATATAATCATACCACTTGCTAAAGTTACGTAGAGTCACCCGAAACTGGTACTGATTATCCTTATTCATTTCCTCATAACGATCCATAATCGGCTTAAACATGCTAGAAATTCGTCCAAGCAAGCGCTCATTCTGTTGCTTTTGGGCTTGTTTCACCAATTTCATGACACGTTCAATATCACCTTGATTGTAAACATTAAATTTTCGTAGCTTGCTTTGAGTATCATAAATCAAGTTAACATTGATTTCTTCTCTCAAATTTGTTTGTTCATAAAAGGGTTGGAAAGCAGCTTCAATATCTTCAACATCATTTACAAAATCAAGAATAAAGGTATCCTTCTTCCCAGGCATTGTTCGATTGAGTCGTGATAAAGTCTGAACAGCTTTAACACCCTTTAACTTCTTATCGACAAACATGGTATGCAGCAACGGTTCATCAAAACCCGTTTGATATTTTTCAGCAACAATCAAGATATTAAAATTATCTGTATGGAAAGCTTCCTTTAATTGATTCTCCCGAACATTCTCACCAGATTTTGTGACATTCATCTTCGTTTCTGTATATTCAGTCTCTCCATCTACTACCAAACCAGAAAAAGCAACCAACACATTCAAATCATTATAACCTTTGTTCGCTATATATTTTTTAAATTCTTTCATATAGCGAACAGCGTGTAAGCGTGATGCGGTAACGACCATTGCTTTTGCCTGCCCACCAATAGCTGTACGAGTAACCGCTCGGAATTGCTCAACCATCACAGCCGTCTTTTGAGCAACTGCCCAAGGATGCAATGATTGGAAACGAACAATCGCTCGGGTTGCTTCACTCTTTGGTAATTCTGGGTTATCTTCAATTTCACGGGCAATTTTGTAGGAAGTACTATAGGTCATATAGTTCTTCAGCACATCTAAGATAAAGCCTTCCTCAATCGCCTGGCGCATCGAGTAAACATGAAAGGGTTCGAAATGCCCATCTGGTTGTTTCGTACCAAACATTTCCAATGTCTTTTCTTTCGGTGTAGCGGTAAAAGCAAAGAAACTTAAATTTTGATGTTTACCTTGTGCTGCCAATTGTTGAACTAGTTCATCTTCAGCATCTGGTAATACATCGTCAACTTCGCCTTCCAGTTCATAATACTCTTCCAAGGATTTAGATTTGTCCGAAAGAGCGGCTTTTAGCTTCTGGGCACTGTTCCCAGTTTGTGAAGAATGTGCCTCATCCACAATCACAGCAAAATTACGACCTTCCACTTGATCTACTTCCTGATAGATCACTGGGAACTTTTGCAAAGTGGTAATAATGATCTTACGCCCATCATTAATGGCTTCTTTTAAATCTTGAGAGGATTTGCGATCGTCAATCGTTTCTACCAAACCTGTCTGATGATCAAAGTTCATGATAGTATTTTGCAACTGGCGATCCAATACTGTTCGATCAGTCACAATAATAATTGATGAAAAAATTGGGTAGTTCAGTTGATCATGAATAGAGGCTAAATGGTATGCCAGCCATGCAATACTATTAGATTTTCCAGAACCAGCACTATGCTGGATCAAATAATTTTCTCCACTACCATGGCTTTTTACATCTGCAACCAATTTTCGAACCACATCTAACTGATGATAACGAGGAAAAATCAACGTTTTCTTTGTGACTTCTCTGTCGCCTTGCTTTTCTTTTTTAATCTCTAGATTCATAAAACGTTGGATAATATCCATCAAATTGTCTCTAGTAAGCACCTTTTCCCACAAGTAGGCAGTTGGGTAGCCATCTTTATTGGACGGATTGCCTGCTCCACCAACTCTTCCCGGCCCATTGGAACCTTGATTGAATGGCAAGAAGTACGTTTTTTTACCGTCCAACTTTGTCGTCATATAAACATCTGTATGGTCCACCGCAAAATAGACTAAGAAGCGGCGATTAAAACGAAATACCAATTCTTTTGGATCATGATCTTTTTGAAACTGGAGTTTGGCATTTTCTACTGTTTGACCAGTGTACTGGTTTTTCAATTCTAAAGCAACGAGCGGAATACCATTTAACGACAAAACCATATCAATGGTTTTATGGTTATTAGGACTGTAAGCAAACTGGCGAGTACAGGTAAAACTATTTGCTTCATACTTTTCCATCCTTTCATCATTCAGCTCTGAAGCAGGTTTGAAGTAAGCTACTTTAAAGCGCACACCGCGGTCTTTGATCCCATTGCGCAATACATGTAACATGCCGTGGGTTTCTACCTCTTGATTAAAGCGTTGAAGGAACTTGACTTCTCCATCATTGTTATAGTTTCGTTGGTGACGTACCCACTGTTTTGGTTGAGTCTTCTGGACAAAGCCTAGCAATTTTTGACAATCCAAACCAATTATGGGATCAAAGTTTGATTCATTGAATGTTTCTTTCTTCCATTTGCCATACGTAGTCAGTGAAGTCTCAATATCCTGCTCAAAACGAATTTCTTTGTTCTCTACCAAATGAATCACCTCCTAGGCTTCTTTTTTACCTGTTACGTATTCGTAGATGAGAGCTTTTTTATAACTCTCAAGTTCCATCAATTCAGCTATCTTATTATCAATCATTTGATTTATTATAATTCTTTTTTTATCCCGCGAATTGTAAAATTAAGTTAGAAAAATAAAAAGGCATTTATGGTACACTCAAA
>OJTP01000220.1_pt1 | contig 12018 bp, 10 predicted proteins | sample 1599641 | NCBI WGS metagenome assembly OJTP01 (sample SAMN04436832, study PRJEB24849) | human gut metagenome | biome: human gut; feature: NICU; material: stool | host: Homo sapiens | place: USA: Saint Louis, MO | collected 2011-07-12
CAAGTGAAACAAGCAATACAAATGAAAGCAACACACCAAGTACAACCAGTAAAACAAGTAGTACCAGCGAAAGTAGTGCTTCAAGTACGACCAGCGCAACCAACAGTACAAGTGAGAGTAGCACCCCAAGCACTGTAAACGAAAGCAGCCAAAACAAAGGCCAGAATTCTGTCATTTACGCGGTAGAGTCTAATCAAGATCCTAATGACGCTCAAAGTAATTCAAAGCCCTCTGCCAAGGCTAGTCAAACAAATGAATCAGTAGCAGAAAACCAAGCAACTAAACAGATACAGACGAATCAAGAATCGTCAGGAACAATCAAAAAAGCGGATAATACGACCAAAATTGCCAAGAAAAAATTCCCCAAAACAGGGGAACAATCTTCAGCAGTTGGGAGCTTTCTAGGCCTGAGCTTTTTATCGTTAGCCATAGCAACCTATTGTTTTAAAGTGAAAAGATAACTCTTTAAAAACGGATAAGTAAACATCCTGAAACAAGAAATAGGACTTGTTTCAGGATGTTTTCATATAAAATTAAAAGAACTACAGTTTTTAGTGAAAAAACACACAAAAGTACTTGAATTTCTGTGATATAAGGGTAAAGTAAAGGAGGACAAAAAACAAAGGAAGTGAAATGTTTGTATACACCAGATGAAATTTTAAGTATTAGTATTGAAAATGGTCAGAAAAAAATTCAAAAGCCTTTGGTAGCAAAACTCATTTTAGGATTTATCGGCGGGGCTATGATTTCCCTCGGCTATTTGGCTTATGTGCGTGTTTCCGCCTCTATTCCAGCAGATTTAGCCAGTGTTCAAGCTTTAGTGGGAGCTGCGGTTTTCCCAATTGGTCTAATTGTTATTTTAATGGCTGGTGGTGAGTTAATCACAGGAAATATGATGGCAGTGAGTACGGCTTGGTTTGCTAAAAAGGTCTCTTTCAGAGAATTACTCGTGAACTGGGTCACAATTACATTGGCAAATATGGTTGGCGCCTTATTTGTTGCCTATTTTTTTGGTCATTATTTAGGTTTAACCAGTAGCGGCGCCTATTTAAATCAGGTTCTTTCTCTTGCAGAACATAAAGTTGCAGCAACTTGGCTTCAAGCAATTATTTCAGGTATTGGCTGTAACTGGTTCGTAGGTCTGGCCTTATGGCTTTGTTATGGTGCGAAAGATGCAGCGGGGAAACTATTAGGCATCTGGTTTCCAGTAATGATTTTTGTTGCAATTGGCTTTCAGCATAGTGTGGCGAATGCATTCATCATTCCAGCCGCAATTTTTGAAGGCGGCGTTCAGTGGGGAGACTTTTTCCGTAATTTTATTTTTGTTTATTTAGGTAATATCATTGGTGGTGCCATTTTTGTTTCTGGCTTTTACTATTTAAGCTATCGCAAACATTAAATCCATTTAGCAGATAAAAACCTACACAAAGGCTAAATGCCTTTGTGCAGGTTTTTTCTTTTTAAACAAAAAGGAAAACGGTTGAAAAATTATTGCTAGATTTTTAAAACAATGTTACATTAATGTTACAAAAAGATTTCTGGAGGTAACGAAAAATGAAAAAAATTGCTTTGTTCAGTATGTTAACGTTCAGTGTATTGTTTTTAAGTCTAGCAGGATGTGGAAACAAAAAAACAGCAAGCACAAATGATTCTAAGCCAAAGCAAGAAACAAAGAAAGCCACGCAGAAATCCTCTAGCCAACAAGAAATGAAAAGTAGTCATTCGTCTGTCACGGGTCAAAATTCTAATGTGACAGGGGAAAATCCGTCAGAAAATGCCACGCAGCCTTCTGCAGGAACTGATGAAACGAATGAAGTCCCTCAAAACCAAGCACCTGATACAAACATTACAATTACCAATGTTGTTTTCAATCCTGAAAGAAATGAAATTAATGGTACTACATTACCTAATGCAACCATTACAGCAACGGTAGTCGGTGATGCTTCTGCACAAGCAGGTGTTTTTTATGCGGATGCCAATGGCAATTTTACAGTAATTAGTCCCAGAGCGGGAGCGACTACTCAATTAATCGCAACCGTTGATCAACGGAATAGTGCACCTGTCCAAATTGATATTCCAAGTTCAGGACAAGAAGCAGCGCTTTCTTTTAGCAATATTACGATTGATCCGAAACAAGGGACAATTTCTGGTAAAACAGCACCGAATGCAACTATTTTAGTGTCACGTGCAGATGATGCGCGGGTGATTTTAGCAAGTTTTACTGCGGATGCCCAAGGGAATTTCACAGCCAGTAATTTAGTTCCCGGCACAAAAAATCGCTTAGATGTTACGTTAAATGGAGAAATAGGGACACCTTACTTGTTTGATTTACCAAATTAAAATAGAAGAGAAGTGATCAAAGCCACCAACGCTAGTTAGCGTTGGTGGCTTTGATGTTTTAAGCTTCTTCTTTTTTATGATTGCGGATATGTAAATAGATGGTATTTTTTGAAATACCTAATCGATCGGCAATCTTTATGACAGAATCTTTGAGATTAAAAATTCCTTGATCATATAAACGAATAACAATTTCTTTATTTTGATTCAAATGTGATACATTTGGATCGCTTTCTACTGCTTGTTTTACTTTTGTCAGTGAAGTAGTGATTAATTCGTCAATATTGTCAGAAAAATGTTCAGAATTTTTAAGCTCTTGGGACATATCATTTTGTTGTCCTGAAGGTAATAAGTCTTGCAAGTAATCAATTAATGGCATTTCTAAATGCATATTGATACAGATCAATCCAATAATACGATCATTTTCACCGATAACTGGAATGGTGGAAGATTTTAAAATAACCCCTTTTTGATTTTTATTGTAGTAGGGTTTCACAGCGTAATCATGTTCCGACTCTACTTGACTTAACATTTTTAACGCCATATCAGTAATGGGGGCACCTTCCTTGCGGTTACTGAAATGGCCATTGATGACTTTGATAGCTGAACTTTCCAAATTTTCTAAACTATGAAGAATGACTTCATGGGTACTACCAAAGAAGTTCCCTAATCCATCAAGCATTAAGGCATGTGAATGTAAGATTTGTTTATCTACTTCACTTAAACGTAAATATGACTCCAAGTGATATCCTCCCCTACACTGAAATTAATTTTAGTGTAATACTTTTTTAATGGAAAAGCAATAAGATTCTTTACGTTAAAAAAATACATTGACTAAACTTTTGTTTAGTCGTATACTCTGAATGTGGAATGAAATTTTTGTTACTCATTGTACTTTAGTTCATCGGAATGCTCGCTCATTCTTTCACTTGTTGAGCAATAAAAATTTTATTCAGGAGTACCATCCGTTATAAAAAAATATAGTTGGAGGCAAAGAAATGAAAACGTTATCAGGAATCTTGATGTTAGTCTTAGTTTTATGTGGCATGTCCCTATTCTCTTTTAAAGCACCGCGAGGGAAAAAATCTTTAAGTGCTTTGTCTGGTGCAGCTTGTGCCACCTTTCTACCAGAGGCATTTTTGCGGTATGCAGTAGGCGGCGTTTTTCATTTAGATTATGTGTCGCAAATTGGTGAAACAATGGGTAGTCTAGGTGGTTTAGCAGCTGGAGCTCTTGTGCCGCTCGCTTTCGGGATTAGTCCAGTTTTTTCAATTATTTTAGGTCTGTCATTGATTAAAGTCAGCTTGTTACCAGCCTTTATTACCGCATATCTTTTATCTTTTGTTGTTGAGCAGATGCAAAAACGTATTCCAGAAGGGATTGACTTATTAGTCGTTATTTTAGTCATTCCAGTCGCTGCTTCGTTAGTTGCTGGTTTTATTCAACCCGTTGTATTAGGTGTCCTAGAAGTTATTGGGGGCACGATTTTAAGTGCAGTAGATGGCAATCCATATGTGATGGGCGCAATTTTAGGTGCTATTATCCCGATTGTTGGTATGACACCGTTAAGTTCAATGGTTTTAACTGCCTTGATTGGTTTGACTGGTGTACCAATGGCTGTCGGTGCGTTGACTTGTTACGGCAGTTCCATTGTCAATGCGGCGCTATTTAAAAAGTTAAAACTAGGCACAGCTTCAACTCCGTTAGCTGTGGCAATTGAGCCATTAACACAAGTCGATATCATCAGCTCCAATCCAATACCTATTTACGCAACGAATTTATTTTCAGGAATGGTTAGTGGTATTGTAGTGACTTTCTTTGGCTTAAAAGTACCTGTGACAGGAATGGCAACACCGTGGGCTGGTTTACTTGTGACATTAGGTAACAATGCCATTCAAACGACTTTACTAGCAGTAGCGATTATCACAGTGGTCAGTCTGATGTTTGGATTTTTAGGTGCGCTGGTCTTTAAACGTTACAGAATTGAAGCGGTGGATAATACACCAGAATTTGAAGGAACGACGGAAGTAACCAGTGAAAAAGAAAAAGAAGCAGTAAAAACCAAAGGAGGAGTTACGTATGAACACAGCTATGGCCATCAATAAACCTAAAAAAGTGAACAAAGTAATGAACTACAAAAGTTGTTTTGACATTATCGGTCCTATTATGATTGGTCCTTCTAGTTCGCATACAGCTGGGGCCTTAGCAATTGGCTTAGCGGCAAGAAAGTTATTCGGCGGAACGCCAGAAAAAATTGTGATTAAATACTATGAATCTTTTGCAGACACGCATAAAGGACATGGAACTGATTTTGCAATTATTGGCGGAATTCTTGGACTAGCAGCAGATGATGCCAACGTAACACAATCCATTGAACTTGCGGAAGAACAAGGAATCGAGATTCAATTTTTAGAAATGAGTGAAGAAAGTCCAGTGAAGCATGCTAATACAGCATGTGTGACACTCAGTGATGCAACGCACGAAATTCATTTAACAGGAATTTCTGTAGGTGGCGGCACTATCGAGGTGAAATACATTGAATTAGACGGTTTCAATGTACAACTACATGGTCCTTTACCTATTTTGTTAGTCATTAATCAAGAAGAGCAGGCGATGCAAGCTTTTAAAGATACGTTACAAAAAAATAATATTCAAGTGAATGCTGTGTCTCGTTATGTGGAAGGGAATCAAATTTTATTCATCTTTGACTTAGATTCGGCACCAATTTCCTCGGTGAAAGAACAACTGTTTTCACTAGATGACACATCGAAAATAATCTTATTATGATAGGAGTTTGACATATGTACCTTTCGATTGAAGAATTTATCGATAAAGCTGAAAAAACAGGAAAAAAAATCTCTGATTTAATGATTGAGCAAGAAATGGAACGTAGCCAAAAAAGCTATGAAGAAATTTGGACACAGATGGGTCAAAATTTGGATGTCATGGATGCTGCTGTCAAACGCTCGCAAGAAGGAGCAGGCGTTTTTTCTCCTACTGGGTTAACGGGCGGTGATGCAGCGCGTTTAAAAAAATACCGCGCAGCTGGCAAAACGTTATCAGGTGATTTAATGATGTCTGCAGTTCAAGCCGCACTAGGTACGAATGAAGTCAATGCAGCAATGGGCGTTGTTTGCGCAACGCCAACTGCTGGTGCAAGTGGCACCTTACCAGGGGTTTTAACAGCGATTAAAAATACCTTGAATTTAACGCGTGATCAACAAATTCGTTTCTTATTTACCAGTTCTTTATTTGGAATGGTCACAGCCAACAATGCGATGATTGCTGGTGCTGTTGGTGGATGTCAAGCCGAAGTAGGCAGTGCTTCAGCGATGGCCGCCGCTGCAGCTGTTGAAGCGGCTGGCGGAACACCACGCCAATCTTCTGAAGCTTTTGCTATGGCTTTAGGGAATTTATTAGGTTTAGTTTGTGACCCAGTGGCTGGGTTAGTCGAAATTCCTTGTGTTAAACGAAATACAGTAGGTGCAGGCAATGCGTTAATCGCTGCAGATATGGCTTTAGCTGGAATTGTAAATAAAATACCAGCAGATGAAGTGGTGGAAGCCATGAATAAAGTCGGCCGTCAATTACCACGAGAATTGAGAGAAACGGGTTTAGGTGGCTTAGCTGGCACAGCGACTGGCCAACGAATGAAGAATGAGATTTTTGAAAAAGTAAAATTCACCATTGTTTAAAATTTAATCATGAAGAGGGAAATAAGATGCTGGATATGAAAAAAATTCGCCAAAATGTAGAAGTGGTACAGAAAAAGTTAAAAACACGTGGTGTGGACGAGGAAGTTTTATTACGCTTTTTGGCTTTAGATGAAGAACGGAGAGCGTTACTTGTTAAAGTTGAAGAACTGAAAAAACACCGTAATCAGGTATCAGGAGAAATTGCACAATTAAAGCGTGCACAAAAAGATGCTTCACAACAGTTGCTAAATATGCAAGAAGTTAGCGAGCAAATTAAAGTTTTAGACCAAGAAGTTGTTCATTTGCAAGAACAATGCACAGCCATTGCAGAACGTCTGCCTAACTTACCTCATGAGAGCGTGCCTGTTGGCGCAGACGAAGCCGCCAACGTAGAAGTTCGGCGGTGGAGTACGCCGAAAACTTTTTCATTTGAACCGAAACCACATTGGGAAATCGGTGAAGCCTTAGGAATTTTAGATTTTGAAAGAGGCGCGAAAGTATCTGGTAGCCGTTTTCTTTATTACAAAGGCTTAGGGGCTCGTTTAGAACGAGCGGTCTATAATTTTATGTTAGATCAACATGTTAATGAACATGGTTATACCGAGGTGATTCCTCCTTATTTGGTCAATAGCAAAGCAATGTTTGGCACCGGTCAGTTTCCTAAGTTCAAAGAAGATGTCTTCCAAGTTGCAGAAAGTGATTTGACGCTGATCCCCACAGCGGAAGTCCCATTAACTAACTACTATAATAATGAAATTTTAGATGCGCAAGAGTTACCGATTTATTTCACTGCTTTAAGTCCTTCTTTTCGTTCGGAAGCGGGTAGCGCAGGCCGTGATACCCGAGGATTAATTCGTTTACACCAGTTCCATAAAGTAGAAATGGTTAAATTTAGTGATGCAGAACACTCCTATGAAGAATTAGAAAAAATGACCAACAATGCTGGAGACATTTTAGAAAAATTGGGCCTCCCTTATCGAGTGATTACTCTTTCGACAGGTGACATGGGCTTCTCGGCAGCGAAAACCTATGATTTAGAAGTTTGGATTCCGGCACAGAAAACGTACCGAGAAATTAGTTCTTGTTCAAACTGTGAAGACTTCCAAGCACGTCGGGCGTTGATTCGTTATCGTGATAAAACGGGTCATGTTCAATATGCCCACACTCTTAATGGGTCAGGACTTGCTGTTGGTCGAACAGTGGCTGCCATTTTGGAAAATTATCAAAATGAAGATGGAACCGTAACGATTCCAGAAGTTCTACGTCCTTATATGGGCGGTTTAACGAAAATAGATTAAAAAAGAAGGTTGATGTCACAACATCAACCTTCTTTTTTAATTCGTTAAATCCGTTAACCAATGCCCAATTTCTTGAAAAACTGTAGCTTTTTCCGTTTCTAATAAAATTTCATGACGCAATGTGGGAAATAGTCGTAACGTCACGTGCTGAAAACCTGCATGCTTTAATTGCTTTTGAATTTTCGCTGGCCCCTTGCTGAAATCACCAACTGGGTCTTCAGCGCCACTAATGATTAAAATAGGTAATTCTTTTGGGATCGCTTGGTACCAATTCCTTTGATTGGCTCGTTTAACAAGCGAAAAAAGGGTAGCAAAACCATTGTTGGTAAATACGAAGCCCATTAATGGGTCATTTTCATAGTCAGCCACATTGGCTTGATTTTTAGAAAGCCAATTAAAGGAACTTGCTTCAGGAAATTTTTTGCTAAAAGAACCAAATGCCAGCTTATCAATGAACGGAGCTGGTTTTTTCGGCTGTTTCTCGGCCATTTTTTTAATAAAAGGCAATGCTGCGGTTAAAGGTAACGGACTTGTTCCAGTGCCCATGAAAATGACTCCTTGCACAGTCACAGGATAGTCTTGCAGATAGTTGCGCAAGGCGAAAGACCCCATGCTGTGACCCATCATAAAATAGGGCAATTGTGGATATCGATTCACAGCCCATTGTTTCACTTGATGAATATCTGTAACGACATTTTCAGGCCCTTGTTCTCCAAAAAAACCATAGATCGGTGCGTTTGGTTGTACAGATTCGCCATGACCTAGATGATCATGACCAATTACGGTAAATCCTAATTGATTTAAAAAACGAGCAAATTCATCATAACGTTGGATATGCTCTGCCATGCCGTGAATCAATTGAACTACGGCTTTGGGTGAAGGACAGGGCCAATGACGTACATTGAGCTGAGTTTGTTGATCGTTTGAAGTGAGTATGAATTGTTCAGTCATAAGAAACCCTTTCTTTGCTTTTTGATTATTATACAAAAAAAAGACGGTGTTCAAAAGAAAAACTCATGAGAAAACGCCTCAGCTTTCACTGAGACGCCTTTTTTTATTTATCTTTAATAAAAATAGCAATGATGTCAAAAAATAGTCGATTTTACTAAGTGATGAATTATGGGTGGTACAAATACTGCTGGAAATAGTTGTTAACTTCAAGGGCATCTTCTTTATTTTTTGAAAGAATTAAGATGGTATCATCCCCAGCGATGCAGCCCAAGATATGAGGGTTGTGGATACGTATGCGATCAATTAAAACCCCAATGGCTTGCCCGTTGCCAGGTAAGACGGTTAAAAGATTTGTGAACTCTATTTGTGTTAAAGAAACACCAGTTTCAATAATAATGTCAACAAGACGTTCTTCATCTGTTTTATATTTTGGACGAAGGGCAGAATTATTCAAGATACGATAATAGGCTTCTCCTTGACCATTGTCTACTTTGTTTAAATTCAGCTCACGAATGTCACGAGAAATAGTTGCTTGTGTGGTGTGAATATTTTCTTTTTCCAATAATGCTAGTAATTCACTTTGTGTATGGATTTCATTTTCTGTGACCAATCGCTTAATCATCGTTTGGCGTTTTAATCGGTTCATTACTTTCCTCCAGTTCAGTTAATCATGCAAAAAAACATCATTGCTGTTATTTAAAACGGTGCCAGTAATTCCCTAAAATCACTGTACAACGTTTTACTAAATTGTGCAAGTCTCACTTTTTTAAATGCGAAATATCCGACAAAATCAATGAGAACCTTTTAGCTAAACGACCCTTTTTCTATTCTAATTAGAGAGATTCTGCTAGTATTGCTTTGTAAATGTCTGGAGGAAGGGTGTTATTTGTGAATAAGCAAACACGCCAAAGTTTGATTAAAGAAATCATTCAAACAACCGTAATTCATAGTCAAAATGAGTTGTTAAGAGAATTAAAAAAGCGCGAGATAAATGTCGCACAAGCAACGATTTCACGGGATTTATGGGAATTAAAAGTCGTCAAAGCATTAGATGAGTCTGGCGAGATGCGGTTAACGATTTTTGAACAATTCACTTCTTTAGAAGAACGAAAAAAAGAACAGTTGATACAAGCAATTCGTGAGGTAGTGACCAAAGTTGAACGTGTCGCCTTTTTACTAGTGGTTCATACATTACCAGACAACGCAACATTGTTTTCAGCTGTACTTGATGAAGTGTCTTTGTGTGAAAAGAAATGTTCTGTCGCTGGCTTCGACACTGTTATTATTGTTTCATCATCCGAAGAAAAAGCACAAGAACTAGAGCAGTATTTTCAACAATTTATTCAGCCAACACCTTTGTCAAAAAGTAACGCATAAAAGGAAGTGAGCCAGAAGTCGTTTTGACTTCTGGCTCACTTCCTTTTACCTCTATAAGATTATAACTTTATGAAGTGTGTGGAGAAATATTTTTTTTTGAATAAATGCATTTTTTTTTATTTAATTATGCATTATTTTTTTAGAATATCTATGAAAGCGCATTCTTTTAGGCTAGAAATATGCATAAGAAAGAATACCGTTGTATATTTGGTATTTTGTTTGGCAAATGGCTCACGTCCTAGGTTAATCAGGTCTGTTATTCTGTGTTTGTAATTAAGTTGAGGAGGTTATTTCACATGAGTCATCCAATTAATGTATTTTCTGAAATCGGGAAATTGAAAACAGTGATGTTACATCGTCCAGGTAAGGAATTAGAAAATTTAATGCCAGATTATCTGGAGAGATTGTTGTTTGATGATATTCCGTTTTTAGAAAAAGCACAAGCAGAACATGATGCATTTGCAGAGTTGTTACGATCAAAAGATATCGAAGTGGTCTATTTAGAGGACTTAGCTGCTGAAGCGTTGATTAATGAAGAGGTCCGCCGACAATTTATTGACCAATTCTTAGAAGAAGCCAATATTCGCAGCGAATCAGCAAAAGAAAAAGTTAGAGAGTTAATGTTAGAAATTGACGACAACGAAGAACTTATTCAAAAAGCGATTGCTGGCATTCAAAAACAAGAATTACCTAAATATGAGCAAGAATTTTTAACAGATATGGTTGAAGCGGATTATCCATTCATTATTGATCCAATGCCTAACTTATACTTCACGCGTGATAACTTTGCGACAATGGGGCACGGGATTTCTTTAAATCATATGTATTCAGTAACTCGACAACGGGAAACCATTTTTGGGCAATACATTTTTGATTATCATCCTCGTTTTGCTGGAAAAGAGGTTCCTAGAGTCTATGATCGTTCAGAATCAACCAGAATTGAAGGTGGCGATGAATTAATTCTTTCAAAAGAAGTAGTGGCCATTGGGATTTCTCAAAGAACGGATGCCGCGTCAATTGAAAAAATTGCGAGAAATATTTTTGAACAAAAATTAGGATTCAAAAATATCTTGGCTTTTGATATCGGTGAACATCGTAAATTCATGCATTTAGATACCGTTTTTACCATGATTGACTATGATAAATTTACGATTCATCCAGAAATCGAAGGTGGTTTGGTTGTTTACTCGATCACGGAAAAAGCAGATGGAGACATCCAAATTACAAAAGAAAAAGATACATTAGATAACATTTTATGCAAATACTTGCATTTAGACAATGTTCAACTAATCCGTTGCGGCGCTGGAAATTTAACAGCAGCAGCCCGTGAACAATGGAACGACGGTTCAAATACATTAGCAATTGCCCCTGGGGAAGTTGTTGTTTACGATCGGAATACGATTACGAATAAAGCGCTAGAAGAAGCAGGCGTGAAATTGAATTACATTCCAGGAAGTGAACTAGTACGTGGCCGTGGTGGCCCTCGTTGTATGAGTATGCCACTTTACCGTGAAGATCTTTAAAAAACACCCAAAAATAGGAGGAATCATCATGAATTCAGTATTTCAAGGACGTAGTTTATTAGCAGAAAAAGATTTTACAAGAGCAGAATTAGAGTATTTGGTAGACTTCAGTATTCACTTAAAAGAATTGAAGAAAAAAGGGATTCCACATCACTATTTAGAAGGAAAAAATATCGCTCTTTTATTTGAAAAAACTTCGACACGGACACGCTCTGCATTTACTACAGCAGCGATTGATTTAGGGGCACATCCTGAGTATTTAGGCGCCAACGATATTCAATTAGGTAAAAAAGAATCTGTTGAAGATACAGCGATTGTTTTAGGTAGTATGTTTGACGGGATTGAGTTCCGTGGGTTTAGTCAAGAAGTAGTGGAAGATTTAGCGAAATATTCTGGTGTTCCTGTTTGGAATGGTTTAACGGATCAATGGCATCCAACACAAATGATTGCGGACTTTATGACAGTGAAAGAAAACTTTGGTCGTTTAGAAGGAATCACTTTAGTATATGTCGGCGATGGCCGTAACAACATGGCAAACAGCTTGTTAGTGACAGGTGCTATTTTAGGCGTAAATGTTCGCATTTGTGCACCAAAAGAATTGTTCCCTTCTGATGAAGTCGTTAATTATGCAAAAGAATTTGCGAAAGAATCTGGTGCAGAATTAATGATTACAGACGACGTTGCTAAAGGTGTTAAAGGAGCCAACGTGTTATATACAGACGTTTGGGTGTCCATGGGTGAAGAAGATAAATTTGAAGAACGTGTCAATCTGTTGAAACCTTATCAAATTAATATGGCTATGTTAGAAAAAACCGAAAACATGGATGGCGATTTAAT
>OJTP01000273.1_pt1 | contig 8953 bp, 10 predicted proteins | sample 1599641 | NCBI WGS metagenome assembly OJTP01 (sample SAMN04436832, study PRJEB24849) | human gut metagenome | biome: human gut; feature: NICU; material: stool | host: Homo sapiens | place: USA: Saint Louis, MO | collected 2011-07-12
GTACTTTTGAGCCGTTGGTTAAAATTACTTGCAACGTGTTATTAAACCACGGCTGGATTTCTTGAATTTTTGTTCGATTCAAGATGAAACTGCGGTGCGTTTTAATAAAGAGCGCGGCAGGTAATTTCTGTTCGATACTGTTGAGGGTCCCTGTCATCTTGTAGACCTGTTGATCTACAAAAATGCTCAGTTGCCGTTCTTCGACAGAAACGAGGTAAATATCTTCTGGCGCCACAAGATAAATGCGGTCTTCCCCTTGAATAGGTATTGCTTCAGATTTTGGTCCTTTTTCGGCAGTGTTTTCTGGGACAGCTTGGCCCATTTCTTTCGATGCTTTTTCAATGACTTGTGTTATTTTTTCTTCTTCAAAAGGTTTCAAAATATAATCTTTTGCATTCACTTGAAAGGCCTTTAACGCATATTGATCATAGGCGGTTGCAAAGACCAAGTAGGGCGCTTTTTTAAGATGGGTTAATTTTTCCGCTAAATCAAACCCGCTTTCATCGGTCAAATGAATATCTAAAAATAACAAATCTGGCTTTTGATCCATCATCTCTTCCATTGCCTCCGCCACAGAATCCGCTTCTGCAACGCTCGTCACTTGCGGATGTTGGGAAACAAGATAGCTCAATTCTTCTCGTGCTAAGGGCTCATCATCAACGATTAATACGTGCATCTAATTCCTCCTGTTCCATCGGGATTTCTAAATGAACATGGCTCCCGCCTGTCTCTAAATTTTCAATTAAAAAACAACCTTCTGATCCATAAAGGTTCGCCATTCTGCGGGACAAGTTTTCCAGTGCCGTGCCGGTGCCTTTTTCCGAAGTCACTGTTGTCTTTCCTAATAGCAAGCGGCGTTCTTCAGGAATCCCTTGCCCATTGTCATACACATCCACATGTAATTTGTGTTGTTTTGCTTTGACCACTACCCGAACTTGATTGTTCTCCTTCCGGCTGCCAAATGCATGCTTGATGGTATTTTCCACTAACACCTGAATCGCATACGGCGGTACTTTTTCTGAAGCAACCGCTTCTTCCACGTCAAATGTTACTTGATAACGATTCGGAAACCGTGCTTGTTCTAATGACAAATAGGCTTTTACTTGTTCTAGTTCTTGTGAAACTGGGATCGTAGTTTGCACGGCTCCCTGCAAGTTACCTCGAAAGTATTTGCTTAATTGGAGCAATAGTTTCCGCGCTTTTTCACTGTCTTTCCGCATTAATGCGGAAATAGTATTGATGGCATTAAAGAAGAAATGCGGGTTCACTTGCGCTTGCAAGGATTTAATTTCAGCTTCTTTAAGTAATTTTGATTGTACTTCCGCTTCCCCTAATTCAATTTGTGAAGAAAAAATTGTCCCAAGACCTTCTGCTAACTGTTCCTCGACATGTGTTAATTGCGCTGGATCCGTAAAGTACATTTTTAAGGTGCCAACAATTTGCTGATGGGAAAATAATGGAATCACAATCGCCGCTTGCAACGGACAATTAGGGTCCGAACAACCAACTTCTTCTTTGGCATGTGCGATGGTCATTCGGCCCGTCCGTAACACTTCCCGAGAAAGCTCCGTAATGACTTCTAGCTCTGGAATATGATGATCGCTTCCTGCGCCAACATGAGCTAAAATTTGATGACTGTTTGTCATGCTAATCGCACTGACTTTTGTATAATGCTTAATAATCTCCGCAACTTTTTTGCTGGAATTTTTATTGAGGCCTTCTCGAAAATATGGCAGTGTTTCCGCTGCTAATTCCAAAACATCGTGCGTCTGAACCGCTTTGGCCTGCTCTTCTTGTTTCAATGTCGTCGTTAGAATCGACATAAAAATGAACGTTCCTACGCTATTTAACAAAATCATCGGCAGCGCAATAAAACGAACCAACGTGGCCCCATCCGATAGATCACCGCTGAAAAAGAAAATAAAAATCATCTGAATCATTTCCATGCACGCTCCGACAATGGCAGAAAAGCCGGCAGACGGAAAAACGGTTTGCTTTGCCATGCGGCTCCCTAAAAAACCGGCAATTAAGCCAACAATTAAAGAAGCAGGCACATAAAAGAAACTATGCCCCCCGCCTTGAATAACCCGATGAAAGCCAGCAATTAAACCAACCGTACTGCCGACAATCGGACCACCCACTAATCCAGAAACGCCAATTACTAACGTACGCGTATTTGCAATGGAAGCATTGCTGCTTAAATAGGTTAGTAAATTATTGGGGACAATCTGATTCTTAGCGATTTCGATACCTGTAAAATTAGAAATAATAGCAAATAAACCAAAAATCAAAATCAACTGAACTTTTGAAGACATTTTTTCACGACTTAATAAAACACGCTTAAAATAAGGCACATTCACTAAAAGAAAGGCCAGTAAAATAATTAAGCCCACCCGTTCCATCATTAAAATAAATAATTCGACCACACCGGCACCTCCTTCCTATTAACTATACTATAAATCAAGGAAAAGAAAAAAATGAAGCTTCTCAAAAAAGAAGCTTCATTTTTTCTATTCATTAAAACGCAGGAATATTGGCACCTTTAGAATTTTTCTTGATGTATTCAGCAACTTCTTTTGTTGTCATCGCTTCTTTTAAAACCTTGATTTTTTCGCTATCTTTTTCGCCTTTACGTGTCACAACTTGCAATGCGTAATGTTTACTTGCTTCTTCATCTTCTAACAAAATCGCATCTTTCGTTGTTAAACCAGCAGGTTCTAAGTAGGCTGGGTAGCAGAACACCATAGCGATGTCTTTTTCATCATAGGCTTTAGCTAAATTCAGTAAATCAATGCTTTCAAAAGTGATGTTTTTAGGATTTTCCACGACATCTGCCACCGTGCCGTTAAAGCCGACACCTTCTTTTAATTTAATCACGCCGTTTGCATTTAAAATTGCTAAAGCACGACCTTCATTGGTTGGATCGCTAGGAATCCCCACTTTGGCATTTTCAGGTAAATCTTTCGCATCTTGATATTCTTTTGAATAGAAACCACCAGCAAAATAATAAATCGGTTGCACAGCCACTAAATCAGCTTTTTTCTCTTTGTTAAACATTTCCATGAAGGGTTGATGTTGCGCAAAATTAGCATCCGCTTCGTCATGTTGCACGGCATCGTTGTAGGCAACATTGTCGCTCACTTCCATAATGTTAATTTTGTACCCTTTTTTCTCAGCTTCTTTCTTGGCAATCTCCAAGATATCTTTTGAAGATTCCAATTGCACGGCCACGGTAATCTCCTTGTCTTCTTTCTGATCTGCTTGTTTATTTCCCCCACAGGCAGCTAAAATGACTGTTGCAATAACAGCGAATGTTGCTAAATAAAACTTCTTCATTCTTTTGTCCTCCTACTTTCTTTTGTCTAGTTTTTGGGCAATGAAGTTCCCAAGCATTTGTAAAATGAAGACCAGTGCAATCATAATCACAATGGCAACATACATAATACCGTATTCATACCGTTGATACCCGACACGAACTGCAAAATCGCCAATCCCGCCGCCACCAACAACACCCATCACCGTGGAATATGAAACCATACTCACTGTCGTGGTTGTGTAAGCAAGGACTAATCCGCTACGTGCTTCCACCAATAAAAAGTGCCAAATGTATTGGACTTTCGAGGTACCTAACGAATTAGCTAAAAAATAAATTTCTTCTGGAACATCCAACAGCACTTGTTCAACCAAGCGAGCAAAAATCGCGATCGCAACAATACTCAATGGCACAGATGAAGGAATTGGGCCAAACGCCTTTCCTAAAACAGAACGAGTGACTGGAATCAACGCAATCACAAATAATAAATAAGGAAACGAGCGAATAACAGTTACAATGAAATTTAAAACCCAGTACAGCCAAGGTTGATGCCCTTTGACTTTCGGATTAGCCAAAAATAGTCCTAATCCTAAAGGCAAGCCGACAAGCAAACAGATAGCCATCGAAATCGACATCATAATCCCTGTTTCTTTTAAACCAATCAGCATAGATGGCCAATATTCGGCAAAGGTTTCTGAAAAAGTCATGGACGCAAACTCCTTTCCACTTTTTCTAAATAGGAAAGCGGTTCTTCCTCATATTGCTGAGGATTATTCAGAAATTCGCCAATTAACTGACCTTTTTCCATCACTAAGATACGATTACATAAGCGCTTCACGGTTTCTAATTCGTGACTAACAAAAAAAATAGTCGGTCGGAATTCCTGATGCGTCTTATGTAATAGTCGAACGACACTTTCTGTATTTTCTTCATCTAATGAACTCGTTGCCTCGTCACATAATAACCATTTTGGATTACGGCTCAACGCTCGAGCAATAGAGACACGCTGTTTCTCCCCACCAGAAAGCTGAGCAGGATACGCTTCTGCCTTATGGGCCATATCAACAAACGTTAATAAACGCTCAATTTTTTCAGGCTGTTTCTCTTTTAAAAGTTTCAAAGGCAACGCAACATTATCATAAATTTTCAAATTTTCTAACAAATTGTAATGCTGAAACACCATCCCCATTTGTTGTTGCTGCTGGCGAACTTCTTTTTTAGAAAAGGTTTGAACATTTCTGCCATCAATACGAATCTCCCCTTCACTCGGTTGTTCCATTAAATTCAACAAACGTAACAACGTGGACTTGCCAGAGCCACTTTTCCCAACAATCCCAACGATTTCTCCTGGTTGGACAGAAAAGTGAATATTTTTTAACGCGTGTGTCTCTTGATAGACTTTCGACACATTCACTAACTCAATCATGATTACCTCCTAAAGGCCGACAAACAAAATATAACAACTAAAAAAACTGTATAACAATTAAAGTAATTCTGTGAAACGATTTAAAAAAACTATTACGAATTAAAAAATAACACACGTTTCGCAAAACAGCGTTATACCAGAGATGTAACTACTTACATCATCTACTAAAACAGAAAAAAAAGCAACCTTTTTATTTGTGAAAAAAACACTATCTGTTTTTTGCCTGTATTATTTTGTACAAATGAATTAAAAATTTCCTGTTTCTACAGCTATTTCCCCACGCTCCTCTAAAAAAAGACATTCTCAGAAACGAGGCATCCAAAAAAGGAAAAGCGCTCGTAACGATAATGTCTCTAATAGTTTACTTTTTAAATACAACTGTTTCTTCGACAGTAATTCTTTCAGCCAATGATTGAATCACTGGACAGTTTGGGGAGACAAGCTTCAAACACCGTGTCGCCCGTGCTTGAAAGTCTTCTGGAACAGACACATAAAAGAGAATCGTCACCTGTTTTAATGGTTGTGCGCGTCTCTCTACTTCTCTTGAATACGTGACTTCTATTTTTTCAAACTCAAAGGGAATGTGCGAATTTTCCAAAACGGATTGATACACGTATCCCCCACAAGCGCCAATTGCCGAAACGAGCATTTGAACTGGCGAATATCCCTCTTCTTTTGCTAACACCCAGCGCGCTGTTTTCGTTTGTAATTCAAATTTTTCCACACCACGAATAATCGTCAAACGTTCTACCATTGCCATCTTCACTCCTTTTTACTCTTTCTTAAAAGATACTACAAAACAGCGCTAAAACAAACATTTCTAACTTCTCAACTTAGCAAGTCCTAAAAAAAAACAAAATTCTCACTTGACAAACAACGCAACACCTGATAATATACTTCCGTTCAAATCGTAACCATTACGATTTAGATTTTATAAATCCAAAAAGAAAGGAAGTGCCTTATGGCTAAAAAATCAAAAATTGCTAAAGCAAAAAAACAACAAGCAATGATTGCAAAATATGCGCCTATTCGCCAAGCCTTAAAAGAAGCTGGCGATTATGAAGGTCTTAGCAAATTGCCAAAAGATGCTCATCCAAGTCGCTTAAAACTCCGCGATCAAACAGATGGGCGCCCACGTGGCTACATGCGTAAATTTGGCATGTCTCGGATTCGTTTCCGTGAATTGGCTCACCAAGGCTTGATTCCTGGCGTCAAAAAAGCAAGCTGGTAACTCATTATTTCGATAAAGACAACTAGCGAGGACAGTCGCATTTGGGCTGACCTCGCAGCCCCCTTTATCTTTTATACGCAATTAAAAAAATCAAATTGGAGGACGGCACTATGCGCCAAACCATTACGTTAGCTTGCGCTGAAACTGGCGAGCACCTTTACTTAACAAGTAAAAACAAACGAAATACACCAGAAAAATTACAGCTGAAAAAATATTCACCAAAATTACGGCGCCGCGCACTTTTCACTGAAGTCAAATAACAGGAGGAAAACTTGATGGGCATTCCAATCACCATTGTTTCTGGCTTTTTAGGCGCAGGAAAAACAACCTTAATTAACCATGCGCTTGCGCAGTCACCGTTTTCTAAAGAAGAAATTATTATTATTGAAAATGAATTTGGTCAAACAGGCGTTGACCACGCATTACTTTTACAAACCACGGAACGAATTATTCAATTAAATAACGGTTGCATGTGTTGCAGCTTACGAGGAGATCTTCTTGCCTCTTTATCAGCAATCTTAGAAGTCTACCAAGAAGAACAACAACCCATTGCCCAAGTCATTTTAGAAACAACGGGCATTGCTGATCCGCAACCAATCATTCAAACAATTTTAACGACCCCGCATATCAAAAATCATTTCTATATAGACAGTCTCTTAACGGTCGTTGATGGGCATCATTGGCAACAGCAGCTTCAAGAAGCCGAAGCCATCAAACAACTGGCCTTAGCAGATCGCCTCTTTTTTTCTGTCAAGGAACCAGCAGACATCACTCAGCTACCAACGTTCCAAGAAACCCTTCGTACCATTAATCCTTTTGCTGATATTTTATCCTTTCAAGCCAACGAGCCTCTTTTGGCTAGTGACTTTTTTCAATTAAATAAGTTTACAGCAACACTTACAGAACACGAAATGACTCATTCCCCGCATGAGCACGCCCACGAGCATCATCACCATACCTTTCACTCCCTCACGCTAACGGCGTCCTCAGCCCTCAACGAACCTCTTTTCACTCGTTGGCTTGATTGGTTAATGTATACGCATCAGGAAAAGTTATACCGTTTCAAAGGGATTCTCGCCTTACAGGAGCATGACTTGGCCATTGCCATGCAAGGCGTCAACCAGCAAGTGGCCTTTCAAATGACGAATCAACCCCCTCAAGAAACGACAATTGTTCTGATTGGCAAAGAATTAGAGACAAAAAAAATTCAAGAAACCTTTCAAACCCTCAACAAAATAGCTACTCCGTAAATTAATTTTTTACGAAATGGAGGTCCTATATATAATGGAAAAAACTGACTTATCTAGCGCTTATCGTCGACTGAAAAGTCCCAACATCAAAACACGAAAACGCGCACTTAAAATCATTAAAGAACATAAGCGCAATAAACAAAAGAAAATTGCGTAATTCACTAAAGGAGCACACCTATGAAAAAATTTACTCTTCCCCTGTTAGCCGCATTATCGCTAATCCTTTTCGGCGCTTGCGGCAAAACAAACACCTCTGATAAAACCGCTGACGGTAAAGAAAAACTATCCATTGTCACGACTTTTTATCCTATGTACGATTTCACTAAAAATATTGTAGGCGATGAAGGAGACGTCAAATTGTTAATCCCTGCTGGTTCTGAACCACACGATTATGAACCATCCGCCAAAGATATGGCTACCATCCATGATGCGGATGTTTTCGTTTATCACAATGAAAATATGGAATCTTGGGTACCAAAAGCTGCTAAAGGCTGGAAAAAAGGAGCCCCGAACGTCATTAAAGGTACCGAAAACATGGTCTTACTTCCTGGCAGTGACGAAGACGGACACGACCATGACCACGAACATGGCGAAGAAGGCCACCACCATGAATTAGACCCGCATACTTGGGTTTCACCCCATCGTGCCATCCAAGAAGTTACAAACATCAAAGAACAATTAGTCAAACTTTACCCTAAAAAAGCCAAAACATTTGAAACAAACGCAGAAAAATACTTAACAAAATTAACAGCCTTAGACAAAGAGTTCCAAACAGCTTTGAAAGACGCTAAGCAAAAAAGTTTTGTTACCCAACATGCTGCATTTGGTTATCTTGCCTTAGATTACGGCTTAAAACAAGTGCCAATAGCTGGTTTAACACCTGAACAAGAGCCAACTGCAGGGCGTTTGGCAGAGTTGAAAAAATATGTCACAGACAATCAAATTCGCTATATTTATTTTGAAAAAAATGCCAACGATAAAATTGCTAAAACGTTAGCTGACGAAGCAAATGTTCAATTGGAGGTCCTAAACCCGCTAGAAAGTTTGACACAAAAACAAATGGACAATGGCGAAGATTATCTTTCTGTAATGAAAGAAAACTTAACTGCTTTGAAAAAAACAACAGATACAGCTGGGAAAGAGGTTCAGCCAGAAACCTCTGAAAAAACAGAAAAAACCGTGGCTAACGGCTATTTCAAAGACAGTGAGGTGGCTGAGAGAACACTGACAGATTACGCTGGAAATTGGCAATCCGTCTATCCTTTATTAAAAGATGGCACATTAGACCAAGTCTTCGATTACAAAGCGAAACTGAAAAAAGATAAAACACCAGCCGAATACAAAACCTACTATGATGCCGGCTATCAAACCGATGTCGACCACATCAACATCACTGATTCCACCATCGAGTTTCTGGTCGATGGCAAACCACAAAAATTCACCTATAAAGCAACCGGTTATAAAATTTTAAACTATGCAAAAGGCAACCGTGGCGTCCGTTTCCTTTTTGAAACAGACGATGCCAATGCTGGGCGGTTTAAATACGTCCAATTTAGCGACCACAACATCGCACCAACGAAAGCCGCTCATTTCCACATCTTCTTCGGCGGCGATAGCCAAGAAAGTCTGTTCAATGAAATGGACAACTGGCCAACGTATTATCCAAACGACTTAAGCAAACAAGAAATTGCCCAAGAAATGATTGCGCATTAAGCATTCAAAAGAGAGGAGGT
>OJTP01000274.1_pt1 | contig 8904 bp, 7 predicted proteins | sample 1599641 | NCBI WGS metagenome assembly OJTP01 (sample SAMN04436832, study PRJEB24849) | human gut metagenome | biome: human gut; feature: NICU; material: stool | host: Homo sapiens | place: USA: Saint Louis, MO | collected 2011-07-12
GTAGAGATTACTTAAGGTCAAACGACTTTCATCTGTTTTCTCACCTAATTCCAAAGCTTTTAACAACCAATTTTCAGCACCAGCAATATCGTGTAAGCGATAGGCATTTTCAGAGGCAAATTGGTATAATTCTACTTGGAAGGGGTTTTCCGCAATTCCTTCTTCAATCACCGCTTTTGCTTCCTCTAATTGCTCTTCTTCTTGGAGCGCTTCCGCTAAATATAGATAAAGTGATTGATAATGTGGGTTTAGTGTTTTTAATTGCTGGAACAACGTAATGGCTTTTTGATTCTCATGTAACTGTAAATAAGTGAAAGCTAACTGGAATAAACGATCGTCTGTTTGTTCTTCTTTGACCGCGGCTTCCAAATAAGGAACTGCTTCTTCAAAATCACCTAACATGCTGTAACTACTTCCTAAGCGTTCATTCAAGGAAATAGCAGAGATTTGCGCTGTCCCGCTTTCTACAATGCTTTGATAACGAGTAATAGCCTCAACAAATTGACCATTTGTAAAATATAGTTCTCCCAAAGCAAATTGAATTAACGGCTCTTCTGGCATAAGATTGGCTGCTTCTTTTAATTTCGCTTCACTGACTTCTGGAATCCCTAAAACTTGGTACAAATCCGCAGTAACTAAGAGACTTTGGACATAACTGTCACTAGTTTCTGGAATTTTTTCTAAATAGATGAATGCGTCATCTATTTCATTATTTTCAATGGCGATTTCTGCTAATGGAATGTTTAAGCCATCTGCATCGGGAAATTGTTCCAACAACTGTTGGAAAATTTGTTTGGCTTCTTCTAGAAAACCTAAAGATAATAACGTTTCCCCTAAATCAGCTAAGGTATTTTCATCATCTTTCTTTAATGCTTCTTCAAACATTAACTGTGCTTCTGCTAAATTTTCAGCTTGTAATGCTTGAACCATTTTTTCACTATATGACATAATTTCCCCTCAAATCTCTTTTAAAATTTCTTGGTATCTTTCAATCGTTGTTAACAGTTGATCGGGCGTTGGCTTTAAAGCTGCTCCTAGTTGACCAATTTTTTCCAACACCATAGGAGGACCTAGTGTTTCTGTGTGAGCTAAGACTTGTTCTGCGTAATCAGCACTTAAAATTTCTTTTGGAAACGCCACCGGAAAACCTAAGCGAATAAACCAAATGATAAAATTTTTAAATTGAAAGTCAAAGTGATTGACTTGCTGGCTCCATAAAACTTGTAACAATAATCCCAATAATCGTTTCATGGGACCTGATAACAAATGGCCATTTTCGGTTGTAGCAAAGGCCGCTTCAAAAACTCGGCCAAATTGATCCACTTTTTCCCCTGCTTGTTCATACAAAGATAACAACTCGTCTAAAATACCATTAAATGACGTTTGATTCAACCGTTTTTTATCTGGATACGTTTGGTATAGCATTTGTAAATAAGCATAATCACAGACAAGACCCGCTCGAATAAAAACGAGCAAATCAATTAAAGGAGCGGCACCTTTTTTATTGGTCAAGGTACTATCAAACAAAATTTCTTCTGAATGATTTTCTATATGCATGGTTGCATGCTGTGCTTGCTGAATTGTGACACTTGGTAAAAGTCCTTGCCGTAACGCTTGAACAGACACAGGCATCAGCCAACATTTGGAGGAACACTTACTTACTTGGTGCAAAAATGCGGTTAATTGTAGTACCCCTTCATTACCCAAACCAATCAATAAAACATCCTGATTTTCTGGCCAATCAGCTAAGAAACGTAACACACTTTCTAATTCTGATAAGTCATTGCAATGAACATCATTGCGACAAATATACCAGTTTAATCCCAACTGTTCCCCAAAGGCATAATTAATCTTCTCCGAAAAAAGATCATAGTAACGCTGATTCGCCAAAACAACGATTGACTCCGTCGTTACTGGTCGTTTTTTTAGGACGGAAGCAAATGTTTCTCCATAAATAATAGCGACCTTGTTTTCCCCTCTAGAATAGTTGTATTTCATTGATTCACCACCTTAAGACTGTTTCCTCTTCCTTCACCCCAAGTCTAGCATAACCACTAAAAAACAGCTACTGGCAACAACTTATTTTTGTCCTTCATTCATAAATCTTTCTCTTTTTATCAAAAAAGCAAGGAGCGAGTATCAAACCGTTCCCGCTTGATTCTCGGAGCGAAGCACGTTTTTCTCACCCAAGGCTCGTTACAATTTAGCCTTTTAGCGTACTGTTTCGACCACCTCTTAAAATAACATTTTTTATGTATGATTCAAAAAAGAACCCTTGGAAACCAAGGGTTCTAATTGTCTGTCTTATTTCACTGCATCTTTCAATGCTTTACCTGGTTTGAATGCAGGTACTTTGCTTGCAGCGATTTGAATTTCTTGTCCAGTTTGTGGGTTACGTCCTTTACGAGCTGCGCGTTCGCGAACTTCAAAGTTACCAAAACCGATTAATTGAACTTTTTCACCTTTAGCAAGAGTTTCTTGAATTGTTGAAAAGACAGCGTCTACTGCTGCAGTAGCATCTTTTTTAGTTAAACCAGTTGAAGATGCAACGTTTTCGATTAATTCTGCTTTATTTGCCATGGATCATTTCACCTCCTCTATAAGAGATACGATGTTTTTACACACCTAAAGTTCCGTCTATTTTTGAGTGGTCCAAAAACAGACAGCAAATATTGATCTGGTTCAATATTCTGTTAACAAGATAGCATAAGAAAGTTGTAATAGCAAGGTTTTTAGTGTATTTTAACCAGTTTTTTCAAAAAATAATCATTTTTTCTCAAAGTTGATAAATTTATTTGAATATCTAAAAAAAGTATGGTAGAATGCACTATTTTCGGCGTCGCGGAATGATTTTAATCGGCGTGCCTTCAAACGTAAATGCTTTTCTGATTTGATTTTCTAAAAACCGGGCATAAGAAAAGTGCATTAGTTCTTCTTCGTTGACAAAAATAACAAATGTAGGTGGTTTGACTGCCACTTGTGTTGCATAAAAAATCTTCAAACGTTTTCCTTTATCGGTTGGTGTTGGATTAATTGCTACAGCATCCATTACAACGTCATTTAACAACGCTGAAGGAATCCGTAAGTTTTGATTCATACTTACTGTTTCAATTAGTTCAGGCAGTTTGTTTAAACGTTGTTTGGTTAATGCAGACACAAAAATAATGGGTGCATAATCTAAATATTGGAATTCATCACGAATTTCCGCTTCAAAATCACGCATTGTATTTGTATCTTTTTTGACTGTATCCCATTTGTTGACCACGATAATAATACCGCGACCTGCTTCATGGGCATAGCCCGCCACACGCTTGTCTTGCTCACGAATACCTTCTTCTGCATTCAAGACCATTAAAACAATGTCTGAGCGTTCAATCGCCCGCATTGCGCGCATGACGCTATATTTTTCAGTTGATTCGTATACTTTTCCACGTTTACGCATACCAGCTGTATCAATCATTAAGAACTTTTGACCTTCTTCAGATTCAAAATACGTATCGATTGCATCTCGCGTTGTTCCTTCAATATCTGAAACAATCACGCGATCCTCACCAAGAATAGCATTAATCAATGATGATTTACCGACATTTGGACGCCCGATTAAACTGAATTTAATTGTATCTTCGTCCTCTTCTTCTGAAGTGTTAGGAAAATGTTTAACTGCTTCGTCTAACACATCGCCAATGCCTAAACCATGACTACCAGAAACTGGGAAAGGATCCCCTAGTCCTAAAGCATAAAATTCATAAATATCATTACGCATTTCAGGATTGTCAACTTTATTAACAGCTAAGATCACTGGTTTATTACTACGATATAAAATTTTTGCTACTAACTCATCTGCATCAGTAATTCCTTCACGGCCACTAGCAACAAAGATAATCACATCTGCTTCATCAATCGCAATTTCTGCTTGGTGTTTGATTTGGTCCATAAATGGTTCGTCACCTAAATCAATCCCACCGGTATCAATAATACTAAATTCACGCCCTAACCATTCTCCAGTTGTATAAATACGGTCGCGTGTTACGCCAGGAGTATCTTCTACAATCGAGATACGCTCACCGGCAATGCGGTTAAAAATAGTCGATTTACCGACATTCGGTCTACCGACAATCGCAATAGTTGGATTTGCCATTTGATTCCCTCCTTGAGAATTTCAATCCTTACTAGTTTACCTAATCAAACCTTAAAGTGCAAGAAAAGTTTTAGTTTCTGCTGATTTTCTAACCAATTCAAGAAAAAATGAGTTTGACATAGCCGATCTGTTTACGGCTATGTCAAACTCATAAATTTCAAGAAAGTAACGTGTTATTCCTCTTCTTTCGCATCAGATAAAGCGTCACCTAAAATATCGCCCATGGTAAAGCCAGTATTTTCTTCAGGCAATTCATATTCCTGTTCTTCTTTTGGTTCTTCTTGAGACTCAGGTTTTGGTTCTAACGCTTTGATACTTAAAGCAATACGATGTTCCTCTGGATTAACTTCTAAAACTTTCACTTGTACTTGATCCCCTTCATGAAGGACTTCATGAGGCGTTGCAATGTGCTTGTGAGAAATTTGAGAAATATGCACTAATCCTTCCACACCAGGGAAAACTTCCACAAAGGCACCGAAGCTTGTTAGGCGTTTTACTGTGCCATCTAAAACAGTCCCAGCGGCTGCTTTTGTTTCGATATCTGTCCATGGTCCAGGCAATGTTTCTTTAATAGATAAAGAAATACGTCCTTCTTCTGGATTAATTGAAAGAATTTTTACTTGAACGTCTTCGCCAACAGTTAACGCATCACTTGGTTTGCCCACATGCTGATGAGCAATTTCAGAAACATGAACTAAACCATCCACGCCACCTAAATCAATGAATGCACCGAAATCTGTTAAACGAGCTACTTTCCCTTCAACAACGTCTCCGTCATGTAAAGAAGAAAGTAATTCTTCTTTTTTCGATTCTTTTTCAGCTTCAACAACTGCTTTATGTGAAAGAATTAAGCGGTTTTCTGAAGGTTCGATTTCAATAATTTTAAATGCTAGTGTTTGACCTTTATATTCAGAAAAATCTGCAACAAAATGATCTTCAACCATTGAGGCAGGAACAAATCCGCGAACACCAACATCAACAACCAAACCACCTTTAACAACATTTGTAACAGGTGCTTCGATTACTTTGCCCGCTTGGAAATCTTGTTCAATTTCTTCCCAAACTTTTTTAGCATCTAAACGGCGTTTTGACAGTAAATAACTGCCGTTTTCTTTATCTTTGCCAATTGATGTGATAACAACTAAATCTAACACATCACCGACTTTCACAAGTTCGTGTACATCTTCAACTGGTAAAGTCGATAATTCCTTTGCAGGAACAACGCCTTCAACGCCCGCTCCTTCAATGCCGACAACAACTTGTTTGTCTTCAATGGCTAAAACTTCGCCTTTAACAATATCGCCAACACTGACTTCTTGAACGCTGTTCATTGCATCTTCCATTGTTTCGTTGTTTGCTACTTGTTTGTCTTCAAAATCTGTCATGCCTCTTATCCTCCTATGCCAACAAAAATTCCAAAACTTAGCTATATATACTTACATAGTACGAGATTTTTGTAAAAAAATAAAGCGATTTCTTCTATTTTTCTTAAAATTCTTTAAAAAAGTTCAAAACCTTTTTGTTTAATCACATTTTGTATGGCGGCGACGACTTCTTCAATCGTCAACCCTGTTGTATCGATTTTCACAGCATCACTTGCTTGGACAAGGGGTGATACTTCTCTGGTTGAATCTAAATAATCCCGACGTTCAATCTCCGCCTTCAAGGTTTCAAAATCCGTCTCAATCCCTTTTTCTTGATTTTCTTTAAAACGACGTTCTGCACGTTCTTCAACGCTAGCCACCAAGAATATCTTTACTTCGGCCTTTGGTAAAACTGCAGTACCAATATCTCGACCATCCATGACAACTCCGCCGGCTTGACCAATTTTCTGTTGTAACGCCACCATTTCTTCTCTAACTTTTGCATGTTTTGAAACAGCTGAAACAGCATTCGTTACATCTGGCTGGCGAATCGCTTCGGTCACTTCATGACCGTCGATAAAAACACGTTGGCCATTCTCTGCTTGCTGAAAAGAAATAGTGTGGTTAACACAAAGCGCTACTAATGGTTCTTCCGCTTGAATGTCGATTTGATTTTGCAAGGCCAGATACGTAATCGCTCGGTACATGGCACCCGTGTCACAATACACATAATTCAATTGTTTTGCTAAAATTTTTGCAACTGTACTTTTGCCTGACGAAGCTGGTCCGTCAATAGCAATACTGATTTTCCCCATGAAAAAACTCCTTAACTGATATGCATCCTTTAAAATGCGCTTCTTCTTTTATATTAAAATCAGAAGAAAAGAACTTGGATTTAAACTGATGACGAGTTTCTAACGAAAAAGCAATAAGCCGAAATCCCTCGAAAGACGCAAAACATCTTTCGGAAATTTCTGCTTATTGGCATTCTCATGTAATCATTCGTCGCGGTTTAGCCCTTGAAAGTGCTGTCCAAACCTCTTTTTCTGGATTATTTAATACGTAATGGTTGTCCTGGATAAAACACAGATGTATCAATCCCAGGATTTAACGCTAAAATTTGTTCTAATGTCATTCCGTTACGTTCGGCAACTTGACGTGCCCCTTCGCCACTTTGAACGGTATCATAAACAGGTTGTTGGTTCTGCGCTTGTTGCTGTTGTTGATTTTGAGCTTCTTGTTGTTGTTGCTGCTCTTGTTGTTGCTGTTGCTGTTGTTGTTGTGCTTGTTGTTGTGCTTGTTGGTCCTGTTGTTGCTGTGCAGCAGCATCAGAACTTGAAGGTGTTGTATTTTCAGCTGGTTGGCTGCTTGCTGGTTCTGAGCTTTCCACTGATTTTGACGTACTTTCTTTTTTCTTCTCTTTTGATGATGATTGGACTAATGAAGAAGATGGCTGGCTATTTTTGCTAGCACTTTCGTTCGGTTTCTTGTCTTGCATCATCCATAAGAAAGTCCCAATTGGAATGGCAATAATTAATAATAGCAAAATAACTAAAACAGTTAGAAATAATGAATTTCCTCGTTGCTGTTGGCGTTTTGCTAAACGAGAACCACCACCATTTTGATCAGGTTCATAAATTGATTGTTCCCATGGCTCACGAGCTTGGTTTTTCTTTTTGTCCTTTTTACTCACTGCTAATTTCCTCCTAAACTTCTCTCGCTTGTTATTATATCATAGCTTTTGCCAACTGCCGACTAAAAAAATGAATTAATCACGTTCTTTAAATAATTTTAGAAATTTAGAACGCCAACCTTCTTCATTTTGATTGCTGGTCTTGTTCGATTTTACTATTGAATCTTGGTAAATGTCAAAGAATAACGCACAATTATCACAACAAGTTTCCAGTGATTGTTTGACAATCGGTTCTTGAAAATAAGTTTGAATCAACGTTCTTCGACAGGTTGTGGTTTCAATATACGTCAGCATCCCTCTTAATTGTGCTTGACGATCTTTTTCTTTCTCCTCTAAACGATGCTCTAGCTCTTCAAAAGAATAATCCTTGGCTAAATAGCCTTGAACCCATTTTTGTTGTAACTCGGTGGCATTTTCTAACAAACCTGCTTGTTCTTCTCCTTCAATCAGCGATTTTAAGGTCGCTCGATTCGCTCTTGTCTCTTCTAAGAAAAACCGATGAATAAATTCATCCCCTTTTTTATACAATAATAGCGCCCAACTTTTTTGACCATCACGTCCAGCTCGCCCGATTTCCTGCAGGTAATTTTCTAAGCTATCAGGCAAATCAAAATGAATCACTCCACGAACATCAGGTTTGTCGATTCCCATCCCAAAAGCATTCGTTGCACAAAGAATATCGATTTGATTATCAATAAATTGTTCTTGCAAGCGACTACGTTCACTAGCCTCCAAGCCCCCATGATAATAGGCTACCTTAAAACTGGTTTTCGCCTGAATAAGTTGACTAATTTGTTCTGTTTTGTTGCGCGTGGCGCAATAGATAATGATTTTACCAGCCGTTTTAGATAAGTAATCTAGTAACACTTCTTCTTTTTCTGACATTTCCTTCACGAACAAGCCAATATTTTTTCGATTCACTGAAGAAAGAACTTCTTGATAGCTACCATGAGAAAATAATTGTTTTATAATTGCGTGCTGTACAACGGGTGTCGCTGTGGCAGTTAACGCCAAGGTAAAAGGAAAGTCTAGCTGTTTTTGGACCAGATCTAATTTACTATATTCAGGGCGAAAATCGACGCCCCACTGATAAACACAATGGGCTTCATCCACCACAAATAATGCAATTTTTTGGCGTTGTAACACACTAAGTACTTCTTGCTGCAAAAGCATTTCTGGGCTTAAAAACAGATAATCGTATTGGAACATTTTCGCTAAAATATAACGCTTTTCTGAATATTGTAACGTACTGTTTAAGGCAACCGCACCTTTAATTCCTTGTCTTTGTAATTGATGCACCTGATCTTCCATTAACGAAAGTAAAGGAGAAACAATTACCGTTAGTCCCTCTAACTTCTGGCCCACAAATTGATAACACAATGATTTGCCAGTGCCTGTTGGCAAAACAGCCAATGTATTCATACCGTCAAGTAAGTTTGTAATCACTTCTTTTTGACCAGGCTTAAACGCTGCATAACCAAATCGAGTGAATAATTCTTGTTCTAATGTCAACAATACTCACTCCTTTTCTTGCCAAATTTGTTGGATTTGATATAACCGGAAATCTAAATAAGAAAGCGTATCTTCTTGCGCTCGCCAATCCCGATACACCCACAACCGCGGATCTTGTTCTGTTTGAGCCAAGTTTTGGAGTATTGCCTCCTTTTCAAGATAAACAGACGCCTGCAGCTGCCCTTGAATAGCCAACT
>OJTP01000310.1_pt1 | contig 7436 bp, 9 predicted proteins | sample 1599641 | NCBI WGS metagenome assembly OJTP01 (sample SAMN04436832, study PRJEB24849) | human gut metagenome | biome: human gut; feature: NICU; material: stool | host: Homo sapiens | place: USA: Saint Louis, MO | collected 2011-07-12
GCGCAAACCCGCCACGTTCTGGAAACTATCCGCAAGGTGATCGAGACGGCGGGTGGCACGATGGCGGATGTGACCTTCAACAGCATCTTTATTACCGACTGGAAAAATTACGCCGCGATTAACGAAATCTACGCCGAGTTTTTTCCGGGTGATAAACCGGCGCGATTCTGCATTCAGTGCGGACTGGTAAAACCTGACGCGCTGGTGGAAATCGCCACAATTGCGCATATCGCCAAGTGAGGCCGCGATGAAACTTTCACTCTCACCTCCCCCTTATGCTGATGCGCCCGTAGTGGTGTTGATTTCGGGTCTTGGGGGTAGCGGCAGTTACTGGTTACCGCAACTGGCGGTGCTGGAGCAGGAGTATCAGGTAGTCTGTTACGACCAGCGCGGCACCGGCAATAATCCCGACACGCTGGCAGAAGATTACAGTATCGCCCAGATGGCAGCGGAACTGCATCAGGCGCTGGTAGCCGCAGGGATTGAGCATTACGCAGTGGTCGGCCATGCGCTCGGTGCGCTGGTGGGAATGCAGCTGGCGCTGGATTATCCCGCGTCGGTAACTGTGCTGATCAGCGTTAACGGCTGGCTACGAATAAACGCCCATACGCGCCGCTGTTTTCAGGTTCGCGAACGATTACTGTATAGCGGCGGCGCGCAGGCATGGGTGGAAGCGCAGCCGTTGTTCCTCTATCCCGCCGACTGGATGGCGGCCCGCGCACCTCGCCTGGAGGCAGAAGACGCGCTGGCACTGGCGCATTTTCAGGGCAAAAATAATTTACTGCGTCGACTTAACGCCCTCAAACGCGCTGACTTTAGTCACCATGCGGATCGCATCCGCTGCCCGGTGCAAATCATCTGCGCCAGTGATGATCTGCTGGTGCCAACAGCATGTTCCAGTGAACTTCATGCCGCCCTGCCCGATAGCCAGAAAATGGTGATGCCCTATGGCGGACACGCCTGCAACGTGACCGATCCCGAAACGTTTAATGCTCTGTTACTCAACGGGCTTGCCAGCCTGTTACATCACCGTGAAGCCGCCCTGTAAGGAATTGCTATGAACGAAGCCGTTAGCCCAGGTGCGCTTAGCACCCTGTTCACCGATGCCCGCACTCACAACGGCTGGCGGGAGACACCCGTCAGCGATGAGACGTTACGGGAGATTTATGCCCTGATGAAATGGGGGCCGACATCAGCTAACTGTTCTCCGGCACGGATCGTGTTTATCCGCACGGCAGAAGGAAAAGAACGTCTGCGCCCGGCACTTTCCAGCGGCAATCTGCAAAAAACCCTGACCGCGCCCGTCACCGCTATCGTCGCCTGGGACAGTGAATTTTATGAACGGTTACCACTACTGTTTCCCCACGGTGATGCCCGCAGTTGGTTTACCTCCAGCCCACAACTTGCCGAAGAAACAGCGTTTCGCAACAGTTCCATGCAGGCGGCCTATCTGATCGTCGCCTGCCGGGCGCTGGGACTGGATACCGGCCCGATGTCGGGCTTTGACCGTCAACACGTGGACGACGCCTTTTTTACGGGCAGCACGCTGAAGAGCAATCTGCTGATTAATATCGGCTATGGCGATAGCAGCAAGCTTTATGCGCGCCTGCCACGTCTGTCCTTTGAAGAAGCCTGCGGGCTGTTGTAAGGAGCAAACTATGAACATTGTCGATCAACAAACTTTTCGCGATGCGATGTCCTGCATGGGCGCGGCGGTCAATATTATCACCACGGACGGTCCAGCCGGGCGCGCCGGGTTCACCGCCAGCGCCGTCTGCAGTGTGACCGATACGCCGCCCACATTACTGGTGTGCCTGAATCGTGGGGCGTCCGTCTGGCCGGCATTCAATGAAAATCGAACGCTGTGTGTAAATACACTTAGCGCCGGGCAGGAGCCGCTTTCAAACCTTTTTGGCGGCAAAACGCCCATGGAACACCGCTTTGCCGCCGCCCGCTGGCAGACGGGGGTGACCGGATGCCCGCAACTGGAAGAGGCTCTGGTTTCGTTTGACTGCCGTATCAGCCAGGTGGTGAGCGTCGGCACCCACGACATTCTGTTTTGCGCCATCGAAGCGATTCATCGTCACACCACACCCTACGGGCTGGTGTGGTTCGATCGCAGTTATCACGCGCTGATGCGCCCTGCTTGTTAACCTCCTTAAGGAGACAGCTGATGGCAATGTTCGGTTTTCCTCACTGGCAGTTAAAATCGACCTCTACAGAGAGCGGCGTGGTCGCGCCGGATGAACGATTGCCGTTTGCTCAGACGGCAGTAATGGGCGTTCAACACGCGGTGGCGATGTTTGGCGCGACGGTGTTAATGCCGATTCTGATGGGGCTGGATCCCAATCTTTCCATTTTAATGTCGGGGATCGGCACGTTACTGTTTTTCTTTATTACCGGCGGGCGCGTCCCCAGTTATCTCGGCTCCAGCGCGGCTTTTGTCGGCGTGGTGATCGCCGCGACGGGCTTTAACGGTCAGGGCATTAACCCGAATATCAGCATTGCGCTGGGCGGGATTATCGCCTGTGGGCTGGTTTATACCGTCATTGGCCTGGTGGTGATGAAAATCGGTACGCGCTGGATTGAACGACTGATGCCGCCGGTGGTGACGGGTGCGGTGGTGATGGCGATTGGCCTGAACTTAGCGCCTATCGCAGTGAAAAGTGTATCGGCTTCGGCCTTTGATAGCTGGATGGCGGTAATGACGGTGCTGTGTATTGGGCTGGTGGCGGTGTTTACCCGTGGCATGATCCAGCGGTTATTGATTCTCGTAGGATTAATTGTCGCCTGTCTGCTGTATGGCGTGATGACCAACGTTTTAGGGCTGGGAAAAGCCGTCGATTATACTCTCGTCAGCCATGCTGCCTGGTTCGGTCTGCCACATTTTTCCACTCCTGCTTTTAATGGTCAGGCAATGATGCTGATTGCGCCCGTGGCGGTGATTCTGGTGGCGGAAAACTTAGGTCATCTCAAGGCAGTCGCCGGGATGACCGGACGCAATATGGATCCATATATGGGACGGGCATTCGTCGGTGATGGGCTGGCGACGATGCTTTCTGGTTCTGTCGGTGGCAGCGGCGTAACCACCTACGCCGAGAATATCGGTGTAATGGCCGTGACAAAAGTCTACTCGACGCTGGTGTTTGTCGCTGCTGCCGTCATCGCCATGCTGTTGGGCTTTTCACCGAAATTTGGCGCGCTGATTCATACCATTCCGGCCGCGGTGATTGGTGGTGCATCAATTGTTGTGTTCGGGCTGATTGCCGTCGCAGGCGCAAGGATCTGGGTACAAAACCGTGTCGATTTAAGCCAGAACGGTAATTTGATTATGGTCGCAGTAACCTTAGTGCTGGGCGCGGGTGATTTTGCTCTCACGCTGGGCGGTTTTACATTGGGAGGGATTGGTACAGCAACCTTTGGCGCGATTTTACTCAATGCGTTATTAAGCAGAAGGTTGGTTGACGTTCCACCGCCAGAAGTTGTTCATCAGGAGCCATAAAAAGAAAACCGCCGGGATTACCCGGCGGTGCAGATTGTTGACAACGTACGCATTGTTCATGCCGGATGCGGCGTAAACGCCTTATCCGGCCTACAAAACAGTGCAAATTCAATATATTGCAATCTTCTGGTAGGCCTGATAAGCATCGCGCATCAGGCAAGCTTACATTTGTCATCAGTATCAACCACCGGGTAACCGGCGGTGATGGCTTTTTGACGAGCTACAGACAAAAATGCATTCGTCACTGATTAGTCCGGCTAGTTGTCGCTTTTGCCGTGACTGCTCTTGCCACCTTTTTTACCTGCTTCAGATGCGCGCTGCGGGTCATTCTTGAAATTACCCCCGCTGTGCTGTCCACCTTTTTTACCTGCTTCTGATGCTCTTTCGCGGTCTTCTGCAAAATTGCCGGAACCGCCTCGATGGTTTGCCATTACTGACCTCCGTCTGGGTATAGACATCATATTGCATAGAATTAACGCGGCGTATGGCGGCTGCCATATTTTCGCTACGTGGGACTAAGCTTAGTGAACTGACGCGGGCAGACCCGCGTTTGGTAATATCCTGCAACAGCTTCTTAGCGAGAATAGATATCATCTCCAATAATTATCCATAAGCCGCTCTTATGATTAAAAAAACGCGATGAGATAAAAATGTGTCATTTTGCGACAAAATTACGTGCTTGTGAAAGTTGTTATAAATCAAATAAGTGGTTGTGAAATTTGCACTCTGAAAAGGACGTCTTATCTTTAAATAAGTGGTAGCGAATCGCTACGGAATAGAGATAACACGAGGAGTGGTTAGAAATGGCTAAAGTTCTGGTGCTTTATTATTCCATGTACGGACATATTGAAACGATGGCACGCGCAGTCGCTGAGGGTGCAAGCAAAGTGGATGGCGCAGAAGTTGTCGTTAAGCGTGTACCGGAAACCATGCCGCCGCAATTATTTGAAAAAGCAGGCGGTAAAACGCAAACTGCACCGGTTGCAACCCCGCAAGAACTGGCCGATTACGACGCCATTATTTTTGGTACACCTACCCGCTTTGGCAACATGTCCGGTCAAATGCGTACCTTCCTCGACCAGACGGGCGGCCTGTGGGCTTCCGGCGCACTATACGGAAAACTGGCGAGCGTCTTTAGTTCCACCGGTACTGGCGGCGGTCAGGAACAAACTATTACTTCAACCTGGACGACCCTTGCGCATCACGGCATGGTAATTGTCCCCATTGGCTACGCAGCGCAGGAATTATTTGACGTTTCACAGGTTCGCGGCGGTACGCCGTACGGCGCAACCACCATCGCAGGCGGTGACGGCTCACGCCAGCCAAGCCAGGAAGAACTGTCTATTGCTCGTTATCAAGGGGAATATGTCGCAGGCCTGGCAGTTAAACTTAACGGCTAATCTTCAACAGGAGGATACGCATGCCAACTCAAGAAGCGAAAGCTCATCACGTCGGTGAATGGGCATCTCTGCGCAATACGTCGCCGGAAATAGCCGAGGCCATTTTCGAAGTCGCCGGGTACGACGAAAAAATGGCGGAAAAGATTTGGGAAGAAGGTAGCGATGAAGTGTTAGTCAAAGCCTTTGCTAAGACCGATAAAGATTCGCTTTTTTGGGGCGAACAGACCATCGAACGTAAAAACGTTTAACCAGCGACTCCCCCGCTTCTCGCGGGGGAGTTTTCTGTTATTTCACCGCTTCATTCAACACGCTATCAAATTTATCCATCGGGCAGAAACCGTTGGCATCTATCGGGCAACCGCTTAATTCCAGCGTCACACGCTGAGCAGGTGCCTGCAGGGTTAACGCATCGACATTACGTAACTGTTCCGCACTCTGATACACATATTCAATTTTCATCAAATCGCGATTGGCTTTGCTGTCATGCCAACGCTGGAAAACGATTTTGCCGCCAATCGGCGTGCGTTCGTTCTGGTCATGCAACTGATACGGTTTGAAATCCAGCGCCGTTAACAGAGAGGCAATGTTGGAGTCGTGCCCAACCAACACTGTAATTTTCGGTGCGCTGGTGCGATCGGTGACCAGAGCTTTGTCGATATAACTGACCAGCGGTTTCGCAACATTGCGCGCCACTTCCGGTGAGGTAAACAGGCTGTCCTGGTAGCCGTTTTTAAGCTTCGACAACACCTTCCACTGCTGGTCAGATTTGATTTCTCCCCAGGCCACCTGATCCATCGGAAAACCTTCGTAATATTGCAAAGTAAACGCATCTACCAGCGAGTTGCCGACTTTCAGCGGCCCGGAAACACCTGGTTCTTGTTGATACTTGGCGCTAAAGGTATTTTTGCCATCCACCAGCGAACACTGTTGTTTCTCTTTACAGGCAGGGGAATCTTTATAGTTAACGATTTTTTCCAGTAGCTGGTAGCTGTCGGTAAGCTGGAGTTTGCTGAGCTCTTTCTCCATTGCCGCCACCGCCTGTTCACTGAATGCGGCGGAATCATCGGTGATCACCGGGTTAAAGGTTGGGTCCATAGTGCCCATTTTTTCCTGGTGATGCACAGGAATATCACACCCCGGGAATGCGCCGGTAATAAAGAACTGTGCGGTCGCAACGGTACGTTGCAGACTATTGGCATAGGCATAAACGGTGTACGGCGGCGGGCATTCCCCCGATTTCACCATCCCCTGCTCTGCCAGCCATTCACGCATGTAATGGCCCATATACACTTCGAGCACGCCACCTTTGGTGGTGAGTTGCCCACCGGGGACGTCCCATTCTGGCTATTTATTCGGCGTCGACTGCTCCAGCACACTGCCATTGTTCGCCAGCGGCGCACGTAAGTTATGGCGGCTCATCATGAGCACTTGCTGTAGCTGATAGCCTTCCGGTACGGTTTGTGCCTGAGCGTTTGAAGCGAGTAAAACTATCCCTGCCACAGCTGCGGCGATTAGCGTTTTGTTCATTCCTGGCACCTCTTTTGTTATCAATCACTAAAGAGTGTGACAGAAATATGACTTTTTTCCGGGAACAGGTTCGCAAAATGGCTTGTTGAACGCCTGTTTTTCTATATACATCTTCAAAAACAGGCAAGGTTTGACGCAAACTATGCCTGATTAGCCCCTGCCTCGCGTACGCCGCTGATAATTGCACCTGTGGCTAAACAGAATATCTGCGGCGTTACCAATACAGAGACAATATTTACCAATAAAAAAGTGTGAGACTAATAACAATGGTTTTTAGCATATGCCTTTGCCATTAAATTGCATAACGATTTAAATAGTCGAGTTGCGCATTCATTTCCTTATTTTTTAACTTGTAAGCCTGAGCAAAAAGTTCAGGAGGGAGGTAAACATCATAATGATTGCCAGTGTTTATTAAATAACCATACTCAAGATCTTCATCTGTTGAAAAGGATTCATTCCCTAAGGAGATTGATGCCACATTACTATTAACAATAAATAATGAGCAAATGCTATCTGAAAGAGCAGTGAGGAAATTTTTCACCTCATTAATCCTCTTCTCTGGGTCGGTGTCTAAAACAAGGCGTGCCTTGTTATCATTAAATATAAACTCGGGTAAATGCAGTATGCATTTTTTGTCATTCAAGCAACTATCAATAAATTATTTTTTAAGAAACAGAAAGTTCCATGACATAAGACTACCCTCCCCCTGAATTTTGTTGTCAGATTGTAGATCAACGCCAAATAACGTCTTTACATCTTCCCTGAGATTATAGAATGCCGTATCAACAAGAGCCTCGATCGTTTGTTTATCAACAATTTTAATAAACTCTTCGTATACTTGCTTTTGCGTCTTATGGCTGCCCAGCGCCCATGAATACTCATGTTCTTTTAAAACCAGTATGGCCCTTAACAGACAATAGCCATCGCCATCTACTGGAGCGTATTTTAATCCATAAGTTTTATTAATTTCACTCTGAATAAAAGATATACCAGACAAATCAATACCA
>OJTP01000350.1_pt1 | contig 6203 bp, 4 predicted proteins | sample 1599641 | NCBI WGS metagenome assembly OJTP01 (sample SAMN04436832, study PRJEB24849) | human gut metagenome | biome: human gut; feature: NICU; material: stool | host: Homo sapiens | place: USA: Saint Louis, MO | collected 2011-07-12
ACGAGACGACAAACTGTTAGCGTGTGGAAACTAGCCTTGTGACAGTTGAGTGGGAATAGATCCCGGTCATTTGAAAAGGCATCTTGGCAAATTCGGGGTAACCGGCGAGACATCAAGAATAATATGCGGAAATGGTCTAATCGCTTTAGTCCGGAGGCGCCGGATTATGCGGTGGCAGCGGCCGGCTCTCTCCTTAATCTCTCAGCTCATAAATGATCCGGTTACCCCGTGGGTAAGGCGCGATGCGCTGAACCTTTACCCGTTGAGCTTCCGCGAGTTTTTTCGATGCAACCGGGAACGTCCCTCTGCGGAAGCTACTGGATTCCGAGAACACCGACAGCGTGAAATCGTTTGTGTCAAAACTTACGGCGCTGTTACGCCAATACTACGTGGTCGGGGGCATGCCGGCGGCGGTTGACGCCTTCGCGCAGAATGCGGGACTCGCGGAGGTGCGTATGATTCAAACCGGCATTGTAAGAGGGGTACCAGCGTGATTTCGCGAAGCATGCGCCTTTCGCGCTACCGCCCGGGATGACGGAAGCGTTGGAGTGCGCAACGTGCCACTGTACGCAATGTCGAATACGCGGGAGTGTGGAATCTCTGCTAATGGCAGCGTTAGTTAAGCGCACGTACTTTTCTGGATGCCAAACCTGCACCGGCGGCAGCGGCTAGTCCCAAAGCAAGAATTGCTGACAATCCGCTAGCGCCGGTCTTAGGCATTTTGCGACGCACTCTCTTCACCGCTGTGGAGCCCTCTTCGCCTGGCTCGTTTGGTACCACAGAGCTTTTGGAGACCTTGACGGTTAGCTGGATCGTGTCGTCGTCAGTTGCTACTGCGTCCTTGCCGTCCGGCCACTGGATTGCGTCCCAAGTGAATGAGAATGCTTTTCGCGTGCCAGATTTTGAGGTGGCCATCGCGCTGAATCTACCCTCTACTGTGCCGACAATGGTCAGGTTCGCGTCAACGTCCGCATCTTCGTCAATCATGATTCCAGGGACGGTAATCTTCATCCAACCTTCCGCACCGCCGGCGGCGTCCACAACCTGTTCAAGATCGGAATAAGTCTTGATGGCGGCGGGGTCAGTCAGTGCGAAGACGACGGTTACGGTCTGGGCGTTAGCTGTCACATCTTTGACTGTGAAGCCAGCACCGAAATCGGCAACCCTAACCTGTGTGGCGTCGAGATTGGCCGGCAGGCTCATGCCATCCGGAATAGTGAACGTGGCGACGAACGAGAAGTCTTTCACGTCCAGAGCGATTTCATCGTGATTAACCTCAGGATACAAGGCTTCAATTCCGCCCATCTGTTCATGAATAGGCGTCACTTGCAGGGCACCGGTCAGGTCGAATGTGGAACCTTGAGGCAGGGTAATGACTTCATCATGCTCGGTGTCGGTGCCGACCAGCATGTCGCCGGGCAGCTCGCCAGCTATCGGCGACGGGACTTGCACAGTGAACTGGATAGCCTTGCTGTTGGCGGGTGCCATCACGTCTTTGCCCTCGGGTGTTTGTTCCCCAATCCACTTGAAGAAGAACTCCCGCTGTGTGCCAGCGGCTGAGGTTGCCAGGGCGTTGAATGTGCCAGACACTTCGCCACTTACAGTCAGCTGTGTGCCGCCTGAGACGTCCTTATTCACGGTTACGCCCGGGATCGTCACCTTCATGGTCGAGTCAATCTTGTTGACGGCGTCCTTGAGCTGCTGATAATTCACAATCCCGCTCTTAAGTGTCATGGTCACTGTGACGGTTTTACCCTCCACTGAAACGTCAGAGATAGTGAATGTGTCGGCAAGACCTTCGGCTTTCACCGTATCTTTGGTTAGGTTATCGGGTAAGGTCATGCCGTCCGGAATCGTGAAAGAGGCGGCAAATGTCGAAGCCACATCGCTAAGGTTGATGCTCGACAAGTTTGTGACACCAGGGTATTGGAGCTCAATCGCGTTCATCTGATTCTTGACGACCTCAGAGCCTAGGGTGCCGGTGAAATCAATATTCTCGCCTTGAAAAGCGTCATAAACGTGAGTGTTCTCAGTGTCGTTTCCGACCAGAATGTCGCCAGGCAGTACAGCTTCATAAGGTTTAACCACCAGCAAGGTTTGCTGGATTGTGGAGTCGTCCTTGGCGCGAACGTCCTTGGCCGTATCGGTTTGGTCACCTGTCCAGGTGAAAGTGAATCTATGCAACCTGGGTGCAGGGTTTTCTGCCTGAGCCCTAAAGAGCGCCCTAGCGCTACGAGCAGACACTTTACTGGCTGTCGAGCCTTGCGCGACAGCGTTGAAATTGCCTTTGACAGTTCCGGTTACAGTGATTTCTTGGCCGTTGGTCACCTGTGCGGCGTCCAAGGTTAGACCTTTGACGGTGGCCGTAATCAGGTTTCGATTTCCAGCTCCGGTCGAAAAGACGGCATCCTTTAGCTGCTTGTAGTTTTTGATGCCGGGCTTTAACTTGAAAGTTACGTCCACTGTTTGACCGGTTACGCTAGTGCCTGCAAGCTCGAAGCAATCGCCCAACCCCGCCATCTCAACGGTGGGGTTAGCTGGGATAGCTACGCCATCCGGGAAAGTGATGGACGCGGTGAACGTCGAGCTCAGGCTGGACAATGCAATCTTGTCCGGGGTCTTAGCGTTCTCTGGGAAGACCCCTTCTATGCCCGTCATTTGGTTCTTTATACCGGCGGGATCAACGGCTCCGGTAATCTCGAAGGTGCTCTTCGAGCCCTCCGTGTAAACCCGCTTTATCTTGGTGGTCGCGTCAATCGAGTCAGCCCACATATCGGCGTCAATCGTCAGATCCGCTTTGGTCTCGAGCACTGTTGGGTCAGTTTTCCAAGACAAGTAATACGTGGTGTCAGCCGTAATATCTGGGTTTGCGCCAGGTATCTTGATGCCAAAGAAGCTGGAGTCATCAAACCGGACGCCCGAACCGCCTGCGCCGGCAGCCTTGCTCCAATAAGACTGGTTGGCTAGCAAATACCCCAATTTCTTGGCGTCCGCCTTGGCTGGGGTGATGTCGCCATAAGTCACCTTAGTCAGCAGTGTGCGGAACTTCTGCCCGTATGTAGCTGGCTGTTTCAGGACGGCAATCTCGCCGCCGCTGGCGTCGGTCTCAACAGTAAACTCTTCAGGATTTGTCTTGAATATGCTTGTTTCAGAGAAAATCCCGCCGTTAGCCGAGAAAGCGACCCGGTATTCGTTGTCTTTATATTGGGCGTACAAGTCAATTTGGGTGGTCTCTGCAGCGAATGTTAGCCCAGCGCCCGGTGCGACCTCGTCACCAGAGCCGTCTGGCGCCGTCGTCCACTTTACGAATGTCTTTCCTGCCGGTACAAAGGCGCTGACCTTGGCGGCGACTTCGTCGAAAGCTAGGGCAGTGGCCGTGGTGTCGTTGGGGTCAACATTTTGGATGTACTCTTCACCTGCACCATTGTGGTAAATGACGGTTTTTGCGTCCCATTTCGCATAAACCTCGATGTTGGTATCGAGCTGGGCATTCGCATAATCGAAAGTATGCTCTGCGCCTGCCGCGTCCTTATAGAACCAGCCTAGGAACTTTACGCCGTTAGCGTCAGTTGGTGTGTCGGGGTCAGTGTTACCCGTCACATCGTCGAGTTTGTAGCCGCGAACGGTTGATTTCGCCTTGTCAGCGGTGGTGCCGTCGGCGAAAGACGCATTAGCGTTTTGCAATTTGAAGGTGGCTGTGGCGGCTGGCGCCCAAATGTGCTTTTGCCCGTCTTTGGAGGCCTGCGCTACCGAATAGTTGTACCTGACGCCGTTGGCGTTGATCGGGTTCACGGTATTAATGGTGTTGTCCGCCAGCGTGAATAGCGAAAGCCATTCGTTACCGTTTTGGTCGCCGTTGGTTGGCGTAACGACATCGTGGTTGAAATCGGGGCTATAGGCAATCAAATATGACCCGCCGGTAACCACGTAAGAGCTTCCGGTGCCACGGTTAGCCCCGCCATTGTCAGCAGTGTTATTGCTGGCGTCGGTATTGACCACGCTATTGCCAGTAAAGGTGATCGAGCACGGCCCTGACGACTGCCCAGCGCCATAGGAGGGGTAATACTTCATGTTGGTGGTTTCCAGCACAGAGTTGGTGAATGTCGCCTCGCCAGGCTTGTAGTTGACGTTCAGGCCGCCGTCCGTGCTGTTCTTGATGACTACCTTTGAGTCGGTCACCGATAATTTCGCCGAGACCGTGATGCGTGAGCCATCGGCAGTGAGAGTGGAGCCGTTGACTAGCTCAGACGCGCCCAATAGGGCGAGGGTATTTTTGTAGGCTCTGACTCCTGTAGCTTTGTAAGCATAAAAGTCAGAGTGGTCGAGGTGTACCCCGCCTTTGCCCTTGTCCGGGTCGAAGTAATACCAAACGCCGCGGGTGGTAAGCGAGGAATTCGTCATGTAGAGGCCGGCGTACTGTTCGCTTTTTCCGGGTGTGGCTTGGACGTCCACCGTGCAATTGATGAACCTGGCGTCTGAGTTATAGACAAACCCTCGCCCCAAGCTGTTCTTTGCCGAGATAGTTAAAGCCTCGCGTGAGGTGCCGTTAATTTTGCCTTTTAGGTCGAAGCCGATGGTGTTGCGGTCGAGGATGTAGTTGCCATCGTTAAGCTCGGCGCCAGCCTGGATGGTCAATGCGGTGTTGTAGCCGGTCATTGTGACCGTCTTGCCTGGGGCGCTTAGTTTCGCACCACTTGTGATGGTTAGAAAATTGCCAGAGCCTGTGAATGTGACGTTCTTGTTGATAGCCAGGTCAGTGCCGGACGTGAACGCGCCGACGGTATGTATCGTCCCGCCATCGGATACTAGACCAAGCGCTTTCTCAAGAGTTTTGACGGCGGCGGTTTGACTGCCATCATTGTCGTCTGAGCCCGCTTTGCTATCTACCCAAACCTCAGAAACACCTTGCGGGGAGCGTAATTGCGGTTGGTTGGCGGTAGTGGCTTTCAGCGTTGTCTCAGATGCGGTCGACGAGACTGGGGTTTGGTTTTCTGCTGTTGGGGACGCGGCAGAATCGCCGGCGCTTGGTGTCGGGGTGCTTGACGCCTCGGTGGGTTGAGGAGAAGCAGCCACGACATTTTCCCCTGGTGCGCTGCTAAGGGTTGTCCTCGCGGTAGCGCTTGGCGTGGCATCCTCCGCCCCGGCTTGATCCTCAGCGAAAGCCGCTGCTGGTGTCATAAACAGCGCCAAAATAAGCGACAACGATGCAGCAACGATTCGCTTAGGCATTGCGGCGTTGCTTTGCAATTTTCTTTCCCTAGTCGCACCCATTATTTCCCCCCAGGGTCGTGAGCGGATGGCCATTCGTCGGCCAGAAATAAATACATTCTCACTGAATAATACCGTCTGTTCGGTTAACTAATCTAGGTAGATCAAAAAAGTTCACCCGTTAGTCGAGGGTTCCGAGGCGCAGAGTCTGTCGTATTCCTGGTTTTGTCACGCCATTCACGCTCCGTTGATACCGGGCTGCCGATTAGAAACGTTCCAGCTGTCTCTAGGTGCGTATAAGGATGGTTTTCGAGATTAGCCGACGCCTAGCCAGAGACTCGTTCCACTAACTCGCTGCCCAGGATTACCGGGCTGGTGATGATTGCCAGACGGCGAGAACCCCTTTCGATGAGCCGCCGAGCCCCGAGGTGTCCAGACTCAGTATTGTCTACGTCTACCCATGAGTTAAAGGTTGGGGCTTGGGTAGGTCTGCCGATGAAAACCATAGGAGCATTTTGGAGAGTTTGGATTTGGTGCGGCACCTGGTGATGCAAGGTGACGATTGCGCCATCGACGTGACCCTCATATAGGAAGGGACGTAGTTTAGTGTCCTCGCACCCACGATCAGCGAGCATAAGCAACAACTGCAGATGGGTGTCCTCGAATTCGCGGTTCACTGCGTTGACTATGACTGAGAAGAACAGATCCGAAAATAAGCGAGGTCTGGCAGATGCCCGTCGTGCTGCTGGCGAATGTGCATTCGGTTGGTGTTCAGGGCGATGGCCGCACCTACGGTCACCCGATCGTCCTTCGTCCGGTTTCGAGCGAGGATGCTATGACCGCCGACTGGTCGCGCCTGCCGTTCGACCTGCTTGAGCGCATCAGCACCCGCATCACCAACGAGTGCCGCCAGATCAACCGAGTGGTGCTCGACGTGACGAGCAAGCCGCCGGCAACGATTGAGTGGGAGTAACGGAAGGGCATATTTCTCCAGC
>OJTP01000374.1_pt1 | contig 5647 bp, 4 predicted proteins | sample 1599641 | NCBI WGS metagenome assembly OJTP01 (sample SAMN04436832, study PRJEB24849) | human gut metagenome | biome: human gut; feature: NICU; material: stool | host: Homo sapiens | place: USA: Saint Louis, MO | collected 2011-07-12
ACAACCATTAAATCTATAGCTAAAAAAGCTAACCAAACCAGACTTTCACCCACCACACCAAACAAAAACACAATCTATAGACACACCTAATGACCGGTAACCCGGTTTTTTCAACAATTGGGCATGCTTGTCAATGCTAATGGCCGAAACTTTAATCATGCTCAAAACTGTTATTCCCTTTGAACAGCTAGCTCGACTATGGACCGTAGAGATGTCCGCGCTCTCTATCAGTGAGGACGATTGACGAACGACTACGAGTCGTAGACCAATTCACTCGACGCACTACACCTGCGAACAACAACGATGCGATGCCCTGGACGACTGGCTTCACTTCCCCAATCACCACAAACCCCACTCAGGCCTGCGACAACAAACCCCCATCACACAATTAACCAATTACTCCGAACAGCACAACTAGTCCATTCACCTCAGGAGCAGTCGTTCCAAGAATGATGAACACGCACGTCGTGCCCTGCAGAACACCCGTCTCGAAGGTTTCCCACAAGGCCTGTGGCCCCGATTCCGAAGAATCGGGGCCACAGGTTCAGGTTCAGAGAGGGGAGCAACCCGCTCAGATGAAACTCAGGCGCGCTTGCGGGCGACCATGACGCCACCCGCGAGAGCGATGGCGGCAGCCACACCCATGAGCGGAGCGAAGGTCGCACCGGTCTTGGCAAGGCCACCTTTAGCCTCCTTGGCCTTGGCCGTTGCGGCCTCGACGGTGAGAGGCGCCTTGGCGCTGACCCCGATCGTCGCATCGGTGAGAATGATCTCATGGGATCCGATCGGCGTCGTCGCGGGAATCGTGTACGAGAAGCGCACGACTTCGCTCTCGTCCGCGACTGCGGTACCAATCGTGATCGGATCGGAGTGGAGAACCGCGCTAATCTCATGACCGGCAGTAAAGCCCGTTCCGACGATCTCGATGCTCTCGCCGATCTTCACGGTGCTCTTCTCGAGGGTAACGGTTGGGTCGGAGTTCAGGTCTGTCCCGGGGTTCGGGTTTGTCCCGGGGTTGACGCCAGAGCCAGCGCCGAGACGCGCCTGCGCGTCCGCGCACTTCACCATGTCGTAGTACTCAGTACCCTCAGCGCAGAACCAAGTGGCATCGAGTTCGGCGTCCTTCTTCTCAAGATCCTTGATCCGTGCAGTAAGGTCAGCGCACTTGACAAAATCGTAGTACTCAGTACCCTCAGCGCAGAAGTACTGGGCATCAAGCTTCGCGTCTGCGAGATTAGCCTTCGTCTGGTCCGGGACCGGAGAGGCAACATCGCCAGACGGGGCGGCAGCCTTAGCGGCCTCAAGTTCCGCCTGCGCGGCAGCGAGAGCAGCCTGGGCATCCGCACAGCCCGCCATGTCGTAGTAGTCAGTACCCTCAGTGCAGAACCAATCGACATCAGCCTGCGCGCTTCTCACCTTCTCCTCGGCATCCTTGACCGCATCCGCAGCGAGCGCCGCAGGCGTTGCACACGCCATAGCGACCAGGCCAGCCGCAAGGGCTACACCAAACTTCTTGATTGACATTTTTCCTCCAGGGGTTCAATTCACACTGTTCACACCGTGTTCGATAAGATTTCGCGATAACCACGCCTGCGACACGACGCATGCACATTAGCCGCTAGAGGCAAGCCTCTCACCCCCCCGCTGTCAAGTTTTTGCGCAGAATTACACCCCATTCTGTCTACACACCGCATAAAACCGGGGAGGTGACAAGGCAATAAGAGGGCTGGGCAACGAAGCGCAGACACAATTTTTTCAACAGTTTGTTGACACGGACCTATTTGGTCGCTATAATGAACGAATTAAAGCGTCAAAACCGGAGGTTCTCCATGACCGCTTCATCGTCGAAGCTCAACGAACACGATCAGATTATCTCCGCCCTTCAACAGCTGGTTGAACCAATGAAAGCAACACTCGTCGGCCCCTCCGAGATCATCGTTCACGATCTCACTCGGCTCCCGAACTCAATCGTCGCGATTGGCGGCGATGTCACCGGTCGATCGATCGGCGATCCGGCGACCGACAAGCTCCTTGACGCCGTCGCCTCCGGAAATCTGCGCACCAGCATCGGATACCGGACAACGTCTCCGAGCGGTAAGGAGCTTCTCTCAACAACCGCCATCATCCGCGACTCGACCAACCAGCCCGTCGCCGCCCTGTGCATCAACCGTGACATCTCCGGCTGGGAGGTCCTTCATTCCCTCACGGGCGCGCTCGCGGGCCTCTCGCTCCCAATTTCCGCCGAAGAGGAGCAGGCGACGACCGAAGTCTTCGTTAGAGACGTCGACGAACTCGCGACACTCCTCCTCTCAAGGGCCGTTGCAGAGTCGGGGGTTCCCGTCGACGAGATGAGAAAGGAACACAAGGTCGAGGTCGTCCGACTCCTCAAAGCGAGGGGCTTCTTCCTCCTGCGCGACGCCGCCGAGACCGCGGCGAACGCCCTCGCGTGCACGCGCTTCACTATCTACAACTACCTCAACGAGATTGAGGGGGAATGATGACCGCTCCTAACGAGGACTTCAGCCGGCACCTGTCGCGCTGGGGCACGCATTCGGCGAAATGGGATCTGCTCGCCAAGGACCTCGGCGAGAACGCGATCGCCCTGTCCGTCGCGGACATGGAGTTCGTCTCCTGCCCCGAGGTCCGAGAGGCGATCGCTGACGCCGCCGCCCTCGGCGCCTACGGCTACACCGAGGTCTTCGACGACTTCGCCGAGGCCGCGACCGCGTGGATGAGCCGTCGCCACGGATGGTCCTGCGAGGTCGAGGACGTCCACTTCTTCCCCCGAGTCGTCCAGTGCGTCGCGGCCCTCGTCGATCACGTCCTGCCGCGAGACGATCGACCGGTCCGCGTCGTCACGCTCGATCCGGCCTACTCGCCCCTCCTCGAGGTGTGCGAACGCGCGGGCACCGATCTCGTCCGCGTACCCATGCGCGACACCGCAGCCTCCGCCTCGATCGACTGGGAGGCCCTCGAGAAGGCGCTCGCCGACGCGGACCTACTGCTGTGGACGAACCCCCACAATCCGACGGGCAGGATCTGGAGCGTCGACGAGCAGCGCCGACTCGCCGACCTGTTGCGCGATTGCCGCGCCCTCGTCCTCTCCGACGACATCCACTGCGACTTCGAGCGCCCCGGCGGGCAGCGCTATTCGGCCCTCGCCCGCGTCGCGAAGGACCTGTGGATGAGCGGACGGATCGTCCACTGCGCCTCTCCAGGCAAGACCTTCAACATCGCGGGCCTCGAAGCGACGGCGATCTGCGTCCACGGGCCCCTCGGCGCCGAGCTCGAGGCGGCGAAGAGGCGCATGGGTCTGCACAACCCGAATTACTTCGCCATCCCCGCGGCCATCGCCGCGTGGACGAAGGGCGACGCGTGGGTCGACGCCCTCGCGAAGGAGATCGACGCCAACCTCGAAGCCGCGAGGTCCCTCCTCGCGCGCCTCCTGCCGGAGGCGAGGGTTTCGGACCCGGACGGCACCTATCTCCTGTGGATCGACGCCTCCGCGTACATCGGCTCCGAAGCCGACCTCGTGCGCGCCGAGCGCACCGCCTCCGTCACGGTCAGCCCGGGACCCGATTTCGGTCCCGCATACGATCGATTCTTCCGCATCAACACAGCACTCCCCCGCCAAGAACTTTTCGAGGGGATCACCCGGCTCGCCGGGGCACTCACGAGGAACTGACGACCCATCGAAAGGACAACGATGTCTCCGACAACCCCCACCACTCCGACGAAGGCCGAGCGCAGGACTCCGAGCCTGCTCCTCGCCGCAGTCCCGGTCATCACGCTGATCGTCCTGTTGGGAGGCGGCTACATCTTCGCCGAACTCCCCGTCGAGCCCCTCCTCATCGCCTCCGCGGTCGTCGCGGGCCTGGTCGCATGGCGCCTCGGCTACACCTGGGACGACATCATGGGCTCGGTCGCCGAGAAGATCGCGAAGACGATGCCCGCGATCCTCATCCTCATCTCGGTCGGCCTCCTCATCGGCACGTGGATGGCGGGTGGCACGATCCCGATGCTCATCTACTACGGCCTGAAGATCATCAACCCGCAGTACCTCGCGGTCATCGCCCTCGTCGTCACCGCGATCGTCTCCCTGTGCACGGGCACCTCCTGGGGCTCCGCGGGCACGGTCGGCGTCGCCTTCATGGGCGTCGCGGTCGGCATGGACGCGAACCTCGCGATGGTCGCCGGCGCAGTCGTGTCGGGCGCCTACTTCGGAGACAAGCTCTCCCCCCTGTCGGACACGACGAACATCGCCTCGATGGCGACCGGCGTCAACCTCTTCACGCACATCCGCCACCTCCTGTGGACGACCCTCCCCTCCTTCCTCACGGCGGCCGTCGTCTACCTCCTCTTCGGCCTCGGCATGTCCGGCGGCCAGGTCCCCGAGAAGGTCAACACGATCCTCAGCACCCTCGATTCGGCGTTCAACTGGAACCTTCTGCTCCTGCTGCCGGTGATCATCGTCCTGGGCGGTTCGATGTGGAAGAAGCCGACGATCCCCGTGATCCTCGTGTCCAGCGCGGTCGCGATGTTCAACGCCGTGGTCTTCCAGGGCATCTCCTTCAAGGACACGGTCGTCGCAGGCGTCAACGGCTTCAACGTCGAAATGGTCGGCAAGACCGGCTTCGACGCCGAGAACGTCATCGAGGACGTCACGCGCCTCCTCAACCGCGGCGGCATGAACTCGATGATGTCGGTCCTGCTCATCTGCTTCTGCGCGATCACCTTTGCCGGCGTCGTCTCGGTCTCCGGTTCGCTCGACGTCCTCATCTCGAAGCTCCTCAAGCCGGTGCGCTCGACCTTCGGCCTCATCGCGGCGACGATCGCGACGGGCCTCGCGACGATCGGCATCACCTCGAACGGCCAGGTTTCCCTCCTCATCCCGGGCGAGATGCTCCGCGGCGAGTACGTGAAGCGCGGCCTCGACCCGAAGAACCTCTCGCGCACGATCGAGGACTCGGCGACCCTGTGGGAGCCGATCCTCCCCTGGACGTCTGCTGGCGCCTACATGGCGGGCACGCTCGGCGTCGCGACGCTCTCGTACCTGCCGTGGGCGGTGTGCAACTGGATCGCCATCGGCTTCGCCCTCCTGTGGGGCGCGACCGGCATCGGCATCGCGCGCCTGAGCGAGGAAGAGAAGGCAGCTCTCCAGGAGGCCTGAGCCTCCATCACACGCCACTCCTCATGGACAGGAGTTGCGCAATCGAGCGGGGTCCGAAGCTTCAGTTTCGGGCCCCGCTCGTCGGCGTTTGGGCTTCTCGCGTCGATACGACGCCGATGGCAGGGCGGTTGATCTGTTCTGCACGAACTACCTCGAGGTCGTTCACAACGGCGCCGAGACCGTCACCTATCCTTACACCTGGTCAGGCCCTGTAAACACTGGGGTCGCCAGCGGGCATAAGGCTGGAAGGTCCGATAAGGGCAGGGTCCACTCCACTTTGGATATTCCCCCCACTGGGTATTCCCCCCCACTTTGGCGCACAGCTGGCTTCTTGGACGTTCCTGTTGAAGTGCTTGTTCCAGCTGAAGCCATTGGGGTTACCGGTCATTAGGTGTGTCTATAGATTGTGTTTTTGTTTGGTTTGGTGGGTGAAAGTCTGGTTTGGTTAGCTTTTTTAGCTATAGATTTAATGGTTGT
>OJTP01000413.1_pt1 | contig 4812 bp, 6 predicted proteins | sample 1599641 | NCBI WGS metagenome assembly OJTP01 (sample SAMN04436832, study PRJEB24849) | human gut metagenome | biome: human gut; feature: NICU; material: stool | host: Homo sapiens | place: USA: Saint Louis, MO | collected 2011-07-12
CTTCTTTAATCTTGAAATAAAGGTTTGTCAGGTACGTCAGCAGGCCAAATACCAGACTACCCAGCACACCGATTGCAGCCCACTGTGACGGAGTTACTCTATCGAGCAACTGTAAAAACCAGTAGCCAGCACTGCCTGCGGAGGTGCCGTAGGCAATGCCTGTTGAAATTTTGTCCATGGATTTCATAGCCTCACCTCCGCACGGAACGGATGGCATAGTTATTATGTGTAGGCTTTCAGACACATCAATCAGAGCCTTAATTGATATATATGCTGGAGACGATGCAATATAAAAAGCTCGCCGTAGCGAGCTAATAAAATGTATTTCTCTGATATTATGTTTATTTGTATTAGCTCAGACTTGACATCACAGGTTTCGTATATAGAACATCATCAAATCTGTCAGTTTGCTATGAATGAGATATAGTAATTGAAGAGCTAACCTCGCATGTCAAAGCCAGATTTCTGAAAATCTCTGTAGACTTCCGGATTGTTGAAGGCCGGAAATTTGGCTTTATGAGCTGCGGACTTTATCGCTTCGCAATAGGCTTTATCACCGTTACTGGTAGATATTTTTAACGCCGTGCCATCCTGAGAGAATTCCATATGCAACCTGCATTTTTTCCCTTTCCAGTTATGCGGCTCATCAAGTTTGGCATTAATTGCAGCTCTGATTCCCCGCGCTTGCGCCCCCCATTCATCCTGATCATCCCAGCGTCCTGAACTGCAACTACCTGTAGCAGTAGTTTTGTGGCAATCTGAAGGGTGTAAAGGTGTGCATCCCGCAACAAAACCGACCCAAAAAGTCAACATAACGATTTTCTTTAATCCCACTTCTTGCTCCTCAATCCATTAAAATCTCAGCAATAGTAGTTGTTACGTCCGCCACTGGCTCAGAGCTGACTATCCGCTAAATTTAGCTCAGTGCCGTAGCTGTGTCAGAACAAACCTAAGCCGAAACCGTTTATTACAAAACAATAAATATCAGGGTTTAAAATCCAGCACCCCATTTTGAAATACTTTATATACTTCCGGCGAAGGGGGGGCAGGTATATCAGCATTCTTTATCGCATTCATCGCTTCACGACATAAATCGAGGTCTCCACTTTCTCTTTTAACCTCCAGTAGAAGGCCATTCGGGGCCATATGCATTCTCAGTGTACACTCTTTTCCTGAATACTTACTCGCATCCCCGAACTGTTTTTCGATGGCGCTCTTGATTTGATGGGCATACAGACGGATATCCTCACTAACATCAGAAGTACGTTCAGATGAACTCACATACTGTGTCTCTATTGCTTTATCGGAGTAATATGATGTACGGTCATGATAATTTGTCGATACAGCATCAGTGCACCCGATAATAATCCCACTAATAATCAACGTAAGAATTGATGCGCTACGAAAACCCATTTTTCCTCACATATGTCATATAGTAAAGGATTATATATACCGTTGTTTTGGACGCTCAAACAGCGAATCAGATCAAATAAAACGCACATTTGTTAACATTTACACAAAGTCTGCGTGGGATATTCTGAAAGAATATCCATAATGTGGAGAGAATCTATTGAAGTGCATGGTGCCGGGTGCCTCCCGGTGAACAAAATGTTCGTGATACCTGTCGGCGACAGAAAAGGTTAATGGTATCACCCCACCGCACAGGGGGATTCACCATGCAGGAGTTTTCTTAGCAAACTCACTGCGCGCCCGGCAACTCCCAACCACATAAAATGCGGAGTTTGTGGTATTTATGCATATAACTCGCAGGAATTATCTTAAAAAACTGATGTCGATCCGGATTAAAAAGAAGCAGGTCATCATCAGATGACTGGAAAAAAGGAAAACAAAAAATACTCATCATACAGTTTTGATTGCAGGGATGAGCCTGCTATGCACAATATGCAGAATATAAGCAAGATAAAAATATGCAGGCATATTATTTCGGATTTTGTTATTAACACAACCTTTTTAATAATCATTTGGCATACAATAAACCAGCCCAAAAAGAACCGCCTAAACAGGCGGTTGGTCAATACAAAGGATGCTTCGTCTTTATTATAGTAATCTGAGGCGTCGGGTGTCTTGTATCAGACAACATATTGTCCCGCTAAACAGCGAATTACAAACCACCCTGCAATGATCTCTCATCTCATTTTATATGAGTTGACGACATCAGGATAACGCATCATCAGCCCCTGCCAAGAAATATCAAAACTCCCGCCAGCAATGTGTTATCACAATATTGTAAAAAAAACACAGCACCGAAACTATAACTGGTCTCTGTTATAATTTGGAGCAGAAAGACCAGTTGCCCAACTAGCAGCATTCTCCCCTGCTTTCCTGACGTAAAAAAACCGCATTAAGCGGTTTTTTTACGATGTCCATGTCTGCAATCCGCCTCGCGATACAGCTTTGCGAAGCATAGCAAAATTGAAGCAGTTTATACGTAAGAAATCAAGCCATTTTCTCAGCAAATGATTCACGCATGGGAATATATAGGGCATACTCAGCAACAGCTAACCAATTAGCAATCCGTTTTTCGCATGTGCTAAAACACCACTCTGGGTGTGCATCATTTAGCAATTCAGCCATTTTGCGCTTAGTCATCCCCCGCCCTTCATAGCGTTGCCGGAGAATGCAAATCAATCCTGGATGCTCTGCCAGCACCTCACTTATGACTCGATCAATACATAACGCCTCTGCATCAGTACAATGCGCCAGCCAGCTCTTTTGCTTGCCGTTGATCATCTCTCGCAAAAACGCTTCCAGCTCAGCTTTCTCTATTCCCGCTTTTTTCATTCTGCGCAGGGCTTCATTAATGGCTGTTTTCGTCAGTTTTTTGGATGCCAACAACTGATTGAACATATTCCCTGACCTGCCACCGCCAATATACGACCAGCGCCCCCACATACGTAGTTTTCCCTGAATCCAGACACTTTCCAGCGTGGTGAGGCGAAGGTGTTCTCCGCTTTTTCCTGTATTCGTTGGGTAAATCATAAATGACCTTTCTTTCTCCAGATTTCTTGTGTGCGAAAAACCCCTTCAGCATGCATCAGGCGCAATTCTTCTTTGGTGTAATCGCTGGTTTTTACCCGCCCGTCGATTAGATCGTGGCATGAGCTACAGGCTATCGCCGCCTGCATATCGTGTGGTTTTGTCGCTGTTCCGCACGTCCCCGCCAGCCTGTAATGCGCCAGCACAGAGGTTTCGGGATTGTGATTGCAGTAGCCAGGGATTCTGATCTGGCACATCTGGCCTTTAGCCGCTTTACGTAAATTCACCATTACGCAAACTCCAGTAGTTGTGCGGCCACATTTTCAACTTCCTCCTGAGAGGAGAATTTACGGAACAGAATCCAGTTCCACAGCACATTCAGTACAGATTTATAAACCTGCTGAAACTCGACTTCGTCCATATTCGCAAAAGCGATGGATTTTGCCCGACGCCCACGGCTACCGTCCGGATAAATATGCTCGGTGTAAAATCCGGCCTGAATGGTTACCCACTCGCGGAAAGCCTCAAACGACTTTAGCAACGCCGTATCCCGGGTTCTACGAGTCGCAACGGTGTTAAGGTATTGCTCTGCGGCATCACTCAGGGCTGGCGTGTGTTCCCGACCAACTGATTCGCACAGGTAATCAACGAAACCAGACAGCAGTTCTCGTTCGCGAGGCGTGATCGCCCCACCGACCGGAGTCCAGTAATCGAATCCCAGTTGCAGGAGTTTGAAAAAACGCTTGTGGAATGCGTAGTTACGCACACGCTTAAAGTCTGCGTGTATCCACTCACCTATTTTGATTTGATGCAGAAAATCGCAACTCTCCGGCGTCGCCGGGAGAAGTAAACCAGAAGAAGTTTGTTTGACCAGTTGTATATGCGCCATTTCTCAATCTCTCGATGGCGCAGTGCAGCAGATGCCAGTTGTTCAGGCTGACGTATAAAGTATAAATAAACTGGTTCCAGTGTAAAGCCCCCACCTTAATGGAATAAAAACCAAACAACAGATTGCTGGGATACAAACAACGCTTATTATTAAAAGCGGTTAAACAAATTAAATTTTAATGTTATGCAAATTTGTCAGATCACCATAATATCTCATTTGAAAACCGCTGAAATAACAATCCTATCAGGATTAATCATATTAAGGTGAGTAAATATGGAAAACAACAAATCTGCACATTACGCTCCTTTTTTATCTGTAATACTTTTTGTTTTTTGCTGTGTATGGGCATTATTTTTATAAAAATATTCACAGATAAAATAAACTCGCCGAATCAGGTTAAGTGTGGGTGCGTTGAGGATGCCTGACACATCAGAGGCGGCGAGGGATTTCTCCCTCGCCTAGTCACTCTTACTCCTCAGGTTCGTAAGCTGTGAAGACAGCGACCTCCGTCTGACCGGTTCGGATTCGCATCTCGCAGAGGTCTTTCCTCGTTACCAGTGCCGTCACTATGACGGTTAAACAGATGACAATCAGTGCGACTAACATCGCCTTTTGCTGCTTCATAGCCTGCTTCTCCTTGCCTTCCGGCGCGTAAGAGGCTAACCTACATGTGCAAAGCATGAAATTGGCCTCAGATTAATGTTAAGCGTCTTGCCGGACGCGTAATGTTATCTGGGGCTTTTCTCTATCTGCCTTTGGTGTTCATGCCTGAGGCAGATAGCCTCAAGCACCCGCAGCAATTCTACTTAACTCCCGTCACCTCGCCAATATAAAATCAATCAGAAAGGCGATCCATAAGAACAACAGCAAGACGGTAATGACTCCAACTTATTGATAGTGTTTTATGTTCAGATAATGCCCGATGA
>OJTP01000431.1_pt1 | contig 4306 bp, 4 predicted proteins | sample 1599641 | NCBI WGS metagenome assembly OJTP01 (sample SAMN04436832, study PRJEB24849) | human gut metagenome | biome: human gut; feature: NICU; material: stool | host: Homo sapiens | place: USA: Saint Louis, MO | collected 2011-07-12
AGTGGTGGGTGATGACGGGATCGAACCGCCGACCCCCTCCTTGTAAGGGAGGTGCTCTCCCAGCTGAGCTAATCACCCACTTCGGTACTTCACATTTTTACAAGAAATTTAGCTGGCGAGAAAGTGGTGGGTGATGACGGGATCGAACCGCCGACCCCCTCCTTGTAAGGGAGGTGCTCTCCCAGCTGAGCTAATCACCCCCGCTGTGTGGAGTCGCATTATAGGGAGAGTTCAAAATGAGTCAACGCATTTTCTAAAGAAATTGTTCGTTCGTCGTAAATTTAAGCAAGATGATCGCAAAACAGACCGTGTTGCGCAATTTGTCAACGAAAACAATAATGCGTAAGGTAGAAACCCGAACTACATTGAGGAATCAGGCGGGAGTGATAGAATATCGCCCACTCAATTTTTCCAGGATTTGCCGGTTGTCGGCATCTTTCTAAACGTAAGGCCATTTCATGAAAATCAAAACTCGCTTCGCGCCAAGCCCAACAGGCTATCTGCACGTTGGCGGCGCGCGTACTGCTCTTTACTCCTGGCTTTTTGCACGTAACCACGGCGGTGAGTTCGTGCTGCGTATTGAAGACACCGATCTTGAGCGTTCCACGCCGGAAGCTATCGAAGCCATTATGGATGGCATGAACTGGCTGAGCCTGGAGTGGGATGAAGGTCCGTACTACCAGACCAAACGTTTTGATCGCTACAACGCGGTGATCGATCAGATGCTGGAAGAGGGCACTGCTTATAAATGCTATTGCTCTAAAGAGCGCCTGGAAGCGCTGCGCGAAGAGCAAATGGCGAAAGGTGAGAAGCCGCGTTATGACGGTCGCTGCCGCCACAGCCATGAGCATCATGCTGATGATGAACCGTGTGTTGTACGTTTTGCTAACCCGCAGGAAGGTTCTGTTGTTTTTGACGATCAGATCCGTGGTCCGATCGAGTTCAGCAACCAGGAACTGGACGATCTTATTATCCGCCGTACCGATGGTTCCCCAACCTATAACTTCTGTGTGGTTGTCGATGACTGGGATATGGAAATCACCCACGTTATCCGTGGCGAAGACCATATCAACAACACGCCACGCCAGATCAACATTCTTAAGGCCCTGAAAGCGCCGGTGCCGGTTTACGCGCACGTTTCTATGATCAATGGCGATGACGGTAAAAAACTGTCCAAACGTCACGGGGCAGTCAGCGTAATGCAGTATCGTGATGACGGTTATTTGCCAGAAGCACTGCTGAACTATCTGGTGCGTCTGGGCTGGTCCCACGGCGATCAGGAAATCTTCACTCGTGAAGAGATGATCAAATACTTCACTTTGAATGCCGTCAGCAAATCTGCCAGTGCGTTCAACACCGACAAGCTGCTGTGGCTGAACCATCACTACATTAACGCGCTGCCGCCGGAGTATGTTGCTACTCACTTACAGTGGCACATTGAGCAGGAAAATATCGATACCCGTAACGGCCCGCAGCTGGCTGATCTGGTGAAACTGCTGGGCGAACGCTGCAAGACGCTGAAAGAGATGGCACAGAGCTGCCGTTATTTCTACGAAGATTTTGCTGAGTTCGATGCCGACGCCGCGAAAAAACATCTGCGTCCGGTAGCGCGTCAGCCGCTGGAAGTGGTTCGTGACAAACTGGCCGCGATTACTGACTGGACCGCTGAAAACGTTCATCACGCTATTCAGGCGACGGCGGATGAGCTGGAAGTGGGTATGGGTAAAGTTGGTATGCCGCTGCGTGTCGCCGTAACCGGTGCGGGGCAGTCTCCAGCACTGGATGTTACCGTTCACGCAATTGGTAAGACCCGCAGTATCGAGCGTATCAACAAAGCGCTGGATTTTATTGCTGAACGCGAAAATCAGCAGTAATTAGCGTGTAAAAAGATAAACGGCAGGAGATAATATCCTGCCGTTTTTTATTTATGCTGATTCGTCAATATCGAGACGGGCGAGGAAATTGCGAATTCCTTCACGTGACAAAAATTGCGCGACTTTTTCCTGCTCAATGTCTGTCATATTATCTATCGCGTTGATGATTTGTCGATACGCCGGGGCGCGTGCTCCAGGAGCGTATTCAGCAATTCTCTCTTCAGCTTCCATCAACATTGGTGTGTTATGGAAGGCTGGCGTGTTCTGAATAAACTCGCAAACTTGCGTATCGACCAGAATAAGTCTGGCACGACCGCCTTTCACGCCGGGACATTTAATGAGATGGTCACTCCCTCCTTCCCGGTACTATGCTGAGGACAGGCTTTCATTCGGAGAACTATCATGGAAAACATTGCGCTCATTGGTATCGATCTGGGTAAAAACTCTTTCCATATTCATTGCCAGGATCGTCGCGGGAAGGCTGTTTACCGTAAAAAATTTACCCGGCCAAAGTTGATCGAATTTTTGGCGACATGCCCCGCTACAACCATCGCAATGGAAGCCTGTGGCGGTTCTCACTTTATGGCACGCAAGTTGGAAGAGTTGGGGCATTCCCCAAAGCTGATATCACCACAATTTGTCCGCCCGTTCGTTAAAAGCAATAAAAACGACTTTGTCGACGCCGAAGCTATTTGTGAAGCTGCATCGCGTCCGTCTATGCGTTTTGTGCAGCCCAGAACGGAATCTCAGCAGGCAATGCGGGCTCTGCATCGTGTCCGTGAATCCCTGGTTCAGGATAAGGTAAAAACAACCAATCAAATGCATGCTTTTCTGCTGGAATTTGGCATTAGCGTTCCCCGAGGAGCTGCCGTTATTAGCCGACTGAGTACCATTCTTGAGGATAATAGTTTGCCTCTTTACCTCAGCCAGTTATTGCTGAAATTACAACAGCATTATCACTATCTTGTTGAGCAGATTAAAGATTTGGAATCCCAGTTGAAACGAAAGTTGGACGAAGATGAGGTTGGACAGCGCTTGCTGAGCATTCCCTGCGTCGGAACACTGACAGCGAGTACTATTTCAACTGAGATTGGCGACGGGAAGCAGTACGCCAGCAGCCGTGACTTTGCGGCGGCAACAGGGCTTGTACCTCGGCAGTACAGCACGGGAGGTAGGACGACATTGCTGGGAATTAGTAAGCGAGGTAATAAAAAGATCCGAACTTTGTTGGTTCAATGTGCCAGGGTATTCATACAAAAACTGGAACACCAGTCTGGCAAATTGGCCGATTGGGTCAGGGATTTACTGTGCCGGAAAAGCAACTTTGTCGTCACTTGTGCTCTGGCAAACAAGCTGGCCAGAATAGCCTGGGCCCTAACGGCACGACAGCAAACTTATGTAGCATAACGGCAGAAATACACCGGTTTAAAGAATTACTGATCTGGTTTTGCGAATACTGATATTGATGATACTAACGGCCCACCGGCCTGTTGAGGAACCTGTAAAACGGAAAGGCTCATTGAAGCCGTATATTTTCTGGAGGTTCATCAGGCGCGGAACTCATCAAGGCGCGGGAATAAAATCCCATTCAGACGCCGGATAGATTCAAGCAAGCCAACTTGTCGTCAAAATCGGTGTTGCAAAAACGGGAGTGACCATAGATTCCGTTTTCCAGCCTTTTTCTCTGATCCAACGGTTAACAGTTTGTTTAGCCACACCGAGGCATTCAGCCAGTTCTTCGGTGGTCATTTTATTGCGTAATCTTTTCATATTATTTGCTATCGCGAATCCCTAAGCGTTGTAACAATCCGATAATCCCTTCCCGCAGAAGCAAGGATGTAAACTGTTTTTGTTCAACTGGCGTCATCTCTTTCGCCAGTGTCACCAGCAATACTTCAAGCGGCGCATCACCAGAAAGGGCAGGCGCTTCTCCCTGACCTTCTGGACGTTCAGCATTGCGAATATATTCACGAACCTGTTCATTGACGTGAACCAGTCGGGCTTTGCCACCCTGGACGCCAGGTTTTGGTGACGTTGTCCAGCCTTCCTTGCGTACCCATTTATTAATGGTCTGGCGGCTATAGCCGGTCAGTCTGGCAAGTTCATCTGGTGTCATCCTCTCCTTGAACATAACAATTCCCTGAATGTATGTGGGTCTATTAGTAGTTCATTTTATAACACCACTTTACAGGAAACCGTGACATGAATAACTACTGAATGCGAGCGGTTTTCCAAAATTGTTCATTTGCCTGATTTTTCAGCGATTGAAACTACACGTTGCAATTTGCCGTTGACACATTCGGGCGGAATTCATATGATGCCGCCCGTCAACTCGACAAGCTTTACGTGACGGGGCTATAGCTCAGCTGGGAGAGCGCTTGCATGGCATGCAAGAGGTCAGCGGTTCGATCCCGCTTAGCTCCACCAAATTT
>OJTP01000458.1_pt1 | contig 3964 bp, 7 predicted proteins | sample 1599641 | NCBI WGS metagenome assembly OJTP01 (sample SAMN04436832, study PRJEB24849) | human gut metagenome | biome: human gut; feature: NICU; material: stool | host: Homo sapiens | place: USA: Saint Louis, MO | collected 2011-07-12
TGCTCGATAATGTTTCGCCATATTGAACCACATGTGTTGCTTCTGGTTGTTTATCAGGAACCGTTACTGCATCTGGCAATAATTCAATATCACCTTTGCTAATCCATGACAAGATGCCTTCTAGCAATACTCTGCTTCCAGTTACTTCTTGCACTTTATAGCTGTTTCCTTTTACCCATTGCGGAATAGCTTCACCAGTTGCCCAAGCATCTACATTAAATTTCACTTTGACGGTATCGCCAACTTTAACATCAGAATTAGGTATTTTTTCAATTTCTTCGCCTGCATCTGTTGCTGGCGTATCCGTTTCTGGTTTATTTGTATCTGTATAACCACTATCCGTAATTCCTGTTAAATCTACGTTACCATCTAAACCACCTGCAACGTAGGTTGACGTGAACTGAAAAATACCGATATTTTCAAATGAAGGAAAATAATTGTAATTTGGATAAGGTGTCACTTCATAATCTGGATATTCTGCCATCCATAATTGATACTTCTTTGCAATTCGTGATAGATCATAAGCTGAAGTAAGATACCCTTTGTATCCGTAAAGCATCGGTGTATATCCAGCCTCTTTGATATAGTCTAACGCCCATAGAGTCACATCCGTTGATTGAACGCCGTCTTCCGCATCTAAGGCGACAATTGATCCCTTTGGTGTTTGAACTTTAGGTAAAAAATAATCTAATACTTGCTTTGCATTTTCGTAGGTAAGGACATTTTGCCACCATACATACGTATGTGCTCGTTTACCTTGAGCAATCGTACTAGCTACTTGACTAGAATAAGTAACTTGATCATAAATCCCATAGTTGTTTTGCCCACCAATTTGTGAAATTGAGAATTTATCATGTGCATAACCAAATGTTGCTTGATACCCATTCCAAATAGACAAATCAACGCCTTGGTCTCCTTTTGCAGCAAATGTGCTAATTGGTGATACAAAAAATAAGACTACCAGTAACGTTGCCAATAGTTTCTTTTTCATTTATTTATCTCCTTTCCTATCTGATAATCCAGGTGTTGTGGGATCTGTCACAATACCTAGAATAGTTAGCACAACAAATAATGCATTAACAACATCTAACAGTTGCTTATTAATCATTTCAATTTGAAATTTATATCCAAAAGGAACTGCTACTACTTGAATTAATAATAGAACTGCTGGAATAATCGAAAGCCAAAATTGTTTGTTCTTTATTCTTGATTTCCAATTAATCATTTTTATTTCCTCCAATTCCCCGAAAGAGGGTTTTATTTTGTTCTTCCAATCGACTAATGCGCACTTCATGATTATTTAATCGGTCAACAGCTTGTTTTAGTTCTTTCATGCTATCCTCTAATTGAGAGAAGACATGATAGAATTTCATTAAGGCGAAGATAATTCCGCCTAAAAATGTAATCAGCGCTAACCATTGTTCTAGTGTTAAGTTCATCCTGCACCTACTTTCTACTTACAATAAAACCGCTTAGCTTTCGCTAAACGGTTTTCCTGTCATTTTAGTAAATTCCTCTTCTGTAATACAACTAGGTACAAATTCTGCAACCTGCTCTGGAGTAAATAGCCCCCAGTCATACATCAGTTTAATGTCATCGTATGAATACATTATTTTGCACCTCCGATTTGTTCTTTAATCGCATCAATTTCTTTTGAATTTTGAAGCGAAGTAAGCATAGTCTTTGAATTGATTTGAGCTAATGATTCTGCTTTAGCAGCTAGTTTTTCATTTGCTTGTTTTAAAGCAGTGTTATCTGCTTCTAATACTGCTGAAAGGTTTTCTAACAGATTTAATTTTTTCGAATAATCTTGCGTTACAGCTTCTTCCCACTTACTTTCTTCAAAGTTAAAAAATTGTGACTGCTCATTGGCTAATCCTTCTAGCGGTTGTTCATCAACAAATGGTAAAACTACCGAATATGTGTCGTTAACTTCTTGGGCTTCAAACCCTACTGGATATAAAACTTTATAAATTGTTTTCATCTATGTCATCTCCAATTATGCTTTTTCTAAAACGTAAACTGCTTTAACGGTATATCCTTTTGAACGACTATTTGTTGAATTATAGTCGTCTCCTTGTAACATCAAACGACCACTAACATTTGCAAATTTAATTTTCTTTAGAGCTACTTCAGGAATAGAAGATGCTGCTGAACCACCATCATAAGAAATTAACGGTTGGTAAAAGAAAGTACCTAAACGAGTTTGGGGAAAATTAAAACTATGTTCAGAATAGGCATACCGTTCATCGTTTCCTGCGCCAGTATATCGACCAATCAATAGAATAACTTGACTGATTTTAGAGAATTCACCAAGATCGCGATTTTCGGAAGCAGCACAATAAAATCCCTCGCCCCAATTTTCATAAGCAGTCCGCCAAATTCTATCAGCAGTGACTACCTTTCCTCCTATTTGGACGCCATCTTGAAAATTTTTAGTACCTAACACCGTCTCATTACCTACAGCTTTCACTAATTTTCCTTCAACGCCATCAATGGCATCTGCGTGTGTTTTCATGTACTTATCGACGCCGTTTTCTTTTAACTGAACAATATCTGCCATTATGCTTCACCTACCTTTTCAAATGTAAAAACTGGTAATGCGTCCAGTTTTGCTTTATCCGTTTTTGACATTAAACCAGCTTTTTCAGCAGTAGCATTGCCGGGAAGTGTTGGAATGATAGTCGTATCAGGCAACGCTTTTACATCAGAAGCAGTTAAAATAACTTCACCTGTATGACCATTTACAGACGAGACAGTGCCTGCCTCAGCACCACTAATTTTTCCATCAACAAATTCATTTAATCCAACAACGCCAGCTGTACTAGTTTGTACATCAATAGCTACGCCGTCTTTTTTCACTACATATAAATCAGGCATTTATTTCTTCATCTCCTTTTACTTTTTCAAACTCAACACCAGAACCACCTAGTTTTCCAGCTTCATAATCAGCTATGATTTTTAAAATTTTGTCATACTCCTGTTTCGAAATCATAATCCCATCGATAGGTAAATCTAAGTCTGCACGCGTAATAATTACTGCGCCTGTATGTCCATTTACTGAAGATACTTTTGAATTACCAGCCATTATCTCTGTTAATCCAAGGATTGCCGATACGTGTGTCATAGGATAAAACTGACGTTCCACGCCATTTTCATCGGTTTCCATCATTCGTTTTGCTTTAACCACTTATTTCACCCACTTTTTCAAACACATAAGCGTTCTGTTTTGTATCATCAACTGTTGCGATAACCAATGCCCCATCGCTCGCAGGATAATCAACTGTTCCAACAATTTCTGTTTCATGATTCAGTGAAAAAGCATCATCTTGTAAAATAATCAAGTCACTTATTTCGCCATATTCTAACGTATATAAGCGTTTCTCTAATTTCTGATACAAATATTCCATATCTGCCAATAAACGTTCAGAAATTGAATTATGGCGCACTCCTTGAATGTCTACACGTGCATCCATTAGCTCGGCTAACATCGTACCGCCAGGATCAATCGTTTTTAAAATATCTTTGATTGATTCAAACCATGAAGTGAAATCTGTTTTTTGCGCATCTCGCCACGCTTCGAACTCATCTTTTCTGGCATTCATCCAATCAGTAAAATCGCCCTTATTTTCGTTGATAAAAGCGGTCATGTCCGCGATTAAATCTTCAATGGACTGCCAATAAGAACCCATTTCACCTTCTGTTTTCGAAGCAGCATTCACTACAAAGTAAGAAAAGTTTTGCGTTGCACCAATCAGGTTATCACCTTTATGAATACTGAAATATGCTTCTTGTCTGTGTAACGACTGCATAGAATATTCATCAAAGGTATACTGAATAATCCCTTTTTTGGCATTCACAATTTTTGCTGAACGTTGAATCGGATATTTATTATCAATAACCGATTCAAAAAAAACTTCGCAACCTGTTAAATCAAGTGGCAAAGCATTTTCAACTAGTATGG
>OJTP01000550.1_pt1 | contig 2674 bp, 3 predicted proteins | sample 1599641 | NCBI WGS metagenome assembly OJTP01 (sample SAMN04436832, study PRJEB24849) | human gut metagenome | biome: human gut; feature: NICU; material: stool | host: Homo sapiens | place: USA: Saint Louis, MO | collected 2011-07-12
AATTAGGAATGCTCGAAAATTTATATGATAAATATGCTAAAGTCAGCAATACATTCCCTTCAAAACTTGTTTCGCTTTGATTAGTAAGATCATTTAAATCATCAGGATAATGAACTAATTTGCCATTGCGTAATCCCCAATTCAAATAATCTTTTGGCTCTTCAATTACTTCCATTTCAATGTAATTTTCCTTAAAAGTAAGTGAATAATCCGTAATCATTTTATTTTCGTCCACTGTTATCCATATCTTTATCTTATCCATGTTGCACTCCCTCCAAACTCTACATCGTCATTTTGAAGTCCATAAACTCGAATCATGATTCGACCAGATGTTTCTATTTGTAATGCTGCATACTTATTTATTTGAATAGTATTCCCTATATTTATTGTTAAAGGCACTTTAATAATCATGTTAACTGGTCTATAACTTATTTCTGCTCTTGTCGAGACCTCATGCCATCCGTTTGCTTTCCCTTTTTTAAATATCCCTTCGACATTACATGTAACAACTGTATTTGATTTTTGAATGTGTATAGTGATTCCGTTAAAAGAAATATGTTGCCCTATAGCATTAAATGCTGTTTTATCAATCTTTTTATTTAAATCATTTGTATACTGTGTTTTTGTTACTAAATTACTTATATCAGGTGTATCTCCCTTTGGTCCCTGTGGACCAATTGGACCAGTATCACCTTTTGGACCTTGTAAGCCTAATTCTTTCCAATCCGTCCAGGACGGTGGAATTCCCCCGAATTGTCGGATAAAAATTGTTCTCTCCGTCTGAAAGAACTGTCTGATTCCTCCTGGGTCTTTATTGACGAATAGAGAACCAGAGTTAGGTAAAGGTTTATTTTCAACTCCTGTAGCCGGAATTGAATACACACCTGGTTGAATAGCATCATTCATATTTTCAACATTTTTATTTTTAATTACATACAATCCATTTTCCATCAACTCTTGGTTTATGAATTTATCGTCTGCTTCATTTTTGGTATAAATACTATCTTTAAACGTAGAAAAAATTGTATTTATTTTTCTTACTGCTTTTGCTAACCTCAACACATCGTTCACTTATATCAGGCCTTTCTTATTGTATGAATTCTTCAAGCCATTGATTTAATTCTGTATCTGTAATCGATACATCTTCTGGTTTTTTCGCATACTTCGTTAAGTCAATATTCCCACCACTACCGCCTATTTTAATAAGTTGCTTTCCCTCATTATCAAGAATATACATTTCTCCATTAGGTAAAATATATGCTTTATCTTTTCTAGGTTTTAGAATTTCTTCTAAACTGTTAACTCTAACAAGAACACCAGATTCTAAATCACCATTTGAATGATTTAAAGGAATTTCCCCACGAAAGCTAATTGGTGTCCTTGATAATTTAATTGCTAATGTTTCAATTTTTTCAAAATTCGGAACACTTTTGAATTGAATTAAGCGATACCCTGCTGGAGCTATAATTCTAAAAGGTTTAAGTGTACTTATTGAAAAAAGCAACTCACGATTATAGTTTGTATTTTTACCTTGTTTATCTTTATGAAAGTCATAAAATATATTGATTTTCCCATAAACATAATCAAGCGAGAAGTTAGGAAACATTCGTATATTTTTATTAAATTTTTCATAGGTTAACATATCTTCTTTACTGAACATTTCCTATCCTCCCTTCAAATTTAGTTTTTTACTTCACCAGTTTTTAAATTTCAAGTGAAGTTTAGCATGTTTTCTTTTGAAAAAATCAAAAAGCGACGTACATCGCTCATCAATGCGACATACTTCGCTCATTTTTACCTCTTGACAACGTAAAAACCACTCTATTTTTGATAGAGTGGTTTTTTTATTTGTTAAAATGTTTCCCATTCACTCGCAGAATTATAAATATATTTGCGCAAGTGTTTTTCAGCAATTAACCTCAATTCTGGCGAATCAAAATAAAGTTGTTTGTTTTGTAATTTATCTGAAAGTACCCTGTATACTTGTTGATCTAGCACTTGTTCTTCTATAGGTGTCCGATCAACAATATCTAATTTATCTGGATCACTTACACGGCTAATTAGAATTTTATAGTCTCCTGTTCTCCAAACACCGATATATGTTTCCCCAAAGAAAATATTATATAGACATTTTCGAGGTGCTTTTGCTTCTTTTAAACGAATGACATTAAATAACTGATTGTCCGCAAAATCATTATCTAATGAATATTTACCATATGCTGATCCTTTAAATAAATTTTTAGATTGCTCGCTTCTTTTTGCTTTATTGGGTAAATGATAAAAAAGAACTTCTCCTTCACGCTTTACTGTTTTAACCTCCGTGAATTCGTCATATCCATAATAATCAAAATAAGGATTTAAAATTGTCCCTGAATTCCCTAATGCAATCACTTTAATATCTCCAGTTCCACATCTTAAACGTCCAACGGATTCGTAAATATCTTCTAGCTCTACAGGTTCATTTGGTAAATAATCCCAATTTTTTTTCGATTGAAATTCATCCAATAATATTACTTTTACTTTTGGCAGACCTGGTCCTCTAAATTTTTCTGCCATACTTACCGCACCAAGATAACCTAATTTAATACATTTTTTATCTTTTTTTAGTTCCTTATTTCTAAAAACTAATAGTATTTCTCTAGGCTCTTCTGAAGAGCCCTGATATTCTACAAAT
>OJTP01000687.1_pt1 | contig 1476 bp, 1 predicted proteins | sample 1599641 | NCBI WGS metagenome assembly OJTP01 (sample SAMN04436832, study PRJEB24849) | human gut metagenome | biome: human gut; feature: NICU; material: stool | host: Homo sapiens | place: USA: Saint Louis, MO | collected 2011-07-12
ACAAGTGAAACTGAGAAAAAGTAGTTTTCAGCGCCCGACTATTACGCTATAAACAAAAATTGTACACTCGCTATACTGAGTGTACAATTTCAATTACTTTTTTATTTATCAAAATAAATGTTTTATACATGAGAGTTGCGACAAGATTTTTTATACTCATCTAACATAATATTTCCCAGATTTAAACGCTTTTTTGAAAACATTTATAAGTTTATCTCCACTATAAATAAATACGCCCCCTTGATAAACACTTTTGCCTAGAAACGCTAAAATCATAGTAAAGACCAGATTAATTCCCATCGCTACTGCAAAAGCATTTAACGATGCATCCCCCAGCATATAACGTGCGTACATGACTATCGGTGATAGATACGGTATATAAGATGAAATGATAGTCGCTTGGTTACTTCCTAATCCAGTTGCAAGAATCATTACCATAAACATCGCAATAAATAAAGGAATAATCAAAATATACATCAACTGTTGAACTTCCTGAACAGAGGAAACAACAGAACCTAAAATAGCAGCCGTAACAGAATATAGCAAATAACCTAAAACGAAACATATGACAGCTAAGATGATTGCTTGACTATTTTTGCCTTCACTCAAAAAGTCAAATACTCCTGTACTATCTCCAAAAATTGCTGCTGCTTGCGTTACCCCAACTAGCCCAATGCCAACAATTTTACCAATTAAATGCTGAACTGGTGTAATTGTTGTGAGTAAAATTTCCATAACTCTTGAACTCTTTTCCACCGCAATGTCTTGAGCAACCATTGTAGAAAAGAGCATAACTGCAATGTAGAGAATAAAGCCAACAATATAAACTAGTATTAATGTTTGAACCGAATTATCTTGATTTCCAGCTAAAGATTCTAAGGATAAACGTGTGCTTTCATTCAAAAACTGTTGTTGCGCCGCATCAATATTTAATTGATTTAATTTAATCGATTGATTTACAGTGGTTACAAGACTTTGTAATTGTTCAGACACATTATATTGGAGAGCTCCTTCGTAATAAATTTTTCCTTCGTATAGACCAGCGCTACTCTTTTCAATTTTCAAAATGGTTTTACTCGCTCTATCTTTCAGCTCTTTCTCAGCATCTGATAACTTTTGACCGCCGTCAACAAAGTTCAGATTGGTACCTTTACCAACTTCTTTCAGCATAGTAACAGTTTCTTGATTATTTGAAACAACAAGGATGGTTTCTTTGCTTGGTTCCTCTTTTTTTAGAATCCCTTCATAATTCATTCCCAAAAATGTCCCTACCATCAAAACCAACAGTATAATAACAAACACTTTTGACACGACTTTTTGTTTGTATGTTTCTAAAGCAATCGTCACTATATTTTTCACTTTACTCACCCACTCTTTCTAGAAAAATATCATTTAACGAAATTGGCTCAATTCTGAATTGCTGAATATTTTCTGATTGAAAAATAAATTTTTGAATTTTCTTCGCAGTACATTCAT
>OJTP01000770.1_pt1 | contig 1115 bp, 2 predicted proteins | sample 1599641 | NCBI WGS metagenome assembly OJTP01 (sample SAMN04436832, study PRJEB24849) | human gut metagenome | biome: human gut; feature: NICU; material: stool | host: Homo sapiens | place: USA: Saint Louis, MO | collected 2011-07-12
AGCACCTCAAAAACACCATCATACACTAAATCAGTAAGTTGGCAGCATCACCTAAACCGGCTTCCGTGGTGGTTTGGGGTTTATATTCACACCCAACCCAACCGTTGTAGTCAGAATTTTCGATTACCTTAAAGAGATAATCATAATTAATTTCTCCGGTTCCCGGTTCGCCGCGATGCGGATTATCGGCAATTTGCAGGTGACCAATTTTATCAGCCCACTGAGTCATGGTGTTGGTTAATTCACCTTCCATCCGCTGCATGTGATAAATGTCATACTGAATTTTCAAATTGCAGCAACCAACATCATCAATCAATTTCAGCGCCTGCCGAGTTCCGGTGAGATGGAAACCAGGAATATCAAAATGGTTAATAGGTTCAATCAGTAATAAAATATCTTCTTTCATCAGCATATTCGCGGCATAACGCAGGTTTTCTACAAGCGTTGCGTGAATCTGTTCACTGCTGAAACCAGCCGGCGTTTTACCGACCAGACAGTTAATTTTTTTATTACCCAGCGCACGGGCATAACGAATCGCTGCTGCTACGCCATCCCGAAACTCTTCTTCACGGCCAGGAATACAGGCAATACCGCGCTCCCCCGCCGCCCAGTCACCCGCCGGTAAATTGTGCAGCGTATGTTCGAGTTTATTACTCGCCAGCACATGTTTTAATTCTTCAATGTCGTAGTCATAAGGAAACATAAATTCAACGCCGCGAAAACCACACTGCGCAGCTTTCTCAAAACGGGCGAGAAAATCATATTCTCCAAATAACATCGATAAATTAGCAGAGAAACGTAACATTATTTATCTCCCTTATTCATAGTGCATGAAGCAGGTTTCAGTCGGTGCGTCCGCTGCGTTATCGGCGATATCTTCAAATTCCATGACGTTATCCAGTTCGCTGCCCATCGAAATATTGGTCACACGCTCGAGAATAACTTCCACGACTACCGGTACCCGATATTGCGCCATTAAGGCTTTCGCCTGTTCAAAGGCTGGCGCAATATCTTCCGGTTTGAAGACCCGAATAGCTTTACAACCTAAACCTTCCGCTACTTTGGTGATGCTGCCAACTTACTGATTTAGTGTATGATGGTGTTTTTGAGGTGCT
>OJTP01000774.1_pt1 | contig 1087 bp, 1 predicted proteins | sample 1599641 | NCBI WGS metagenome assembly OJTP01 (sample SAMN04436832, study PRJEB24849) | human gut metagenome | biome: human gut; feature: NICU; material: stool | host: Homo sapiens | place: USA: Saint Louis, MO | collected 2011-07-12
GTATATGCTTATCTTTCCAACTACCATAACCACAATAAACTAGCTTGCACGCATCGATTTCCTTTGGCGTAGCTTCTCTCATCATTTTGACAATGGATACATTTTCTTTTATCAGCACAGACAGTACAACACGCATTGAACCAGTTGAGCGGTTCGACTGTGGATATTTATGTGTTAACGATACATACCAATAGTTTTGGATCATGTTTTTCCCTCCTAGTTGTTTTTATGTACTTGATTCAGTAAATCACTTCTTGCTATACTATTCATGGGTAGCAACTCCTTTTTGTAAATAGCAATCAACAAAAATTGTGCACGAATGCTACCTAGCCACTAGAACCCATAGTCTAGTGGCTTTTTTATGTACGAAAAAAAGACCACTCATTTACGTTGAGTAGTCTGCTTTAATTCTTTTTTCAAACGATTTAGTTTTCTTGCATCTTCCTGCTTAATTATTTCAAATAACTTAAACACAACAATTCCTCCAAACAAAAAGAGGCACTTGCAAGCTAGTGCCTCACGTGAATGTAGCAGAAACATCTATTGACGATTCTTTTATTTAAGTAGCAAAGCTACCTATTGGCGTAACAGGAATCGAACCTGCCTCTTATCTCGCTATATGCTCGTTGCATCCCAGATGCTTCACGCCAACCGAAAGGATCAATTTCACTATGCCATTTTTGAGATTTCCTACCATAATCTCAATATCGCTGGCAAGGATTTGCACCTTGCATGGTTTTATTCGTAAGAGCGCCCACAACGAAGCCGTTGCCTGCAACGCAAAAACCTTATCTTTCCTATAAGCGTCTACCTGTTCCGCCACAGCGATAAATCACTCACAAACCTGTAGAAAAAAGAGAGAGGAAATCCACCTCACTTCTTTAGTTTTATAATTGGTGGTTTGCGAGAGAATCTAAATGAGATCACAAGTGACTAAACGAAGAAAGTAGTTTTTTTACTTCCTTGTAATCTCAAATCAAAAAAATAAGTAGGCAATCGTTCCGTTAATGTATTTGTGTAAGTGTGTCGCATTTCTTATTTTTTTGACACTATCATAATAACTCGTTTCAAAGGTATATGAAGTGTA
>OJTP01000784.1_pt1 | contig 1060 bp, 1 predicted proteins | sample 1599641 | NCBI WGS metagenome assembly OJTP01 (sample SAMN04436832, study PRJEB24849) | human gut metagenome | biome: human gut; feature: NICU; material: stool | host: Homo sapiens | place: USA: Saint Louis, MO | collected 2011-07-12
CGGCTTTGTTGAATAAATCAGATTTCGGGTAAGTCTCCCCCGTAGCGGGTTGTGTTTTCAGGCAATACGCACGCTTTCAGGCATACCTGCTTTCGTCATTTTGTTCAGCGCTCGTACCAGGGCCATAGCCTCTGCAACCTGACCATCGTAGTCACGCAGTGTCAGTGAACCCCCGAACAGCTGTTTTACCCGGTACATCGCCGTTTTCGCTATCGAGCGACGGTTGTAATCTGTTGTCCATTTCCACCGCGCATTACTCCCGGTCATTCGCTGATTAGCCACTGCACGGTTACGGTCTGCATATTCACCGGGCCAGTAACCCGCACCTTTTCGGGGAGGGATAAGCGCGCTGATTTTCTTACGCCGCAGTTCATCGTGACATAGCCGGGTATCGTAAGCGCCATCGGCGGCGGCTGACCTGATTTTCCGGTGGGTTTGCCGGATTAACCCGGGGAAGGCCTCTGAGTCCGTAACGTTGTTCAGCGACAGGTCAGCGCAGATGATTTCATGTGTTTTACTGTCAACGGCGAGATGCAGCTTACGCCAGATACGGCGGCGTTCCTGGCCATGCTTTTTGACTTTCCACTCGCCTTCACCGAAGACCTTCAGCCCGGTGGAATCAATTACCAGGTGTGCGATTTCACCCCGGGTGGGCGTTTTGAAACTGACATTAACCGACTTTGCCCGCCTGCTGACACAGCTGTAATCCGGGCAGCGTAGCGGAACGTTCATCAGAGAAAAAATGGAATCAATAAAGCCCTGCGCAGCGCGCAGGGTCAGCCTGAATACGCGTTTAATGACCAGCACAGTCGTGATGGCAAGGTCAGAATAGCGCTGAGGTCTGCCTCGTGAAGAAGGTGTTGCTGACTCATACCAGGCCTGAATAGCTTCATCATCCAGCCAGAAAGTTATGGAGCCACGGTTGATGAGGGCTTTATTGTAGGTGGGCCAGTTGGTGATTTTGAACTTTTGCTTTGCCACGGAACGGTCTGCGTTGTCGGGAAGATACGTGATCTGATCCTTCAACTCAGCAAAAGTTCGATTTATTCAACAAAGCCTT